>Ga0209345_10000019_pt1 | contig 325139 bp, 275 predicted proteins | sample Cruoilmetagenom7_FD_187294 | JGI IMG/M metagenome (GOLD analysis project Ga0209345, IMG submission 187294) | Oil polluted marine microbial communities from Coal Oil Point, Santa Barbara, California, USA - Sample 7 (SPAdes) (version 2) | ecosystem: Environmental > Aquatic > Marine > Oil seeps ... | reverse complement strand
AGTATTTAATCGGGTATTATAGTCAGCTTCGACCACACCGGCATAACAATGGAATGAGTCCGAATCAGGCAGAGGAACAGTACTGGATTAACTATAAACCGGTGGCCAGTTTTACTTGACCACTACAGATGATTAGCCACATCACAAGATGCTGGTTCGGGAAATTCAGCTGAAAGTAATTGTTCTGATCAAAAAAGGGGAGGTGAGTCTGCGAGGCTATGGCTTGGAAGTAAGCCATATAAGTTTTGGAAGGAATTATCCGATCTCATTGAAAAGAGTTACTCGGATGTATTCGTTCCGGAATGGATATTTCAAACACGGAAAATAAAAAGCCGCGCATGCTGAGCGGCATTAGGCGCATCTCACCTGCGCCACTTATAGACATACCACGGGAGCAGCAACGAAATGAATGGAGAGCCAAAATGAGTGAAACACTATCTACTGAAAGCAGCACACCAAGTGTGAGCGAAGCTTGGAAGGTGAAGTTCGATATCCTCCAAAAGATGGGGGCGGGTGAGCAATTTTTGTACAAAGCCATGGGCTCTGCTGAATACAAAGGGCTTAGTTTCAGAGAGAGAAATAAGATTTCCTTCAACATCTTAGCGTTTCTGTTTGGTTCTCTTTACTACTTTAGCAAAAAAATGTGGGCAAAAGGCGCCGCAATCCTAGGTGTAACATGGGCGCTGGCTACTTTGTTAACGCTTGTGGAATTCATTATTGGGTTTGAGTTTCCTGCTGTTGCCTATTGGATTCCATCATCTGTTTTTTGTGCTCAGCTAGCCAATTATGATTACTTTCGAAAAGTAATGTATGGTGAAAACATGTGGGGCGGCTGGCCCAGCATGCTTTCAAAGCCAGTGGGTGCAATAGGCTTTCCGCTGCTGGCATTGGTTTTATTGTTTGGCATAGTAATGTTGGGTCCCGTCCCAGTTCCTAAATGTAGCGATACAGAAACAACAAACCTGATCAAACAAATTGCAGACCGTGAAATGGGTAACCAATTAGGCGCTGAAGCCACAAAAATGTTTTCCTATACGATTGGTGCAATAAGAACAACAAATACAAATGAACAAACTGGGGCCTACGAGTGCGCCGCCGAATTGAGCATTATCACTAGTAATACTGGGCAAGCGAACGAAATTCCAATCACCTATACTGTTGAAATGGCCGATAATGGGAAGGAATTTTACGTCAGTGTGTTGGGCCTATGAAAGTGGCTTGGCAATGCCAGTCACGTTGGTGGCTACTTCATTTTGGCTTCGCCGACATTATCTAAAATCCAAAGTGGCATTTGAAGCTGTGTTTGCAGTATTTTTTGGAGTGGTTGGCTTTAACTTGCTGACAAATGAAATCGTAGAATAGTGTTCTAATCTTGTAAGCAAGGCGTTATGCAGGTACAGAAAAGGAGACTTTATGCTAGAACTTAGACCAAACTGTGAGTGCTGCGACAAAGACTTGCCGCCGAATTCAAGCGAAGCGGTCATCTGTACTTTTGAATGCACTTTCTGTTCAAGTTGCGCAGAAAATGTCTTGAAGCATCAGTGCCCAAACTGCGGCGGGAACCTGGTTCAGCGTCCTATAAGGCCGGAATCGCTGTTAGCGAAAAATCCGGCTGCAACTAAGCGCATCCTAAAACAAGAAGGATGTGTCACCGTAAATTCATAACTAGGCCTTTCGTTGCGGCTCCGCCTTGACTACAGTATAAGGGCTCTTCAATTGGCCACACCGGATACTACTTAGGTGAGGCCCAGCACTTCGACGCGCCGCGCCGCTCATATGAATGAATAGGCATTACTCAATAGCAGGACGTGAACAGACACCGCGAGAGGAGGTCGCTAACTCGGTCAGTCATGGCATAGGGATGTTTGCGGCGCTGATTGGTGCTTTCTTTCTTATCAAACATGCTGTGATGCTTGGAGACCCTGCATTTATCGTGGGCTGCAGCGTTTTCGCAGCCACCATGGTGATGCTCTATATGGCATCCTCCCTCTACCATGCTTTGCCGCCTGGTAGTAACAAGGCGGTGTTTCTGGTGATTGAGCATTCGGGCATATTTCTGTTGATTGCCGGTACTTACACGCCGTTAACACTGGGTGTTTTGTACGGCCCTTGGGGTTGGTTGTTGCTGGGAATTGTTTGGGGGCTCGCCTTTATCGGGATCACCTTAAAGATCCTTCTCAAGTCACATCACCACATTCTGTTCACCAGTCTTTACCTGCTGATGGGTTGGACAATCGTGATTGCAATCGAGCCGTTGATGGCCAATATCTCTCAGACTGGCTTATTTTTGTTAGTGGCAGGAGGCCTGTCCTACACAGTCGGCGTGATCTTCTTTGCCACTGACTCAGCATTGAAATACGGCCACTTTGTCTGGCATTTGTTCGTTATTGGCGGTACTACCTGCCATTATTTTGCCGTGCTTGGGTATAAAGGCTGACAGCGATTTTTGATTATTCTGTGTGTCCGTGTGCTCCACGGCAGAATTTGCCACGTTGCCGCCATACAGTCCGTACACTGATAAGAACAACATTAACCCTGTCGGGATGGTTGTATCGCTGTCGACATGCATCAGCAGAACAGGGCAATGAATGCGCGTTATGGTGTCAAACCGATAGCCTATAATCCGTTCTACATAGTGCAGTACATACCAACCTGCCGACACTAGCATGGGCACCAAGGCAAGAGTGTCAGCGTGATTATCAACCATGAGGGCTGCAAATAGATACCAAGCCAATTACCTGGATATGAGTAATTCCCCAATATGTGATATAAAATTGCTAATCAGGCGTTGTAGCAGACCAGCAGGGCTCTTGACGGCCTTTGCCTTCACGCAGTTGGGCTAAGGCGGCTTCCATATCGAAGTTTGGCTTGGTCATGTGTCATCTCGTTTTTGCTTAGTTTATCGAAATGGCACAGAATTCTGAACACTACCGTAGGAGTTGCGCCAACATGAAAATTCTCATTCTACCCGGTTTCGGAAATTCAGGGCCAGATCACTGGCAAAGTCGCTGGGAACAACTCAATAAAAACTGTATGCGTGTTAACCAAGAGCGTTGGGAAAGCCCTATCTGCTCAGACTGGGTTGCCTCACTTGAAGACGCTGTTAAATCTTCCGGTCCAAGGACCACGCTTGTAGCGCATAGCTTAGGGTGCTTACTTGTTGCTCACTGGGCAGCCAAGACGAATCTGAAAATAAATGCAGCTTTACTCGTCGCTGTTCCAAACCCCCAAAGTCCTGCATTCCCTACCCAAGCCTTTGGGTTTGAGCCATTGCCAGTGGATAGGTTACCTTTTAAATCTATTGTTGTCGCAAGTACCAACGATCCCTATGGCGGAATCATCTACTCTGAAGAATGTGCGTCAAACTGGGGGAGCGACCTGGTCAACATAGGCGAGGCGGGTCATATCAATGGCGATAGTGGTTTGGGTGATTGGCCTGAGGGTCAAACGTTGCTGCGACAACTTGAGGGGCTTATTTGAGGTAAGGCTCATTTGATGGTTTGCTGGGTGCTGATGAAGTAACTACGGAAGCGATGTGATATCTACTGCACTAACCTCACCGTCCAACATCAGTGGCAGAAACAACAGGCCGCCGCCGATATTGATATCAGCCAATCCTGCAGGGTACTGAGCGATCTTTTCGGCGCGTCCATCGGTTACTCTATAAAGGGCGCCGTTTATCCAGTCATTCACCCAGAAGGCATCGCCAATCTTAACTACGCCGTCCAGGTTGCCCAGTTGCTCCCCACCAGTGATGGGTTGCAGGTTTTTATCTGCCAGGGATATGCGCATCAGGCTTCCAGGAGTTTGGGTGGTGAAGTCATCCGCAATCGGGTGTCCCCAAGTAGCAACAATTAAATCTTCACCATCGACGAAAACGCCGTTGGGATGCTGTAGCTCTTCGGAGTTAAGCCAAAGTTCGAGTTCGCCATCGTGGTAGCGGAACAGCTGGGTGCCGAGCATATCGGAGATATAGGCATTGCCTGCCGAGTCGGCGGCTATGTCGTTCAGCATACCGGCATCAGCCATTAGCTCCTGCGTTTGGATACCTGTATCGAGATTAAATACCCGGAGCCGGTCGATATCAGCAACCAACAAGTGATTATCGACAATTGCCATGCCTTTGGGGGCATTCATGTCGCTTGCCCAGTGCTTTTCTCGGACAGTACCATCGGCATTTAATTGGCTGATATAGCCCTGAGCATTCTTTTCCATGGGTTGGCCAGCTATGTTGCTAATGTAAACCAGGCCGGTCATAGGGTCTACCAGCGCCGATTCCGGTTGTTCAAATCCTGTTTGCTCCCAGATGGGTGTAGGCTGACTTGCGGCAACATAAGTGGCCACGCAGCAGGTCAGTAGTGTGATCGTGAATAATGCCTTCATGGGGTGATTCCTTGTTTAGTGAGTGTGCCTTGAGACTACAAAAGCACTATATTTATTGATACTAGATATTTATTTGGTATCATTTATAGATACTTTACGATCCAGAGGAGCGTCGTAACATGTCAGCAGCCGTGTTTTCCCGTTTGAAGCAAATATTAAGAAGCCGTGGTCTGACTTATGCTGATCTGGCTCTACGTCTGAATTTGTCTGAAGTCAGTATCAAGCGCACCTTTGCCTCAGGCGATTGCAAATTAAGTCGCCTCAAGGCCATCTGTCGCGCGTTGGATCTGGACTTACATGGATTGCTGGAAGCAGAGTCGGAAGCTATAGCGGTGGCCAAGCTACTGCCCCTTCCTGCAGCTGAAGCCCTGGCGGTGGATCGTTCACTGTTATCGGTGTTTATTTTATTGCTGAATGGCTACAGTCCCGAACACTTGAGTGATATCTACAACCTAAGTTCTTCAGAGCTTTATCTGTACCTGCGTGAACTTGAGGAACTGGAGTTGCTCAAGCTAGGAGCCGGCATGGAGGTGCAACTGCGAGTAACGCCACCGGTGGACTTTCTTGGTCATCCGGCACTGGCCAAGCAGGTTAAACAGCTTAACCTCGATTTTCTTGACTGGGTGTTCCAGCGAAAGGATGAGCCTGGTTATCTGTTCGAAACCAGCTCCCGTCATTTGACCGATGAAAGCATCGCTATTATGCGAGATGAACTGCGAGAGCTCGGGGCCAGGTTTCGCAGGCTGGCACACCGAGACGCACTCTTGGCGCCGCGGCATCAGCTTCACGGGGTCAAGTTCATCGGTGTCTTTGGACCGGTTCCATTTGACCGATTATTGCAGGTACAAAAGCGCTGACACGAATACTCTATTAATATAGAGGAGGGGATTACTTATTATCTTGTATGGCAATTTGTCTGGGCATCCTATACAACGTAGCTGTTATCGATGGCAGAAAATGAACTTTCTAAACTTATCCGGTATGAGTAGCAACCTGTATGCACATGCATCTTAACAAGGCCAAAACATTCCGTGATCTTCATGCACAATCGAAGGTCTTTCTGATGCCCAATGCTTGGGATGGTGGTAGCGCCCGAATGCTTGCAGCGGCTGGATTTTCCGCTATCGCGACGACGAGCGCAGGTATTGCATACTCGCTCGGACTTCCGGACTATGAGGGAGCCGTTACGCGAACGGACATGCTCAATAGAGTACGAGAAATAGCCGAAGCCGTTAATGTCCCAGTGAGCGCCGATCTTGAAGCGGGTTATGGTGCTGAGCCTGAGCAGGTAGCCGAGACGATAGAACTCGCAATTATCTCTGGAGCTATTGGTGGAAACATAGAAGACTTCACCGGCGATCTAACCACGCCCCTGTTCGACCTGCCACTCGCCATAGAGCGAATTCATATGGCGCGCAAAGTGGCCGATAAAAGCGACATTCCGTTCACGTTGACTGCCCGCACGGATTGCTACCTTACTGGCGTGAAAAACCCCTTTTCGGAAGCTGTTCACAGGGCAAATAGCTATAGGGAAGCGGGTGCAGATTGCCTGTTTGTTCCTGGTGTGTCGGATCCGAAAGTGATTGCTGAGCTGGTTAAAGAGATCGACGCGCCACTAAATGTTGTCATGGGCCTCAAGGGGCAGCCGTTAACGGTTTCTCAGCTTGAAGATCTGGGTGTGCGGCGTATTAGTATCGGAGGGAGTCTCGCTCGTGCTACATACGGACTCATGCGAAGGGCCGCACAAGAAATGGTTGTAGATGGCACGTTTAACTATTCGAATGATCAAGTTCCGGATGCCGAACTTAGTGCGTTTTTCGCCGGTCATCGTAACACCTAAACAATGACAGAGGAGTTCTGTTTATGTTCACTGCTGAGTTCTTCCTTACCTCGTTGGTTGTTGTGCTCATTCCTGGCACAGGTGTTGTATTTACCATCTCCACAGGGCTAATGCACGGGCGTCGTGCAAGCCTTTACGCTTCGCTGGGTTGCACGCTTGGTATCCTTCCGCATCTATTGGCCACTATTCTGGGCCTGGCTGCTATTATGCATACAAGCGCGGTAGCGTTTCAGATACTCAAGTATGCGGGTGTTGCGTATCTCCTTTACCTTGCTGTTGTTACATGGCGTGATCGAACTGCTTTCTCTATTCAAGAGTTATCGCGCAAAGAAGGGGCTGGTTCATTGGTGATTAAGGCCTTCTTGCTAAATATTCTCAACCCGAAGCTAACCATCTTCTTCCTGGCCTTTTTACCGCAATTCGTTACAACTGATGCGCAGTCACCCTTGAGTCAATTGCTCGGTCTGAGTGCTATCTTCATGGCTATGACCTTCGCTGTTTTCGTTCTCTATGGTCAGCTCGCTCATAGGTTCCGAGCCGCTGTTATAGAATCCCCTCAGGTTCAGGAGTGGTTGCGTAGAAGCTTCGCTGCAGCCTTTGCGGGTCTTGGTGTGCAACTCGCTATGTCGGATAGATAACTGCAATGTGGTGTGGTAGGTGATATCGAATCACGTGTTATCAGGGAAATACGATGAATAAAGTTGTTATCGTTACTGGCGGTGGTCGAGGAATTGGTGCGGCAACGTCGAAGTTGTTAGCATCAAGAGGGTATGCTGTCTGTGTCAATTACCGTTCAGATGCCAAAAGTGCCGATGCTGTCGTTGCTGAAATTACGGCGCTTGGTGGTAGAGCGTTTTCGTTCCAAGCTGATGTTTCCAAAGATACTGACGTTGTAGCTTTATTCGATGTAACCGAAAAAACCTATGGCCATGTTACACATTTAGTCAATAACGCAGGCATTTTGTATCCTCAGTCGTGTCTTGCTGACATAGAGGTTGAGCGGTTTAACAAAGTTCTGTTATCTAATGTAACTAGCTGTTTTCTTTGCTCACGTGAATTTATCAATCGAAGTAAATCGACAGGCGCTATCGTGAATGTGTCATCAGCGGCTTCACGAAGCGGCGCGCCGTTTGAATATATCGATTATGCCGCCTCTAAAGGGGCGATGGATTCATTAACAAAAGGCTTGTCACTGGAGGTCGCTTCTAAGGGTATTCGTGTGAACTCGGTAAGACCCGGTTTCATTTATACGGATATGCATGCGGATGGCGGTGAGCCTAACCGAGTTGAACGCTTAGCGCCTCAGATCCCGTTGCAACGTGGTGGTACACCTGATGAAGTAGCAAATGCTATTGCTTGGTTATTATCAGATGAAGCATCCTATGTTACTGGATCATTCATCGATCTGGCCGGCGGGAAATAGCTGGGGTTAACCAGAAAAATGCAACGCCGTTGGCCTTCAGTGGCCTTATATTAAAATCCAAGGGAAATACCAAGTTATGCCACTTAGAGCCATTCTTTTTGACCACGATGGAACCTTAGTTGACTCCGAACCAGTTCACTATGCGTTATGGCAAACTGTCTTGGCTCAGTATGGCGTCTCGTTGTCCGAGCAACTGTACAGACAAGACTATGCCGGTGTGCCCACCAAGGCCAATGCCGTTGATATAGTGCATAGGTTTGAGCTTGATGAGCTCCCCGAAACGCTGGTAGCAGCGAAAGATGCCGCTACCAGCGAGTACCTACGTCGAAACGCCTTTCCACTCATGAATGGTGTACTTGAAACTATCAGGGAATTTCGTCTTTGTGGTCTAGATCTCGCCATAGTTACAGGAGCGGGCTCAGAAAGCGTCTATGCAACCCTTAAGGCAAATAATCTCGGTGATAGCTTTGTTACCGTTGTATCAGGGGATGATGTTCGCGCAAGTAAACCAGCGCCGGACTGCTATCTACTGGCTCTACGGCGGCTAGGCTTGCAAGCATCTGAATGCCTTGCTGTTGAAGATACACAACATGGTTTGAAAGCATCGCATGCCGCCGGTATTGGTTGTTTAGCCGTACCTACGACCATGTCAATGCATCACGATTTTGGTGTTGCCCAGGCCGTACTTGAAGGCATGCCACAGGTTACGGAGCATGTGCAACAATTGCTTAAAGTCGAGAAACTTAAGCAGTTTACTCACTTGGGATAGTCTAAAGCCTACTCCATAACCTAATATTAACCCTAGGGAGTTTTAGCGGGTAAGTGAGGACAGTAAACCTCTGTCCCAACCTGAGCTGGTCCGGGCGTCCCTACGCCATCATAGAAAAGGAGACTATTACATGCTTGCAGTTCAGGCTAGAGATATGGCGGCCTATAATCGCTGGATGAATCAGCGGATGTATGCCGTGTGTGCAGAGCTCTCTGATAGCGAACGTAAAAAAGACATGGGGGCTTTTTTTAAAACAATTCATGGCACGCTCAATCATATTCTGCTTGGCGATAAAATCTGGTTAGGGCGCTTCTTGGGCAAACCATTTCAGGCAGCAGATCTTGGTGAGGAGTTGCATAGTGACTTTGAAGCGCTATGGGAGGACCGTGTTGCAACCGATGAAATCATCGTTTCATGGGCCGCCGCGCTGACGGATTCTGAGTTGGCTAGCAAACTGGAATATACAAGCCTTGTTAATCCCTCCACCCGCAAATATGAGATGTGGCTGGTGGTTGCCCATTTCTTCAATCATCAAACCCATCATCGCGGTCAAATCACAACACTGCTAAGTCAGTGTGGGCAGGATATAGGTGTTACTGACATCATATGGCTCCCTGACGTAGTGGAGCGAAACGCCTAGCCTGGACGAACATGTGATCCGAGATAAATAAGCTCGATAAGGGGATTGTACCGTGCGGCTGAGAATTTTTTCTGATCTGCATCTGGAGCACTTCGATGAAGGGCTCTACCTGCCAGATGTAACAGCCGATGTGGTTATATTGGCTGGTGATATCCATACAGGAACGCAAGGACTTCATTGGGCAGCCAGTCGTTTTTCTGGGGTGCCGATTATCTATGTGCCTGGAAATCATGAATATTACAATCATTCCATGTCTGCACTGCGTGCTGACTTAAGTTTTGAAGCCAAAAGGTTCGGCATCCATTTACTCGATAATGCCAGTGTAAATATTGGTGGTGTAAAATTTTTAGGCAGTACACTCTGGACAGATTTTGAACTCTATGCGAACCGTCCCGATAACAATGCGGCTTTTACCTATAAGAAAGCTGTATCTGTCATGCCAGACTTTCGCATCATTGAACAGCCTGATGGGATGATTTATACACCTGAAGAAAGCCAACGGCTGCATAATCGAGCTATTAAGTGGTTGGAAAAAGAGTTGGCTTCTCCTTATGCTGGCCCTAAAGTTGTCATCAGCCACCATGCACCGTTAGCAAATTGTATTCCTGTTTATTATAGAGGTGATGCCCTCTCGCCAGCCTTTGCATCGGATCTTGCCTGGTTAATGGGGAAAGCGGAACTATGGGTGCATGGTCATGTTCATGAAGCTGTTGATTTTGAGTGCATGGGGACACGGATCATAGCTAATCCAGGTGGTTATCCATATGAGTTTGAATCGCCTAGCTTTGTACCTGATCTGGTTGTGGAAATAGCGACGACTTGCTGATTTACCAGATGTTTTTTCTAAGCTAATCATCAGTAATGGCAGGGTTATATATTAGGAGTAACGTGTATGAATGTCAGTTCGAAGGGGAGTTGCTTATGTGGGGAGGTTGCCTACAAGATCACCGGAAATATTGGGATTTTTCAATACTGCCATTGTTCACGTTGCCGTAAGTTCACTGGCAGCACTCATGCGTCAAATCTGTTGGTCTCTCCTGAGCAGTTTACGTGGCTTAAAGGCGATTCTCTGGTGGGTTATTATTCGCCCGAAAATACCAAGCACTTCGCCACTGCATTTTGTAAACAGTGTGGTTCATCATTGCCCTGGCGCGCTAAAAGCGGGAAAGTGGTCGTTATACCTGCAGGCACTCTTGATGAACACCCTGGTATAGAGCCAGTCCAAAACATATTCTGTGCATCAAAGGCTGAATGGTATATATCTCCAGGCGTATTACCTGAGTATGACGAATTACCCCATAAGTGATATAAAGCGACTGACTCTGTGTTTCACTAGATGAGTCGATGATAGTGACGTAGCAAGAGAATTATTGATGCCAAACATACAGACTCAAGACCCGAAATTTTTTCTGCAAATGGCTACCCCTGAAGACGCGGCATTAGTGGTTAGCTTCATGAAAAAGCTGGGAGCGTTTCAGAAAATGTCCGATAAAATTACCGCTACACCTGAGCGAATAGAGCGGCTGCTTGCAGCTAAGCAGGGCGAAGCTGTATTTGGCGTTTACGATGGAACAACAGTTGGCTTTGCCTACTTCCATCAGAAAAGCTCGGCTTTTACTGGGCGCTTAGGGTTATACATTGATGGATTCTTTATTGATGAGTCTATGCGCGGAAAAAGATTGGGCAATATTATGATGCAGTTTTTGTCAAAACATGCACTTGATCGTGGATGTGAAATGCTTGAATGGGGTTGTTTGGATTGGAATACCCCTGCTATCGAATTTTACCAAAAATTAGGCGCTTACTGTGTTGATACGATGCGCATCTATCGCTTATCACCAGAGAATTTGACAGCTAACGCGTTGTTATTTAAAGGCTGACCTAGTGTGACGCTCGGCAGTTCAAGGCTCTTTATTCCGCCAAAGCCGCCGGCCTCAAGCGGATTGAGCGAGCCCAGGGACACTTATGAGCAGATAGGGTGTGGCACTTTCGAAGTCTAGCGTTGGTAGGGGTTGTGTTTAACAGAGTGTTCGGACCAGTAATGATATGAAAAAAATAATCATTTTAATTATTGTCGTGTTTCTGGGATATGAATACATCCAAGAAAACGGTGTTGATTTACCGAATAGTTCATCATTGCGTAGCGGTAATGACAGTAGTATTCAGACAGCCTACAACAACAGACAAAGCGATCTTCAGGTTCAGGGTGAAGGTATTGTAACAACAGTTTTACCTGATGACCGTGAAGGTTCACAGCACCAGAAATTCATATTAAAGCTGGAAACTGGGCAGACACTGTTGATAGCGCACAATATCGATTTGGCACCTAGGATAAGCGGCTTAGCCTCAGGTGATACCGTTGAATTTTATGGTGAGTATGAGTGGAACGCCAAAGGTGGTGTTATTCACTGGACACATCATGATCCGAATAATCGCCACATCGGTGGTTGGTTAAAGCACAAGGGTAGAATATATCAGTAGCAATATGACTAGCTCTACACCAGTGGATGTAGTAACTGTCGCACTGGCTTTCCTGTGGCTGGCTATTACGCATTGATTATTAGACTTCAAAAACAAAAGGCCGAGAGTATTATGCCTCCGCAAAACTGATAACTGAAACTAAATGTAATAAATTGAAATTAATATTCATTACGTTTAGCATTTTAGTTATTCAACCATTCATCCTTTCCATATTATACTTACCATCGAGTTTTAAGGCCGCTTTCGGCTGGTTATTATATTGAGTTATAAACATAGGGGTTTTCTAACCCCCCGATGGATATCATCATAGGAAAGGAAAGCTGTATGAATAAGTATGGTGCAGAGTTTTTTGGGACGTTCTGGCTGGTGCTCGGTGGTTGTGGCAGTGCGGTTTTAGCAGCAACTTTTCCAGACGTTGGTATCGGACTGCTTGGCGTATCTCTGGCATTTGGTTTGACTGTCCTTACAATGGCATACGCTATCGGACATATATCTGGTTGCCACCTCAACCCGGCCGTATCTATTGGGCTCTGGGCTGGTGGTCGTTTTCCAGCAAAAGAGCTTTTACCTTACATTGTTGCACAAGTTTTGGGTGGCATAGTTGCGGGTGGTGTCCTGTACCTGATTGCCACTGGTAAAGCTGGCTTTGATGTCTCAGCAGGGTTTGCTTCAAACGGGTATGGTGCGCATTCACCGGGTGAATACAGTTTGTTTGCTGCACTGATCACCGAAATGGTCATGACCATGATGTTTCTCCTGGTGATTCTTGGCGCCACTGACAAGCGTGCACCACAAGGTTTCGCACCGATTGCAATTGGTTTATGCCTAACGCTGATTCACTTGATTAGCATTCCGGTTACCAACACATCGGTGAATCCTGCACGTAGTACAGGTGTTGCTCTATTCGTCGGCGATTGGGCGATTGCGCAGCTTTGGCTTTTCTGGGTGGCTCCGATCCTTGGCGGTATGCTGGGTGCAGTAATCTATCGCTTTATCGGTAGCGAAAAAAACTAGTCGGAAAAATCCCCGGCAGAAGTCTCTGTTTTCCTTCCCCTTTGATTATCTGGCTCATAGAGTCAGATAATCCCATCACCCAGAAAAATCAGATCCTATTGATCGTATAAGAAAATACTGAAGCTGGATATGCAAGCTATTCTAATATAGGCTAATCTGAGATAAATGGGATAATTTAATAATATTTAAAAATATGGTGCACCGGTGAAAAAATTCTTACTGGTATTATCTGTGGTGTTGTCGGTTTTTTTTGTAGAAACGGTCAGCGCCAATTTCGTGGCTGTGTCGATGCCTAAATTCGATGATAACTTCCAGACAGTCCTTCGTGAGAATATCGAGGCACGAGCGGATCAGCTTAATCTCATTGTATATGTGGGCAATGCAGAGGATCAGCTGGAGCAGCAATTGGAACAGATCAGGCACTTTGTTGAGGCTGAAGCGGATGCAATTATTGTGTTGCCCGTACTCACAACTCCAGACGCAATCAATCAAATGCTGGAGGCACGAGGGAACAGCGATATACCGATGGTGTTCCTGCAAAGGCTTCCCGAAATTGACACTTACCCTGAGAAGGTAGTGTATCTGGGTTCTGATGAAACTGAATCAGGAAGCATGCAAATGGAAGAGCTGGCACGCCTGGCTGCCTACGAGGGTCAAGTTGCCATCCTTCAGGGCGCTGAAGGTAATCCGGCATCCACCGTTCGTACCGATTATGTGCGTGAAGTGGTCGACAAATACCCTGGAATGAGTGTTACGCTTCAAGAGCGTGGTAATTGGGCTAGGAATCAGGCGCTGACAATCGTTAAGCGCTGGCTTGATGAGTCTCCAGAGCAATTTTCCATTATTGCAGCTAATAACGATGAAATGGCACTTGGGGCGATCATGGCGTTTGAGCAGGCTGGTATCGATCCAAACCACTATCTTGTTGGCGGTATCGATGCAACCCGGGATGCGCTGGCTTCCATGCAGAAAGACCTTCTTGATGTAACGGTTCTTCAGGATGCAGCCAGTCAGGGCAAAGGGGCAATCGATGCGGCACTGGCAATGATAAATGGCCGTGAGGTACCGGAGAAGATATGGGTGCCATTTCGTCTGGTGACGCCGGAGAATATACAGCAGTTCGTGGAATAATATAAATATCATCGCTTTAGAGAAGGTTTTAATATGAACTCTTTTTCTCTGGTTCGGAAAATTTCGCTGGGTTTTTTTGTGCTCCTGCTATTGCTCGTTGTTATTGCCGGTTCGAGTTTGTTTTCCATGCTCGCAATCAATGCAGAGATAGGGAATCTGAATGGCGAAGCCGTTCCTCTTTCCCGCGCAGCCGGAGAAACAGAGAGCTCTTTGTTGCGTGCGGACCAGACCCTGAATCTCGCACTGAGATCTCAAAATACTGAAAAAGTTAACCAGCAGTCTGAACAGTTCAAGGGTAATTTTTCTAATGTGCTTGCCGCGCTGGATTCCATTCCCGCGCCGGTACTGGCGAAAGAACCCGAGATTGCTGAAAAAGTATTGGAGGCTAAGGCGGCAGCGGCAGCTTATGCGGAATTTGCAAACACCCTGATGGGTCTTCAAGTTGATAAGCTGGAAAACGATCAGAGGGTCTTCAACGGTATTAATCGTGTCGGCAAACTTGACCGTCAACTGAGCAAATACCTGGATAAATATCTCAACAGCTCCCTTAGTCGCCGCAATCCAGATTTGAAACTGGTACTCGAAACCCTGAGCCGTTCAACGCGCAGTGTTTTGAATGGAATGACCAACTATCTTGCAGACCATGATCTGGAGGCCCTGAATCTTGCCGTCGAAGGACAGGAACTGATCATTCGAGAAAACTATGATGCACTAGTTGGATTCAATGAGGACCTGGGTAAACTTTTTAGTTTGATGATTCCGCAGTTGCTACATGACCTGGAATCAGAGCAGGGATTGCTGCAGAGTTATCGGGCTCAGGTTGAAATTAACAGCGCGATTGATGCGCGTTGGAATGATGCCGTCAACGAGGTTGATCATGCGTTAGAAGATTTGTCTGTTTTGTCTGCAACCAGTGACAGGCTGTTGCTCCGGTCTCAGTCGGTGTCAGATGAAACACTTGAACGTAGCTTATTATGGCTTTGGGTTGCAGCTGGGGTTGCTGTTTTATTGACCTTGGTAATAGCGGTTCTGATAGCCCGCTCGATTAAAAGCAGTCTTCATGCTTTCAGATCACAATTGGTAAAAATGACTGATGGTGATATGACGGTCAGCTTTGATGCTGCCCGCAAGGATGAGTTTGGTGAGCTTGGCGGCTATCTGAATGAACTGAGTGCAACACTGCACAAGACTCTAAAGGAAATAGCGCAGATTTCCGAGCTGCTGGAGGAAAAATCACAGAACAATGCTGACTACAGTGCTTCCACAACCAGTGGCGTGGATAAACAGCAGGCCTTACTAGAAACAACGGCCTCGGCAATGACGGAAATGGAAAGTGCTGTTCAGGAAATTGCCAATAGAAGTCAGCATACTCTGGAGGTTGCTGAGCGCTCCAAGTGTCTGATGGATAATGTCAAATTAAGGATTAATACCTCCTCAGAGAGTATTCGCAGTCAGGCGGTGCAGATAAATGATGCCTCGGAGAAAACGGCTGAACTGAATGAGTATGGTACGAAGATCGACAGCATCGTCGATACCATCCATAACATCGCTGATCAGACTAATCTTCTGGCGCTCAACGCTGCGATAGAGGCGGCTCGTGCTGGCGATAATGGTCGTGGTTTTTCGGTGGTCGCTGATGAAGTTAGAACCCTGGCCGCACGCACCCAGCAATCCACCAGCGAAATCCAATCTATGGTCGAGTTGATGCAGAAACTGATCAGTGCCGTTGTTAATGTTATGGAGAAAAGTCAGTCGCAGAGCCAGGTTAGTCTCGAAGCGGCTGCGTCTGCCGAAAGTGGTTTGGTCGAGATGAATACCGCTATATCCGATATTGTAGAAATGAACGTGCAGATCGCCAGTGCTACCGAGGAACAGAGCTATACCGCACGTGAAATCAGTGAAAGTATTGTCTCGATCAATGAGGCGGCGGAGAGCAATGCATCAGATGCTAGATCTAGTACACAGATTGCTGATGAGCTAAAAGGTATGGCCGAGCGTCAGCGCTCCCTCATAGCTCACTTTAAGCTATAAGCTGTTTACAGCTATTTTTCGGGCTACAATGCGGCCTGACGAGCAAAGTTAAGGGATTCCAAACATGAACTATGATGAGTTCAATCACTTTTGTGGTTCTTTTCCAGCGACAACCCACGTTGTGCAATGGGGAGATTCTCATGTATGGAAAGTGGGTGGTAAGGTATTTGCTATTGGTGGTTGGGGAAAGAACAAACAACCGGCATTCACATTTAAAGTTTCAGATTTGAACTTTGATTTTCTAAGCGATCTGGATGGCTATATTCCTGCACCTTACTTTGCAAACCGTGGTATGAAATGGATACAGCAAATAGGCACATCCAGTGAGTTGGATGAAGAGCTAATATATTATTTATCAGAATCTTATCGCATTGTGTCACTCGGTTTAAGTAAGCGTAAACAAAAAGAATTGGGGTTAAACCCTCGGTAACCTATGCGATTAATCCTGGCTTTATTTATATTCTTTCCTGTGTTGGCAATGGCACAAGACAGTACCTGTTACGGCACGACTTCCAATGGCAGGTTAGAGAATGCTGCGCAATTGCCGTCTAGCGGGACTAACTATGAAGGTTACAGTTCAATTGCTCGCTTGGCAGGAAGAACCTATGTTCATTCTGCAGTAAGAGATATTGTGGTGTCTGCCTACAAGGATCTTGAGAGTGAGCAGCCGGATAAAGTCTACAAATATGCGGAGACGGGTTTTAGAGAGGGAGGACCGTTCAGTCCGCATAAGACCCACATGAATGGTCTTTCTGTAGACTTTATGGTTCCAGTCATCAATTCGGATGGTCGCTCTGTTCATCTGCCCACTCATTCTCTCAACAAGTTTGGTTACAACATAGAGTTTGACGAAAATAGTCATTACGACGGATTGCAGATCGATTATGAGGCGATGGCTGCCCATATCGTGGCGTTGCATCAGCAATCTAAATCACGAGGGTATGATCTGTGGCGGGTGATATTTGATCCTGAGTTGCAGCCCAACCTGTTCAGCACTCAGTATGCAGAGTACCTGCGTAGTAATATTGAGTTTTCCACCAGGCGATCCTGGGTGCGCCATGATGAGCATTATCACATCGACTTTGATGTACCTTGTGATCAACTGTAGCTGTGGGCCCTGGCATTTATTAAAACTCATGTAAGAGTCATGGACTGAAAAATGATATTTATATTCTATGGGTTTGCAATTCTGTCATTGGTGGTGGGCACTGCAGCCATTTACATGACCCTCATTCAGTCATTTCCGGTGCAGTGGCTGTATTATCACTATTTCATCAGAAAACCTATTACCTGGAGCATTCTTGTTGGCGGTGGAGTCGCTACGGTTCTGATAACCTGGAAAACCGGTGAGTTTCCTCTGTGGACACTGTTGCCTCTCATGCTGATGGGGTTGGCCGTGGTTTTAGCCTACCGAATGCATCAGGAAAGCGCCTTTAAAGCCGTAGATTTCCCAGTGATGGCCAATGACCCATTAAACCTGCCGCTTCAGGACGATATGCAGTTGGGGGTGATTGAATACAACGGGGTTACAAAGGCATATCCGTTGGACTATGTGATACATCACCACATCATTAATGATCGCTTTGGCGATCGTCTTGTTGCATTAACCTATTGTGCCATGTGTCACAGTATTATCCCTTTTGATGTGAGCGACATAGGGCCACTGTTTGTTGGATCGTTCAAAAATGCCAATATGATTGTGGCTGATAGAAAGACTAAGACATTTTTTCAGCAAGCTACCTTCGAATCCATCATAGGCAGGCTACATCCTCGTACATTGACGATGATTCCTTTTCAGATTTTACCCTGGGCTGAAGTGAAACAGCTGAGTCCTTGCCCTCAACTGGTCAAGGTAACGAAACAGGACTTTAAGGAATTTCAGCTGCCTGTTCCTGGAGTCTGGAAAAACATCTTAGCCAGTGAATTTACACCGGGACTGTCTGCAACACAGCGAGATACTACCTTTCCCGCCAGAACGCGTGTAGTGGGCATTATCGATAACATTGCTCAACCTCAGGTGGCGTATCTTAAAGAAGAATTGCTAACGCAAGGCGTGATCACAAACGATGAGCTGGATGTTGTTCTTGTTGCCGTAAGCAACACCGTACTTGGCTTTAAACGCTCAGTAGCCGGAGCACCTGTAAATATTACCCTGAATGCCGATAACACCCTTGCTGATATCTCCAGCGGAACAGTATGGGATATTCGGGGTAAGTATATGGCCGGTGAGGTAACAGCAGATCTGATGCCGATAGCCATCTCTGATGAGTATTGGTTTTCCTGGAAGCTATTTCATTCCGGCAGCACACTCATTCGGCTGTAATTTCCAAACGGCCTGGGTAGCAATTGCTTTCATCGATCTCACCGTGAGAGTTTGACCTATACTGAGTTCAGTATTTAATAGATGGACTCGCTTTAGGTTCCCGAGGAGATCACATGAAACTGGAAGATCAGGCATTTAACTCCCTGCTCAAGTACACCAAAGCCTTGTCTGTTGCATTGGGTTACCGCGATCTTTCAACCCAACTCCATTCAGAGCGGGTGCAAGGTCTTTCTGTGAGTCTTGGGAAATCGTGTGGTCTGTCACATAATGAGATTAATACGCTTATTGTTGCCGCTTCGTTCCACGACATAGGTAAAATAGGCATACCCGACCACATCCTGCTCAAGCCTTCTAAACTTGATAAAACTGAGTGGGAAACGATGAAACAGCACTCCGAAATCGGAGAGGAGATAATGCGCGCCACTGAACTCGAGGGCTCGCAACAGGCGGCGCTGTTGATTCGTCATCACCACGAGCATTACAACGGTATGGGCTATCCAGATAACCTATCTGGAGAAAAAATTCCGATTTGTTCGCGCATTATCAGCATTGCCGACAGCTATGACGCCATAGCCGTGAAAAGGTCCTATCATCACGTACGAACGCACTCGAAAATCATGGATATATTGCATCAAGAAACCGGAGAAAAGTATGACCCGGACCTTATGCGAGTGTTTGCTGAAATTATAGAATCCAGCCAGTTCAGGGCGGCAAAAACTTAATTCATTCATCAACACGGACCTCGGTTATAGAAACATGTTACCTTCAGAGTGCCATCAAACAGGTACAATCCGTCTGGTCAGCTATACTGATCTCATCAGTTTACTTGGGACCAAGGAGGCAACATCATGTCATCAGCTTATGCAAAATCAGCAACGCTAGAGCATCAAGGGCGTTCATATCAGTACTATCCTTTTAATGCCCTGACTGACAAGTTCAACCCACAGCGCCTACCTTACAGTTTGAAAATCCTGCTGGAGAACATGCTTCGTCATGCTAATCAGGACTTTGTCACCGATGAAGATATCGAAGCGCTGGTTAACTGGCAGCCAAAGGCCGAGCCGGACAAGGAAATTGCCTTTGTGCCTGCGCGCGTGTTGCTACAGGACTTTACCGGTGTACCCGCCATTGTGGATCTTGCTGTCATGCGCGATGCCATGCAGCAGCTTGGCAAGCCAGCGGATAGAATTAACCCGCTTACCCCCGTCGAACTGGTGATCGATCACTCGGTGATGGTGGACGAATACGGTGCCGCTGATTCTTTCAGAAAAAATACTGACATAGAGATGCAGCGTAACAAGGAACGCTATCAGTTCCTGCGTTGGGGCCAGCAGGCCTTTGATAATTTCAAGGTAGTGCCGCCAGGTACCGGCATCGTTCATCAGGTCAATCTGGAATATCTGGCCAGAGTGACCTTCGAGCGCGACGGTGTGCTTTATCCTGATTCGTTAGTGGGCACTGATTCCCATACCACGATGATCAATGGCCTCGGAATTCTCGGCTGGGGAGTAGGCGGCATCGAAGCCGAAGCGGCCATGTTAGGCCAGCCCATCAGTATGCTGATCCCCCAGGTGGTCGGTGTGAAACTCAGTGGCTCTATGCCCGAAGGGGTTACCGCGACCGATCTGGTGCTGACTGTGACTGAACAGCTGCGCAAATTGGGCGTGGTGGGTAAGTTTGTGGAGTTCTTCGGCCCGGGCCTAAAGCAGCTCAGCCTGGCTGATCGTGCCACCATCGCCAATATGGCCCCGGAATACGGCGCTACCTGCGGTATCTTCCCGGTTGATGAAGAAACATTGAATTATATGCGCCTGACTGGCCGTAATGATGAACACATAGAGCTGGTGCGCCGCTATATGCAGCACATGGGTATGTGGCACGATGACAGCTCGCCTGAAGCAGAATATTCAGATTTATTAGTGCTGGATTTATCTGCACTGGTACCATCCATCGCCGGGCCAAAACGGCCACAAGACAGAATCAGTTTGACCGATACCAAAACCGAATTTGCCACATTGGCCAGCAATCATCAGGAAGCGCAAAAGCAACTGATTGGCCGGTTTGAAAATGAAGGTGGCAGCACCGCGGTAGGGAATGAAGATGCCAGTGAGACGGATAACAACACCATCAAACATGGGGGAGAAGCCTTCACCCTGAGCCATGGTGATGTAGTGATTGCGGCTATAACCAGTTGCACCAACACCTCTAATCCGGCTGTGCTGATGGCCGCCGGCCTGCTGGCAAGAAAGGCCAGGGAACTGGGGCTGAAAACCAAGCCTTGGGTAAAGACGAGTCTGGCGCCTGGCTCACAGGTTGTAACCGGCTATCTGGAACAAGCTGGCCTGATGGATGATCTCGAAGCGCTGGGCTTTTATCTGGTGGGTTACGGCTGTACCACCTGTATCGGTAATGCCGGTCCTTTGCCCGAACCTGTCAGTAAAGCCATTAAACAGAAAAATCTGTTGGTTGCTGCAGTACTCTCCGGCAACCGTAACTTCGAAGGGCGCATTCATCAGGATGTACATGCCAACTACCTGGCTTCGCCTCCGTTGGTGGTGGCTTATGCCCTGGCTGGCAGCATGAATATCGATTTTTATAATGATCCCCTGGGGCAAGATACCCAAGGCAAGGATGTGTACCTTAAAGACATCTGGCCCAACAGCAAAGAAATTCAGCAATGTATCCATGCCAATATTCATGCCAAGGACTTTACCGAGAGTTATGCCGATGTCTTTAAAGGCGATGCCAACTGGCGCAATCTGGAGGTCAACGACTCGGATCGCTATCAGTGGCCAGATTCCAGCTATATACGTAAACCGCCTTTCTTTGACGGGATTAAGGCCGAGCCTGATGAGGTGCCGGTGATACATGATGCCCGTTGCCTTGTCAAAGTAGCTGACAGTATTACCACCGACCATATTTCTCCGGCAGGTGCGATCAAGTCTGATAGCCCGGCAGGTGAGTATCTGCAACAGCAGGGGATAGCGCCCAAAGACTTTAACTCCTATGGTTCCAGACGCGGTAATCATGAAGTGATGATGCGTGGTACCTTCGCCAATGTCAGACTGAAGAACCAGCTGGCACCGGGCACTGAAGGCAGTGCCACCCATTATTTTCCTGATGACAAGCCAATGTCGATCTACGCGGCAGCAATGAAGTATAAGGAGCAGGGTACGCCGCTGGTGATACTGGCAGGTAAGGAATACGGTACCGGCTCCTCAAGGGATTGGGCAGCCAAGGGGCCGGCTTTACTAGGAGTGAAACTGGTGATTGCCCAAAGCTACGAGCGTATACACCGCTCCAATCTGGTGGGGATGGGTATTCTGCCGCTGGAGTTTGTCGATGGACAAAGTGCCGACTCTCTGGATCTTGATGGCAGTGAGTATTTCACTGTGCCTGCAGTGGACCAGGACAGCAAGCGGGTGACGGTAACAGCCAGAAAAGAGAACGGTGAAGAGGTGAGCTTCGAGGCCAAAGTGCGCATAGATACGCCCAATGAGTTCCAGTACTACTTGCATGGCGGCATACTGCACTTTGTACTGCGTAAGCTGGCTCAGTAGCTAAGAAAATGCTCAGAGCCATACGTTTGATCTGTGGCTCTGAGCTGTATTGTCATTCGAGCATGCTTGTATAGATGATGATTATCATTATTGAAAAAAGTAAAACTTAGATGTAGGTTGGGATTTTTAAAGTTGCATATGATATTGAAAATTCAGAGTATTCAAGTGGAAAAATCAGAATACCGGCCCCGCAAAACCCTCAGGCTAGCTGGCACACAGCCAATGATTTAGACTTTCAGAAAGTCGGCTCACTCTGGTGGAACAGGGTTGATATTATTTCAAATGAGAACTGATTAAATGATGAAAAGTTTTACCGATGGTATGCAGTATTTAGATGCTCAATTCAAAAAACTTGAATTGCCAGATACACATTACACAGATATAGAGTTTGAAGAGTGTTTGTTTGAAGACTGTGACTTTTCTCGGGCAAAATTTAAGCAGTGCAAATTCATTAATTGCGACTTTATCCGTTGTAATCTGAGCTTGATAGATTTAACTGGCAGCAAGCTTTTCGGAGCTACATTTCAAGAGAGCAAGCTGATAGGTGTTGACTGGACCAAAGCCACCTGGCCTGTGTACCACCTTGATTTTGAGTTGAAATTCCAACGTTGCATTTTGAATGACTCATCATTTTTCGGACTGACGTTAAACGAACTGATTGCAGATGCGTGCAAACTACATGAGGTGGATTTTCGGGAAGGGGATTTCAGAAAATCAACCCTGAGTGGTTGCGACTTTACCCATAGCTTGTTTATGAATACGAACTTGGAAAACGTTGATTTCAGTGAATCAACTGACTTTGCAATCAATGTGTTAGAGAACAAAGTTAAAGGTGCCAGGTTTTCACGTTATGAGGCATCAAGTTTGTTGGAGTTATTGGGAATAGAGCTAGTCGATTAACTTCCAGGCGGGTTAAATCACACCGCAAGAATCGGAGTGTTGCCGCTTGCAAATCCGCCTAAATTAAGTGCATTCAAGCAACGGAAGGAAGAATGCACATGAAAGCCGTAAATCGTTCCATGGGGCCGCTAGAGTGGTTTCTGCTGATCGCCTTGTCAGTGCTCTGGGGAGGATCATTCTTTTTCGTCGAGGTGGCCGTTGAGGCCCTTGGACCACTGACTATCGTTGCGCTACGGGTCGGGTTAGCGGCGGTAGCGCTCAACTTGATTGTTGTGGCAATGGGGTTAAGGATGCCGATAAATCGGCAAGTGTGGACAGCCTTTCTGGGCATGGGGTTTCTCAATAACATGGTACCCTTTAGCCTGATTGTTTGGGGTCAAGTACATATCACCAGCGGCCACGCATCAATTCTTAACGCCTCAACCCCTTTCTTTACCGTGATCGCCGCGCACTATTTAACCTGTGATGAAAAGCTGACTGGGGGGCGTCTTTTAGGCGTCATGCTCGGTATCGCAGGTGTTGCAGCAATGGTGGGTGCCGATGCGCTTGCGGGCATCAACACTCACACTCTCGCTCAGCTTGCTGTGCTCGGTGCGGCGATCTCCTACGCTTGCGCTGGTATCTTCGGTCGGCGCTTTCGCACACTGGGTTGCTCTCCTTTGGTGACGGCCACGGGCCAGGTGACAGCTTCAGCGCTCGTGCTGTTTCCTTTAGCACTTGTGGTTGAGCAGCCTTGGGGGCAGCCTTTGCCCGGCGTAGAAGTTTGGGGGGCGGTTATCGGACTCGCCTTGTTTTCCACAGCACTCGCCTATATCCTTTATTTCCGCATTTTGGCGACAGCTGGTGCGACCAATTTATTACTCGTAACCTTCCTTATCCCAATTAGCGCCATTCTGCTCGGTACTGCAATTCTCGGTGAGCAGTTCGAGCCGAAACACCTTATCGGGATGGGGCTTATCGGACTTGGACTGGCAGCGATTGATGGACGACCCTTGGCTTGCTTGCGACGCAAACTGGCTCGTAGCGAATAAAATCGGAGGCTTTAGGGATGACAAATAATACTAAGGCGTCGGTGGCACTTATTGTTCAAGCCTGTCGTCATATAGAACAGGCGGAGACAGCTCCGACGCTGGAGCAGCTTGCCGCAGAGGCTAACTTGAGTCCCTGGTACTTCCACCGCCTGTTCAAGGAGATCGTTGGAGTGACTCCAAAACAATATGCCACCAGGCAACAGACGCAGCGCTTTCGGGACAGCCTGAACAGTGAACAGACAGTCACTGAGGCAATCTACAATGCTGGCTTTAGTTCAAGCAGCCGTGCTTACGATAAATCACGAGATCGTCTTGCCATGACCCCATCCGACTATCGAAAAGCAGCCGAGGGTTTGACGATTCGTTACGCTACGGCAGCGTGCTTTCTGGGCTGGATCATTGTGGCCGTGACTGAGCGCGGCATTTGTGCCATCGAGTTTGGCGACGACCCGAAAAGTTTGCCTGCGCTGGTACAAGCGCGTTTCAGCAAAGCGTTTCTGCAAGAGGGCGGGTCAGAGCTCACGGCTGTAATTGAATCAGTTATCTCTTTTATAGAAGCGCCGGACAGTGCAATTGAACTGCCCCTGGACATTCAGGGCACTGCATTCCAGGAACGTGTCTGGAATGCGCTGCGCTCAGTCCCAGCGGGTAGTACCGTAAGCTATACTGATATAGCTTGTCAGATTGGCTCCCCTAAAGCTGTACGTGCCGTAGCACAAGCCTGTGCGGCCAATAAACTTGCGGTCGTCATACCTTGTCATCGCGTGGTTCGCAGTGATGGTAATTTAAGCGGCTATCGATGGGGTGTGGAGCGCAAACGGGCGCTACTTCGGCATGAGAAAGACAACAAGGGATGACACCTTTATTGTTTTCTGTTGTCTTCACATGCTCCCCGCCACAGCCATATTCAGCCCATTAACATAAGTCTGGTGATGACGAGCATGCTGAAATTCTGATCGCCTGTGATACATTTGTTATCTTTCCGCGATACACTGTTTAACACTCCGTGACTCTCCTGTGATGCTCTAGAAGGATGATGTGTTTGCAGCCTGCCAGATCGGCAGGTTGGAACTCTTAGGGAGAGATAACTATGAATAAGCTCACTACAATCGCTGCAATGTGTCTGTTCGCCTTGATGGTTAGTGTCAGCCATGCGGATGAAATGATGCCCGAAGACGGGATGATGAAAGATGAGGTGCTGGAGTCAATGGATCATAATGACATGACGAAGGATGATATGTCGGATTCCATGGAACAAAACATGGATGCAGTGGAAATGCCAATGGATAACATGGAGATGGAAGACGATATGGAGATGATGGATGACATGGAAATGAACGACGACAGCATGAATTAACCAGAAGCCTTAAAGGACCCCTGAGCCAGGAAACTATGACTCGAAACGTACTGATAGTTGAAGATAACCCGGGTATAGGTGAGCTCGTGCGTATGCATGTAGCCGAACTAGGTATGACCCCCGTGCTTTGTGATCGAGGGGATACGGGTCTTGAACGGTTTCGTGAAGGTGATATTGATCTTGTGATTCTTGACCTGATGTTGCCCGGAATGGATGGATTATCGGTGTGTCGTGAGATACGTTCTGGCTCAGGCTATGTGCCAGTACTGATGCTTACCGCTAAAAGCACCGAGTTAGACCGGGTTCTGGGTTTGGAAATGGGGGCTGATGATTACCTCACCAAGCCCTTCAGCGTAGCCGAACTTGCTGCCAGGGTGAAAGCCCTGTTTCGGCGGGTGGATGCCATGGCTTCTGCGCCAGCGGTAGAAACCAGCCGTGACGAGTTAATAGTCGATGGGCTACGTATTGATCCAGTGAGCCGCCGCGTGTTTGTAACAGACCAGGAGGTGGAACTCACGGCACGAGAGTTTGATCTGCTGTGGCACTTTGCCAGCCATCCGGGCCGAGTATTTAGTCGTGTCCAATTGCTGGATACAGTCTGGGGTTACAACCACGAAGGTTACGAGCATACCGTGAATACTCACATCAATCGCTTGCGTGGCAAGATCGAAACCAATCCGGCTCAGCCGGAGTTTATCCAGACGGTCTGGGGGGTGGGCTATCGCTTTCGGGAATAACACATGCTGAAAACACTCTACACACGGCTGGCCTTGGGGCTGTTTTTGTTGTTACTCGCCGTTGGCCTGTTGTATACCTTTATCAGCCTCTATTCGTTGCGTGAATACAGTGCGTCAGTAAACCAGGAGTTGCACCGGGACCTGGCAAAGAATCTGGTATCAGACAGGAATCTGGTCAGTGAAGGACAGCTTGATAGAAGTGCCCTGGAGGAGCTGTTTGCACTCTACATGACCATCAACCCCAGCATCGAAATTTATCTGTTGGACCGGGATGGAAGCATTCTTTCCTACTCGGCTGATCCAGCAAAAATCAAACGTAAACAGGTCTCTCTGGAACCGCTTCGGCAGCTAATGGAAGACAAGAGCCGTTATCCCGTGCTGGGCGACGACCCCCGTAGCCATGATCGACAGAAAATATTTTCCGTAACCCCTGTGCCATCAGTAGAGAATCCGGATGGCTATCTTTACGTGGTGCTACGGGGTGAAGAATACGATGCCGCCGAAACCATGGCTCGTGGTGGTCAGGTGCTGGAATTGAGCGTCTGGGCTTTGCTGATCAGTCTGGCGGTAGTGATGGTGGCGGGGCTGGCTATTTTTCGATTGCTGACCCGCCGTCTGACAGCCTTGACGAGGCTAGTAGAGGCATTTGAAAATAGCAACATGAGTCATAAACCACTCATTACCTGGCGCGACAAGCGGCCCGTGGTATGTGATGAGATCGACTATCTGGGTGTTACTTTTGACGATATGGCTTGCCGGATTGCTTCCCAGATTGAGCAGCTAACCGAAAAGGATGCTCAGCGCCGTCAGTTGGTTGCCCAGGTGTCTCATGACCTACGTACCCCACTGGCTTCCATGCAGGGCTATATCGAAAGCCTGAAATTAAGGCGTGATCGTCTTAGTCAGGAAGAGCAGGACCGCTTTCTCGATATAGCCCTTAAGGAAGGTCAGCGCTTAAGCCGCCTGGTTGATGAATTGTTTGAGCTGGCTGCACTTGAAGCCCGGGAGAAACAGCCTGTTCCGGAGCCTTTTCCGCTTGCAGAACTGGTACATGACGTGGTGCAGAAACACGGCCAGATCGCTCAAGACAATCAACTGGAGCTTACCCTCAGCGGAGATCCGGAGCTGCCAACCGCCTACGCGGATCTAGCCATGACTGAACGTGTGCTGGATAACTTGATCGGTAATGCCATAGCTTACAGCCCTGCAGGAGGACACATAGAAGTGATCCTTGGTCAGGAAAGTGGCGTACCAGAGGTATGCGTGCGAGATACTGGTCCGGGTATTCCTGAGAAGGATCTGCCACATATTTTTGATCCTTTCTATCGAGGGGATTCTTCTGGAACTGGCCATGCCGGGCTCGGACTGGCGATCGCCCGCCGTATTATGGCGCTTCAGGGTGGTGATATCCGGGTTGAAAACCGTGCCACTGGGGGGGCTTCTTTCTGCATACGTTTACCTGTGTACACTCCAAATGAACCATCGTTATAAAAAAGTAATAAACAGGAGAACTGCCTGTGATGAATCTCATGCAAACTGATTACAATATTCACAGGCCAAAGAGGTTAAAATTATGAAACGCTATCTGTTGCCGATGACTGCTGCAGCTATCATTGGATTGGCGGGATTTCAACTGAATGCTTCCAGTGATATGGATTCGAAATACGCCCCAGATGACCCGGATCTGGCCATTGCCACCTTTGCTGGCGGGTGTTTCTGGTGTGTAGAAGAATCCTTCGAAAAAGTCCCCGGTGTGGTAGAGGCCGTATCCGGTTACAGCGGAGGTGATGAGGTCAATCCTAACTATCAGCAGGTTTCCGCTGGCCTTACAGGTCACACCGAGGCCGTACAGGTTTATTATGACTCAGAAGTGATTACCTATGAAGGGCTGTTGCAGGCGCTATGGCGGACTGCCAACCCGACAGATGCTGAAGGTCAGTATGTCGATCGAGGTGAACAATATCGTCCGGCGGTGTTTTACCACAACGACGCAGAGAAGCAAGCGGCTGAAGCCTCGGTCATGGCACTGGAAGAATCTGGTCGCTATGATAACCCTGTAGTGATCGAGATCGTGCCCTTCAAAGCATTCTACGATGCTGAGGATTATCACCAGGATTACTATGACAAGAACCCGCTGCGCTATAAATATTATACCTTCAACTCAGGGCGTTATCAGTTCATTGAGTCCGTCTGGGGAGAAGATCAGGCTGTAGATTATTCCCAGTATCGTCCACAAAATGACGATGGATTCAATCCTGTTACTTTCGAGAAACCGAGCGACAGTCTACTCAAGACCCAATTGACTGAGAAGCAGTATTATGTCACTCAGGAAGACGGCACTGAACGCGCCTTCAATAACGAATACAATGATGAGAAGCGACCCGGTATCTATGTAGATATTGTATCGGGCGAGCCATTGTTCTCATCGCGTGACAAGTATGACTCCGGTACGGGCTGGCCCAGCTTCACTCAACCTATCAAATCAGATTCGGTGGTAGAGAAAGAGGATAGAAGCTTCTTTACTGTTCGTACTGAAATTCGTAGTCGCTATGCTGACTCGCATCTGGGGCATGTGTTCAACGATGGTCCGGCCCCCACAGGCTTGCGCTATTGCATGAACTCGGCGGCGATGAGGTTCATTCCGCTGGAAGAGATGGAAGCACAGGGCTATGGTGCATTGATCAGTGAAGTAGAATAAGAATTTATAGCCTGTTAACGGAGAATAATCATGAGTCAGCGTATCCAGTTTTCCAAAACCGGTGATTCCAGCGTACTGGAGTTGGTGGATATTGACGCACAAGATCCGGGACCCGGTGAAGTCCGGGTTCGTAACCAGGCGATTGGTCTTAACTTTATCGATATCTATTTTCGGACTGGCCTATATCCTGCACCTTCCATGCCTTCCGGACTGGGTACTGAAGGAGCAGGCTATGTAGAGGCCGTAGGTGAGGGCGTGAGCTATCTGAAAGAGGGCGACAGGGTTGCCTATGCGCAAGCTCCTCTGGGTGCTTATGCCCAGCAACACACCTTACCGGCTGACAAGGTGATCCGCTTGCCAGACTTTATCGACTTCGAAACAGCGGCAGCCAGTATGCTCAAGGGACTGACAGTGCAGTATTTATTACGTCAGACACGCGCCCTGCAAGGTGGCGAAACGATCCTGTTTCATGCTGCAGCGGGTGGGGTTGGATCGATTGCCTGTCAATGGGCCCGTGCGCTGGGAGTTAAACTGATCGGTACGGTCAGTTCAGCGGAAAAGGCGGCACTGGCGGTCCAAAACGGAGCCTGGGCCACGATCAATTATTCTGAAGAGTCAGTGGTTGAGCGGGTTCGTGAGCTGACTCAGGGGGCTATGTGTGATGTGGTTTATGACTCTGTGGGCAAGGATACCTGGATCACTTCACTGGATTGCCTCAAACCCCGCTCCTTGATGGTCAGTTTTGGCAACTCATCCGGTCCGGTGGATGGGGTTAATCTGGCTATACTGAACCAGAAGGGTGCGTTGTTTGTCACCCGGCCAAGCCTCAACGGCTATGCTGATACCCGTGAGCGACTGGAGATGATGTGTGAAGAGTTTTTCGGCATGATTGGCAGTGGCAAAATCCACATAGATATCGCGAATCGCTATGCGTTGGCTGATGCAGGCAAGGCTCAGGATGCCCTGCAAAGCCGGAAGACCACTGGGTCAACGATTTTATTACCTTAGTAGTTTTAAAGTACAGCTTATGTGTCGCTCCTGCGCATCCATACGCCCCCGCGGCATGTACGAAAGGGCACCTTAACTTGGTGCCCTCCGTGTCTTTAGCGGCTACTCAGAAAGCCGGTACGACGGCACCTTCATACTTCTCAAGGATAAACTCACGCACGCTATCTGTTTTCAGGGCTTCAATCAGCGCCTGGAGTGCAGCGTTATCAGTGCTGTCTGCATGCGTCACCAGAATGTTGACGTAGGGCGATTCACTGCCTTCAATCACCAGAGCATCATCTTGTGGTGATAGGCCTGCTTCCAGGGCATAGTTGGTATTGATCAACGCCAGGTCCACTTGGTTCATTACGCGTGGCAGTGTGGCCGCTTCAATTTCACGAATACGCAGCTGCAGCGGGTTGTCGGCAATATCACGTGGTGTTGCAGTGATACCGGCTTCTGGTTTTAGCGTGATCAGACCCGCACTCTGCAATAGCAATAGGGCGCGACCACCATTGGTTGCATCATTAGGAATAGCAACTTCTGCGCGACGTGGCAGTTCATCAAGCTGGGTGTGTTTGGCTGAGTAGGCGCCAAACGGTTCAACATGGATACCGGCCACAGTGACCAGCTCTGTGCCGCGACTGGCATTAAACTCATCCAGATAGGGCTGATGCTGGAAAAAGTTGGCATCAATGCGCTTTTCAGCGACCTGTACGTTGGGCTGCACATAATCAGTGAAAACGCTAATCTGCAGATCTACGCCCTGTTCGGCGAGACCCGGCTTAACGAATTCCAGGATTTCAGCATGAGGCACAGCGGTAGCTGCAACACTCAAGGTTTCGGCTTGTACTGAGAAAGCCGCCAGAGCAGCAAAGGCTACTATTAGTTTTTTCATTGTTTCTCTCCATTGGGCAATAAAATGCATTCACTTGCGTGAATAATGAACAACCAGTCGATCTCCAAGCATTTGTAAGATCTGTACCAGTATCAATAACAGTACCACCGTGACTACCATGACATCGGTCTGAAAGCGCTGGTAGCCATAGCGTATCGCCAGATCACCCAGACCCCCTGCACCGACAACGCCCGCCATGGCAGTGTAGGAAACCAGTGTAATAGCGGTTACGGTCGTCGCCGCAATAATGCCGGGGCGAGCCTCGGGCAAAAGTGCATTGATAATAATCTGACGGGTATTGGCACCCATCGCTTGAGTAGCTTCAATGATGCCGCGATCCACTTCACGCAGCGCCGTTTCAACCAGTCGGGCGAAGAAGGGCGTTGCGCCTACCACCAAGGGTGGAATAGCACCTGCAACACCCAGTGAGGTACCGGTAATCATCAGTGTTAACGGAATCATCACAATCAATAGAATGATGAAGGGCAGGGAGCGTAAAATGTTAACGAAAAAAGATAACAGCGCATAAAGCCCTTTCTGTTCAAACATCTGTTTTGGGCCAGTCATAAACAGCAGAATACCCAGCGGCAAGCCCAGCAGCAGTGTGAACAGCATGGAACCACCCAGCATCAGCAGGGTATCCAGGGTTGCCATCCAGATATCATACCAATCGACATTGCTGAAAAACTGATTCATGTCCGCAGTACCTCAACCGTAACCTGGGCGGCTTGCAGTTGTTTGATGGCCGCACTGGCATCGCCGCCGACCAGCGACAGGGTTAATTGTCCGTAAGGTGTGTCGCGTATATGGTCAATACGCCCTGACAGTATGCTGTAATCAACGCCAGTCTGACGCGCAATTTGCCCGAGCAGGGGGGCATAGGTGGCTTCACCCTGAAAGGTCAGGCGCACAATTCGCCCTTCAACTCGGGAAAAATCATTAGCCATTTCCTGCTCATCCAGCTGTTCGGCCTCATAGACAAAGCGCCGTGTAGTTGGGTGTTTAGGGTGCAGGAATACGTCAGCTACCTGGCCTTGTTCCACAATGAGACCCGCATCCATAACCGCAACCTGATCACACACACGACGGATGACATCCATTTCATGGGTGATCAGGACAATGGTCAGATTGAGCTCACGATTAAGTTCATTCAGCAGTTGCAAAACCTGAGCGGTAGTCTGAGGGTCCAGCGCACTGGTAGCCTCATCACACAGCAGAATTTTGGGTTCCGTGGCCAGGGCTCTGGCGATGCCAACGCGTTGCTTTTGTCCACCGGATAACTGCGCCGGGTATTTCAGCGCATGATCACTCAGACCCACTCGGTCCAGCAGCATTGCAACACGTTCACGAATCTGTGCCGTAGAATGTTCGCCAGCCAGTTTTAATGGCATGGCGACATTATCAGCCACTGTTTTTGATGCCAGCAGGTTGAAGTGCTGGAAGATCATCCCCAGCCCCTGGCGAAAGCGCCTGAGGTCTTTTGCATTCAGTGCGGTCACATCTTCGTCAGCCACGAGAATACGACCGCCGCTGGGCTCTTCCAGGCGGTTTATCAGACGCAACAGAGTACTTTTACCGGCACCAGAATGACCGATAAGGCCGAAGATCTGCCCCTGCGGGATATGCAGGTTGCAAGTCTCCAGCGCCGTAACCTCGCGTCCACTGACCTTGTAAGTCTTGTGCACACCTTCAAATTGGATCACAGAGAGTTAACCTTGTGGGCTGTATGCTTTTAAGTAATAAGAAACTAAATTAATATGCAATTATAGCACGTTAATGGCTATTAGAAACAAGCCCTGCGGAAAAAATAGCATGCGGCAAGCACTAGCTACGTGCAGGGCGTCGTAACAGAAAACGCCAGCGACTCACCAACAACGCACTGAATATAAGGCAACAGCCAATCAACTGTAACCGGGTCATATGCTCTGCATAAAGCAGAACACCAATCAGGCTGGCCCATACCGGCTCAAGCGTCATGATAACCGCCGCATGGCTGGCGCTGACCATGCCCTGAGCTTTGACCTGCAGGAAAAAACGCATACAGGTGCCAATCACAATACTGGCAATCAGCCAGCCGAGTAGCGAGCTGTTGAGATTCAGCGCTTCCGCTTCTAAAAGCGCTGACATGGTCAGGGCCACCAAGCCAGTCATACTTAACTGTATGGCTGTCAATGGCAGCGGAGCTATCCGTACAGCATAACGACTGTTTAAGTTAAAATGCAGCGACAACATCAGTGCAGCAGCTAGAAAAAACAGATCAGATACTGACAGGGCAAAGCCACCTTCAAGGCGAAGACAAGCCAGCCCAATCAGAGCTATGAGCATTGCAATCCAGGTACTTACCGGAGTCCGTGTAGCGAATAAAAATCGCCCGACAATAGGGACAAATACCACGCTCAGGCTGGTGATAAACGCTCCAATGCCCATATTATCAGAATGGTAGAGCCCCATGATCCAGAAGCACATCGCCATCCCCATTACCACGCCGGTCATCAGTGCACGAAGCCAAGACTCACCCGCTAGTTGCTTCAGAGCACTATAACCAAAAGCACCCAGAATCAATCCGGCACACAAAAAGCGTCCGCCAATAAATTGCAGTGGAGCCATACCTGTCAAGGCTTCACGTGAGAATACCCAACTGGTTGCTGCCAATAATGTGACCAGGACCAACAGAAAATCTGATTTTAATGCACTGTGTTGCATAAAGTACTGCCTTGTAATCCGATGAATACTGCTCTAGTTTGGTCTATTGTAATGCTGCAGTGCGGTGATTTAATAGGGAGTTTAACTAATGACTGTTAAAACCATTGAACTGGCACTTCAGGGTGGGGGATCGCATGGCGCCCTGACTTGGGGAGTGTTGGACCGTTTACTGGAAGAAAGCAATCTGTGTATTGAAGGGGTGAGTGGCACCAGTGCCGGTGCCATGAATGCGGTAGTGCTTGCTGACGGCTTGGAGTCGGGGTCTCGACAAGGGGCTCGTGACGCTCTGGAAACCTTCTGGAAGTCTGTTAGTGATGCGGGCAGATTCAGTCCGATTCAGCGTAATTTATGGGCAAAAATTACGGGTGACTGGAGTATGGAAAGCTCACCCAACTACCTGCTGTTTGACCATTTGACTCGTGTATTTTCTCCCTATGAATTCAATCCACTCAACCTGAATCCTTTACGTGATCTGGTGGTTGAGCTGATTGACTTTAAGGCGGTAAATCGATGCAAAGCGGTCAAAATTTTTGTCACAGCCACGCAGGTTCGAAATGGTCGTCCCAAAATTTTCACTCAGCCGAACCTCTCTGCAGACGCACTGATGGCATCGGCGGCCTTACCCTTCATGTTTCAAGCCGTTGAGGTTGATGGCGAGTTTTATTGGGACGGAGGCTACAGCGGTAATCCGGCGCTTTTTCCGCTGGTGGATGAGTGCGATGCCAGAGATATGGTGCTGGTTCAAATCAACCCGTTTGAACGACCCGATGTGCCCAAAACAGCGCGTGAAATCATTGATCGAATTAATGAAATTACATTCAACTCTATTCTAATCAAAGAGTTGCGTAGTGTGACACTCTTGCGTGAGCTTATCGAATCTGAAGGTTTGGAACATGAGCGTTATCGGGATATGCGTCTGCACCGTATTCATGGAGAGGAGGATCTTCAGAGTCTGAAAGCCTCCAGTAAACTGAATACGGAGTGGGAATACCTTTGTTTCTTACGGGATATGGGACGCCAACGCACGGAGCTTTGGCTGAAGGAGCACTGGAAAGATTTAGGCGAGCGCTCCACGTTTGATCCACAGTGGCTGCTTAAAGAAAGTATTCGCGATCCCGATTGTGGTAAAGGAACGCAGTAATGATTTTACTGATTATTCCTGGGTCTATGGTCAGTTTTTTCTGAACCTTTAACAGCCCTGAATAGTGACTTACCTAAGTGATATACCCGACGAAATTGTTCTGTGGTGGAAAACTCCATCCCCATTTCCAGCCGCCGCCGGTTGAGCTGTGTTTGCAGAGCTTGATCATAGTGTTGATCAAGCAGTTGCAACAGGCTTGTGAGGTTATAGTGGGGTTTATCCGGAGCCAGACTAAGGGGTAGCAAATGATCTGGCTGTAACAGTGACTGATTATAAGCCAGGGCATCACGAATACTATCGGCCTTAGCTGTGGTGCTATCATCCAGATCATATGGGGGCGACCATTCAGACAGGGGTGCCAGCCGATCAACCTGATTCACCAGGGCAATTATCGCCGGGCGCTTGCGCGATAGCTTGTCCGGTTGTTGATAGAAAGTGTCCAATTTAGCTTTGAAGTTAACATCCAGTGCGCGAGCCGGTTGATTAGCCTTCAATACCCACAGCAGTAGATCAGCCTGACTGGCTTGCTCAAGTAGCCGCTTTTCCGTTTTGGGGTTGCCATCCAGTCCGGGTAAATCAACCAGGTGAATCAGCGGCACACCTTCGGCTTTTAATTGATGAACCTGTACGCTGTCAGTGGCAGGCAGATGATCAACTTCAGCATTAGATTCTTGTGTTAATGCATTAATTACACTCGACTTCCCTGATTTCAATTGACCAATCAGACAGATCCTTAAAGGATCCGGTTGGCTGACCCTGTTCTGCCTATCGCTAGCCTGAGCTGCACTTGAATTTAATGCTCCCTTGATCCGGAAACGGCCTGAATACAGGTCAATGGCCACGCTGACCACTTCCTGCAAAAATGCTTTTTTGAGTTTGTAGCTGACCTCGGCTTGTACATCATCCAGCATATACCCGGCTAGCTGTGAGCGGGCTTCTGAAATCAATCCAGTAGGCGTAAATAATCGGTAAGCACGGTATACCGCCCAGATTTTTTGTACCTTGTCAGCTTTGTCTCTGTGACTGTAAAGGCGCTTGACGGTTGAAAGTTTCAGTTGCTCGGCAAAGGGCAGGTGTTCCATCACGATCAAATAGTATCGCCGACTGATCTCTTCGGTCATGCTCAGAAGCTCTGGTAAAGTAAAGGCAAGCTCACCTCCTGTCTTGCCAGCTCGATAGGCGCTGGCCGTGGCGCTGATCAATGCCAGAGCGTGTTCCCGTAATACCTCCCATTGATCATTTTTATCCATCAGGCTGTCCATTTGCGTATTCAGCTGTTGCCAAACCTGCAGGTCAAAGTCGCTCCAATCTGTATTGGCGACAACCAGTGCTTCATCGGGAGGTAGATTGTTAGTGCTCTGTTTAGTTATAGACTTTCGACCCACCCGGACAACCAGTGCAAAGACCAGGCTAAGCAGTGACAGGAGGACGACAAAATGCAGTAGATAGCCAAACTGGTATAAGGCGATTAGACCAAATCCGGCTAACAGCAGCAGCGGGAAGGCGATCAATATCAACAGCAGTGGAATCAAGTTGGTAAACAGTTTGTGGCTGATGCGATAACTATTTAGTAGTCGTTTCACGTCCGGCAACCTCCCGGATAGACTCAAAGGCTTGGCGATAAAGTTGTTGGACCTCCGCTTCAGACAGGGATTCACCCTGACTCTGATAATACAGGTATTTACAGGCAATGCGTCCAATCGCATAGGTTGTTGCAAAACTGATGGCGGCGGCACCTAGACTGCCCACTGTCTGTCCGTACACCGGGATAAGTTTAACCAGTTGACGCAGCCCCAAATGCGAGGCGTATTGAATACCAAAACCAGTGCCCAGAGTGGCGATGAACGAGGAAATGGCGCGTCGGTCCCAGTCTATACCGTACTTTTGTGCGAGAGTGCGTAACAGGGCGGCCTGCAGTGCAGGCACAGACACCAGGCCGATGATCGGCAGTGTATCTGTGGCCGCTGCTGCAGAGGCATAATGACGCAGCTTTTGTTTGTGTTGTTTGAACACTTGATGCTCGGCTGCCGCCATCGAGGCGCGTTGGCTGCAGCGGGCTACTTCGGGTAAATGTTCAAGTAGACAGTGTAATAGGGCTTCCCCCCCTGTTGGGTTGTGCGGGTCAGCCAACTCCATCACCACTGTCGGCAAGGAATCACCCCAGGCTTTTTCGGCCTGTTGCTGATTAAATGCCTGAGCCGCTTGACGATCACGCCGATCAGTTATCTGATCTATTGCGCTATGTATCAGAATTACTGATTTGATATGATTGGATTTTTTTATGGTTTTGAGTGCTTTGATCAGCTCACTCTGCTCTGGATCATCCACGCGCATGCATACCAGTAAGGCATGGCTCTGAGACATGCAGGCATGAATATCTTCGGTTGGGTCATAGCTGAATTCTCCAAGCCCTCGCGTATCCAGAAATCGCAACAAAGGCGCTTCGGTGGGAAAATCATATGCATCAGACGATTGTGTGCAGGGGCGAAAGCCTGACCCTAGAGTCACATCAGGGTTCCCTGTTAAAAAACGAATCAGAGATGACTTTCCAGCGCCAGTTTTGCCCAGTAGCCAGAGAGTAGGTAATGTGCTGTTAATAGTACACTCAGAATTCATTTAGCTAACCTGACGTTATTGGGTGTATTCATTTCATTAGATCATAGATAACAGAAAGTTATGATGTCATGTCGTTTATTCTTCTCGAAAATGTTCATAAGGGTAAGCCTTTTGCAGTCAATCTGTTATATTTGCGTAAACTTTGGTCTAAAGGTGCTTGAATATGACGGGGATTTTGACAGTACGTTTCATCATAAATGCCATGTTTGGCTTGATGTTGGCTATTTTACTATTGATTGGCGGTTTTGCCATTTTCAGTGCTAATCAACTTAGTGATGATTTGACCTTTTTGCAATCAGAAACAGCCAGTGTTGCAGACAGTCTGGTGCAATCAGTGGATGCGCTGACGCAGATGGAAGGGCAAGTTAAGCAGCTCTCGAAAGCGCAGGATTCGCTGTCTACCCTCCAAGCATTGCAGTTGCGTCTGGATGAAACTGAAGCGGCCAGTGGTGAAATCGATGCCGGGTTGACTCAGTTGCGAGATGTATCAGCGCAACAGAATGAAAACATGAATAAAATCAGTGAGGTGACCCGTCAAATTGCCACCAATCTGGAGATGGTTTCTGGCCCGTTGCACTCCATGATCACGGCAGCTCAACAAATCAACCAGCATTCATTACATGCACTCATCGACTTTTACAAACTTAGCCAGGGTGAACCCGGAGCACTGGAGTCGGTGGAAGCGAATCTACAACAGGTTTATCGAGGCACCTCGGCAATGACCAGTGCCATGTTTAATGTGGACCAGAGCGATAATACCCGTTCATTACTAGTAGATCTGCGTCGCGATCTGCGCCCTTTCCGTGGGCAAATACGTCAGTTTGCCGCTATGGAATACTCGCCGGAACGTACAGCCCTTCGACAGGAAATCGTAACGGCTATCGAGGAGATGATTGAACTTTCAATTCAAATTCAAAGCGGCAGTCTGGAACTGGCTAACCGTACTGCCGCAGAAGCCAATGCGCTTGCTCAGCAGACCCAGGCAGCTACGGCCGAGCAGATAGCCGCCAGCCAAACCTCGGCTGAGGTGTTGGATAACGCGCTGAGACTCATTAACCAGTCCAATGAAAGCACTCATTCTGTCGTCAGTGATCTGACATCCTCTGTAGAGCAGCTAACTCTGTCTCTGCAAAGTATCCCTGAAGTTGAGCGCCAGATAGAAACGTCACTCAATGCGGTGCAGCGGGCTGTTGCCTCTGATCAGGTTGAGCGCATAGATGAAGCCGGCAACCGTGCGCTCCAAGCGCAGAAAAACGCACAAACTATACCGATTGTCTTATTAGTGTTTATCCTCATCGCTTTCGCTATCAGTGCGGTGGTTGCCGTGTATCTACAGCGACTGATTGTGAAACCCTTGGCTAACTTTGTCAGCGGTGTACGCCGTGTAACCGACAATGATTTGCGTACGCAGGTTACTGATGAAGGCGCTATTGGTGAGCTGAAAGCAGTAATCGGCTCGGTAAATGCGATGATAGATGGGCTACGTCAAAATGTGCTGGATATGAAACAATCTGGCCAAAATATCAGTGAAAGCGCCCGGTTGATGGCGAATACATCAACCACAACCCGTGATGCACTGGAGCAGCAGAAGCAAGGCGAACAGGCGATTGTTGATTCAACCGGCGCTTTAGCTGATATGGTGCGACAGGTGGCGAACAGTGGTGCCGCAGCCGGAGAGCAAGCGCGTGCTGCCGATGAAGTGATCAAACAGAGTCAGCAGGACATAGAAAATGCCAAGCGAGAGATGGCAAGTCTGGCTGGAACAGTTAACCGCTCAAATGAAGTAATTCAGTCACTCAAGCAGCAGAGTGACAATATCGGTCAGGTAATCAATGTCATTCAAAATGTATCTGGTCAGACTAATTTGTTGGCTTTGAATGCGGCCATAGAAGCCGCTCGGGCCGGTGAACATGGCCGTGGCTTTGCCGTTGTCGCAGATGAAGTCAGACAGTTAGCTCAGCGGACCAGTGATGCCACCATTGAAATACGTGATTTAATTGAGCAAATTCAGGCTGGCTCAGACCTGGGGGCCGAGTCCATGGCAGAGGGGCTGGCGCAGGTTGCCAGAAATACCCAGGCGACTGAGTCTGTTGCGCTGTCGCTGGAGTCAGTCATTCAGCAAGTGGCTACCATCAGTCGTCTGAATCTGGAAATTGGGGAGCATACCCGTCAGCAATTGCAGCAACTGGATAGTATTGATGCGGGTGTTGACAGCGTACGTCGTCAGTCGGAACAAGCCAGCGCAGCCGTGCTGGATAATGTCAGGGCTAGTGAGAACCTAAACCGTACAGCCAGCACTCTCGGTGATCTGGTCAAGCGCTTCTCTATCTAACCACCCGATGGGTGGTTAGTGACTGTATGCTAGTTTAAAGCGCCAATTGCAGCTGTTCTTCCTGGCGTGGACCCGCCATGATGGCCTGCTGCATTGGCAGATTGACCTGGCGATTACCCAACAGCAGGCAAAAGCTTTTACCATGACGACAGGCATCGGCTAAAGCCTTGACGGTGGCTGCACTGACGGATGGCTCTGGCCAGGCGACCACCAGACTATTCAGTCCATTGCAGACACAGGTGCTCAGGGTCTTTAACCATTGATGGCGATTTTGTGTATGAATGATGCGAATTTTGTGCATCTCTATGCCAGCTTGTAGCAATACCTGTCGGTTTGGTAGGGCTGGAGGATTAATCAGGGTGATCCAGCGTGATTGCCCGCTGGCCTCGGCCAGTAATGGCAGAATTTGCTCAGGATCACGAACAATCGACTCAACAGCGGTATGCGCTTGATACATGACAGCACCTCTATAACTGTTTATTTATACAGTATCTGTATTTATATACAGTAATGATATCTGTGTCAAATATTTTTGCGGCTCGTTATTGATGACTGCAACAGAAAAATACGCTAAGAGACAAATCTAAGTCATCCTGTATTGGTATATACTTATAACCTTTATACAAATCTACGTCGTGTTGATGCTACAAAGGAATAGGTTGTGTCCTTAAAACTCAAGCGCTATTTTCCCATACTGCAATGGCTGCCTCTCTATGGCAAAGAAACATTGATCAGTGACTTGCTGGCCGCCTTGATTGTTACCATTATGCTGATCCCTCAGTCTCTGGCCTATGCTATGTTGGCGGGCATGCCACCAGAAGTTGGGCTCTATGCCAGTATTGCCCCTCTATTTCTGTACACTATTTTTGGAACCAGCCGTAGTTTGGCCATTGGCCCCGTTGCAGTTATTTCACTGATGACAGCGGCAGCAGCGGGTAATCATGCGTTGGAGGGCTCACCCGAGTACATCACAGTGGTACTCATATTGACGTTGATGTCCGGTCTGATGCTGACGTTGATGGGCCTGGTACGGCTTGGGTTTTTGGCTAATTTTCTCAGTCACCCGGTTATTTCCGGATTTATTACTGCATCGGGTTTGATTATTGCCGCCAGTCAGGCTCGTCATCTTTTGGGACTGGAAGCAGAAGGGCTAAACGTTATCATGGTGTTGTATGGCCTGATAGCTCGTATCCCTGAGGCGCATTTGCTAACGTTATGCATAGGTTCTGGCACTTTGGTTTTCCTCTATGCCAACCGACGCTGGGGGCGTTCACTTTTAAGCCTCATCGGGTTAAACCCATATACGGCTGATATATTCAGCAAGGCCGCACCAGTGCTTGCCGTTGCTGTTACGACACTGGTTACTTGGCATTGGCAGCTAGATCAGGCGGGTGTCAAAGTGGTAGGGGATATCCCCGCAGGTTTGCCACCTTTTACTTTACCGGCGTTTATTCCGGGGTTGTGGCGTGATTTGTTTCTGGCTGCCTTGCTGATCAGCATTGTCGGATTTGTAGAATCTGTTTCTCTAGGCCAGACTCTGGCTGCCAAGCAGCGCCAGCGCATCGACCCTGATCAGGAGTTGATTGCTCTGGGAACCGCTAATCTCAGTTCAGCCTTCAGTGGGGGGATGCCGGTTAGTGGTGGATTTGCACGTTCGATTGTCAATTATGATGTTGGTGCGGCAACGCCTGCCGCCGGTACTTTTACGGCCATAGGTATACTGGTGGCTGCACTATTTTTAACGCCATTAATTGCCTTTCTGCCGGTTGCCACGCTGGGGGCTACTATTATCGTGGCAGTGCTGTCGTTGATTGACTTACCCGCTATAAAACACACCTTCGTATATTCCAAAAGCGATTTTGCAGCTATGCTGGCCACGATCCTGGCAACGCTGATCCAGGGTATTGAAATTGGCATTATGGCTGGGGTTGGACTGTCGCTACTGCTTTACCTGTATCGTACCAGTAGACCGCATTATGCGGTAATAGGGCGGTTACCCAATAGCGAGCACTTTCGTAATGCTGAGCGTCATGAGGTCGAAACCGACGATAAAATTGCCTTATTGCGCATTGATGAAAGCTTATACTTTGCCAATTCACGCTATCTTGAAGACATTGTCATGGGGTTGGTGATTAGTCAGCCTAAGTTGAATCATTTGGTCCTGACCTGTCAGGCGGTGAATCTAATCGATGCCTCTGCCCTTGATAGTCTGCGCACCATTAATAGTCGCCTGAAGGATTCCGGCGTGCAGATGCATCTGGCTGAAGTCAAAGGACCGGTCATGGACCGGCTACGTAAAACTGACTTTCTGGATGAGATGAGTGGCGTGGTTTACATGAGCACCTATGATGCCTGGAAGGTGCTGCATGAGCGAGCAGAAGAGGCCGAAGATAAGCCGGAAGCTGAATTAAAACCAGAGGCGCCCAGATAATCACAGCCAACTCAAAACGCCAGGAGTTTAGAGTTGGCTATCGCGAGATTAAAATCAGGCGCGTGATAAAAACTTACCGGTTTCGGTATTAATTTTGACTTTTTGGCCTGCTTCGAGGTACTCAGGCACAGGGATTTCCAGACCGGTGGCAAAGCGTGCCGGCTTGTTACGCCCGGTGGCACTGGCGGCTTTCATACCGGGTACGGTTTCGATAATCTCCATCACTACGGTACCTGGTAGCTCTACGGTGATCAGCAAACCGTCGACCAGTAGTGCTGTGATGCCTTCCATGCCATCCATCAGGTAGGGCAGTTGTGCTTCAATCGCGTCTGCATTTATGCTGTATTGGCTATAGTCTTCCAGGTCCATAAAGGTGTACTGGTCATCTTCCTTGTACAGAAAAGACACCTTGCGGCGCTCCAGTTGTACATCTTGGACGAAGTCGTCACCCACGTAGGTTTCTTCGTGCTTGCGCCCGCCAGGCACCTGATTAAAGCGAATTTTATACAGGGTGGCCGCCCCACGAGCCGATGGGCTTTTGACATCGACCTGGTTAGCGATATACAAGGCGCCATTAATTTCAACAACATGGCCGCGTTTAATTTCTGAAGCTTTTGGCATATAAAATTCTCAAAGATAAATGTTGACTGATTTTAACTGAGCCGCGTGGCGCATTCGAGAAATATCTTTCGTTATAGGGCTCGGCTATCAATACGTGGACTCACTGACTGCTGCAGCCGATCCAGACAGCTGTCGGCTGTTACCGCCAGAAAACCGATCAATATGGCCCCCTGAAGCACATAGGCGGTATTGCCATTGACCAGCCCTGATATAACCGGGTCACCTAGCGTGGTGGCACCTATGGTCGAGCCGATGGCGGCGGTGGCGATATTGATGGTGACGGAGGTTCTGATGCCGCCCAGAATAACATTGGCTGCGAGGGGGAGTTCCACCTGCCATAACACCTGAAAGGGTGACATGCCCATGCCGCGTGCGGATTCGAGTATAGCCGGGTCAACACTGTTCAGGCCGACCAGGGTGTTGCGCACAACCGGTAGCAAGCCATAGAGGGCCAGCGCCATAATCGTTGGCAGGGCGCCAAAACCCAGTAAGGGGACCGATAAGGCCAGCACCGCTACGGGTGGGAAAGTCTGCCCCATCGACGCCACCTGGCTGACCAGTGGCAGAAAATCACGCCCATAAGGACGGGTAACAAATATAGCACCTGCCAGACCCAGGCTGATAGAAATCAACGCTGCCAGACCCACCAGCAGCAGATGATTTCCCAACAACAAGGCAAAGCTGTCGCGAGTATAGATCACTTGTCTGTGTCCGGGTGCAACCTGCTTAAACAGCTCCTCAAGCCAGGGTAGACCCAGAATGGCTAATAACAGACAGGCCGCCCAAAACAGCGGTAACCCCCAGAAGAATAGACGTTTCCGGCTAGGCATGGCGGTTAGCCTGGATGATGCGATCCAATGGCAGGTAACCGACCAGCGATTCGCCTTCATACACTCGCAATTGCAGGCACTGGTGCCAAAGCATCATGGATAACGCCTGGCGCAGGCTGTCCTGCAACTGAATCACAGGGGCTTGATCTAACGAGGGGTTATTACTGGAAATGGGTAACATGCGTTCAGCAACACGCAGAAGTCCGGCTTGTTTCAGGCCACGATCTTCGCCCCCCAGTAACTGGGCAACAAAATCATTGGCGGGATTGAGCAGCAGCTCTGTAGGGCTGGCCTGCTGGATGATTTTACCCTGATCCATCACTACGATCTGGCTAGCCAGTTTCAGCGCTTCATCCATATCATGGGTAACAAATACCAGGGTTTTATGGATCTGACGTTGAATACGTAAGAGCTCATTTTGTAACGACTCACGGGTGATCGGATCAAGCGCACCGAAAGGCTCATCCATCAGCAGAATGTCCGGATCACCTGCCAGCGCCCGGGCTACGCCTACGCGCTGCGCCTGCCCACCGGATAATTCAGACGGGTATTTATGCGCAAACTCAGCAAAGGGTAAGTTCAGTAGTTCGAGCAACTCCTTAACCCGCTCAGCCACTCTTGCTTCCGGCCAGCCCAGTAACTGCGGCACCAGGGAAATGTTGCGGGCAACCGGCCAGTGAGGAAAAAGACCCGTGCTCTGAATGGCATAACCAATGCGGCGGCGCAATTGCTGCTCATCCAGTTGACTGATCTCTTCACCTTCGATCGTCAGTCGACCGGATGTGTGAGGGATTAAGCGGTTGATCATGCGTAATGTGGTGGACTTGCCACAACCGGATGTACCGACCAGGACACACAGCTCACCCTGGTTAATGCACAGGTCTATCGCATCCACTGCTAGCGTATCACCAAAGCGTTTGGTGACCTGATGCAATTCAATCATTGTTTGGCTCCATTACGGAATAACCCGGCCAGACCTGAGAAGAGTAGATCAGCCAGCAGTGCCATCACCAGAATCGGTAAAGCACCGAGTAAAATCATATCCATGGCCGCTTGCCCCAGCCCCTGAAAAATAAAGCTGCCAAGACCACCTGCGCCAATCAATGCGGCGACGGCGGTCAAGCCTATTGCCTGAATGCTAGTGATGCGTATACCTTCCAATATCACCGGCATAGCCAAGGGAAGTCGTACCTGTAAAAATACCTGTATCCGGCTCATGCCCATGCCTTTTGCTGATTCAAGTACAGCATCAGAAACCTCTTCCAATGCTATGAAAATATTACGAACTATGGGTAGGAGGCTATAGGCAATCAAGGCAATTAATGCCGGCGCCCAGCCTATACCACTGACATTGATGGACTGCAGAAAATCGCTATGAGAAGCCAGGTAGCCGAGCGGGGCAATCAGTAAACCAAACAACGCCAGGCTGGGAATGGTCTGAATAAAATTTAACAACCCGAAGGTGAATTTCTGCACAACGGGCCAATGACGCATTAACAACACCAGCAAAAAGCCTAATAACAGACTGAAACCCACAGCGCCACAAACCAATAGCAAATGGACCTGCAGCGCATCTTGAAATTGTGACGAGCGCGACGCGTATTCGCGCACCAAAGCGAGAGATTCAATCTGACCTGTGTAGGTGACCCAGATTAGACAACTCAGTGGCAGCATGAGTAAAGCTGTGATACTTAAGCGACTGAGGTGCATTTTTTGCTGTAGCTCAATCAGCATGAGTGCTGCAAAAAACAGTAGTAACCAAAAGCCCGAAGCGATACCCGTGCGTGCGTGGGGCAGGGTATCCGGGATATGCGCTGTGTTAAAGTCAGCCAGACTAAGTGGTAGCTGTATCAATAATAGAATGACACACAGGAGTTGTAAGGCGTGTTTGGCGCGCAGTCTTGGAAACGAAGTGACAAGACTTAACAGCAGCAAGGCTGAAACCCCAAGCGCCCAAGGCCAACCGAGGGCTGCATCAGGACTGTAGCCAGTACCAGGGACAATCCGGTTAGGTTGTAATGTCAGAAAATCGAGTAACCAAAACGCCAAGAGTGAAGCGCAGCTCAACACTGGCATCACTCTGTCGGTTTGCATAATCATCATAAGCGCTTGGGTAATCCTCAGGGCGCAAGTGAATCCAGAAAAGCTCGTGCAACCTGTGCCGGATCTTCACCATTCACAGCCACATCACCGTTGAGTTTCTGCAGGGTCTGCAGATCCAGAGCGGCAAATACCGGCTCCAACAACTCAGCGATTTGTGGATAGGCTTCCAGAACACTTTCACGGATAATTGGTGCCGGTTGATAGACTGGCTGAACACCACGGGTGTCTTCCAATACAATCAAATCCAGTGCCTGCAAGCCACCATCGGTACCATAGGTCATGGCAGCGTTCACACCACTGGTTTGCAAAGCTGCAGCCCTCAAGGTTGCAGCGGTGTTGCCACCAGACAGGATCAGCAATTGCTCTGAATCCAGACTAAAACCATAAGCATCTTGAAATGCCGGGAGTGCGCTAGGGGAGTCAACAAATTCAGCGCTGGCGGCAAATTTGAATGCACCGCCGTTATTCAGGTAGTCAGCCAGATCATCCAGTGTAGTTAGACTTTCGTTACGTGACAGATCGCCACGGACACTCATCGCCCAGGTATTGTTGGCGTCAGCCGGCTTTAACCACACCAGTTGGTTTTGCTCATAATCCAGTTCTTTAACCAGTTCATAGCCGGCTTGGGCATCTTTCCAGACCGGGCTGTCAGCACGATCAAAGAAGAAGGCACCATTGCCGGTATACTCCGGGTAGATATCTATTTCACCGCTGATCAATGCGTTACGCACAATACTGGTGCCACCCAGTTGAATCCGGCTGGTCACTGGAATACCGGCATCATCCAGTACCTGATAGATCAAATGACCCAGTACAGAGCCTTCGGTATCAATCTTGGAGGAAACCACGACAGCCTGCTGTGCCAGGGCTGAGGTGGATAGCGCCACAGCGCTGGTTAGAAGCAGTGTCCGGAATAAGCCTGATAAATGCATAAAAAATCCTGTTTTCCTGAGTTTATCAGCCAGGCACCCCTATCAGAGGGCGCCTGGCGTGTGATTGTTACTGTGCCGATTTACCTGGCAGTAACCCGTCTGCACGGAACATTGATTTAATCCCCCGCAACGCTTGACGTATACGGTCCTGATTCTCAATCAGAGCAAAACGTACATGATCATCACCATAATCGCCAAAGCCGATACCGGGCGAGACAGAAACCTTGGCATCTGCCAGCATCTTTTTAGCAAATTCCAGCGACCCCATGTCGGCATAAGCCTCAGGGATTTTAGCCCAGACGTACATCGAAGCTTTAGGCTTCTCAACCATCCAGCCGACCTCATGCAGGCCTTTAACCAATACATCGCGTCGCTTCTGATAAGTGGCTGCAATATCCTTCACGCACTGCTGGTCACCTTCCAGAGCGGCGATGGCGGCTACTTGCAAGGGGGTAAAGGTCCCATAATCATGATAGCTCTTAATCCGCGAAAGTGCGTTAACCAGTTCAGGATTACCCACCATAAAGCCGATACGCCAACCCGCCATGTTGTAGCTTTTGGAAAGAGTGAAGAACTCCACGGCGACCTCTTTAGCCCCCGGAACCTGCATAATTGAAGGGGCTTTCCAGTCATCAAAGACAATATCGGCGTAGGCCAGATCATGCACCACCAAGATATTGTGTTCTTTGGCCAGCGCTATGACCCGCTCAAAAAAATCCATTTCCACACATTGCGCTGTGGGGTTTGAGGGGAAACCCAGAATCATCATTTTAGGCTTAGGAATGCTTTCTTTGATGGCACGTTCCAGCTCAGCAAAAAAATCGACCCCAGGAATCAGCGGCACAGAGCGCACCTGTGCCCCGGCTATAACCGCGCCGTAGATATGAATCGGATAGCTGGGATTTGGAACCAGCACGCCATCACCACGATCCAGTGTGGCCAGCATCAGGTGGGCCAGGCCTTCTTTTGAGCCGATGGTGACGATGGCTTCGGTTTCCGGATCAATCTCAACATCAAAGCGCGATTGGTACCAATGGCTGATGGCCCGGCGCAGGCGAGGAATGCCGCGTGAGGTAGAATAGCCGTGGGTATCAGGCCGTTGGGCTACACTGCAGAGTTTTTCGACGATATGTGCCGGGGTGGCTCCATCCGGGTTGCCCATGCTCAGATCAATAATATCTTCGCCACGACGGCGTGCAGCCATTTTTAGTTCAGCGGTGATGTTGAATACGTAGGGGGGCAGGCGTTCGATACGCTCGAAACGAAGCGGTGCTTTCTCAGTCATAGTTTTCTCGATTACGTAAGCGCCCGGAACCGTCCGAGCGACGCTGACTGCCATCTGCAGCCATTAAAACGCATCCTAGCAGAATTTTTCCAGAGTGCCATGCTTAATTTTGGGTAGTGCCATGCTTAATTTTGGGTAGTGCCATGCTTAATTTTGGGTAGTGCCATGCTGGATGGTGGTATCACTTTGGTGTGACACGCTTTTCGTCATCCCTGACCGCTCGACTGCCGCCGTCCGGGCGGCAGACGGTCTCACCAAAGTGATACCACCATCCCGCCCAAAGTCCTCTGCCAGCTTTCAGGATAAATAGTGTGGTCATGGCATCAATCTGCGAATTAAGTTGAGGATTCGATAGCATGGCAAGAATTTTTGCAAATGCTGATGCGGCACCCAAGTTTGGGAAGGGCTGATGGGATCGGATCTGACTGACCCTGTGCGCCCTGAATGCCATGGACGGCGCACTGTCAAACTGTTCATCTCAGACGTCTGGCTTGCTATTCGTTCAACGTGGCGCTGAGCTAATGGGATCGGCACAGGATTTCGGCGGGGTGGTGGAGTCGCTTTGGAGTGACCGTCTGCCGCCAGGGATGGCGGCAGTGGAGCGGTCAGGATGACGAAAAGCGTGTCACACCAAAGCGATACCACCACCCCAGCATGGCACCACCCCACATTCCACCATGGAAAAAGCACTGAGTGGATAGATTGAAGGGGTGAGCGGCTTTCTATGTTAGAATAACGCGCTTAATAATGATGTAGCGCAAGGAAACTGTCGATGACTGAACCTCAAGGTACTCGCCTTAATATACGTCCCATTACACTGGCTGACTACCCTCAGTTGGCTGATATTATGGCGAAAGTCTATCCAGATCTTGGTGGTGCCTGGTCGGAAGCAACGCTGGCCAAGCTTATCAGACTGTTTCCTGCGGGTCAGATCGCCATAGTTGACCATGATCATGTTGTTGCCGTGGCGTTAACATTGTGTGTTAAGTATGACAAGTATTCCATACCTCATCGCTATGATGAGGTGATCAATGAAAAGCGCATCCCTGGCCACAACGCCAAGGGAGATGCGCTCTATGGGTTAGATGTATTTGTCGATCCTAACTACCGAGGTGCAAGGCTGGGGCGGCGTTTGTATGAAGCGCGTAAAGAACTCTGTCGTGATTTGAACTTGCGCGCGATTTTGGCCGGTGGACGTTTGCCTGGTTACCATAAGGTAGCTGATCAAATGGAGGTCACAGACTATATCGAGGCGGTTGGGCGTAAAAGTATCCATGATCCCATACTGTCTTTTCAGCTATCAAATGACTTCACTGTTAAGCGATTGATGCGTGGCTACCTGCCAGAAGACACCAATTCAGCCGGTTTTGCCACTCTGCTCGAATGGGACAATATTTTTTACGAGCGTGACGATAACAGCATTGCTTATGAAAGTATCAAATCTCAGGTACGGGTCGGGGTGGTGCAATGGCAGATGCAACATACCCATTCAGTGGATGACCTGTTGAATCAGGTTGAGTTTTTTGTCGATGCCATGTCTGATTACCGCTCAGATTTTGCACTCTTTCCTGAGTTTTTCAGCGCGCCGTTGATGGGTCTGGCGCCAGATTTGTCGGCTGTAGAGGCCATGCGCTTTCTGGCTGGCTTTACTAAAGAGATCTGTTATCGCATCTCACAGATGGCGGTCAGTTATAACATCAATATCATCGCTGGCTCTTTACCCCTGATCGACAACGACCAGGTCTACAACGTAGCCTATCTTTGTCGTCGAGATGGCAGTGTGGAAGAGCAGCGTAAAATTCATATTACGCCCTCAGAGCGGCGTGACTGGATTATCAGCGGTGGCGACCGTATCCAAACCTTTGAAACGGATGCTGGCAGGGTAGGAATACTGATCTGTTACGATGTTGAGTTTCCGGAACTGGGCCGCATTCTTGCTGAACAGAAAATCGATATCTTGTTTGTGCCTTTCTGGACAGATACCAAGAATGGCTACTTACGGGTTCGACATTGTGCCCAGGCGCGGGCCATCGAAAACGAGTGCTATGTGGTGATCGGCGGCTCTTGTGGCAATTTGCCCCGTGTCGACAATGTTGATATTCAATATGCTCAAAGTGCTGTGTTCACACCGTCAGACCTGTTCTTTCCGCACGATGCCATACAAAGTGAAGCTGTAGCTAATTCCGAGCAATTGCTGTTTGCGGATCTGGATATCGATAAACTACAGCAATTACATTTTGAAGGTTCAGTCAACAATTTGCGCGATCGTCGTCATGATCTCTACCGACTGAAATGGTTCGACGATGCAGAATAGTGTTACTTTGATGTGACACAGATAGATACTGTAGTAAAATACTAGGTTTTTTATGGTCTGTTGTGCTCCATTTTCATACCCTAGTGCGTAAATTGAGACAACACAGGCCGGAGACTAATTTAATGCCCTTTAGTAATGCCATCATCAAAATTACCAACCTGCGACTTCGAACTTTTATCGGTTTCAATCCGGAAGAGCGTGAGAAAAAACAAGATGTCGTGATTAATGCGGAGATACATTATCCCGTCAATCGCGGTTGCTTGACTGACCAGGTGGATGCGGCATTGGACTATAAGGGTATTACCAAACAGATCATAGCACATGTCGAAGACGGCCAGTTTCTTCTGCTGGAAAAACTGGTATCCGATGTGCTCAATATCTGTGCGGAACCGGATGTGGTGACCCATGCTCAGGTACGAATCGACAAGCCTCATGCGTTGAGATTTGCCGACTCAGTCTCCTTAACCCTTCATTACGATAAGTGCTAAAGCACAACGACAGCACACAGGAGCACTTAGGATGATATCAACGGAAGCCGCACGCGTTCGTCAGGTTCTTATTGATCGAGGACTGGAAACACCGCTTACAGAGCAGCGTTTAACAGCTGACGAAAAGTACCAAAAGATTAAGCAATCTATGACGGATGTGGTACAAACGCTAGGATTGGATATGGGTGATGATAGCCTGGCCGAAACCCCTCATCGCATTGCCAAGATGTATGTATATGAGATTTTCTCCGGTCTCGACTATAGCAACTTTCCAACCATGTCGTTGATCGAAAACAAGATGCAAGTAGATGAAATGGTAAAGGTATCTGACATAGATCTTACCAGCACTTGCGAGCACCATTTCATTACCATCGATGGTTCAGCCAAAGTAGCCTATATACCCGGTGATAAGATCATTGGTCTATCTAAAATCAATAGGTTGGTCAGGTTTTTTGCACAAAGACCTCAGGTTCAGGAACGCCTGACACAGCAGATTTTGATAGCACTACAAACCTTACTTGAAACTGAAAATGTTGCTGTTTCGATAGAGGCGACACATTATTGTGTCAAATCGAGAGGGGTTATGGACGTTAACTCGCGCACTTCAACCACGGCGCTGGGTGGGGTTTTTAAAGCGAACATTCATACCCGTGCAGAATTTCTAAAGTAAGTCACTAGCGATAGATGCTGTTTACATAAGGAGAAGGGTGTTGAGTGGAGCGCTACTGATTACCGGTGTTGGTCAGCGTATTGGTCAGCACCTTGCTGAGCACTTGCAAGCACAAGGCTATCAAGTTATAGGGACCTATCGAACCGACAGGCCCTCATTGACAGGGTTAAGCGAGCAGGGCGTTCAACTGATTAAGTGTGATTTCAATCAGCCTGTTCAAGTCGCTGAATTGATAGCAGAAGTCCAGCGCCAGGCCCCAGCATTACGTGGCATTATCCATAATGCCTCCGACTGGTTACCGGATAGCAGTGCCGAGTCAGCCGTGGCCACGCTGCACGCCATGATGCAGGTACATGTTGCCGTGCCTTATCAGCTAAATCTGGCGCTGCAGGATCAACTCATGGCCTCCGAGATGGCTGATATTATTCATCTGACCGACTATGTGGCAGAAAAGGGCAGTCGAAAACATATTGCCTATGCGGCCAGCAAAGCCGCCCTGGCCAATATGACCCTGTCTTTTGCCCAACTGCTGGCGCCTAAGGTAAAGGTCAACAGTATTGCTCCGGCGCTAATCCTGTTCAATGACGGTGACAGTGAAGAATACAAGCAAAAAGTCCGCGCCAAGTCATTGATGAACAAAGAAGCTGGTGCAGATGAAATATTACAGGCCGTGGATTACCTGCTACAGAGTCGCTATGTCACCGGTCGCAGTCTGGCCGTTGATGGTGGACGTCATTTGAAATAAACAAGGTCAATTGGTACCCAGCACACTACAGACCTGCTCCAAGGTTTCCCGAATCGGCGCATTGATCTGCAGTTGTGACAGTTCATCAGCCCGTGTGCATCCCAGACTGAGAGTAGCTATCGGTATACCCCATTCAGCCGCGCGGCGACAGAAACGGAACCCCGAGAAAACCATCAATGATGAGCCAATCACTAGCAGTCCATCACTGGCTCTGAGTGCCTTCAGGCTGCTTTCAACCCGTTGTTTGGGCACATTATCGCCGAAAAATACCACATCCGGTTTCAAAATACCGCCGCACTTCGAACAATCAGGCACTCTAAATTGAGAGAAGTCCATTTCCACATGTGCATCGCCATCAGGGGCCGCTATGGCCTTGATCGCAGTAAACTCAGGATTGATCTCAGTCGCACGTTGGTGCACTGCATCCCGCTCAGTACGATAATGGCAGGCCATGCAAACAACCTGATCAGAGCGCCCATGCAGATCAGTCACTCGATCAGAGCCGGCTTTCTGATGCAATCGATCGACATTCTGTGTCACTAGCAGTTGCAAATGACCGTTACGCTCCATTTCTGCAAGACTGAAATGTGCGCCGTTGGGTTGTGCATCACGAATCACTGGCCAACCAGGAAGGCTGCGGGCCCAGTAACGTTGCCGAACAGCTGGCTGGGTCATAAAGGCCTGGTGCTGGACCGGTTGCTTTTGCTTCCACTCGCCACGTGCGTCACGGTAATCCGGAATGCCCGAGTCGGTGCTAACCCCCGCACCTGTAAGCACCACTAATCGAGGATGCTGCTGGATAAAATGCAGCAATTTTTCATCAGCATCTGCTGTCAGTGGTGGGGCAGAGGCCACCTTAGTCACCGAAGTGGTTAGCGTTCTCATAATAAGCATTCGCCTCTAATGCGGTGAAAATAATTTCCACCGGATTATAACCCTGAGCATTGAGATGTTGTGCAATCACAGCTGCACTTCGATCTCTGGCCGCCTGGCCGCGTTCGAACCAGCGCACATCCACAAACGGGAAGGGGGTCACAATTTCACCCGATAGGATCTGGGTGGAGTGCATGACCTCCAATAGAAAGTTGTCTGGTGTAGTGTCCATAGCCTGACAAAGCTCATCGACTAGTTGCTGCGAACAGTGTTGAATGGCCTGGGTATCGATACCGTGAAATTGAAGCTGTGGCATGAATATATTTCCTTAAATACCGGATGGTTAAGCTGTTAGTCATTTTACACTGAATAAAGTAGCACTATGTTAAATATCAATTCTATTACGTTCAAACTGGTTTGCCTGGTTCTGTTGCTTGGTGGTTTAAGTGGCTGTGCGGCTCGCTACCCACTGGGTATACCCGAAGAGCAATGGGTATTACTCACACCGCAGCAACAGTTGGATGCGCGCAGTCAGCAAGCGACGCTGGATCAAGCCTCTCAGGCTCGCCGCGAGGCAGAAGCGCGAGCACGCGAAGCTGAGGCAATCAAACAGGCCGCTGAGCTGGAGCAGCGTCGCCGTGATGCGGGTTACGGTGAGCGGGTGCAATGCATACTGGAATCAGCCGAAGGCTATATCCGAGGCCGCTGGCAACCTGTGCACCCATTGGCGATGGATCTTGTCAGTGGATATCCGGTTGAACTTACCCTGTCCGATACACGTAGTCGCTATCAACAAGACGTATACGCAGGGTTTGATGGTCAGGTGGTGCGCTTGTGTCGTTCGCCTCGTGCACTACACGGATCAGCGACAAATGAGTGTGTCGAGATGGCCGCGACGCGCCAGCAACTGCAGCGTGGTGTCAGCCATCACTTGGAACAGGAACGCTTCCTGCGTGGATCGCTCTATTGTGATCTTGTGCCTCAAGCGCCGCCAGGGCGGCGCCTGATAATCCGCTAATCAGACAGGCTCAGCCCAGAGATCGTACTCATCAGCATCCACTACCCGTGCCCGGACTATAGTTCCGGGTTTGAGGTGGGTGGCGTTATCGAGGAATACCTGACCATCAATTTCAGGGGCATCGGCTTTACTGCGTCCTACCGCACCTTCTTCTACCACTTCATCAATGATGACATCGATTTCCGTGCCGATGCGCTGCTGCAGTCTGGCGGAGCTGATGCGTGCCTGAACCGCCATAAAGCGTTCCCAGCGATCCTGCTTGATCTCATCAGGAACGGCTTCCGCCAGATCATTTGCTGTAGCACCTTCGACAGGGGAGTATTGGAAGCAGCCAACACGATCCAGCTGTGCTTCTTCAAGAAACTCCAACAACAGCTGAAAGTCTTCTTCGGTTTCACCAGGAAATCCGACTATAAAGGTACTGCGAATAACCAGTTCAGGGCAGATGGCACGCCAGGTGCGAATACGCTCCAGGGTATTCTCTGCATGCGCAGGGCGCTTCATCATGCTTAACACGCGTGGGCTGGCATGCTGAAACGGAATATCAAGATAGGGGAGGATCTTGCCTTCGGCCATCAACGGGATCACTTTGTCCACGGATGGGTAAGGGTAAACATAGTGCAAACGTACCCAAACCCCCAGATCACCCAGTGCCTGGCAGAGTTCGAGCAGGCGGGTCTTGACGGGTCGGCCATTCCAAATACTTAACGGATACTTTAAATCTACGCCGTAAGCGCTTGTATCCTGTGAAACTATCAACAGCTCTTTTACGCCAGCTTTGACCAGCCCTTCGGCCTCACGCATTACTTCATCCGCTTTGCGAGAAACCAGATCACCACGCAATGAGGGGATGATGCAGAAGGTGCAACGATGATTACAGCCTTCACTGATTTTGACATAAGCATAATGCCTTGGCGTCAGCTTGATACCCTGAGGTGGTACCAGACTAATGAATGGATCATGCTCGGCTTGATGTGGTGCGTGCTCATGTACTGCACTAACAACCGACTCATAAGCTTGCGGCCCCGTTACCGTAAGAACCTGTGGATGCAGGTTGCGGATCTCTTGTTCATTAACACCCAGGCAGCCGGTGACGATAACGCGACCATTTTCTTTGATCGCTTCGCCAATGGCATCCAAAGACTCAGCTTTAGCGCTGTCGATAAAGCCGCAGGTGTTTACCACCACTATGTCGGCATTATCATAGGAAGGGGAGATCTCATAACCTTCAGTACGTAGCTGTGTAAGGATGCGTTCAGAATCGACCAGTGCCTTGGGGCAGCCCAGACTGACGAAACCTATCTTGGGTGCATTCATGTAATCCAAAAACCTCAATGAAAAAATCAAAGCGCGATTTTAACTAAAACTGATGTCACTAGCGAGAAAACTCGCTTGCGTGCAGCGTATGGCATGGTAATATCGACTAATAATACATACCATTCAATACGTATCGTGTACTAATAATATGGCTAGATCCAGCAATACCCATCAATCCGTGTTCAAGGCAGCTGATACGCTGTTAGAACAGGGCATTCGCCCGACGCAGCAAAATGTGCGTGAACTTATCGGCACCGGCAGCATTACTACCATCAATAGGGCGCTTGGCGATTGGTGGGGGTCGCTTAGTGAACGACTGAACCGACGTCAGGCGCACCCGGAACTACCAGAGCCCGTGCTAAAGTTAGCCAGTCAGACCTGGGATCGGGCACTAGCTTATGCCGAGAAGCGCTTTCATGAACAAGCCGCACAATATTCCGATAAGATCAACGCCCTGGAACAAGCCCTTAAGCAGGCTGAGCAGGGAGGGGGGCAAGCGCTTGCAGCCCTTCAGCAGGAACACCAGACGTTATTGCAACGTCACGCATCCTTGCTTGAAGAGTTCCGGCAACATGGCCAGGACTATCGTGAACTAGAAGAGAAGCTGTTTCGTGCCTCTGCTAAATTGGATGCCGCTGAGCGCGAACTTCAGCAGACCAGCCAAATTTCACCGGGAAAACCACAAAATGATGAAGTCATTGAATATCGTGTTAAAATCCGCATTCAGGAAGAGGAAATAGCTCGGCTGAAAAAGCAAAATACCGATTTGCAGTCGGATAATGCCGGGTTACGTCGCCAGTTAAATGAGGCAGAAAAACAAACATTGGAACAGCGGCATCAGATGGAGCTGATTAAAGCGCGATATTCTGTATGATATCTTTTAAAATCATGAGTTTAATCAGCTGAATTTATGGAAAAATTTATACCTGAAGGTAGTTCTGTTCAAAGCATTCGCGACATGATTCGTAACGCCACTACCGGTGAGATTTTTTGTTGCCGGAATTTGGAGTTGTTCGAGACGGCCAAGGTGGCGCTGGTTGCCGAAAAGGTTGCCGGCATTACGGTACAACTGATTGATGAGGGTGATTATGTTGTCAGACAGGTATCATCCAAGCGTCGTGCAGACCAGAAAAAAAGCGATCAACTCAATGACAGACAGCTGGCGGTTATTCGCGCACTGGAAAAAGTTTTACAACATTGTCGCAAGGAGGGCGTACAACTGATAGGATTTAGTGATGAGCTGGTGGCACAACCGGCTCATCTGGACCCAGCGGAGGGAATATCGCCTTATGCGCTTGACCTGGATATACATGACGTATACCGAGGTGCAGATAGTTTGAAAAAGGGCGTTTGAATATGACAATCCGTTTACTACTGGTCGATGATCACTCCATCATCCGTGCCGGTTACCAGCAGATATTACAGAAAAACCCTGACATAGAGGTTGTAGCCGAGGCAGAAACCGGCTACTGCGCAATCAAGGCTTGTAAAGATCACAAGCCTGATGTCGTGGTTTTGGACTTATCCATTCCTTTCAAAAAAGAATCAGAGGAAGTGTCTTCAGCATGCGGGCTTGAAACCATTCGCAAAATCATTGCCATGGACAAAAAAGCCAAGCTTCTGGTGCTGACCGCCATGAGTGGTGAGCCCTATCCAAGCCAGGCTGTTACGGCTGGGGCGATGGGGTATCTGACCAAGCACTGTGCACCAGATGAGCTGATTCGGGCAGTTGAATCTGTAGCGAACGGTATACCTTATTTTTCTGCTGCCATACAAAATGAGATGGATGGAGCGGATGCCCAATCACCTGCATCTTGCTTGAGCAAACGCGAACTTGAAGTGTTTAGCATGTTGGCTGAAAGCTACTCAGCCGGTAAGATCGCAGATGCTATGTCTCTCAGTCCGAAAACGGTGCATGCGCATCGTGCCAACATTCTGCGCAAACTCAAGCTCAAAAATAACGCCGATCTGGTCAAGCTGGCAGTGCGCTCCGGCTTTACCGCCAGTTGAGCTTGAGTGATTCCAGATTTCAGTCAGTGTTGATGTAGCGTTGCTGCATCTCCTCCAGCCGATAGACCTTGCCCATGCGACTTGCCATGCCTTCACAGCCAAAGGCCTGATAGCGAGCCATACAAATGTCACTCATCGCCTGAGTAGCTTGTTTAAGAAATTTTCTGGGGTCAAAGTTTTGCCTTTCTTCACTTAGGAAACGTCTGATGGCTCCGGTGGATGCCATGCGCAAATCTGTATCTATGTTAACTTTACGCACACCATGCTTAATACCCTGGACAATTTCCTCTACGGGAACGCCGTAAGTTTGCCCCATATCACCGCCATGCTGGTTAATAATGGCCAACCACTCCTGGGGTACGCTGGATGAACCATGCATAACCAGATGGACATTGGGAATGCGCTGGTGAATTTCGGCTATACGGTCAATTCTGAGCACGTTACCCGTGGGTTGCTGGGTGAATTTATAGGCACCATGGCTGGTACCTATGGCAATAGCCAGTGCATCAACACCTGTTTTGGCCACAAAGTCCGCTGCTTCATCCGGATCAGTCAGGAGTTGATCCTGGCTCAGCGTGCCAACGGCACCGTGACCATCTTCTTCTCCCGCTTCGCCGGTCTCCAGGCTGCCAAGACATCCCAGTTCACCTTCAACGGATACACCGCAGGCATGCGCAAGCTCTACAACTTGCCGGGTAACTTTCATGTTGTAGTCATAGCTTGAAGGGGTTTTACCATCTTCCAGTAATGAGCCATCCATCATCACAGAGCTAAAACCTGATTGAATGGAACGGAAGCAAACAGCGGGTGAGGCGCCGTGATCCTGGTGCATACACACCGGCAGGTGAGGGTAGGTCTCTACCGCTGCTTCAATCAGTTTACGCAAAAACACTTCACCGGCATAACTGCGCGCCCCGGCTGAACCCTGCAAAATAACCGGGCTGTTGGTGGCATCTGCCGCCTGCATAATCGCATGCACCTGCTCCATGTTGTTGACATTAAAAGCCGGTAAACCGTACCCCTGTTCAGCGGCATGATCGAGTAATTGTCTAAGTGAAACTAATGCCATGGGTGACTCCTTATTGTTATCAATGTGTCAGCGAAAGAAATAATGTAGGCAGGGTTTGCGGCAGACGTTTTACCTTATCTATGACGCAGTATCTCTGGCCGAAAATGGTGGCAACATACTCATCAGCCCTGGGATCGAGGTTGATGCAGTAGCTGTGAATGCCATCAGCTTGAAGCTCCTGTACAGCCTTGGCGGCATCCTGAATCAAATAGGCTTTATCCTTTACATCAATATCTGAGGGTTCTCCATCACTCAGAACCCACAGCAGTTTCTTATCGGCCTTTTGTTTCGTCAGATACTGGCCGGCATGACGTAAGGCCGCCCCCATGCGGGTAGAGTAACGTGCCTCTACGGCTGCAAGGCGTCCTTTAACTGTGTCATCCCAGGGTTCACTGAAGCCTTTGATGTGCTGGTAATGTACCGCTTCACGGGTATTGGAGTTAAACCCGGCTACGGCCATATCATCACCCAATGTATCGACGGCGGTTGCCAGTACGGCTACCGCCTCCTGGCTCAACTCCAGTAAGCTACTGCTGCCATCAATGAGTGGGTCATTCAGGGAGTGGGACAGATCAAGCAGTAACAGCAAGGCGATACTGCGGCCTTGATGAAAATGCCTGAAGTAGATTTTATCGGTTGGGGTGTTGGCTGTTTTCATATCCAGCCAGGCACGAATCAGCTCGTCGGTATCCAGCTCGTTGCCTTTTTCCTGATAGCGTAACCGCTGCGGATTTTGCGGCTTAAGGTGCTCGGCCAGTTGCCGAATCTGTTTAATCAATGTCTGATTGCGATTCAGCATCAGCTCTATGGACTGGGCCGAACCAGTGGGTGCTAAGGCCTCATACACCTGACACCAATCCGGGCGATAGTTTTGCAGCTGATAGTCCCATTCGGCATAGACCCGGGCGGGTAAATGTTCAGGCTCTGTTGGTTCGTCGGCTTTGGGCAGATCAAATAGCTCCTCTTCATCCCCGGCTTCAATATAGGCCCACAGATGCCGGTTATCATCGCGCCAGGGGACCTGTGTCTCGGTAAAGGTTACCTTGGCAAACTGATCTTTTCCCTGGCGGGTCCGTGTTACAAACTCCAGAGCCAGTTCCACAAACGCATCATCATTCAGCGGCGCGGCCTGGAGTTGCTGTTCAAATCTGGCGGCAAACTGCCGGATGATCGGCTCCTCATCAACATAATCCGCATCAATCAGCACGCGTGAAAAACGACACAGTCTGACAATCACCGCCGACTGATTCGGTAAGCTGGTCTGGGCATCCGGTTTAGGGTGTAATTGCCGCAGCATCGCCAGCAATCCGGGGAAGCGTTGTAAAAATAAGCGATCCATGCGGATGTCTTCAAACCATTCAATCGTGAGTCGCTGCAACGGACTAAGATTGTCCGCATAGCGTGGGCGACTGTATTGCTGATGCATGAGTAGATGCCCAATCATCAAACGGTATTGGTCCAACCCTCGAACACCTGAACGGGGTGCGATGATATCCGGTAAGCGGATACCCTCTTCATCATAATAAGGCAGCCAATCCAGGGCGCTGCTTGTCAGTGTGGAGTAGGGGATTAATACTTGATCCGTTTGCCATAGGCCTGTCAGGTAGGCTTGCAAACCCTTTTCATGCAGTCTGAACTGATCGCCGTCACAGCCAGTTAACAACACCGCTTGGCTCTCGGGGCTTGTCAGCGAAAAATAGGCTTTTTCCTGCTCAGGATTGCCGTCATTTAAACGAATACCAAAATCCACCCAGGTATTCAGTGCTGACAAATCGGCCAACTGCAGCAATTCGCCACTATGCTCCAGCAGTGTCAGCAGTGCCTGGCTCGGTCCCAGTGATTCCTGCCCATGGATCCGCGGTGTGGTTTGTTCTGCCAGTGTATAGCAGCACTTCAGCCAGCGATTAAATGCCTCGGCAGACCCCGTGGCTTTGGCTGTCAGGCTGAGTTTTCGCAATAACAGCGTTATCGCTTTAGCGTTTGCAGAGCACCAGAAATGCTGCAAAAATCCATTAAGCTGTTCAAGCCCCGTGTTACCGAGGCAAGGGTAGGCATCTGGCCATTGTGATAAAAACGCTACCACCGGTTCGCTGCCATAGCCCATCTTGCCAATAAAACCCGCCAGCTCAAGATACTCAGCACGTGCTTTGTCATCCAGCTGAGCTTCAACAGCAGGCCAACAAAACTCAAAACACTCAGCTACGTCCGGCAAGGCACAATCCAGGCTTTGCCAGGCCTGTTGCATCAGCGGATCAGTGAAGCTGGATGGCTGAATCGGATCCTTGGCCATAATCAACTCATTGCCTGAACTGCATGACGAAGGGTATCGGCAATCTCAGCATCATCTGTGACCGGTGATATGAGTGCCAACTGACAAGCGTCGCTAAAACCTATGCCTTGATTGATTAGATGGGCGGCATTGACCAGCAGGCGTGTTGAAATGCCTTCGGTTAAGCCATGGCCTTTCAGGCGCCGTCCTACCTGGGCTATCTCAACCAACAAGCGGCAGCTGTCCAGGTTGAGCTGGGTTTCCCGTATCAGGATAGTGGCTTCTGTTTCTGCGTCCGGGAAATCAAACTCAAACGAGATGAACCGCTGACGTGTGGAGGGCTTCAGATCTTTTACCAGGCTTTGATAACCAGGGTTATAGGATACAACCAGTTGAAAATCTGGGTGGGCTTCAACCACTTCGTTAATTTTTTCCAGCAGGATACGGCGACGATAATCAGTCAGCGCATGAATCACCACGGTGGTATCTTGTCGCGCTTCAACCACTTCATCCAGATAACAGATGCCACCATGACGAGCCGCCAGTGTCAGTGGGCCATCTATCCATTGGGTTCCTTGTTCATTGAGTAAAAATCGCCCCATCAGATCGCTGGCGGCCATATCTTCATTACAGGCAACGGAAATCAGGGGTTTACCCAGTGTATAGGCCATATGCTCCACAAAGCGTGTTTTGCCACAGCCGGTGGGGCCTTTGAGCAATACTGGCAGCTTTTGCTGATAGGCGGCACGGTATTGCTCAACTTCATCACCCTTGGATTGGTAGAAGGGCTCGGACGAGAGCATAAAGGCCTGCAGTGGATGACTCATAAATACCTCGCTGAGTAGTCAGGCAGGTAAGGGGATTTTACCAGCCTGAACTGGTTTAACGGTGAGAGCTGATTTTGTCGCGCCAGCCAGGGAATATCGCATCGGCATCGTTCGGGAAGGACTCAAAGGCCCGCGCAAACTCAGGATGTTCTTTGGCCCATTCGATGGGGTCCGCACCGGCTTTCCAACATTCATAGGCTTGACGCAAGGACAGCGCTCCAGCCGCCGGGCTGTCAATATGGCCGTAAGCACCACCGCCTGCGGTATTAATAACATTGCCATGCCCGAGATTTTCAAAAAATCCGGGTAAGCGCAGCGCATTCATACCACCGGAAATAATCGGTGTGGTAGCCTTCATTCCATTCCAGTCCTGGAAATAGACCGGGCCCTGAAAGCTGTCACGTTCGATGATATAGGCGATAGCACGATCATCCTTTTCGCCTTCCATCTTGCCATAGCCCATGGTACCAACATGGATACCCGAGGCCCCTTGTAAACGGGACATTTTCGCCAGCACATAGGCACTGTAACCGCGCTTAGCCGACGGGGAAGTTACCGCACCATGACCGGCACGATGGTAGTGCAGAAACTGATTGGGAAAATAGCGTCGAGCTGTGGTGACCATACCAGGACCACCGACATAACCATCTACCAGAAAGGCGACTTTATCGGCATCGGTACCAAAGGCGTCCAGGATAAACTCACCTCGGGCGATCATTTCATCATGCCAGTCAGCGGTAATGTTGGCCGAGAATATTTTGGCCTGACCGGTTTCATCCATCGCCCGGCGCATGGCATCCACCACCAGCGGAATCACCTGCTTCATCGGCGCAAAAACCTGATTGCCTTGTGGCTCATCGTTTTTGATGAAATCCCCACCCAACCAGAATTGATAGGCGGCTTTGGCAAAGGGTTCGGGTCGTAAGCCCAATTTAGGCTTGATAATCGTACCGGCGATATAACCGCCATCTTTTTCCGGCCGTCCCAGGATGCGCCACAAGTCTTCTATATTGACCTGCGGACCGTCATACAGATCCAACATCTCGGGGGGTACATAAAAATCGATCATCTTGGCATATTCTATGTCACCCATGCCCTGGTTGTTGCCTATGGCCAGTGTCAGGAAAGACACCAGCATGGTTTTTCCATCCAGCATATTGCGGTCAAACAAATCGATGGGATAGGCAATACGCATATCCTCTGTGGCTTCATCTATGTGATAAACCAATGCATCCACGCCTCGGGTGAAATCATCGGTGGTACTGATTTCTACGTTGGTGCCTGTGGAAGACTCAGCCGCAAAGTGAGCAGCAGATTCAAGATAGCCATAACCAGTTTTGGGCTTCATTTTGTAGGCGGCAAGTACATGCTTGCCACCCTTCATCAATTCGTCTTCAAGCAGGTCCAAGCGGGCATAGCGTTTTGATTGATCCATGATGCGCTCCTTAATTCGTTATAGGAGCAGTGTAGATACAGCAGACATATAAGGTAAATTAATATTTATTTTAAAATATATAAATATTATCTTATGTTATTTTAAACCGACTAATAGCTCAAGGTCGTCACTGTCCAGTAGTTGCTGCCCCTGCTGACTGAGAAACTGCTTAAAGCAAGTTAGAGCCGGAGACAGTTTCTTGGTTTTAAGATGCGCAACCTGCCATTCACTGATATAGGGCTCACCTTCTATATCCAGCGTTTTCAGATACCCGTGTTTCAGTTCTTTCACCATCGTACGGTGTGACAAGAATGAGATACCCATATCCGCTAATACTGCCTGCTTGATCACTTCATTGCTGGGAAACTCCATCGTCACTTGCAAGTCCACGCCATGTGCTGCGAAGAGTTTTTCGACTGCTGAGCGGGTGCCGGAGCCCTGCTCACGTATGACAAATGGGTATTTGGCCAGTTGGTTATAACTAATGGCACGCTGGTGAGCCAAAGGGTGAGCGGGGTGGGCTACAAAACTTTGCGGATTGTCAGCAAACACCAAAGAGGTACAGTTCAGGTGCTCTGGCACACGACCCGAAATAACCATATCTACCGCTGAACGTTCCAGCTCACGGAAAACGGTTTCTTTATTATCGATAAACAGATTGATGTGAATATCCGGGAACTCACGATTAAAAGCCGCCAACAGCTTTGGAGTGAAATATTTTGCCGTGCTGACAATCGCCAGATTAATCCGTCCCCGTTTGGCGCCAGCATGCTCCGACATTACCGATTCCAGGTCTTTCAGGGTCGCCATCACTTTAAGGCAGTAGGCATAAAAATCTTCACCCGCAGGGGTTAGCTCGATGTTTCGACCCTGAGGCTGGAACAGGGAAACCCCAAAGCTGTCCTCCAACTGCTTTAACTGCATTGAAATCGCCGGTTGAGTAACATGCACATGCTCAGCGGCCAGCGAAACCGAACTGTGCTGAGCCACTTCAATAAAGGTTTTCAGCTGTTTAAGCGTGTAATGCGGATTCATGATTGCTCTTCTCAGGTCAGAGGTTCTCTCAATTTCTTCATTAAACATAAGTAAAATCTTATGCGATAACAAGAATAAATTAATTGTTCTTATCTATCTGTATGGCTAGGCTTGCTACAACATCCTTAACAAATCTAGGGAGATGCAGATGCTTAAAGCGATAATTTTTGATGTTGACGGCACGCTCGCCGACACAGAAAAAGCGCATCTTCAGGCGTTTAATTCGGCGTTTTCAGCGTTAAACCTGCTTTGGCGCTGGAGTGAAGCACTGTATATCGAGTTGTTGGCTATTACCGGCGGCAGGGAGCGCCTGCATCATTACTGGAAAGTGTATGAGACCGCTGATTTCGAGCGGCATAATCCAGACGTTATCACTACCCGCTTGAACCTGATTCATGCCAAAAAAACGCAGTTTTATACCCGACTGATTCGAAATGAAGGAATTCCGCTCAGACCAGGCATTCGTGAGCTGATCGAAACGGCACATCAGCAGGGAATTAAACTGGCGATTGCAACCACTACCACACCCCAGAATGTGCAGGCACTGCTTGAAACAACACTTGGTCCGGAATGGCAGACATTCTTTCCGATCATAGAAGATGCATCCACCGCATCACGCAAAAAGCCTGACCCATTAGTTTATCGTCAGGCACTTGAGCGCTTGGGTGAGCACCCTGAACAGTGTATTGCGATTGAGGATTCTGAAAATGGCTTAAAAGCCGCGGCGGCTGCAGGACTGCGGGTTGTCATCACCCCCACCGCATTTACAAACCATCAAGTGTTTGATGGTGCGTTTATGCGCTATGACAACTTGCACCCGGCCAGCGAACTTCTCAACACCTGGAGGGCAAACAACAGCCCTATAATAACAAGGAATATGTCATGCCCATTACCAAGCGCAGTACGCTCACCCAGTATCTGATTGAAGAACGACGTCGCTATCCTGGAGCAGACGGGGAATTTAACTCGCTGGTTCTGGATGTGGCATTAGCCTGCAAAGCAATCTCCAATGCGGTGGCGCAAGGCGAGTTGGCGGGACTGCATGGCGATTATGTCGAAGCAACAACCGATACCAGTAGCACTAACATCCAGGGTGAAACGCAAAAAAAACTCGATGTCTTATCCAATGATTACTTTATTCGCACGAATGAGTGGAGCGGCACGCTTGCCGGCATGGCCAGCGAAGAAATGGAGCATCCCTACCAGATACCCAGTCAGTATCCACGCGGTAAGTATCTGCTGGTGTTTGATCCACTGGATGGCTCTTCCAATATCGACGTTAACGTCTCAGTCGGCAGTATTTTTTCTATTTTAAGATGCACCGGTACGCAAAATGCGGATGTTAAAGAGGCTGATTTTCTGCAGCCGGGTAGTAAACAAGTTGCCGCAGGCTATGCGCTCTATGGACCCACAACCATGTTGATTCTGACTGTGGGCAGAGGGGTGGTGGGCTTCACGCTGGACCCGGTTTTGGGTGAGTTTATGCTGACACATGAAGATATACAGATTCCAGCGGACACCCAGGAATTCGCTATTAATGCCTCGAATAGCCGCTTTTGGGAACCGCCTATTAAGCGTTATATTGCTGAGTGCCTAGCGGGTAAAACCGGCCCAAGAGAAAAAGAGTTTAATATGCGCTGGATCGCCAGTATGGTAGCTGAAGCACACCGTATATTAATCCGGGGCGGGGTGTTTATGTATCCGCGGGATACCAAGGATCCTTCCAAGCCGGGACGATTACGTTTGCTGTATGAAGCCAATCCCATCGGCTTTATTATTGAACAGGCGGGCGGTCGTGTGAGCACTGGACACGAGGCATTACTGGAAGTCACGCCCACTTCGTTACATCAACGTATCGGTGTGGTTTTTGGCTCGGCCAATGAAGTACGGCGCATCGAGTCTTATCATAAAGCACCCAGAACAGAAGTCTTCCATAGCCCTCTGTTTGGTGAGCGTGGACTATTCAGGGAATAATAAGTCAGGGGGTCATACTATGTCGGCTAAACATCCTATTATTGCTATTACCGGGTCATCCGGTGCAGGTACCAGCTCGATCACCAAAACCTTTGAAGCTATTTTCAGACGTGAGTCCGTGAATGCCGCCACAGTCGAGGGTGATAGTTTTCATCGTTATAACCGTCAGGAAATGAAAGCCATGCAGTTAGAAGCCGAGGTGCAAGGTAATCGTAATTTCAGTCACTTCGGTTTAGAAACGAATCTACTTAATGAGCTAGAAGGTCTGTTCTGTAGTTTTAGTGAAACAGGTCAAGGGCAGTATCGTAAATACCTGCATAATGAATCGGAAGCCGCCCCGTATCAACAAACTCCCGGTACGTTTACTCCCTGGGAAAGCCTGCCGGATGACACTGAATTGTTATTTTACGAAGGACTGCATGGCGCGGTTAAAACCGAAGAAATTAATATTGCACAATACCCGGATCTTCTCATAGGGGTTGTACCTGTTATCAACCTTGAATGGATCCAAAAGCTGTATCGGGATAAAAATATGCGTGGCTATTCTGCAGAAGCCGTCACCGACACCATTCTCAGACGCATGCCGGACTATGTGCACTACATCTGCTCACAGTTTTCCTACACCCATGTGAATTTTCAGCGCGTTCCCATGGTGGATACCAGTAATCCATTTATTGCCAGAGAGATCCCCACCGCTGATGAAAGTATGGTGGTCATCCGCTTTGCCAAGCCAAAAGGCATAGATTTCCCCTATTTATTAAGCATGATCAACGACTCATTCATGTCACGACCAAATACGCTGGTTATACCTGGTGGTAAACTGGATCTGGCCATGCAATTAATTTTCACTCCCTTTGTGTGGCGGATGATGGAAACCCGTAAACAAACTTTTTAACCTGCAGCCAGTTATAAGGGACGTTAATGAATAAATACGCTCTGATAGTATTCGATCTGGATGGTACCTTGCTTGATACAGCCGGTGAGGTCACAGATGCGATCAATGATACATTCAATGAAGTAGGGCTAGCGGCCATCACCCTTGAGCAAACGCGCAACTGGGTGGGCAAGGGCGCTCCTAATTTTCTGGAAAAGGCGCTGGAGTTTTGTGACGTGAAGTTACAAACGCAACAAGAATTTGATCAGCTCCTGACGATATTTTACCGCCACTATGAGAAACGCTCTGGCACCAATAGTCAGATTTTTCCGCATGTGGCTGAAGTGCTCAACGAACTGCATCAAAGCGGCTCTAAAGTAGCCCTGCTGACAAACAAATTCATGGTAGGCACGCAACTGGTGCTGAAAGCCCATCAGCTACATCATCTGTTTGATGACATACTGGCCGGTGACAGCTTCCCGCAGAAAAAACCTGACCCGGTTGGCCTCCATTTCTTAATGAATAAATACAACCTCTCTGCTGAGCAAATACTCTATATCGGTGATTCATCAACCGATGTACAAACAGCCCGTAATGCTGGTGTCGATGTTTGGGTCGTACCTTATGGCTATAATCACGGTGATGATATCAGAGAGGCCAAACCTGACCGGATTATTCAGAACTTATCCTGTCTGAGTTAACCGTTTTCAATATAAAAATAACCGAGGAAAGCCCCATGATTAAAATTGGCATTAATGGATTTGGACGCATTGGGCGTATGGTATTTCGGGCGGCTATTTCCGAGTTCCGGGATAGTGTCGAAATCGTTGCGATTAATGACTTACTTGAACCGGATTATCTCGCTTATATGCTCAAATTTGACAGTGTACAGGGCCGGTTTAAAGGTGATGTGGCTGTTAAAAATGGCCAGCTAATTGTGAACGGCAGGACCATCAGACTGACGGCAGAGCACGATCCGGAAGCACTCAACTGGGGTGCCAAAGATGTCGATGTGGTTATCGAATCTACTGGGTTGTTTCTGACAACCGAAGCCGCTTCTGCCCACCTTCGTGCTGGAGCTAAAAAAGTCATTCTTTCGGCACCCAGCCAGGATGACACACCCATGTTTGTGTATGGCGTCAATCATCTGGATTATGCGGATCAGTCCATCATTTCTAACGCCTCCTGCACCACCAATTGCCTGGCACCCTTGGCCAAGGTTCTGCATGAAAATTTCACCATAAAACGCGGTTTAATGACTACTATTCATGCTGCTACTGCGACTCAAAAAACAGTCGATGGTCCCTCTCATAAAGACTGGCGGGGAGGGCGCGGGATATTGGAAAACATTATTCCATCATCCACGGGAGCAGCGAAGGCCGTCGGCAAAGTGATTCCGGCGCTGAATGGCAAGCTCACCGGCATGGCAATGCGTGTGCCTACGTCTAATGTATCGGTTGTTGATCTGACTGTAGAGCTGGAGCAAGCGGTTAGCTATGAAACCCTGTGTGACACGATCAAGCACGCCAGTGAAAACCAACTCAAGGGTGTTCTCGGTTACACCGATGAAAAGGTCGTATCTACCGACTTCCGGGGAGAGACCTGCACCAGCGTGTTCGACGCCCTGGCCGGTATCGCACTGGATGACAACTTCGTCAAGCTGATTGCCTGGTATGACAATGAGTGGGGTTATTCCAATAAATGTCTGGAAATGGCCCGGGTGATTCAGGCTCACTAACTCTATCAAGGAGCTCTAGCATGAAAGTCGCTGCAATTAAAGAAACCTTTCCAGGTGAAACCCGGGTCGCCATGACACCCGAATCTGCTGTAGCGATTCAAAAACTGGGGCATGCCTGTCTACTGGAAGCGGGTGCCGGAGACCCGGCCGGTCTTCCTGACGCTCAATATATTGAGTCTGGTGTCAGCTTACTTCGTACGCGTCAGGCGGTATTTGAGCAGGCTGATATCATTATCAGTGTCAGGCCCGTTACCCTGGAGGATTGTGCCCACCTGCGCCCGGGGCAAACCCTGATCAGTTTTGTCTGGCCGAATGAGAATGATGCGCTGTTGAATGCCATCAGACAGCAGGGCGCGGCGCTGATTGCCATGGATATGATTCCCCGCATCTCGCGTGCCCAGAAAATGGATGCGTTGTCTTCTATGGCTAATATTGCAGGCTACCGGGCGGTGATTGAGGCGGGTCATAATTTTGGCCGTTTTTTTACCGGCCAGATAACAGCGGCAGGGAAAATACCACCGGCACAGGTGTTGGTGATCGGGGCTGGCGTAGGTGGCTTGGCAGCGATTGGCGCCTCAGTAGCACTCGGCGCTGTAGTTCGTGCCTTTGATGTGCGTGCTGAAGCAGCTGAGCAGGTTGAAAGCATGGGTGCCGGGTTTTTACGGCTGGATTTCGACGAAGCCCAGGACAGTTCTAAAACCGGTGGTTATGCCGCGCCCTCAAGCCCTGAGTTTATTGAAAAACAGATGGCGTGTTTCCGCCAGATTGCACCGGAGATCGATATAGTCATTTGTACCGCCTTGATTCCTGGCCACAAGGCTCCGCGATTGTGGCTTGAGGACATGGTCCGTGCAATGCGCCCAGGCTCGGTCATAGTCGATCTGGCAGCCGAACGTGGTGGCAATTGTGACCTGACGGTCATGAATGAAAAAATCATTACCGAAGAAGGAGTGATTGTACTGGGCTACACGGACTATCCCAGTCGCATGGCGACACAAAGCTCCATGTTGTACAGCAATAACCTGCGTCATCTATTGACCGATCTGACACCCGCCAGAGATGGTGTGCTGGTGCATAATATGGACGATGATGTGATTCGCAGCGCCACCGTTGTGAATCAGGGTGAAATCACCTTCCCGCCACCACCGTTGAAAAGGGCCGCCATCGCACCGGCCAAAAAAGCGCGTGTCAAAAAACAGCCTGAAAATCCTACTATGGATCTGGCATCAAAAAACCGGCTGCAGTTAAAGCTACTTGGTGTGGGTGGCGCGTTAATGCTGCTGTTGGGTCAGGTCGCACCCGTGAGTTTTATGCAGCACTTAATCGTGTTTGCTCTGGCCTGTTTTGTTGGTTTTCAGGTGATCTGGAGTGTTAATCATGCTCTGCATACCCCACTCATGGCAGTCACCAATGCCATTAGCGGCATCATTGTACTCGGCGCTATTTTGCAGATTGGATCAGGTAACTGGCTGGTTGTAACCCTTGCTGCAATATCCGTACTGATTGCCACCATCAATATAGTCGGTGGCTTTATGGTTACCCGCCGCATGCTGGCAATGTTCCAGAAGTCCTGAAGGGGAGAGTGCTATGTTAGGTCAGGGATTTGTTTCAGCCGCCGTGGTGGCTGCCAGTGTGTTGTTCGTTCTGTCACTCGGCGGTTTAAGTAACCAGGAGAAGGCCAAGCGGGCGGTCTGGTACGGTATTTTCGGCATGCTGTTTGCCGTGTTTTTCACCGCCGCAGGACCGGGAATCGGTCACTACTGGATTATGCTGCCCATGATGGTCATTGGTGCCGTTATCGGTGTCAAACTGGCTCGCAGCGTCGTCATGACTCAAATGCCTCAACTCATAGCAGCGTTACACAGTTTTGTGGGTCTTGCGGCTGTTTTTGTTGGGCTTAATGCTGAAATGGAACGGGCCAGCGTGATGGCTGCCCGACATGCACAGGAATCAATGGCACAGTTTTCAGCCTTTGCCGCGCTGGTGGCCACCAAAACACCTGACGAGCTGTTATTTCTGCAGATCGAAGTGGTGCTGGGCGTCTTTATTGGCGCTGTCACCTTTACCGGATCCATCATTGCCTATGGCAAACTTGCGGGCAAAGTAGACGGAAAAGCCAGGCAGCTTCCCGGTGGGCATAGGCTGAATGCGGCCGCACTGGTGGCGTCACTGGTATTCGCCATCATGTATCTTCAGGGTGCTGGAATCTGGACCTTGCTATTGATTGCGCTGCTGGCGTTCTTTATCGGCTATCACCTGATCATGGGGATAGGCGGTGCCGATATGCCCGTGGTGGTGTCGATGCTAAACAGCTATTCCGGCTGGGCCGCCGCTGCCATAGGTTTTACTCTATCCAATGACTTGTTGATAGTGACGGGTGCGCTGGTGGGGTCGTCAGGTGCCATCCTCAGTTACATGATGTGTAAGGCGATGAACCGTAAGTTTATCAATGTGATACTGGGCGGTTTTGGTGCTAAACCTCAAACAGTTACACACATCGAGGGCGAACAGCTTGCCATAGATGCGGCGGGCGTGGCCGCGGCCCTGAATGCTGCCGACAGTGTCATCCTGGTACCTGGCTATGGTATGGCGGTGGCTCAAGCCCAGACATCCGTATCAGAATTAACCCGTAAACTGCGTGCCCAGGGTAAACAGGTGCGCTTTGCCATTCATCCGGTCGCCGGACGTTTACCTGGTCATATGAACGTACTGCTGGCCGAAGCCAAGGTGCCCTATGATCTGGTACTGGAAATGGATGAAATCAATGCCTATTTTCCAAACACCGATGTCGTGATTGTTATCGGCTCCAATGACATTGTCAATCCATCAGCCGAGGATGATCCGGACAGCCCCATTGCCGGCATGCCGGTGCTGGAAGTCTGGCATGCCAAACAGGTGTTTGTGTCTAAACGAGGGCAGGGTACTGGCTATTCTGGTATCGAAAACCCACTGTTTTATAAAGAAAATACCCGAATGTTGTATGGCGATGCGAAAAGCTCAATCGAGCAATTAATCCCGCTGCTGAAAGGCTAAACCTCTCGGCGATACAAGGAGAATAATAATGACAACCCGAACGCTGCGTGCCAATGCCTTGAGAATGCTGGCGGTTGATGCTGTTCAAAAAGCCAAATCAGGACATCCGGGTGCCCCCATGGGGATGGCCGATATCGCCGAAGTATTATGGAATGACTACCTGCGTCACAACCCTGAAAATCCCTACTGGCCAGATCGCGACCGTTTTGTGATGTCCAATGGCCATGGCTCCATGTTGGTTTATGGCTTACTGCACCTGAGTGGCTACGATCTTCCAATCGATGAGTTGATGAATTTCCGCCAATTACACAGTAAAACCCCAGGACACCCTGAATACGGTTATACACCCGGCGTAGAAACCACCACCGGTCCCTTGGGGCAAGGCTTAGCCAATGCGGTAGGTATGGCGCTGGCTGAAAAAATACTGGGCACTCATTTCAATCAACCTGAACATAGCATTATCGATCATTTTACCTACACCTTTCTCGGTGATGGCTGCATGATGGAGGGTGTTTCACATGAGGTTGCCTCGCTGGCCGGTACGCTTAAGCTGGGTAAACTGATTGCATTTTATGACGACAACGGCATCTCGATTGATGGTGAGGTAGAAGGCTGGTTCCGTGATGATACCGCGCAGCGCTTCAAAGCCTATGACTGGCAGGTCATCGGGCCGATAGATGGCCATGACCCGGAACAGATCCACCAGTCAATTGAGGCCGCACGCCTGCATACCGAGCAGCCCAGTCTGATTATCTGCAAAACGATTATCGGCTTTGGCTCGCCAAATAAATCCGGTAAAGAAGAATGTCACGGCGCACCGCTAGGCGATGAAGAAGTCGCATTAACACGCGAAAGCCTGGATTGGCCGTATGCTCCTTTCGAGATACCTGACGAGATCAGCCGTGCCTGGAATGCGCGCCAAAAAGGGCGCCAGGCCGAGATGGAATGGAAACGAAAACTGACTCGATACAGCGCAAAGTATCCTGAATTAGCCGTTGAATTTAAACGAAGAAATCTGGGTGAGCTGCCTGAAAGCTTTGCTAAAAAAGCCGATGAGTATATACGCCAGCAGCAGAGCAATGGTGACTCGATCGCATCACGTAAAGCTAGTCAGGACTTCCTCAATGCCATGGCGCCGCTGGTACCGGAACTTTTGGGTGGCTCTGCCGATCTGGCCCCCTCAAACCTGACCTTTTGGCAAGAGGCCAAAGCGCTAACCCCGGATGATGCGCAAGGTAACTATGTGCACTATGGCGTTAGAGAGTTTGGCATGACAGCCATCATTAATGGCATCAGCCTGCATGGCGGCTTTATAGCTTATGGTGCCACATTTTTGATTTTTATGGAGTATGCACGCAATGCCATGCGCATGGCGGCGCTAATGAAACTGCGTAATATTCAGGTGTATACCCATGATTCCATTGGCCTGGGTGAAGATGGGCCGACACACCAACCCATAGAACAACTGACCTCACTCAGAACAACACCCAATATGAGTGTCTGGCGTCCGGCGGATGCGGTCGAAACAGCCGTGGCTTGGAAAATGGCACTCGAGCGTACACATGGACCCACAGCGCTGATTCTGTCCCGACAAACCCTGGCACATCAGCCCCGAACGGATGATCAGCTAAGCCAGATCGCCTATGGTGGTTATGTTCTATATAAAAGCCAGGCCGCTGCAGAGCTGTTAATCATTGCAACGGGATCTGAACTGGACTTGGCGATGCAAGCCGCTAAATTACTGGAACAGCAGGGCAGCGCCGTACAGGTTGTCAGCCTGCCTTGCCCGGACCTGTTTGAACTACAACCCAGGCACTACCGTGATTCAGTTATGCCACCTCATATCAGCAAACGTCTGGCTATAGAGGCATCGCACAAAGACTGGTGGTATAAGTATGTAGGATTACAGGGGCAGGTCATCGGTATGGATCGCTTCGGTGAATCCGCACCAGCCGATCAGCTGTTTGCCATGTTTGGTTTTACCCTTGAAAAAGTCATGGCGGCAGCAGAGAAACTACTGGCGTCGTAACGCATACGACATCAACCGATGCTAGCCTTGGTTTAGATAGAAATACATCAGTATATTCAACTAACTGGATGAATAATCGAATGAAAAGACGCACCAAGATAATCGCCACCCTGGGCCCGGCAACCGATACACCTGGCGAGCTGGAACGCATGATTAAAGCTGGCGTCGATGTGGTGCGCATCAATATGTCACACGGCGATCCGGAAGATCATCAGCGCCGCGCTGCACAAACACGCCAGGCCGCAGAACAAGCGGGACGTGAAGTTGCCATACTGGTTGATCTTCAGGGGCCAAAAATTCGCATAGGCCGGTTTAAAGAGGGATCAGTACAACTGCAAGTGGGCGATACCTTCACACTGGATAATCAGCTTGATCTCAATGCCGGTAACGCATCAGAAGTGGGATTAACCTACAAAACCCTGCCTGGTGAAGTCACGGCAGGTGATACGCTATTGCTCGATGATGGACGCATCGTGTTAGTGGTCGACGCTGTATCAGGCCCCAAGGTAATCTGTCAGGTTAGCGTCGGTGGAACCCTGTCTAACAACAAAGGAATCAACCTGTTAGGGGGTGGTTTATCAGCTGATGCACTCACTGATAAGGACAAGCAGGATATCCTGTTGGCAGCCACCATGCAGGCTGATTACCTGGCAATATCCTTCCCGCGTAGCGCTGAAGATATTCAATTGTGCCGCAAACTGGCTGAAGCCGCCGGTTTACACGCCGCGATCGTATCCAAAATTGAACGTGCAGAAGCCGTGAGTGATGATCAAACCCTGGACGCCATTATCCAGGCCTCTGATGTCGTCATGATCGCGCGTGGCGATCTGGGGGTCGAAGTAGGGGATGCGAGGCTTCCTGAACTGCAGAAAAAAATCATTAAACGTGCACGTCAATTAAACCGAGTATCCATCACCGCAACCCAAATGATGGAAACCATGATTGATAACCCGATACCCACACGTGCGGAAGTATTTGATGTTGCCAACGCCGTTATGGATGGCACCGATGCGGTGATGTTATCAGGAGAAACCGCCACAGGGCGTTTTCCGGAAAAGGTTATCGAAGCCATGGCACGTATATGCCAGGAAGCCGAGAAATCACGCACGACACGTGAATCCATGCACCGTATCGATGAAACCTTTGTAGCTGTTGATGAAACCATCGCTATGGCCAGCATGTATGCAGCCAATCATTTTGATATCAAAGGTATTGCTTGCCTGACCGAATCAGGTAACACGCCGCTGTTAATGTCGCGTATCAGCTCAGCTATTCCTATTTTTGCCTTAACGGCACACAAAAACACCTGCAGAAAGGTGTGTATCTACCGAGGTGTCTATCCGTCATACATCAGTTACACAGGTTTGACGGACGAAGATATTCGCATAGAAATGATTGCTCAGCTAACCCAGCAAGGGCTTGCTGCATCCGGCGATAAAGTATTACTCACACGCGGCATCAATCTGGGCAAACTGGGCGGCACCAGTCGGCTGGAAATCGTTACAATTCCTTGAAAACCTGAAGGTACCCAAGCGAAGTTAGTAGGCTTTAACTTCGTTTGAGCGCCTTATATGACGCATTATATAACTTCGTATAATGTATATTATGTTAAATAGACTATTGATAGAGATGATACAGAACGGTCCCTGGTTGCTTCAGGCCTGCCCTGAGCTATTTAACGTAATTAGAGTTATGGGTACGGCTATTTTCGTGCGGAGAGCGTCGAAGAATTTAGTTTTGCGGGTAATCCTGCTGCTGCGTGAACTCTCCTGCGTGTGTAATTTCCGACAGGACTGAATTAATTCAATCCTGTCGGAAATTACACACGTATGATCACTCATATTCTTCTGTTTTCACACAATTCCGGCCCGCTTTTTTGGCAGCATAAAGCGCCTTATCGGCGCGTTGTAGCAGACTATCCAGATCATCATTGGGCTGATAAAGGGCACAGCCAAAACTACAGGTGATCTGAAAGGTTTGCTCGTCATGGGTGATCGTACTGGCTTCGATGTTCTTTCTGATGCGCTCAGCGACTAAGATCAGGGTTTTCAAGTCAGTACAGGGAGTGATAATGGCAAACTCCTCACCACCCATACGGGCGGCAAAATCATTTGACCGTAGGCTTTCAGAAATAGCCTGGGCTATGGTTCGTAACGCCTCATCACCGCCTGCATGCCCGTAACGGTCGTTCACGCTTTTGAAAAAATCAGCATCCAGTTGAATCATGCCGCAAGGAGTATTAGCCTGCTTTGACTGCGCAATAATCTGCTGCCCGCTACGGATAAAAGATCGTCTGTTTGCGATATTCGTCAGGGCATCGGTGCGAGCTTCTTTTTCTGCACGCTGCTTCTCTGCTACCAGTTGCCGTGTTTTCTCTTCAACCTGTTGTTCCAGCTCTGCCGCATGGTTTTTTACCAGTAACAAATAATCCTGCTCTGTTTTTTCATTAGCTCTTTGTATCTGCCGAGCCTGTAAGGTCAGCGTTATAAACAGCAGCATTGTTTCAATAATGGCTGCGATAATCGGGATATGCAGCGCGGTAATATCCTGCACCAGGAAGCCATTATCCCGAAACGGATAGCTGGAAACCGCATAGGTATACAACAACCATGCACCACTAAAAATAAGCGCCAGCGGGTTACCCTGTCGCCACCTTAATAGTCCGGCAAAAATCAGCAACGGGAAGCCCAGCATACTGATTTTCAAAAAGTCGATGCTCAGACTGTGCATCCCAAGATAAAACAGTGGGATTTGCGAGAACCCCACCAGAACATTCAGCCTTAACAGAATATCGAGTTTTGGCAGGTACTTTCTGGTGTGCAAAAACGCCCGTCCAAACATCATGGCAAACGCGACCATCAAGCCAGAATAGATCCAGAAATACTGTATCAAACTCGTGCTGGTCGTAAGGTTGGGAATCAGGCCGGAGGTTTTCCCCCACACCAGAATAGAGAAGAAAACATAACCGCTGTAATACAGGAAACTTGAACGACGCAGACTGATAAACAGAATGAAAGACAGCAGCATGATAATCAGGAGTATACCAAACGCCGCGCCATAGAAGACAAGCTCAAGGGTCTTTGTGGTTTCAAGCTCTCCTGGGCTCCATATCAGAAAATCCACATAAACCGCCTGACCGGTTTTATCAGCGGTTTTAGCGAAATATTGCCGGGTTTCACCAGGCTGTAAGGTTGTTTTAAAAACCGGTCGCAGCTGATTAACCGGCCGCCTGGCCCCCGCCTCCCGGATCGAAGAAAAATCTTCATCAAACCCAGCTGGAGACGATATATCCCGCTGGAAAAGCCAAATATCTTCGGGGATATGGTTGAGATATTCCAGATACAGGGTCTGTTCTTCATCGGTGGAGTTATGCAGCTTAAACGCCATCCAAATCGAACTGGTGGGGTAACCAATACCGGAATAGCCGGATGCAACAACCTTAAAGCGCCCCTCTTCTTCCAATGCGGCGGCTTCATCCACGGTTAGCCGGTATTCGGGATCTTCAAAATAAGATATTTGCGGGAAAACAGAAACCCCGCTTTCCGAGCCGGTAATACTGACCGCATCTGGCTTAGCCGCCGATGTCAGGGATACCGAGAGAGCGCAGATAAATAATCCAAAAATTAAACATAATCGCATTATTGTCACGATACGCCGCGCCTCTGTACTGGTGGTCATCTGGTCAGGTTAAGTTTCGTGATTACATTGTACCCCAATGGTTTGGACAGTTTTAAACACTTTCACTGCTCATGTTGAGAACGGTCGCTAATACGCCTTGGTTTACGTGCTCTCGCTGTCTTATCGATTTGATTCGAGCGGCTGTCATCTCTTCATTTTTTGCGCTCATGCTAATGGTCAATTTTACGTATCGTTAATTGATCGATAGTACCGTTATCATTAAAACGCTTAGCCATTGCGTGCATTTTTCCTAAACGTTCATCAACCATTTTCAACCTCTCTCAGCAAACCATCTGTGTTGTTTCTGATCTGGTGCATGACCTTCTCGTTCTCCCCTACTTTGTCAGCTTTGCCCTATTTTCGAGGGACCTTGCTTGTCAGAAATTTGTTCATTTAATCGAAGAAAATAGTTATCAATTCCTTTTGATTAACCTTGCCGCTGAATTCAATCTGTCGCCACCCAAAGCCCTTCAATCTTGTTCGACTCAGTTTATCCGACGGCTTGTACCACCAGGGCATCGGCCAGATTCAGCTGGGTTTGCTGGGCTTGTTGCAGGCTGGCTTTTAGCTGGTCGCAGAGGGACATGAGTTGGTCGACTTTGGCGACGATGCGGTGTTGTTCATTTAGTGGAGGTACAGCCAGTGGCATATTCCAAAGTTTCTCAGATACTAGTTTACAAGTTCCATGTGATGAACGATCAACCATGCCAACAACGTCTGATTTCATCCCTTTCATCAGTTGAAGCAGGTAATCCGGGTGAAAACCCTTGAACACGACAGCCTTCATATCTTGATTAATCGTGACTGGAGCCACGGTAATAGCTGCAGGGAAAGAATGTGCCAAAATCATTCCTCGTACAACAATTAGCAGACTATTCTCAGGTATCAATTTCACAGATGTTTCTTCAATCGCCTTTTCTGAAACCGATATTTGCGTATTTGAAATAAAGTCTTTTTTCATATCTTTAGGTGATACCCACGGAATATCGCCGTTCCAATAGTCCGGATTACTCTTCGATGGAGTTCCTCCTCCCACAATTTCTCCTATACTGCCAAACCGACAGCAAGCCCATCCCTCCGGCAGTGCAAACGGTTTCTCATCTTCACCAATTGGCGGCAGTGGCTTCTGTTTTTTGATCTTCTTCTCTTTAACCATCTGCGCTTTTTCGGCGGCGATTTTTTCCAGCAGTACTGCGGCGGGTTCGTCGTTGGGGTTCTGGGGGACGAGTTTGCCCATCACAGCCAGTTGCAGGATGGTTTGTTTGAGCTGATCGATGCTGTGGTCGGTGGTGAACAGGGTGTCGAAATGGTCGGCGAGACGGTTCCAGTTTTGTTCCAGCTCGGCGGCATCGGCGCTGTTGGTCAGGGTCGTTAACAGGGTTTCGACCAGTGTGGCGTGGGCATCGATGCTCGCTTCGGTTTGCTGTTCCAACTGGTCGCACAGGGTCATCAGCTCATCGACTTTGGCGACGATGCGGCGCTGCTCAAACTCCGCAGGAAGTGGGATAAGAAGATTTACGAATTTTGATGCAGATATTCCACCGATGATTCCAGTCATCGCGCTCGAGAACTGCTCAAAAAATGATGGTGTGAGGTAAACCGCAAGAATATAACGAGGTGATACTACAGAGTATAACTCGTTCGCAAACAGCTTATTTCCAAAGCAAATATCATTCTCTGTTATGCCACATTTTTTGCCAGCACTACCTCCTTCTGCGCACATTAATACGGAGTTCTTGTGGGCGATTTTGAATTTTGGCTCGCCGATTGGAATTCTAGTCCCATTATTGTAATTGAGGCTTTCAAATCCATACCCAACATCCTTGGTTGCTATGAATGGTATACCATCAACATTTGTGTACTTTTGTTCTTTTACACGTGCGTTAACGCTGTTGCCATTAAAAACATTACCTATTTCACCTAAACGGGTCCATCTCCAGTTGAACGGTAATTCATATGGCACTTCATCATCAGTTATTACTGGAAGCGGTTTTGTTTTCTTAACTTTCTTTTCTTTAACCAACTGCGTTCTTTCAGCCGCAATCCGCTCCAGTAACACCGATGCCGGTTCATCATTAGGGTCTTGTGGCACCAACTGCCCACGCACTGCCAACTCCAGAATCAGCTCCCGCAGCTTCTTAATGCCATAGAGATCGAGCTTCTTACTGCTGCCCCGCCCCGCCGACGAGCGTGTTTTAATTGCAGAGGTCCAGATGTCGATATTATCGGTAATTAGTTCAGCCGGATTATCGGATGCCGTAAATTGTGACTTCAATCTCTCCATCACAGGGCTCCCTTACTCAGGGCTTCAGACAGAATGCTCTTGAGCTGGTTACGCAACTCGCCGATCTGTTGTTGCTGGTTGGCAAAGTCGATCAGCAGCTGATCAGGGTCATGGCTAATCTGTTCGCCGACATGGGGGTTCTTGATATCCAGGTTAAAGTTGCGGGCGATGACCTCGTCGATACTCACCTTCCACGCCTGTTCGTTTTCTACCCGGGCAGCAAAACCATCGGCTTCATCGCCCCACCAGTCGATCTCGGCCTGAAACTCTTCAAAGCGCATCGGTTTGGTTTTGTTGTAGTTTTTCACGCCCTCGGGATAGGGGTGCTCATAGAACCAGATATCCTGGGTGGGCTGGCCCTTGGTAAAGAACAGAATATTGGTCTTGATGCCGGTATAGGGGTTAAACACACCGTTGGGCAGACGGACGATGGTATGCAGGTTGCATTCTTCGGTCAGCATTTTTTTGATCTTGGTTTTGACGCCTTCGCCAAACAGCGTGCCGTCGGGCAGCACCACCGCCGCGCGTCCGCCTTTGCCATTATTAGCATCCGCCAGCACCTCGATAATTAACTGTAGAAACAGATCAGCGGTTTCGCGGGTTTGCAGCTCGGCGGGAAAGTTCTTCTCGATGCCGTCTTCTTCGGTGCCCCCAAAAGGTGGGTTGGTGACGATGACATCGATAGCTTCATCCCAGCTGGAGAGCGGTTTATTGAGCGTATTACCGTGTCTCACCTGCACCGGCACCTCGATGCCGTGTAGCAACATGTTGGTGGTACAGAGCAAGTGCGGTAGCTGTTTCTTTTCGACACCGTGAATCTGCTGCTGCAGGATTTGGTGGTCGGCAGCAGTTTTTACGTAGTTGGCTTTAATATGATCGAAGGCGCAGGCTAGAAAGCCGCCGGTTCCGCAGGCCGGGTCCATAATACTCTCGCCCAGTTTCGGGTCGATGCGGTTGACCATAAAGCGGGTAACGGCTCGTGGAGTATAGAATTCACCGGCGTTACCGGCGCTCTGCAGATCACGCAGGATCTGTTCATAGATATCGCCGAACATATGTCGTTCGTTGGAATCGGTGAAATCGATCTCGTTAAGCTTATTAATCACCTGGCGTAGCAGCGTGCCGTTTTTCATGTAGTTGAAGGCATCGCTGAATGCTTCTTTAACCACAAAGCCACGCGGGTTGAGATCGACCGGTGCGGTCAGGTTTTTCAGATCACCGAACAGTTCATCATTGACGAAGTCGAGCAGTTCATCGCCGGTGATACCCTGATTGTCTGCGGCCCAGCTGCGCCACAGATATTTTTCCGGAATGGGTGCGCGGTAGTTATCCAGCTCCATCTCCAGTTCTTCTTCCTGGGCGTCAAACACTTTCAGAAACAACAGCCATGAGAGTTGCCCCAAACGCTGGGCATCGCCATCGACGCCGGCATCTTTACGCATAATGTCTTGAATAGATTTAATAACAGAACTGATCGACATAGTTTTCTCTTAGATAATCATAAGCCCCGCACAGCCTGATGGCTGCCGCGCAGGGATAAAAATAGGTAACAGTATTAAGCGGTTTGAGGCTCGGTGCTGTAGATCTCCGCCTCTAATTCGCTCACGGCATCGAGGTAGGCTTGTTTGCCACCAAAGCCTTTCTTAACGATCTCGACAGGCCGTCCCATCTGATCGAAGGGCTTCACTTTAAGGACATGGATGTTTTCTATCTCCTGCACACCTTCATCGGCGTATTTATCCAGCAGGGTACTAAGTACCGTCTGTGCCGTTTCACTGTATTTAGTGAAATAGTTACGCTTCTTAACGTTGTCGGCCCGCTCTTGGCGAGTCAGCGGTGGCTGATCATAAACCACATGGCAGATCAGGTCGAATGGATCGAGATCTTTGCCGACCTCCTGCGTCAGCACTTCCCAGAGAATGCCCTCACCTTCCAACTCGTCGATGATCACCTGTTTACGCTCAGCTTCATTCCAGCGTTTAGTAAACTCATCAAGTGAGGTGAAGTGCTTGGCCATCGCTTTACGGGTGTAGTCTTTGAATGACTCGGTCACCAGTTTGCCGTCGGTATCGTAATACTGCACCCGTTCGGCAAGGGTTTTTACCTTGACCCCATTGACGTAGAACTTTGTCACCCTGGACCCGTTATCATCCCACTCGCTATCGTTGCCACTGTTATCATAGGTAGACGAGTCATAAACACCGGGTAGCTCAGCTGCACCCTCAACGTCATCAACGGTATTATCTGAATGCTCGGGGTCTATTCCGTTAATGATGTCATCCAGTTCATCACTTCCCTCGATGATGTCACCCGGTTTGGCGGTCATTATCCGTTCGGGGATACCATCAAAACGTTCATCAGCAAACAACTCGGTGGCTTTCTTGAAGTCGAGAATGGTAAACCAGAGTTTGTTATAGCGATCATCGATACGGGTGCCGCGTCCGATGATCTGCTTGAATTTGGTCATCGACTGAATAGTTTGATCAAGCACCACGAGTTTGCAGGTTTTGGCGTCTACGCCGGTGCTCATCAGTTCTGAGGTGGTGGCAATGACCGGATAGGGCTTTTTGGGGTTAATGAAGTTATCCAACTGCGCTTTACCTATCTCATCATCGCCGGTGATCTTCATAACATACTTTTCATTTTTGGCGACCTGCTCTGAGTTCAGATTCACCAGCGCACGGCGCATACGTTCAGCATGGTCGATGTCATTGCAGAAAACGATGGTTTTGGCCATCGAGTCAGTGCGCTGAAGATAACTGGTGATAGTCTGCGCTACCAGTTCGGTGCGTTCATCAATGACCAAAGTACGATCAAAATCTTTCTGATTGTAGATGCGGTCTTGTAGTGTCTCACCTTTTTTATCCAGCTGTCCTTTGGTTGGACGCCAGCCTTGCAGGTCGATATCAATATCCACCCGCACCACTTTGTAAGGGGCCAGAAAACCGTCTTCAATGCCCTGTTTAAGGGAATAGCTGTACACCGGATCGCCAAAGTAATCGGTGTTAGACACCTCTTCGGTTTCTTTCGGCGTGGCGGTGAGTCCAACCTGAGTCGCACTGCTGAAGTATTCCAGAATCTCACGCCAAGCACTGTCATCAGCCGCACTGCCACGATGGCACTCGTCGATGATGATCAGATCAAAGAAGTCAGGATCGACCTGCTTGTAGGCTTTCTGCGATTCTTCTGGCCCGGTGAGCGCCTGATACAGAGCGAGATGAATTTCATAGGCCGGATCTACGCTGCGACCGGTGATTTTGGTCATCGCCTGCCCGAAAGGCTGGAAATCATTGATGCGGGTCTGATCGACCAGAATATTACGATCCGCCAGAAACAGGATGCGTTTCTTGTGACGTGCTTTCCACAAGCGCCAGATGATCTGAAATGCGGTGTAGGTTTTACCGGTGCCGGTGGCCATCACCAGCAACACGCGGTTTTGCCCCAGGGATATCGCTTCCAGAGTTTTATTAACCGCTTGTAGCTGGTAATAACGGGGCGACTTGCCGCTGCCGTCGTCGTGATAATCCTGGGTAATAATAGGTAGTTGGGCTTCGGTGAACCCCCGCCAGGCGCAAAATTTCTGCCAGAGTTGAACGGGCGTGGGGAAATCGGACAGGCTGATCTCGGTTTCCAGTGCATCGGGATTGGTTTTGTCGTGAAAGACAAAGCCATCACCGTTGGTCGCAAACACAAAGGGCACTTCCAGCAGACCGGCATAATCCAAGCCTTGCTGCATCCCCTTACCGATCTCATGTTTGTTAGCTTTGGCTTCGATCACCGCCAGTGGCATACCGGGTTTGTGGTAAAGAACGATATCGGCAGATTTAACCTTCTTACGTGCAGCGGCCTGACCACGCACAACCACCTTACCGTCGCGCAGCTTTACTTCCTGGCGAATCTGACTCATATCGTCCCAGCCTGCATCTATGACCGCCGGAAGGATGAACTTGCTGATGATATCGGTTTCGGTAAGTTTAGCTTTGTTAATACCTGCCATGCCCTTGGCTTCCGTGCTTGTTTATAAGCTTTGATTCTCGCATAGAACTGTTTTGATTAAAAAGCGTTTAAAGACTTTCTTAACATACAGCGGCGGTTCTACCTTGCCGTCTAGGGCGGCTTGTACTAGTGCTCCTAAAAAGCTCGCGAAAGGTTCTATGTTTTGATTTGTGCTGGCTTCTTCGAGTGCGGACTGAATTTATTGCTGTTCTAGTGGCATGATTGTTTTGGTACTAACATGCTCTCTGTGTGAAGCACGATAGGTTGTTCTGATGATGGATATAAACAGACCTCTAGTACGCTGGTGAGCGGACACCTTGTGCACTAGAGGTCTGTTTATATATGAAGGCTGTTTACTGCTGCTGACTTATTGGCTCATTGTGTAATTTATCATCGGTATCTTCACATTCCCCAACTGAATCCTTGATCACTTCGCTTGCCATTGCGGTTTCCTGTTCAGTCCGGGTTTCAACTACCAGGGCGACATGACCGTTTGCGATTGCATCTCCGATCAGGTCTGAAAGCGTGCCTTCTTTTTTCTTTCCGGAGTCCTCTGCTGTTCCGACTGCAGTTCCGAGCAAACCACCCAGGCTTGCACCCCAGCCGATCAGCACCAGTGGTGCAACCACAGGACTGGCGACGAACAGGGTCACGCTGGTCGCTGCCAGTGCCACACTACCAAGGGCGCCGGCACCTGTGCCAACAGCGGTGCCCACTGCACCATCGACCAATATGTTTTTGAGCGTACGGTCACTCTTCCCTTCTGGTGCGGGTGAAGGTGAATTGGAGTCAGCTGAATAGATATGCATTTGTTCACGTGACAAGCCTTTATCGACCAGTTTTAAAACGGCGTTTTCAGCATTAACCTGTTGCGGAAAAAATCCAGTTACGTGATGACGATAGTCACTCATGGTGTTTCTCCTGAAAAAGATGTTTGCAAGATATATAAAGCTCAAATTAGGCTAATCTAATGGAGCTTACATGTCTGTGCGCTGGAACACGGAAAAATTACTCAGCTTTTTAAAGCCTTGCTATAGTCCATGCCAGTGCCAAAGCCACCCATAGTGGCTTTGGCAACAGCGTTATTCTGGAATCAGGCTGATTGTTTTTTTGCTATTTCAGCAACGTGAGCACCCTGGAAGCGGGCAATTTTTATTTCGTTTTCTGAGGGTTGACGACTACCATTACCGCCAGCAAGTGTGCTTGCGCCATAAGGCGTGCCGCCGGTGATTTCATTCATGTTCGTAAGCTCCTCGCAAGAATAGGGTACGCCCACGATAATCATGCCATGATGCAGTAATGTGGTGTGAAACGATGTGATGGTGGTCTCCTGGCCCCCATGTTGAGTACCGGTAGAGGTAAATACGCTTCCCACCTTCCCTATCAATTTCCCTCCGGCCCACAGGCCGCCGGTCTGATCAAGGAAGTTGCGCATCTGTGCACACATATTGCCAAAGCGTGTCGGCGTACCGAATATAATGGCATCGTAATCAGCCAATTCGCTTGTTGTTGCAAATGGCGCCATTTGATCAAGCTTGGCCCCTGCCTTTTCGGCCATTTCTTCTGTCATGATTTCAGGAACACGTTTGATGGTAACCTCAGTGTCATTGACGCTACGTGCACCCTCAGCCACTTCATTCGCTAACGTTTCAATATGACCATACATACTGTAATAAAGAACGAGTACTTTTATCATGCTGCGTCTCCTTAATATTGAGGATCGTATAGTCAGCCTAGCACTCAATGCAGCGGTGGGTAAAATTCAGCCGTTTACCACAATGATACTTAGTGCGACAGCATAAACCGTCAGGATCAAGGCACTTTCAAAGCCTATTCGACCGATGCCATAGGTCTCGCGGCGCACCAAACCCAACAATAGGATGGCAGTCATCAGAATGCTGACCAGCCCCCAGGTCATCTGAACCGGAGCCATATCATGGTAGATAGAGCCGTGAGGATAGCCCAGATCAGCAGCAGCCACGACCAGCATATTAAAACAATTGGTGCCGAAGATATTGCTCACGGCCAGGGTCAGTGCACCTAAGCGTATCGCGGCGATTGTGGTCACCAGTTCGGGGGTGGATGTGGCGAGAGCCGTCAGCAGACCACCGACCAGCGTGTCGGAAAGCCCGGTTTCGTCAGCGATACCCTTGGCGGCTTCCATTAAAATCCAGCCAGCGATACCCGTCAGAACAGCCAGAACAATGAAACTAATCCAGGCCTTTACAAGACTACCGTGAAGTTGAGGTGAAGGTTTATCCGGTACGGTCTCGCTAGTCAGACGTGGAAACCACATAGGCTTGGCCTCTGTACGTAAAACCAGATGAAGCCCGAACAGATAGGCGACCACGATCACGGGTGTAACCGGATGTACGCCCCACTCCGCTATTGTTGGCGAGACGATAGCAAGTAGCGGCAACGTCAGTAACACGATCAGTAACCCTGCCAGCATCAGATTAACAGAGGACGCAGCGGCATGTTCGAGGTTGGCTTTGCGATAGACTATATCTGCGATCCCCAGAAAAACCAGGTTTACCGCCATGCTACCCATGACGTTACTCATCGCCAGGTCGGGCCGATTATCCATTGCTGCACTCAGGGTCGCGGCGAAATCCGGTAGCGAAGTTACTCCCGCCAGCAGCAACACGCCGAACAATGCCTCACCCATGCCTGTGCGATCAGCCAACTCATCGGCCAACCGTGCCAATCGGCTACCGGCGGTTATGATGCCCAGAGCTGCTATGCCAAAGGCGATGATACTGAAGATCAGGGATGAATACACGCGGAGCCCTCTGGCTGTATGGATTGTCTATTAACGGCACACAGCCAATGATCAGGCGCCGAACTTAAAGACACTGAATCACATTGTTGAAAATAACAGAACTGTTTAATGGCATCCACAAATGCTGAAATAACGGAATCGTCATCAAAGCTGTACTGCTCTAAATGCAGTGATTTAATCTCTAAATGGCTGGTTTTTCGATGCGCTTTACAATCCATCCGCCCAATAAACTCATCACGGTAAAGCAGCGGTAGACTGAAGTAGCCATACTGACGTTTGGCTTCGGGTACATAGCACTCCAATTGATAGTCGTATTGAAACAGTGCTCTGAGCCGCTCCCGCTGAATAACGCTGTTATCGAAGGGAGACAGAATCAATAGGCGGTTGCTCAGCCGGGGGCGTGAGCGCTCGAGCGCCCCCGTTTCCAATATGAATACCTCCCCACTACCCACCTTTACTCTTTCCAGATCGCCCTGCGACAGCCTTTCGTCTACCAAACCTTTTACAGCTTGACGTAATCCAGCGTTGCGACGTTGGTAGGTCAGCCCTTTGAGTGAAACAAGCCCATGACAGCGTAATTGTTGGTCGACAATATGCGTCGCAAACGCTTCCATACTGGGCATTTGTGTATTGACGTGGGCTGGAAGCACCCGCTCGGTCAGGTCATAGGTTTTTTGGAAACCTTCTCGGTCGCTGACCATGAGGTCGCCCTGCATATACAACTGCTCAAGTGCTTTTTTGGCGGGCTTCCAGTCCCACCAGCCTGCACGCTGCGTGGTCGAGGTTTCCAGATCCCGGGATCGTAGCGGGCCATCTGATTCAATGCGAGCCAAAAGTTCGGTCATAAGTTTCTGGTCAGGGTGTCTGAACCAGTGGGTCTGGCCATTTTTGATGGCGTGTTTGTAGGGTAAGGAATAACGAAAATCAGCGATGGGTAAAAAAGCAGCCGCATGTGCCCAATACTCAAAAATATCGCCATCACGCAGCATCTGGTTTGTCATACCCAACTCGAAACCAGGCACACGGCTATGCAAAACATGATGGTGCGCTCGCTGGACGACCGATATTGTATCGACCTGTACATAGCCTATATGATTAATCGCTTTACGAGCCCCTGACAAACCACGCCCAAAGGGTTGAGCTTGCGTCAAACCTTGTGCAACCAGAGCAAGGCGACGTAAACGCATCAGATCTTTTGAGCTTTTAATTTCAATCATTGATAATCTTTCTAGGCTTACCTTGTATATACACGTCGGTACTTCAAGGCGTTCGTGTTCACGATCTCCTCGCTGATTATACCGTTACCAGGTCACAATAACGTCTTTAACCTGATGTGTTTTGGAATCAAAACCTATGGCCCAACATACTTCATTTTCGCTGGAGTCGTATTTTGCCTTCCATAGGGTCAGTCGGGAGTCTGATCTTTCGAGGCTATTAATAAACTCAATGCTACTCAGTTCCCCCAGCTCCTCTCGAATTTCCTCACACTTCGCAATATAACCCTCTTCAGTAATGGTGCCATCACTTTCATCGTCCGGCGATGGCATAGACATTTCCTGCAAAAGATTGAAATGTTTGCCGTCATGTAAGCTTATGACCTGCTCAGCCAGTTTCATTTCCTGATCCGGAATCATAGATACCTTCCTCCTTCTTAATACTCACCCGCAACTAGACCAAAGCCACAGTTCAGGTGGCCTTGGCACAAGCATTACTCAGATCTCAAGCTGATTGCTTTTTAGCGACTTCTGCAACATGAGCTCCCTGGAACCGGGCAATAATTATTTCATTCTCAGACGGCTGTCGACTCCCATCAGCACCAGCAAGAGTACTGGCCCCATAAGGTGATCCACCAGTGATTTCATTCATATCTGTGAGTTCTTTACATGAATAAGGAACGCCCACAATAATCATGCCGTGATGCAGTAAAGTAGTGTGAAACGAGGTAATTGTGGTCTCTTGGCCACCATGTTGAGTACCTGTGGAGGTAAATACACTACCCACTTTGCCTATCAGTTTGCCTCCAGCCCACAGCCCGCCAGTCTGGTCAAGGAAACTGCGCATTTGTGCACACATATTGCCAAAGCGTGTAGGGGTGCCAAAGATAATCGCATCGTAATCCGCCAGTTCACTCGTGGTTGCAAACGGCGCCGTCTGATCAAGCTTGGCACCCGCCTTTTCAGCCGCCTCTTCTGACATAATTTCGGGTACACGCTTGATCGTGACCTCGGTGTCATTGACGCTACGTGCACCCTCAGCCACCGCTTTCGCCATGGTTTCTATGTGGCCATACATGCTGTAGTAAAGAACGAGAACTTTTGTCATGTTGTTTCTCCTGTTGCTGATTTTTTGCGAGACAAGTGAAGGTCAAGCTAGACTTATCGAACAAGTAGCGTCTGTGTGATAGCGCACGGAAATACCGGCACCAGGACACCAGGTCATTATAGTCGACTTGGAACAGCCCTGCCGCTGGACCTGCATAACCACCAGCGTTTACACTGCCTTCTTCTATAGAAGTACGGCGGGATAGCGCATCATGGCCGGGGGTTTCATCAAAACGACAAAGCAGTCTGCATTGAAACAGGTCTCACTGATTATCAAAGTGGCTGGCCTGGGATTGGTTATTGGCATTACCGGCGCGATTCTGGCGAATGCGTTTGTTGCGGGCGTGCAATGGTTAAACGATGCGCTACTGGTTGCTTTCCTGAATCAGGTAAAGGAAGAGTACAGTCTGGCTATTATTGTTGCAGCGACGGTTGCGGTACCGACCCTGGGTGGCTTACTGGTGGGCATTTTGCTGCGTTCAGTTAAAGAGCAACGCGCACATACACCGGCAGATATTATTGCAGCGGTGCAAACCCGCCGTGGACGATTGCCTTTGCGGCCAGCAATTCTGTCTGGTCTTGCTGCACTGGTATCACTGGGCAGTGGCGCTTCAGTGGGTCAGTACGGCCCGCTGGTGCACATGGGTGGGTCTTTGGGATCGGCCTGGGGACGGCTTTTTCGTGCTGATGTCACGCTGGATAATATAGCCATAGCCTGCGGGGTGGCGGCCGCTATTTCTACGGTGTTTAATGCGCCAATTGCCGGCATTTTATTCGCGCATGAGGTAATTCTGCGTCACTATGCCTTTCGCGCTTTCGCTCCTGTCGCAGTAGCATCTGTTGTTGGCTATCTGGCTGCTAATGTTATTTTACCCCAACCTCCCTTGCTATATATTGAAGCGGCCAGTGTGCTGCATCACTGGGAGTACGGTCTCTTTCTGCTGCTGGGGATTGCCAGTGCATTACTGGCTGTGGGTTATATGCAAGCGATACTCCTGGCCAGTCGTGTTGCACAACGCTGGTCCTTGCCTAATGTATTTAAACCCGCCTTCGCGGGTGCCCTGCTTGGCTTGATGGCGCTCTGGGTTCCGGAGATTCTCGGCGTGGGTGGTGAAACTTTGCGGCTGATTTTTGTTGAAGGGTCTTTTGGTGCAGCTGATCTACTGATTTTACTGGTGTTGAAACTGATCGCTACCGCCTTGTGCCTGGGGTTTGGTTTTGCCGGGGGTGTATTCAGTCCGGCTTTGCTGATTGGTAGTTTATTTGGTGCACTGTTTGGCACCTTGCTGGGTATGGTGTTAGGGGATTCGGTCGCGCTGTCGAGTCTTGCCGTTTATGCCGTCTGTGGCATGATCGCAGTCACCGCACCCGTTATTGGCGCTCCCTTATCCACCGTGGTAATCATTTTTGAGCTGACAGGCAACTACGAACTGACCATCGCGGCCCTGGCCAGTGTTGCTTTAGCTAACCTGTTTGCTTCTCAGTGGTTTGATCGGTCGCTGTTTGACCGGCAGTTACGTGACCGAGGCCTGGATCTGTCCGGAGGGCGCAGCAAAGCCCTGTTGATGTCGCGTAGCATTCAGGATCTGACCAGTGATCGTTATTTATCACTGCCGGAACAAGTTACTGTGGGTGAGGCCTGCCGCTCCATGGCACAAGTTGATTCATCTGATGCTTATATTGTTGATGCTAACCAGCGCTATTTAGGCACGGTTCATCTCGCCTCTCTTATCGGTATTGATGTTGAGTCGGCAGCAAAAGCTTATATTATTGCCGAAGATTGTGCGATTCAGGCTGATACATCACTTTGGACCGCCATGGTTGTGTTACGTAATTTTATCGGTGAAGGTGTACCGGTCATTGATGCGCAGCAGCATATAGTGGGTGCTGTGTTTGAATCAGACCTGATACGCGCCTATCTGGACTTGATGGAAGATATGCGTAAAGAAGAATATGCCGCCCCTTAATTCGATCAACCCTTGATGCTATAAAAGGATTGGATTCATGTCTGTTATGCTTTGGCTGTCGTTGTTGCTAATCTGCGTGCTGGGCGCCATGTCGCCCGGACCCAGTCTTGCCGTGGTATTGCGCCAGACGGTAAGTAATGGACGGGGTCATGGCATTGCTGCAGGCTGCGCTCATGCCTTAGGCGTTGGTATCTGGGCCATTGCAACTGTCTGGGGGCTTGGCTTACTGGTGAGTCAACATCAGTTGGCTTATCAGTTAGTTAGCTGGCTGGGTGCAGGATATCTGGCCTGGCTTGGCTATAACGCACTACGTTATGCGGCATCACCCTCCCATCTGGTAGCAGAAGCAGGTGCTAAGGAAAGTTATTGGAAAGCGGCCGGATCCGGTGCATTGATCTCATTACTTAACCCAAAACTGGCAGTATTTTTTACCGCGTTGTTTGCGCAGTTTGTCAATGCCGAACAGTCATTACATGATCAAGTTATTATGGTACTGACAGCAACGCTAGTGGATGGAATTTGGTATTCACTGGTAGCCATGCTGTTCTCTCATGCACACTTGTTAAGCTGGTTACACCGTCATATGAAACGCTTTGAACAACTGACGGGGGTAGTATTAATTGGTCTGTCGATCCGGGTTGTGGTGGCTGCCCAATAATCAATAATAATCATCTAATTACGACTATTGGGCAGGCTCTAACACTGAATCAGCACGACATAGCAGGATAGCTTATGTAACCCTCAGGTCCAGATGCATAGAAGGTAGACGGATCAGGTGTGTTCAGCTCAGCTTCCAGCTCAAAGCGTACCGGAAGATCCGGGTTGGCAATAAACGGCACACCAAAGGCTACAGCATCGGCTTTGCCGGAGGTGATCAGCTTCTCGGCACTGGTTCTGGTCATACCTTCGTTCGCGATAAACACCCCACCAAAACAGCTTTTCAACCAAGGCCCCAGGCTGTCATCCCCTTCTGACTCACGTGCGCATATAAAAGCAATATTACGCTCACCCAGTTGTTTAGCCACGTAAGTGAAAGCTTCCTTAAGGTTGCTATCAGACATGTCATGAGCATCGGCGCGTGGCGATAAATGCACACCGACGCGGTCAGCGCCCCACACCTCCACCACCGCATCAGTAACCTGCAACAATAAACGTGCGCGATTCTCCAGGCTGCCACCATAGGCATCATCTCGCTTGTTGGCGCCATCCAGCAGGAACTGCTCAAGTAAATAGCCATTGGCGGCATGCACTTCCACACCATCAAATCCAGCTTGTTTTGCATTCAGTGCGGCCTGACGATAGTCATCGATCACACCAGAGATTTCAGCGGTTTCAAGTGCACGCGGTGTCACGAAAGATTTTTCAGGACGTATCAGGCTGACATGACCAGCTGGTGCAATAGCACTGGGGGCAACAGGTAGTTTACCGTCCAGATACACGGGGTCAGATACGCGGCCAACATGCCAGAGCTGCAAGACAATCTTTCCACCCTCGGCATGTACCACGTCGGTAATGCGTTTCCAGCCCTGGATTTGTGCATCAGACCAGATACCCGGTGTATTTGGATAACCGACTCCCATTGGCGTAATGGAAGTGGCTTCAGTCAGAATCATGCCGGCACTGGCACGCTGATGATAGTACTCCAGCATTAACTCCCCGGGTACGCGGTCAGCTTCGGCACGGCAGCGTGTTAACGGTGCCATGATAATACGGTTTTTTAGTGTTAAAGCGCCTACTTTAAGCGGAGTGAAAAGATTGCTCATACATAACCTCTTGCTGGTTAAACGTTACAGAGAACGACTGATGTAGTGCACAAATGCATCGATAACGGCTTCGTTACGTCGGTAGTAAATCCACTGTCCGATGCGCTGGGTGGTTACTAAATTAGCGCGTTGTAGATTGGCCAAATGCGCTGAGGTTGTTGACTGGGAAGAACCGGTCTTGCGGTCAATCATTCCAGCACAAACACCGCTATCCAGAGATGAGGGCTGATCGGAGAACCAGCGCTCAGGTTCCTTTAACCAAGCCAGTATTTGCCGCCGCTGCGGGTGGCTAAGGGCTTTGATGATGGCATCTATATCAACTTGCTCGGACATGATCACTCTCATTTCTATACATCGCGATATAACGAAATATATATCGTATTTAAGCGATATACAAGTAACTAAGCAGGATAATTTAATCCTGATGAGTGCTTTGCATGAGTTTAATTGAACCTGAGCGACATACACCAAGCCAAGCAATCTGATTATTTAGTACACAATACGTATTGTGTACTAAATACACATTGACACCAGCGACTGACAAGACACATGACAATGGCTGAATGTCATGATTATTAAAGGGTTTACGCCCCACCCTTCCAGGTCTATGATTAATTCTGCATAAGCCCACGGACCCAAAAAATGCCAAAGCAATCAGACGACTTAGCTCAGGATGACAGCCTTTACAAAACCTTGCTGGAATCCACCAAAGCCATTCCCTGGAAGATTGACTGGGAAACATTGACCTTTGCCTACATTGGCCCGCAAATTGAAGAGCTGCTGGGCTGGAAGCGCGAGAGCTGGATGGGTATTAATGATTGGGCAGAACGCATGCATTCTGACGACCGGGAGCGTGTGGTAAATTTTTGTGTAGCACAATCCCAAGCTGGTGCTGATCATGAAGCTGATTATCGCGCACTCACCCCCGAAGGTGAGTACATCTGGATTCGCGATGTAGTCCATGTGGTGCGTGATAGTGAAGGACAGGTGGAATCACTGATAGGCTTTATGTTCGACATTACTGAACGCAAAAAGAACGAAGAAGAGTTGCTGCGGTTACAGCATGAACTACAGGAACTGTCGTTCAAAGATGCGCTCACCGGTGTTGCCAATCGACGCATGTTTGATGAGCGACTAGAGGCTGAATGGATTCATGCACAGCGCCACCAACAGCCGCTATCATTGATCATGATAGATATAGATTTTTTTAAACAATACAATGATATACACGGCCATATTAAAGGTGATTCCTGTCTTAAGATAGTTGCTCAAACGCTGAACTCAGCAGCGCTGCGTTCGGGTGATTTCTTTGCTCGTTTTGGTGGTGAGGAATTCGTACTGATACTACCCCAGACAGATATTGATGCAGCCGTTAAGGTTGCAGAACGCTGCCGAAAATTAGTATTCAAGCAACAAATCCCCCACCCTGCTTCAGATGTTAGCTCGGTTTTGACGATCAGCATCGGCGTTGGCACCCATACGCCTGCACGTAACGACCAGGCCAGTGCTTTTATTGAAGCCGTTGACCGACGCCTTTATCAATCCAAGCAACAGGGTCGCAACTGTATTGTCAGATAACGGCACCTCTTATTGTCAATCAGAAAGGACTGCGAACCCATAACCTTTTGGCAATGAATACTGTATTCTAACGTACGAACAACTTCGTTTTAGAGCATCGCATGTCACAATTTTCAAAGCTTAACCTTTGCCCTGAACTGCAATTCACACTGACGCAGATGGGCTACACCTCAGCCACCCCGATTCAGACGCAGGCTATCCCGCTGATTTTGTCCGGGCAGGACCTGGTCGCCGAGGCACAAACCGGCACAGGTAAAACCGCTGCGTTCGCCCTACCCATGATTGAGCGCCTGAAACAACCGGTGATTACCGAGGGCTATCATGCCATCCGCGGACTGGTGCTAACGCCGACGCGAGAGCTGGCTATCCAGGTGGGCGATAAAACCCTGGCCTATGGTCAGCATCTGGGCATGCGGGTGATCTCGATTTATGGCGGCGTCCGCTTTGACAATCAACTGCGCAAAATGAAATGCGGTGCCGACATACTGGTGGCCACACCAGGTCGACTACTGGATATGCTTAAGCAGGGCAAGTTATCACTGGCACAGCTAGAGATACTGGTGCTGGATGAAGCCGACCGGATGCTCGATCTGGGCTTTATTGATGCCATCCGCCAACTCATGTCTTTTATGCCCAAGCAGCGTCAGACTCTGCTGTTTTCCGCTACTCTGGATGCCTCCGTGGATGCACTGAGTGAAGCACTACTGCAAGCACCAGTGCATATCAGCACGACTGAGCGTAACAGTGCCGCAAAATCTGTACAGCAACGCGCTTTTGCAGTGGATAATCAGGATAAATCCGATGTACTCAGCTACCTGATTGCTGGCTGCAACTGGTCACAGACACTAGTATTTACCCGCACCCGCAAACGCGCCGACCTGGTGGCAGCCTATCTGAACCAGGAGCAGATATCAGCTGTAGCCATTCACGGTGAAAAACTGCAGCGAGAGCGTAATGCCGCCCTGACTGCATTTACCCAGAATGAGGTGCGCGTCCTGGTGGCCACAGATGTAGCCGCACGCGGTCTGGATATCGCCTCACTGCCTCAGGTGGTTAATTATGACCTGCCTAACCAGCCAGAAGCTTATGTGCACCGTATTGGGCGTACCGGACGTGCCGGCAAGTCCGGCCTTGCCATTTCTCTGGTAGCACCCGATGAGCGTCGTTATCTGGATGCTATTTCCAGTCTGATCGGCAAGCCGATTTTAGTGGAAGCTGTGCCGATGATATCGCAAGGCAAGCTGCAACAGGGACGAAAAGCCACTGCTCAGACCCACAAGCCGGGCAAGTCAGGCAATAAGCGCTCAACACCCTCAAAAAAAGCAATGAAGAGCTCGCCCAGCAAACAGCCTGCCGGAAAATCAGTACGCCCTACCCCATCTTCCAGCAAGGCAGAACCCTCGGCCAAGGATAAGGCCGGACGCGGATCTTTGTTTGGGCGTTAAGCGAGGTTAAAAAATAACTGGCTGACTACTGTGCGCTGGTTTTGCAGGCCTGTATACTAGACGCCTTTTCGTTCCTGCGACATATTCGCACTCAGTCTGATAGGCCTGCCTTTGATCTCCACCGCTAATATCACCATGCAGTTTGGTGCCAAACCGTTATTTGAAAACGTCTCCGTAAAATTTGCTCAGGGCAATCGCTATGGTCTGATTGGTGCCAACGGCTGCGGAAAATCCACCTTTATGAAGATTCTTGGCGGTGATCTGGAACCCAGTGGCGGCCAGGTAATGCTGGATGCCCATGTTCGCCTGGGTAAGCTGCGTCAGGACCAGTTCGCCTATGAAGATTGCAGTGTCATTGATACGGTCATCATGGGGCATACCGAACTCTGGCAGATCAAGGCTGAGCGCGATCGTATTTACGGCCTGGCCGACATGTCTGAAGCTGATGGCATGGCGGTTGCTGATCTGGAAGTGCAATTTGCTGAACTGGATGGTTACACCGCAGAAGCGCGTGCAGGCGAGTTGTTACTAGGCCTGGATATTCCGATTGAACAGCATTTTGGTCCGATGAGCGCTCTGGCACCCGGCTGGAAGCTTCGCGTACTGCTGGCTCAGGCACTGTTTTCTGATCCGGATGTATTACTTTTAGATGAACCGACTAACCACTTGGATATTAATACCATTCGCTGGTTGGAAAATATTCTGGTGTCACGTAACAGCACCATGATCATCATCTCCCATGACCGCCATTTCCTCAATCAGGTCTGTACCCACATGGCTGATCTGGACTATGGCGAGCTGCGTCTATTCCCTGGCAATTATGATGAATACATGACCGCCGCCACCCAGGCACGGGAACGACTACTGTCTGACAACGCCAAGAAAAAAGCCCAGATCGCTGAACTGCAAACCTTCGTCAGCCGTTTTTCGGCTAACGCATCTAAAGCCAAACAGGCTACCTCACGGGCAAAACAGATAGATAAAATTCAGTTAGCTGAAGTGAAACCGTCGAGTCGCGTAAGCCCCTTTATTCGTTTTGAGCAACAGAAAAAACTGCACCGCCAGGCTGTTACCTTAAAAGAACTGACTAAAGGTTTCGATGGTATCCCGCTGTTTAAGAAGCTTAATCTTCAAATTGAAGCCGGTGAGCGTGTCGCTATTATCGGTCCCAATGGTATAGGTAAAACCACCCTGCTGCAGTGCATGTCAGGCAATATTCACCCCGATTCCGGTGAAGTGAAATGGACTGACAGTGCCGAAGTCGGCTACTTTGCTCAGGATCATACCGATGATTTTGCCAATCCGGCCACGCTGATGGAGTGGATGTCTCAGTGGACTCAGGGCGGCGAGCAGGTTATTCGCAGTGCACTTGGGCGCATGCTGTTTTCAGGCGATGAGATTACTAAATCGGTCAAGGTTATTTCCGGTGGTGAGCAAGGGCGTATGCTGTTCGGCAAACTAGCGCTGCTTAAGCCCAATGTGATGCTAATGGATGAACCTACCAACCACCTGGATATGGAGTCTATTGAGGCGCTTAACCTGGCGTTGGAAAACTATCCAGGCACGCTGATCTTTGTCAGCCATGACCGGGAGTTTGTATCGTCGCTGGCCACTCGTATCGTTGAGTTAAGTGCCACAGGCATAACTGACTTCAGCGGCAGCTATGACGACTATCTGCGCAGCCAGGGTGTTGTTTAAGGCAGCCATTTAAAAAATTAAAGTACTGATATCCGGTTAACGCGGTAACAGATAGCGATTTAACAGGGTGTCGGTACTGCGCCAATCTGGCATAAACTGCTCCACCAGTGCATGAAAGCGCCGGTTATGCAGACGTTCCAGCAAATGCACCAACTCATGCAGAATAATATAGTCCAGGCAGGCGGGTGGTAATTTTACCAGCTCGGCATTGACCCAAATGCGCGCCGCTCGAATATTACAAGTGCCCCAGCGAGTCTTCATGCGCTTAATACGCACTTCATTGGCACGTGTACCACTCACCGCCTCCCAGTAAGGCACCCGTTCTTGCAGGCGCTGCTGTAGCTGTTGGCGTAACCAGTTATCTAACAGCGTCTGCAGTTGCTCAGGACGGCTGCTGGCTCCGCCAAGTACAACAATTTTCTCCTGATCAAACAATACCTTTGCCCGGCCACTGTATGGCTGCAACACCAGCGGATAGTGCTGCCCCCAGAGCAACACTTCAGTTGCGCTGATGTCAGGATTAACTAGCTGGGATTTTTGTTGCAGCTGGGAGCGTTTACGGGCAATCCATTGCCGCTTGCTCTGCAGAAAGCGAGCTATATCGGCATCACTCATACGCTTGGGCGCCGATACTCTGACGCGCCCGCTTGGTTGCTCGATTCGCAGGTAAAGGTGCTTGATTGCTTTACGTTCAACCAGCAGGTTTTCAATTGAAAAAGCACCTGTATCTGACAGATGCTTTTCTTTAGAACCAAACAGGTAATTCCAGGTATCAGACCTGAACATCGATAATCTGCCCTACCGCACTGGTGGGATCAGCTTTAACACCTGACGGATTGCCGGGAATCAGACTAAGGATCATCTCACCCTGCGCTTCTATCTGATCAGTCACAATTTTATTCATTTTTACGGCATGCTCTGTGTGAACACTTAACGCACTCAATGCCGTAGCGGTTGCTGCTATATTCACATGGCCTCCTGTGAATCTGACGTAATCAACCAAAAGCCATTTGAGAAAATTGGTCAGAGCTTTTAGTCATGCCGTTAATCAGGATCATAGCATGATTAACGGTTGTTATTAAGGTAGTCGGCCTTGCGAAAAAAGACTTTAATTAACTACCACTATGGTTACTAAAAGGCGCTATATAAGACGCAACCCGCTGAGGTTCGCAGTTCAGAAACGCCGATGACTGTAACCAGTCCTGATCTGGATAGTAGGTAAATAATAGCTGCCCACCCTTGAGGTTATCTACCACCAGCTCCACCACACCTTCACGTACCGCCGGACAACCCTGGCTGCGGCCAATGCGCCCCTGGCGATCAACCCAGCTTGGATCTACATAGTCAGCCCCATGAATGACAATAGCCCGTTCACGCGCCTTGTCGTTTACACCGGGCTCTAACCCATCCATACGCAGCGAATAGCCGTGACGACCCACATAACTCTCTTGTGTACGGAACAATCCCAGGCTGGACTGGTGACTACCGACAATATTTGAAAAATCAGTCGCAAAGTTGTCACCGGAACGATTACCATGAGCCACCAGATCTTCCAGTAACAAGCGCTGCTCATTAAGATCAAAGATCCACAAACGCTTTTCTGAAGAAGGCAGAGAAAAGTCAATTACAGCCAAACGTTCAGCACCCTCCAGGCCATTGCTGGTGGCACACTGCATTGCTGCCAGAGCTTTGTTCAATACCTGGGGATTTAGGTCAGGAGCCTGGGCTATTAGCTTGTCAGATAAGTTTGCAGGAAGCAGTTGGGCGTGAAGTGGTGATGTGAATGTTAGTAATGCGGCTGTAAGCAAGCCGATAAAACTGGCGGGAGAACGCTTCATAGACTGTTCCTCATAGAAAACTCCTGGACATGACGCACGAAATCTCTGTTACTGAGCGGCGATATGTCTATACTCAAATAAATGTTGAAAAATCAAATAGGCAGAGTTTAGCAGGCATATCATGGCAGGAAAACATCTGTATAAAAAAACATCAGTATATTTGGCAATTTTTTTCAGCCTGCACGTATTTTTGGCCGTTGATGCCCTGGCTGCAACTTCGCTGAAACGACACACCCTGCTGTCTGAATTTCAGCGACTCACTGCTGGCATTCCACTATGGCAAGACCCGGAGCGCTTACAACAACTTTATGATAATTTACAGGCTCTCGAAAATGATGGTCTGAGACCCGTTGATTATGATATCCCACTGGTAGCGCAGCAATTATTGCATCACATTGATACTGAAGGAGTTTATCCGGCCATCCCAGATGAAACCGTAATATCTGCCGCCTATGTGAATGCATTGATGGATCTGCAGTTGGGGCGTACGCATGGAAGTGGTATTGAAGACTATTTAAATTACCGCCAACAAACGGATGACACATCAGCTTTCCTCATTAACTTAGCCATTGAGGGGCTGAGTGATATTGATCAAGCGTTTGAGCAAGCTCGTCCTGATACGCCCGCTTACCTTAATTTGCGCAAAGCTTACCAGCAACTGCGTAGTCAAGTGGATGAACAGCCACCCCTACCCCCTGTTTATCCGGATTACCCATCCCTACGCCCAGGCATGGTCGATGAGCGTGTGCTGTTGTTGCGTGAACATTTATCTCTTACCTTGCCAGAACTGGAACCCGCTCTCTACGACACGGAGGTTGAAGAAGCAGTCAGAGCCTTTCAGCAAGCCGAGGGCTTGCAGGCAGATGGTATTGCCGGACCGCAAACACTGCGCTATTTAAATCGCACGCCACAACAGCGATTGGATCAACTGCGAGTCAACCTGGAGCGTTGGCGTCGACTTGAAAGAGCGCAACAGGATACGCAAGTAATTGTTGATATAGCCGGCGCTACCTTGCGCTTTTATGAAGACGGACAATTGATTCTGGATAAACGTACTCAGGTTGGACGCCCTGATCGACCCACTCCACTGATGCTCAGTGAAATAACCCATTTCACCTTTAATCCAACCTGGACAGTTCCGCCCACCATTTTTCGCAAAGACAAATTGCCAGCGATACGTAATGATCCAAACTATTTTGAATCCAGCCAACTGAGTGTGATCGATCATCAGGGTAATCAGCTTGACCCGGAGAGTATTGACTGGAACAACCCTGGCCAAATTCTGTTACGTCAATCAGCTGGTCCTTATAATGCGCTTGGAAAGGTGGTCATCCGCTTCCCCAATCGTGAATCTATTTACCTGCACGACACGCCCAATAAACATCTTTTTGATCGAAATCAACGCTATTTCAGTTCGGGATGTGTCAGAGTGGAAAACGCCACAAACTTGGTGGCCGTGCTGTTACAATCGACCGATACTGAAGCCGCAAATCAGTTTGATCGCTTGATAAATTCCGGACAAACCCGAAACATTAACAGCAATACACCTGTCGCGATAATTCTGGGCTATTGGACAGCTGAAGCTGATATACAAGGACATGTGAATTATCATACTGATATATACAGGCTGGATTCTGAGTTATTACAGGAGTTAAATCGCTGAAATTGAGTGGGGTTGATACTGAACTCATGCATAACAAGCATTTAACTGAGCGTTAGAATCGGTTATTATTCGCCTTTTGCGCGGAGTTGGTGAGCTGTGAAGGAAGATGTCTGTACCAGTCGCAAAGCAGCCGAACTGCTTGGGGTTACTCCGAGAACCATACAGTTATGGGCTGATGCTGGCATACTGGATAGCTGGAAAACACCTGGCGGCCATCGTCGCTTCTCACTGCAAGCTGTAGAGCAGCTTTCTTCAGATATACTGAGCGGCCAGCATCATCAGCCTAATGAAGGTCTGAATGGATACCGCACACAAACCACGTCACAAACCAACTCAAAGTCTCCCGGAAACATTAACGTAGAACCGGCCAGGGTGCTGGTCGTTGATGATGACAAAACCCTGCTGCGCCTCTATGAGCTGACTCTGGCAAGCTGGGGGTTGCCTGTTGAGGTCATTCTGGCCAATGATGGCTATCAGGGACTGATCGAGGTGGGTCGTTTTAATCCTGATCTGCTGATTCTTGATCTGCAGATGCCTAACATTGACGGTTTTGCCGTCATTGAGGCTTTGCAGCAGCAGAAGCTTCTGGATCAGATGTGTCTGATGGTGATTTCAGGCCTGGAAAATGATGAAATCGCTCAGCGAATCTCTTTGCCTGAAAGCTGCACCTTAATTCAGAAACCTATTCCCTTCCTGCGCATTCGTGAGCAGGTCGAAAATATTTTGTTGCAAAAATAAATCAATAGTGATTTTTATTGCATGGTGGCCAAACGGCTTTGTGCATAGGCTAGAGCCGAAGCTGGCACCTCTCCCGGTGACTGATTTCTTAACCAGCGATTAATGCGACCAACATCGCCTATAGGGGTTCTGAGCCCCTGAGAGTCTAACAGCACCATAGTTACCAACTCACCGTCTATATCCGCCACCATAATCAGGCAGCGCCCGGATTCGGACAGATACCCCGTCTTACTCAGCATAACCTTCCACTCAGCGTTGCGTGTTAGAGGATTAGTGTTGGTGTATGCCAGTGAATAACGAGGTGAACGAAAATGCATATCGATCTTGCCCTGCGTAGACAGCTGCCGAATCAACGGGTATTGATATACTGCTGCACTGAGAATCAACAGATCCCGTGCGGTTGACTGATTATCTGGCGACAAACCGGTGGGATCGGTAAAGCGGGTATTTCTCATGCCCAACAACACAGCCGTAGCATTCATGGCACTAACGAAAGCCGCCACCCCCCCGGGATAATTAGCGGCCAAGGTGTAAGTCGCCATATTTTCAGATGACATTAATGACATCTGTAACAAATCCCGACGACTGACCTGCGTGCCAGGTCTCAGCCTTGAGTGAGCATTTTTACCGAAGGTATTACTGATTCGACTGACCTCCAGACCTTCATCGAGCGGCAGACCTGACTCTAGAATAACCAAGGCTGTCATTAACTTTGTCAGCGAGGCGATAGGTACGATTTGATCAGCATGCTGACTGTAGATAGGCTCATCTGAGCCCAGAGGAGCTATAGCAGCATAGACAGATGCCAAGGGTAATTCCACAGTGCGCTTTATATCAGCAAAAGCAACCGGGCTAAATCCGAAAACAGCTAACAGAAGCGCCCCTATATAAAAGCGGCGCGCTGTTATAACGTGAATATGTCTCATAAAAGCTCTATATGCATTTTAACGAGACCAGGCTTTGGCCTCTTTTAATAATCCGCTGATATCTAATCCTAAAGATTCGGCAAGTTGTTCAGTGCTGTTATACCCCGGAGATAGCGGCATCTTAAAACTGCCGTTTACATCAGGTTGCGGCTGCTTTACAGCGGCCAGGTATTTTGACTGTTTTTGTTTAGCGATGCTTTCAATCCTTTTCTCGACCTGACATAACTGGTCGTAGCTCAGCTGTCCCAGATAATCTGAAACGGGATCTGTCATCTGTAGTTTTACCTCTATAAACAAAGAAATACAGCCAGGCTTACAATAAACCTGTACGCTGAAAAGACTATTTTTCCCGTGTATAGAAAAAATCCGCACCGCTGCCCATACTGCTGCTTTGCGTTTCAACTTTCCACATGGAGGAAAGACGATAGCTTAACGTTAATACGTCAACTGATTCAAGCAAACTGACACCATAACGAATATAAAGTCTCGGTGTTAAATACTTGCCGATGAAGAAAGCTGAGTCACCGGTGTCATCACTGGCAAAACCTAACTCATCCAGACTCAATTCATCACGAAGTTGTCCTGTGATAGTATTGCCACCTCGCATAGATAATGACATCGCTGCCTGCAACATCATGGACTGCTCAGAAGCGGACGAATCACCCGGACCTCGCCCCAACACCAGATAGGACATGATACTGCTATCGGGCATTGCGGGTGTTGAAAAAAGTGTGAACTCAGGGACACGAATCGTTCCACCTATGCGCGCACCCGCCTCAACCGTGTCAACAATGCGGGCGACTCGAAGATCCAGCCCCGGATTGTCTATCGGCCCTCCGCTGAAAATCAGACTACCACGCTGGATGGTCATATCCTGACCAAATAGTCGGTAGTCACCACTTTCCACCTGAATCGAGCCTGAAGCCCGCGTTGCCGAAACAGCATCATCTTGTATGCGTAAACGCCCCAGTAGACGGCCGTTAAAACCAAAGGCCTCTACACGCACAGAGTCGCCCAGAATAAGTTCAATATCAGTTAATAGCGGCAAATTTTGCTCCGTCAGCGGCTCATCCAACTGATCGGCGAACACCACATCATCGGATGCACTGACAGCACTTTGCGCCTGCTGTCTTGGTGGACGAATCAGCGCATAGGGTACGCTTAAACTGCCGCCTACGTGAATAGCCTCATCGACACGAATTGCCAGATCCGGTGAAATCAGCAACTCGATTTCTGTATTCATTGCCTGAAAGTCTTTTCCTTTCAAGCTCAACTCTCCCTGCATACTGACCAGGTTAAACTGCCCTTGCAGTTGTATCTCGCCCTCGCCCGATCCAATTAACCCTTCAAGCGTCAGTATCTCGGCCTGTTCACCTTCAGCCAATAATTCAAATTGCAGCGGATCCAGGATAATGCCCTGTGCGGGTAGATCAACCGATCCATCATTCAATTGCAGCGAGCCGCGTACGGCGGGATCAGGCAGACTACCACTGATAAATAAACGCCCTTGAAGATTTCCGGCGACATTCTGCACATTTGGTGCAAACACACTCACCAGAGTCAGATCATTGAGAGAAATATCTAACTCTCCGTCCAGTATTTGCCGTGAGGATAATTGCTGAATATTCAGATTAGCCAGCACCCGCCCGTCCATTTCAGTAAAGTTGGCATTCAGATCGGCACGCAATTGATCATTAGTCAAATTCACCCGTAATTCGATCGGGTCCAGGTCAAAATCCGGCTGATCATCCGGGGTTAGTAGGCGCCCTGCTGAGGTTGTCAGAAACACCTCAGCTTCTGGGTTTTGGCTACCTTGCTGTGAAAAACTCCCGTTCAGGTTCAACTCAGATTCAATCTGGTTACCCTGTAGAAAAGGATCAAGCAAATCAAGGGACAGCTGGGCCAGGCTGAACTCAGCACTTAATCTGTCGGATGTATTACGATTCACGCCGAAACAGAGCTCGGCAGATCGGCCCTCTTGTAAAAGACAGGTTTGTGTCAGTCCAAATGCAGGCGCTTGAAAGCTGATTTCAGATGTATCAGCCTGCGTCCAGCGTCCGGCTTCTTCACGATATATATTGAGTTCTGACAAGCGTCCCTGATAACGCTGCTCCGCCCATGCACCGCGCACGGCAAGGGACAGGTCCAGCAGATCACCTACTACATCGAGTCGAACGTTATGCGATTCAGGGCGGCCACTACCGCTGATCACCACACTATCGAGTGACTGGCCTGCCAGCAGCAGATCATTCAGTTTCAAATCCAGCTCGGACGTCTCGGCACCACTTAAATCAGTACGCACCTGCCCCTCAAGGCTCAGCACTCGATGCTGTTGAAAACGCAGATCAGAACCCTCAAGATCGGCACGGATAGCTGGCTGGCTTAAAGGTCCATTAACCTCTCCTGACAAGTGAAATTCGCCCGCCGCTTCGGCCAGCAACAGACTGAGATCGGGAGCAGAAAGCTGTACACGCATAGCGAGTTGCTGGTTAATTAGCGTGCCGTTTGCCAACACCTGTGCACCACCTAATGAGACCTGCAGCTCATCAACCAGCATCTGCTCCGACGTATAGTCCACCCGACCCTGGCCGCTTAGGGACTGATCACGTAACTCACCATTAAGACTCAGCAGCTCAGCACTAAATTCAGGACCTGACTCGGTGACCTTCCCCTGACTTTGCAACTCAAGATTGATTAAGCCACTGAGCTCCGGATTAAAGAATCCAGGATCAAAATTACCTACCTCAATTCGGGTTTGCCATTCAGGTTGCTCAGACCAGCCAACCTGCCCCGTAACATTAACTTCGCCACCCAGCAGACTTGCCAGCACGTTAATATCCCGCATTGACTCAAGATTACCTGTAGCACTCATGGCCAGATCCACATCTGGAAGATCAGCACCCTGTAAAAGAGTGTCCAGCCGTAAGACGTAATCTGACAAACGACCAGAAAGTGCCACCTCACCCTGGAGCGAGGCAAATTGGGCAGGTTGTTCCTGTGGCAAAATCGGGTAGTGTAGATTACTCCAGCCTAAGTTCAGCTCCAATTCCGGATCAGCCCAGTGCGCAACCTGTCCACTCAACTGCACCGAGGATTCACTGTCTGGCAAGATGAGCGTCAGTTGCTCCAGATTCAGCTTTTCTCTGAACGGCTGCACTTCAGCGCGTAACTCAACGGCTAGTGCGCCGGTCATATCCGTCGCTGTCCGGGTATCCAGTAGCAGTTGCAATGCTTGAAGGCTTCCCGATAACTGCAATTTTCCCGTTACGGGTTCAGTCAGCGGATGATCTAATTTTTGATTGATAATCGATTCAATATCAGCAAGTTCAACGTGCCAGCTAATGTCAGACATCAGGTCATAATCAGCGATTGGCTGGAGTTCGGCCTGCATTTCAAGTCGGGTATTTCCATGTGACACTTGCAAGTCTTGCAGCACCAGCGTCTGACCACGAGTGAATGCAGACGCAGAGATTTTTTCCAGATTGAACTGCTGCTCACCCTGATGCAGCTCGAGATCAGTCAGCAACAGTGCTTGCAGCTCTAATCCCAGAGGCAAGGTGATCTCTGGCAATTCAGGCATGCCGGTAGAGGTTTCTTCAACCTGCTCCGGAGACGCTGGCAACTGCACTGTCAACTGATCAAGATGTACCTTTTCAATACAGACTTTCATGCGTAACAAACAAGCAGGCTTCCAGTCCAGGGCCAGTTGTTCAAGTGATAGGCGAGTACCATCCTGATCATAAACCACCTTCGCAACCCGCAGGTTTGTCAGAGCACCGGACACGGAGCCGATTTCAAGTGACTCAGGTAGAAACCCCTTACCCACCTTTAAACCCAGGCCTGCTACTCCTGGCACATACAATATCGCAAGCAGCAGATAAACAATGAATACCACAACCAGCAGAGGAATCAACAGCAGTCGTTTCAATCTCACAAATCAGGTCCTAAGGTAAAGTGAATCCTAAAGCCGCTGTCACTAATGGGCTTGGCCAGATCAAGACGGATGGGGCCAACGGGTGACTGCCAACGTACACCGACACCTACGCTGGTTTTGATCGAGTCGTTAAAGTCATTAAAGGCGTTACCGGCATCCGCAAACACCGCCAAACGCCAGTCAGGACGAAACATGTAGTCTGTTTCAAGACTCCCCACCATAAGATATTGCCCCCCGACCACACTACCCTGGTCACTGACGGGCCCCAGCTCTTGATAATCATAGCCTCGTACACTGTTATCACCACCAGCATAAAAACGCAGGCTGGCCGGCACCCGCTCAAAACTACTACTGGTCAGTGCACCCAAATCGAACCGAGATAATAAACGCCACTTCTCTCCCATCGGATCAACACGCTTACCACTCAGTGTCAGTTGCAGCAGGCTGACATCAGAGAGCAGAGCCTCAGAAGCTGCAGCAACACCAAAATCTATGTTGTACCCTTTGCGCGTGTTAAAGCGATCATCAGCAACCGTTTTATTGAACTGTGCCCGAGGAATCAGCAATAACTGATCAAGAGTTTCCTGATCAAAGGTATATTGCTCTTGCTCAAGATCCAGAGACAACACCCGCTCCCAGTCACCAACCTGTTTCTGCCAGATGCCGCCGACGGCGTAGGTTCTGGACTCTATGGTGTCAGAATTTTCATCGGTATATCGACTGCGCAGACCATACTGATCATAGCGCGGATCTTCACCAGGGATCATATAACTCCCGGTCAGGTCATTACGAACCTGGGATAAGCGTATACGCGCATCCATTTTATGACCACGACTATTCACATAGCGTCGCTCTATGCCGAGCTGTAATCGGGCTCCTGTATCGGTACCAAAACCTATACCGGCTTCATAAAGATTTCTCGGTCGCGGTGTCAGTGAAACCTGAATAGGAATTTGGCCGGCTTCAAGCTCATCAAGGAGGGGCAAGACTTGCACTTCGGCAAAATAATTACTGTCTATCAGCGCCCCCTGCAAATCAATAAGACGCGCCACATTCACCGGATCGCCTTCTGTGAAGCGAAGATAACGTCTTAGCAGATCTTCTGAAACTGGTGAGTCCGAAAAGCGTATTTCGCTGATTCGAGTACGCGGACCGGTGGCATAAGTGATTTCGACTACAGCGCTATTGGTTAGTCTGTCAACGACAATACGTGAGCGCTCAAATACAGCGCGATAGTAGCCCCGTTCAGATGCAACAGATTGCAGACGACCTTTCAAATCTTCGTAGTCCGGATGCCGCAAAGGTGCGCCTGTTTGCAGCGGTGTATTTTCCACCAAAGCTAGAAAAGACGGGTCGGTAGCTCCCTCCCCGGTGATCTGAATATCAACACGTTCCAGCTGTGTACGCACACCGGCATCGACTTGATAACTGGCCAGCCAATCACCACTGGGCAGTTGTTCCAATGCAGAAATCACTGTCGGGTTGTAATAGCCAAAGGGCTGAAGCGATTGACGTACTTCTTCTTCAGCTTGACGGTGCAGATAACGCAAACGACTTTCGTTGGTAATCAACTGACTTTCGAGGGATCCGATACTCAGATAGGCTTTGACATTGCTGGCAAGCTCATCAGAAACACCCTCAATTTGCAAGGACAACTCAGCACTCCAAGCCTGCGTCATGCCCAGCAGTAAGCCAGCGTAAAGCAATCCGCGAACGCGGCGTGAAAATCTATTCGATTGAATGGTGAAAATCTCCATACCTACATTGAACGGCTACTATCTAAGTAACCAAGTGTAAGAATGGCATAAAAGACCCTGATCGATCCAGAGAAGGACAGATAAAAACAGAAAAAGAAAGGCAGCCGAAGCTGCCTTGATCGATCCAGATATTATGCTAGAGGGTCAGGACTTGGTGACCAACCCTTGCTGATTCATAATATCTTCAATTTCCGAAAGACTGGCAGGGTCATCAATGGTTGAAGGTACAGTGTACTCTTTACCATCAGCTATCTGACGCAGTAACTTACGGAGGATCTTTCCGGAGCGGGTCTTTGGCAGACGCTGGACTACTATCGCACGATTGAAACAGGCGATAGGGCCTATCTCTTTTCGCACCATCGCGATCAGCTCTTTTTCCAGTACCTCTTCTTCCGTTTCCACCCCATCTTTCAACAGAACCAGACCAATAGGAGCCTGTCCCTTGAGCGGATCGTTAACACCGATTACAGCGCACTCGGCAACAGCCGGATGTGCTGCAACGATCTCTTCCATTTCACCAGTTGATAGGCGATGCCCGGCCACATTGATGACATCATCGGTACGACCCATGATGAAGACATAACCTTCTTCATCCATGTAACCGCCATCACCTGTGGTGTAATAACCAGGTGCTTCAACAAGATAGCCAGTACGAAAGCGTTCAAAGTCACCCCACACGGTTGCCAGACAACTCGGAGGTAGTGGAAGCTTAATCGCAATAGAGCCCTGCTCACCCGGTGGCAGTTGATTGCCCTCTGGATCAAGGATCTGAATGTTATACCCAGGAATCGGCAATGTTGAAGAACCTGGCTTGGTGGGTTTAGGCTCAATTCCCATCAAATTACCGCAAATAGCCCAACCGGTTTCGGTCTGCCACCAATGATCGACAACCGGCTTACCGGTTTTTTCAACAGTCCAATCATAGGTAGGTGGATCCAGACGCTCACCCGCCATAAAGATGGTTTTCAACGCTGAAGTATCGTATTTGCCGAATTCAACCGCATCAGCATCTTCTTTCTTAATAGCACGGAAAGCGGTGGGTGCGGCAAACAGCGCTTTAACACCATAGTCCGCACAAACACGCCAGAAGGCACCAGCATCCGGCGTGCGCACAGGTTTACCTTCGTATACTACGGTGGTACAACCCGCCAGCAGCGGTGCATAAACAATATAGGAGTGCCCCACTACCCAGCCCACATCTGAAGCAGCCCAGAAAACCTCGCCGGGGTTCATATCGTAGATAGCCTTCATGGAGTATTTAAGTGCTACGGCATGTCCGCCATTATCACGCTGCACCCCTTTAGGCTTACCGGTCGTACCAGAGGTATACAGCACATAGAGTGGGTCAGTGCCTTTAACGGGTACGCAATCAGCTGGCTCAGCCGTAGCCATGGCGTCATGCCAGTCAACATCCTGACCTTCGATCATTTCCGCTTTAGCCTGGGGACGCTGTAAAACTACACAACGCTCAGGCTTATGCGCAGACAGGCGTAATGCTTCATCCAGCATTGGCTTATATTCAATAACTTTTTTAACCTCTACGCCACAGGATGCCGAAACCACAACCTTAGGTTCGGCATCTTCAATGCGTACAGCCAGCTCATGTGGTGCGAACCCACCAAACACTACTGAATGGACGGCACCCAATCTTGCCACGGCAAACATCGCAATCAGTGCTTCCGGTACCATGGGCATGTAGAGAACAACACGATCGCCTTTTTCAACACCCAGTTGCTTCAGCACACCGGCAAATTTTGCCACCTGATCACGCATCTCGCGATAACTCAGCTTGCTGCGGGTTTCTGTAACCGGGGAGTCGAAAACAAGTGCGGTCTGATCACCACGCCCCTGCTCTACGTGGTAATCCAGCGCCATGTACGCGGTATTCATTTCACCATCAGCAAACCAGCGGTCGATACCGTTTTCATCTTTTGACAGAATCTGCTGTGGCTGCTTGTACCAGGGCAGGTCAGCTGCTTTTTCGGCCCAAAATTTTTCCGGATTTTCAACAGATTTTGTGTATTCAGCATGGTAGGACATAGAGCGGGTCCTTTATATTGGGTTATTAAACGCGTTATTGAGGGGCTGGCCTTATTATTGTTGACACTTGGCCCTTCCAAGAGTGCTCACTTTAACGAAACTAAACCATAATTTAACTAAGACAAAAGGATGATAAAGGCCATTAAATAACAAAAAAGTGCCTGATTAGCCGTATTTACAGTCAAAAAATAAATTGTAGAACATTTCATGGTGTCGACAATCCTGCAAAAAACACTTTTTAAATGAAGGGTTGTAAACTCCGAGTTACTGCACGAGAAGCAACCACAACGCAAAAGTTTTTCATTCATACATGAAACAGACTCAGGCAAAACAGGCTGAAATTCAGGTACAATCGGCATCCCTCGTCAGGTTAATTTTCTAAGGCATATCCCGTGAGCAGATCCGCAGCATTTACATCTCTGGAACAGACCCTCAATCAGCGCATCATGATTCTGGATGGTGGTATGGGCACCATGATACAGAATGAAAAGCTGCAGGAAGAAGATTACCGCGGAGAACGCTTTGCTAACTGGCCCAGCGACGTTAAAGGCAACAACGATCTGCTGGTACTGACTCAACCGGATATGATCCGCCGCTTGCACACAGAATATCTGCAAGCTGGTGCCGATATCATCGAAACCAACACCTTTAATGCGACCGTAATCGCCATGGCTGATTACGATATGCAATCCCTCAGTCGTGAGATCAATGTCGCCGCGGCACGCCTTGCCCGCGAAGCCTGTGATGCGATAACGGCTGAAACGCCGGACCGGCCGCGTTATGTCGCTGGCGTTCTGGGCCCAACCAACCGTACCGCTTCTATTTCACCTGACGTGAATGATCCAGGATTTCGTAACGTTTCTTTTGATGAACTGGTGGAGGCCTATACCGAATCCATAGATGGCCTGATCGAAGGCGGCATCGATCTGATTCTGATCGAAACCATTTTTGACACCCTGAATGCCAAAGCGGCAATTTACGCGGTTGAGTTGTACTTTGATGAGCATCAACTGCGTTTGCCAGTGATGGTGTCTGGCACCATTACCGATGCCTCCGGGCGCACCCTGTCCGGCCAGACCACCGAAGCCTTCTGGAACTCCGTACGCCATGCCCGCCCGATTACTATCGGCCTTAACTGTGCGTTAGGTCCTAAGGAACTACGTCAGTATGTAGAAGAACTCTCGCGCATTTCTGAAACCTATGTCTCGGTTCACCCTAACGCCGGTCTGCCCAACGCCTTTGGCGAGTATGATGAAACACCGGAACAGATGGCTGTCGAAATCAAGGAATGGGCCGAGTCAGGGTTCGTTAACATTGTCGGTGGCTGCTGTGGCACCACCCCGGAGCACATCCGGGTCATTCGCGAAGCCATTGAACACTGCGCCCCTCGCCCGCTGCCGGAAATTCGCGTCGAGTGTCGCCTGGCAGGTCTGGAGCCATTAAACATTGGTGCTGAAACCCTGTTCGTCAACGTGGGTGAGCGCACCAACGTCACCGGCTCGGCACGCTTTCGTCGCCTGATCAAGGAAGGCGATTACGAAACCGCACTGGATGTTGCCCGACAGCAGGTAGAATCCGGCGCGCAAATTATCGACATCAATATGGATGAAGGCATGCTCGATGCCGAAGCGGCAATGATCCGCTTCCTCAATCTGATCGCTTCCGAGCCGGATATCTCTCGGGTGCCGATCATGCTTGATTCGTCCAAGTGGGAAATTCTTGAGCAGGGCCTGAAGCGTATTCAGGGTAAGGGCATCGTCAACTCCATCAGCCTGAAAGAAGGTGAAGCGAACTTCATCGAACAGGCGCGCAAAATCCGCCGCTATGGCGCCGCTGTAGTGGTGATGGCCTTTGATGAAACCGGCCAGGCCGATACCTATCAGCGCAAAATCGAAATCTGTGAGCGCTCCTACAAGGTGCTCACCGAAGAAGTGGGCTTTCCACCGGAAGACATTATTTTCGACCCCAACATTTTCGCTATCGCCACCGGCATAGAAGAACACGACAACTACGCCGTCGACTTTATCCAGGCAACTCACTGGATCAAACAGCACCTGCCCTATGCCATGGTATCGGGCGGTGTCTCTAACGTGTCTTTCTCTTTCCGCGGCAACGACAAGGTGCGTGAAGCCATTCACTGCGTATTCCTCTATCACACCATTAAAAATGGTATGGATATGGGCATAGTGAACGCAGGACAACTGGCGATCTATGACGACCTGCCAGAAGAACTGCGTGAGCATGTTCTGGACATAGTGCTTAACCGCCGTGCCGACGGTACCGAGCGGATGCTGGAGCTGGCAGAAAAATACCGCGGTGATGGTTCCGTGGCTGTCTCCACTCAGGATATGGCCTGGCGCGAATTGAGTGTCGAAGAGCGTCTGGGACATGCGTTGGTTAAAGGCATTACCGACTACATTGATGAAGACGTCGAAGAATGCCGACAGAAGTTTGATCGACCCATTCAGGTCATTGAAGGCCCGCTGATGGACGGCATGGGTATCGTTGGTGACCTGTTCGGCGCCGGCAAGATGTTCCTGCCGCAAGTGGTCAAGTCGGCACGGGTGATGAAAAAAGCCGTTGCCTACCTGATGCCCTATATTGAAGCGGCCAAGGCTGACAATGCCAGCAGCTCGGCAGGCAAAGTGATCATGGCCACAGTTAAGGGCGATGTTCACGATATCGGCAAGAACATTGTTGGCGTGGTACTGCAGTGTAATAACTTTGAAGTGATCGATCTGGGCGTCATGGTGCCCTGTGAAACCATTCTAAGAACGGCTCGTGAACAACAAGCTGATATTATCGGTTTGTCCGGTTTGATTACGCCCTCACTGGATGAAATGGTCCATGTCGCCAAAGAGATGCAGCGTCAGGATTTCCATATTCCGTTGATGATCGGGGGTGCTACCACCTCCAAGGCGCATACCGCGGTCAAGATTGAAACCCACTACAAAAACCATCAAGTGGTGCACGTTACCAATGCCTCACGCTCGGTGGGTGTCGCCTCTTCACTGCTATCGAAAGAAAAGAAAGACAATTTTATCAAAGAGATAAAAGAAGAATATCAGGCAGTACGCGAAAGGCATGCTGAACGACAAAGCGATACCCGACGCATCACCCTGGAAGCGGCGCGGGCCAATCACTTTCCGATTGACTGGCAAGACTACACCCCACCGGCTCCTTTGCACCCCGGCATTCAGGTGTTTGATAACTACGATCTGAATCAGCTGCGCGACTACATCGACTGGACCCCCTTCTTCCAGGCCTGGGAGCTGGCTGGACGCTTCCCTCGCATTCTCGATGACGCGATTGTTGGTGTCGAAGCACGCAAACTGTTTGATGATGCTCAGGCGATGCTAACTGACCTGATCGATAATAAACGCCTGACCGCCCGCGCTGTCATCGGGCTGTTTCCGGCAAATCAGGTGGGACATGATGATATTGAACTCTACACAGATTTATCCCGTGAACAAGTATTGATGCGCACCCACCACCTGCGACAGCAGATGCAAAAAATCCCTGGTAAGGCCAATATGTGCCTGGCTGATTTTGTTGCACCTAAGGCCACAGGCAAACAGGACTGGATTGGCGGCTTTGCGGTCTCCACCGGCTTTGGCGTTGATGAACTGGTTGAGCAGTATGAAGCACAGCAGGACATCTACAACAGCATTATGGTCAAAGCCTTGGCCGACCGTCTGGCAGAAGCCTTTGCTGAGCACCTGCATGCACGCATCAGGCGTGAATTCTGGGGCTATGCCACGGATGAACAACTGGATAATGAAGCGCTGATCAAAGAAAAGTATCAGGGAATCCGCCCGGCACCCGGCTACCCGGCCTGCCCGGAACACACTGAAAAAGGTCAGCTATGGCAACTGCTTAATGTTGAAGAGAACATCGGCATCACTCTGACCGACAGTTACGCCATGCTACCCACAGCAGCAGTGAGTGGTTGGTATTTCAGCCACCCGGACTCACAATATTTTGGTGTTGCCAAGGTCAGTGAAGACCAGGTCGAGAGCTATGCCAAACGTAAGGGCTGGTCTATGCAAGAGGCCGAACGCTGGCTGGCACCCAACCTCGGATATGAGCCGGAGCAGAAATAAGTGAGGATATTGTGCTGAAATATGACAGAATTACATTCTATAAATAGTTTACCTGAGCTTAGGATTCATCAACGATGGAACATCAATTCTGGAATGACCGCTGGGAGCTAAATCAGATTGGCTTTCACCAGGAAGAGATTAATGCCTACCTTGAAAGTCATTGGCAAGAGCTCGGTCTGGCCGATAATGCACCGGTGTTTGTGCCGTTGTGCGGCAAAAGTCTTGATATGCTGTGGTTACGTGAACAAGGCCATGCTGTACTGGGAATTGAACTCAGCGAGATGGCGTTAAAACAGTTTTTTTCCGAAAACCAACTCCCCTTCACCTATCAGCAAAAGGGTGATTTTGTTTGTTTTCAAACTGAACAAATGCGCTTGCTCGCAGGTGATTTTTTTAACTTAACAGCTGATGATATAGCTCCCATAGATGCTGTCTACGATCGTGCGTCTTTAATCGCTCTCCCACCCGAAATGCGAGTCGGTTATGCCCGTCATATGGCACGTCTACTTCCCGAAGGTGCACACATCTTATTAATTTCATTGGAATATGATGATGGAACACTAAAAGGTCCGCCATTTTGCGTGCGCCAGGTCGAAGTACAGCAGCTGTTCTCTAAATGGTTTGATCTGACGCTAAAAGGACGCTTTGAAGGGGTATGGGCGAAGAAAAAACCGGCAACAGAGGTGGTGTATACCTTAACCCGAAATTCCGCATCAGTAGAAGTGAGTGCTGAAGGGACCAATGGGTCTGGCCCTGTCTGACACGCCGTGAACCCATCCATGGAGGCTCCGGCGCAATACCCAACGCAAATTCAATATCAAATAAAGTCAGATAGCCCGCTTCCCACGAAGCATAATTACCGCCGCCAAACACACTATCCCAATACCGATAAAGGTAAACAGATTCACCACCTCCTGCCAGAGCAGCCAGCCCATCAGCGTTGCAAAAATCACCGACGCATAGGTAAAGGGCCCAAGCTGACCTGCCGGAGCCAGCCCATAGGCGCGAGTAAGCAGAAGCTGTGCCAGCGTTGATGTGGCAGCCAAGCCAAACAACCAGACAAAATGCTCGGTGCCTGGCATCACCCAATTCAGCGCGGCCGGAATAGCGGCTAACAGAGATCCAAAGAAGGCAAAGTAAAACACTATTTTTTGTGGTGATTCACTACCGCGCATTGAACGAATGGTAACCTTAGCCAGCGCCCCTAACATTGCCCCCACTAAACCCACAAATACAGCGGGATGCAGCACGCCCTGTTCTGGCTGAAGAATCAGCGACACACCTGCAAATCCCACTAAAATAGCCACTTTAACTCGGTTAGAAATGGGCTCTTTCAGCCACCAGAGTGCAATGATTGGTACAAAGAACGGAGCGGTTTGTTTTAGCATGGCCGCCTGTCCTAGTGGTAGATTTGCCCAGGAGTAAAACAAACAACTCATCGCCGTCACACCGATTAAGGCTCGGGTAAAATGCAGATGGATACGCCGCGTAGGCAAGTCTCGTTGACCATATTTCAGTATCCACGGCAGCATCCATACCAGGCTGAGCAAGTTGCGCATCAGCACGATCACTTCCGTTGGCAGGTCTGCACTTACCTGCCGAATAATCATGCCACTGCCTACCAGACAAATCTCTGACAATACAATTAGCAGTGCACCCTGTGTTAATGGACTCACTCGAGTTATTTACACTTCGATACGCTGATAATCTTCTGACAAACCCGTAGATAGCTTGCTGCTGGAAACAACCGCTACGCTTTGCTTATCAGGATCAAGCCAGGTTCTGGCCACACGCTGCAGATCTTCCGGCGTCACCATCAGAATGCGCTGACGAAAACGCAGGCGCTCTTCCTGAGTGCGACCAAACAGGTTAGCGTGATAATCTTTTTTTGCTTCACCAGCTGGCGAGCCAGGTTTATCAATTGAACTGACCACACCCAAAATAGCTTCTTCCACTTTGACTTTTTCAGGCAGGGTATTCAGCACCCAGTCTTTGGCCGCAAGGAAGTCCTGCAAGGTGGCTTCCAGTCGCGGATCGCGGTAGGAGAAAAAACGGAATACAGCGTTACCGTTATCCTGGCCAGCTCCAGCACCGTAGGCACCACCCTGTTCACGGATGGCCCGGTGCAGAAAACCATTACGGAGGTAATCCCCCAACACCGTCAGTGCAGCCGCATCCGGGTGCTGAGTGGGCACAGTCGGAAATGCCATGGCACAGAAATTCACCTGGGTATCCACTAACCAGGCTTGTTTAACGCCTTCACGTGTAGAAGGAAGTTGCAGAGCACTGAAATTTTCAGGTTGTTCCGGCACGCCTTCCCAGACTTGCTGGCACACTTTATCCATTGTTGCTTCAAACTCGGACTCACCCACCAACAGAAAACGACGTGGGGCGACTCTAATTAAGGCATGCATGGCTTGTAGCTGCTGCGACAGATCCAGTAGCGCCGCTTGATCTTCCACGGCTTTATCCAGCACTTTCAGGCGACGAATACCTTCCAACCCTGAGGTTATATGCGCTAAGTTACCAGCTGGACTCAGCGCTGCACAAGCGGCCTGCATGGCCAGCCCGTGACCTCGGCCAGTAATCCCACTGACACGGCGGGAGCGCATCTGTGCAACAATTTCCCTTATACGTTTGAGTTCATCAAAACGCGCCGAGGTCAGTGTTTCTGCCATCAGTGTCGTAAGCTTTTCCTGATTCACGGCCAACGCTTTGGCTGACAACACCAGATACCCACTCACCCGCTGTTCATCATCCGGGGCACCACGAACGCTTGGGGATGCAGAGACACTACCGGATATTTCGCTTTGATAAGCCTGATTCTCTTTATAATCGCGCTCACCACAACCCAGCTCAGTCAAACAATGACTATACAATGGCAATAGCGCAAGCTGCACTTCGCTCAACTCAGGCAGATCAACTATCACCTGCTGGTAGGACAAGCCATTGGTGCCGGTAGAATACCAGCACCCTTTACCCGCCAATGATGGCAGTGCAGAGGACTGGGGCAGATTCAAGGCTAAAGGCACATCCTCCAAGGTCACACAAGGTAGGATGCTGTCATCATCCACTTGTAGCTGACGGGCTTCCAATGCCTGAGCCTGCTTGACTATAGCCTCAGCATCGGCGTCAGATAGTGTCGATTTGATAGCAGCTAATTTAGCGGCTTCGGCCGCATTACGACGCTCAGCCAACTCGGCATCAGGGCGTAGTGTCAGCCTGACGCGGTGAGGATTGTCGAGTAACCAGCGACGAATCAGTTCAGGAATAAAATCGGGATCTTTGATCTTGTCGCGCAAGGCTTCCAGTGCCGGGTCAATATGCAACGCTTCCAGTGGATCGCCACGATGGATACCGGCTGACAAGCCAGACATAATCAACTGCAGACCAAAGGGCATACCATCACCGGTAATTTCACGCTGAGACAATTCTAATTGGTGTAACTGTGCCTCGACCATGCGCTGATCCACACCCTGTTCTGCAATCTGTTGCAGAGTGGTTAACACTAACGTCTCAAAGGCCTCAGCCCGCTCCGGTTCACTGCCTTCAATACCGCACAAAAAACTCATTTCACGATTCGAATCCTCCAGGCCGCACAAAGGTGATGGACCACTGCCAAGTTCACTGGACTCCAACACCGAACGCAACGGTGAACTGGAATTATCCAGCAGTACCTGAGTTAAAAGGTGAGCCTCCATTAATGCACTGGTATCAATGGAGCGCGGCAGCAACCAACCCATGACATGGTGTGTGTGCCCTTCCAGCGTCGGCTGATCACACGCATAAGCCTCTTCAACCCGTAAGGGTGCGAAATAACGGTTTTCATCTTTTACCTGGAGCAGTAACTCATTACGTTCAAAACGGGATAAAGCCAGCGTATCCATGCGCTCCTGTAACTCAGCCGGAGGCAGATTACCGAACGTCATAAACACTGCATTACTGGGATGGTAGTGACTTTTATAAAAGCTCAGCAACTGCTCATAGCTCAGATCGGGAATGCAACTGGGATCACCACCACTATTATGATGGTAGGTGGTTTGCGGAAACAGATAACAGGACAGGCTCTGCCAAAGGGTGGACACAGTGGAGCTCATCGCTCCTTTCATCTCGTTATACACAACCCCTTTATAGGTCAGATCAGATGCAGGATTACCAGCCTCGGCAAACTCCATCCGATGGCCTTCCTGAGCAAAGTCCAGCGGGTCCAGACGTGAGAAGAAAACGGCATCCAGATAGACATCCAACAAATTAAAATAGTCTTTGCGGTTCTGACTGGCAAAAGGATAGGCCGTCCAGTCACTGCTGGTAAACGCATTCATAAAGGTATTCAGCGAACGGCGGGTCATCATGAAAAACGGATCACGTACCGGATAGCGCTCACTACCACAAAGTACCGTATGTTCCAGGATATGCGCCACGCCGGAAGAGTCTTCAGGCATGGTTCTTAGCGCCACCAGAAATACATTCTCATCACTATCAGCATGAATATGATAATGTTTTGCACCGGTTTTAATGTGCTCGAACTCACTAACTTCTATAGCCAATGACTGAATCCACTGACGACGATTAAACTTAAAACTGGTATGGGCTTGCATAGTGGGTGTAAATCCTGACGCTGATCATTATTTAAGCAACACATGTATGCTACTCTAGTGGGTCAATTGTACCTGTTCAATGTGCGAATTTCTCTGTCTACTGTCTGTAATTAAGTGCCGGAGACAAGAAATCTTCGAATCTAAAATAATTGACAGAAATAGAAAGCGAAACTACATTAGCGTTAGTTGTTGCAACGCACAAAAAACTTATCGATTGAGGTGATCCCATGTACGATCAAATGAAAAGCTCTATGAAACCTATGATGGATATGGCTGAAATTAATAAAAAAACAGCTGAAAAACTGATTACATTGCAATCTCAGTATGTCAGCGAGTTTGTAAACAGTAGCCTGTCACAAATGAAATCCTTATCTGAAATTAAAGACCCTAAAGCGGCCATCGAGGCACAAATCAGCTACATGAAAGAAATTGAAGCCAAAGCATCAGATGTTGCTCAGCAAGAAATTTCTGCTTTGAGTGAAGCTAAAGCCCAATTATCACTGCTAATGGAAAAAACGCTGGAAGAAATGGGTGAAAGTGATTATCTGGCCGAAGTACAGAAAATGATGCAGACCTACAAAAAGCAGTAATATCATTATTGATCAGCGCGTGAGTTTTCTTGACACCACCTCTCATTTGCTGTAGAAAGGAATGAATGCTGCGCTGCACAATAATTTAACTGATGCCTCGAGGATTAAACTATGACAGATCCAATGAAAGACCTGAAAAAAAGCTTTGAAGATGCCATGAAGCCTGTTACTGACAGCTTCACAGATGCCATGAAGCCAATGACTGAAATGTCAGAAAATATGATGAAAAAGGCTGAAGAGCAGTTTGAGCCAGTTAAAGAAAAATTCGCACCCGCGCTGGAAATGGCTGAAGTCAACCGTACCACGGCTGAAAAGCTGATGGCAATTCAGGCTGAATACGTTTCTGACTTTGTTAATGCCAGCTTGGCGCAGTTCAAATCACTGGTAGATGCCAAAGATCCTAAAGAAGCCGTTAAGCTTCAAGTGGAATTCCTGAAAACTCTGGATTCCAAGTTTACCGATGTTGCCGAGAAAGAACTGGCCACTCTGACCGATGCTAAAGACAAGATCACCGATATTGTCGAGAAAAGCATGTCAGAGTTGGGTGATGTCCCGTTTATGTCTGAGTTAAAACAGTTTGATTTGAGCAAATTTGATCTATCCAAACTGATTCCAGGCAACACACCAGCCAAGTCTAACACGGCCAGCAAGCCAGCCCCTGCAGCTAAACCTGCCAGCAAGCCTGCCGCTAAACCGGCAACAGCACGCAAGGCTACCGCTCCGGCAGCAAAACCAGCAACGGCAGCAAAACCAGCTACGGCTGCTCCAGCCAAGCAAGAAACAGTAGCCGCGGCAAAACCCGCCGCCAAGCCAGCCGACAAAGCCTGATCCTATCTGATTAGATGATACCTGAGGGGCCAGTAGTCTTCGTGCGAATATCGCCGAGGACCTGGCCCCTTGCTATTACCCCCCTTCATCGCCCTTATCTCTTCCAATAGTCACTTCTGATCTATTGCCCTACTGATTTTTCAGTTCTAATTTGTATTCATTGTGTAACAAAAACTTCACTTTCATTAAATATCATCTAATCTTGATGGATAACTCTACGCTTAATTAACATCAGGAACTTGCCATGACAGTCTCACGACGCCAATTTTTGAAAGGTGCGGCCGCTGCCGGAACCTTAGCAGCTGCGACTCCGTTTTTTATTAACAACGCGCTAGCCGCATCGAAAGAGCTGCGTATCTACGCCTGGGCCGGGTACATTACCGACGAGATGCTCGCCGACTTTAAACAAAAGACTGGAATCAACGCGACCTTTACCCCCTATGGCACTAACGATGAATTAATGAATTCGCTGCGCGCTACCGATGGCACAGGTTTTGATATCATCATGCCAACGGTTGACCGGGTTCCGGGGTATATTGAATATGACCTGGTACAACCTCTCGACACCAGCCGTATCAACTGGGATGGCGCATTGGACAGTGCTATTGCTGGCTCTGAAGTAGGTGGTGTTGTAGATGGAAAACGTTATTTTGCTCCTTCCGATTGGGGCACTGAAGCCATCTGCTACAATAAAGAACTGACCAACATTGACCGCAACAACCTGAGCTATGGTGATCTTTGGACGCCTGAGAATGGTGTTGGCGTAACCGTTCGCGGCCACTCTGCACTGGTTGGTATTGGCTTGTGGCTGGAGAAAGCAGGAAAACTGCCCTTCCCGCTGCTGGATTCTTACAAAAGCGAAGAAGCCATGCGCGCCAACTTTGATGTTATTCTTAAAGTGGCCACAGAAAACAAGCATATGATTGCGCAATTCTGGTCAACTGAAAACGAAGCGCAAGGTGCCTTCTTGGCCAATGGTGCTGTCATTGGCCAGACTTGGGATAGCACCGCCTTCAACCTGATCAAAGCTGGTGAACCTATGGGTTATGCAGCCCCTAAAGAAGGTGCCATGGCCTGGATGGAAGGCTTCGTTATTCCGAAAAATGCCAACAATGTCGATGCTGTTTACGAATTCATTAACTGGTATTACACACCCGAAGCTGGCGCCATGTTTGTTAAAGCCACTGGATATAATTCAACCTCCAAAGGAGCGTCTGACTTACTGCCAGAGGAAACCAAACAGTTCTTCCTGGATTCTTACACAGAACAGGATCTGAACAACCTGTGGTGGTGGCCGATTCAGGAACCCTGGTACGTTGCCCTGCGTAATGAATACCAGGATCGCTATCTTTCCGCCTGATGCCTATCTGACCTTCCTGACGCATGACCCGCTGCCGGGTCATGCGCACTGATACCTGTGAGACTTTATGGATAGTAGTGTTCATCTTGATAATGTCATGATGCAATTCGATGACTTCGTCGCTGTTCAACCCACTGACCTGAAAATAGAATCGGGTGAGTTTTTTAGTTTTCTCGGTCCATCAGGCTGCGGAAAAACGACCCTACTTAACATGATCAGCGGTTTTCTTGACCCGACTGAAGGTAGAGTCCACATTGGCGGTGAAGATATGCGCCGGGTCCCTGCCAACAAACGGCCAACCTCAATGATCTTTCAGAATCTCGCGCTGTTTCCGTTAATGACCGTAGCAGAGAACATTGAATTTGGCCTGGAAGTCCGTGGAATAAAAAAAGCACAGCGCAAAAATGTCTCTGATCGTCTGCTCAATCTGGTTGCTCTGCCTGAATGCCGAGATAAGCGCATCGCTGATCTTTCCGGTGGACAGAAGCAGCGCATTGCCATTGCGCGTGCACTCGCCGTTGAGCCCAGAGTTCTGTTGCTGGATGAGCCCCTATCTGCACTGGATCTGAAGTTGCGACAACACATGCGCACTGAGCTAAAAGCGATCCAGCGTAAAACCGGCATCACCTTTATCTACATCACCCATGATCAAGGTGAAGCGCTGACCATGTCGGATCGGGTCGGGGTAATGTCCGCAGGTAAATTGCAGCAAGTCGCTGATCCAGTCACGCTTTATCGTGCACCGACAACGCCCTTTACCGCCTCTTTCGTGGGTGAGAATAACCGTATAGAAGGCACGGTGGTCAGCCTTGCTGGCAATCAGGCCACCTTGGATTGTGGTGAGATGGGTTGGTTATCGGGTATCCGTGTCGATGAATTGACTGTAGGCGAGCACGCCCTGCTGTTTATCCGTCCTGAGCTGCTTAACCGTCGCAGCCTCAGCAGTGATAACTGCTTTAGCGCACAGGTGCAGGAACTTAGTTTCGAAGGTGCCTATCTGATGATGGAAGCTACACTGCTCAACAGTCAAAGCAGCATCCGTGCACAACTACTCAGTGATGTGAATATTGGTGAGCTGTCCATCGGAAATCAGGTTATCTTTGGGTTTAACCCGCAGGATGCCATCATCATGGCGGCAAAAAACGATGTATAAACAACTTTCAGAGCGTTTCGGCCCCCTGATTACTATCGGTATCCTACTGTTGATGCTGCTGTGGCTAGTGATGCTGGTCATCCTGCCTCAGGTTCTGATGATCGACTACTCACTGAGACCCAACCTGCCTCCGAGTGAACTGGGTGGAGTCAATGATAGCTATACGCTTAGCAACTATGCGACCCTGCTTGATAACCAGATCCATCAGAGTATTTTCTTTAAAACCATCTGGTCAAGTGTGTTGGTTACCGCCTGCACCCTGATGCTCTGCTATCCCCTGGCCTATTACCTGGCCAAGGTTGCCACTCCCCGACAAGCGGCACTCTGTGTACTGCTGCTAATTATTCCGTTCTGGATTAATGAAATTCTGCGTACCTTCTCCTGGTTTATTATTCTGTCTTATAGCGGCCCACTAAATGCCCTGCTGCAAGGTCTTGGCTTGATTGATCGTCCCATACGCTTTTTATCCGGAGACGGTGGCGTCATTATTGGCATGGTCTACGCCTACATCCTGTTTATGGTGTTTCCGCTTTACAATGCCATAGAAAGTCTGGACAGCAACCAGATTAAAGCCGCCAGAAACCTGGGATCGGGCTGGATCAGAACGCATTACCGCATCATCATTCCACATGCAAAACCCGGTATCGCCACTGGCTGTATCATGGTGTTTATGCTTTCTGCTGGAAGCTATGCGGTTCCTGCATTACTAGGCTCACCCGGAAGCCGCTGGTTCACACAAATCATCTACAATTGGTTTTTTGAAGGGGGTGACTGGAACCAGGGAGCCGCTTATGCCTTTATCCTATTACTGCTGTGTATCGGCTTTATTGTCCTGGTGATGCGTCTGTTCAAGGTTGGCTTGGGAGATATCGCACGATGACATCCAACACTATTCTAAAATGGGGCATTCGCTTCTATATCACCCTGTTTTTTCTTTACCTGTTCACTCCCCTGATCATCATGTCAGCCGCCACCTTCAACGACAGCCGTTTTCCGACCATTTCACCCTGGCGTGGCACCACGCTAAAATGGTTTGAGGAACTCTGGAGCGACACCAGTATGTGGCAAGCTTTGAGCAATAGCGCTGTGATCGCTGCAGGTGTGCTGATGATTGCGGTACCTATCGGCGTTGCCTGCGCCCTGTTTCTATCCACCTACCGGGGAAGTGGCAAGCATTTTATCTATGGACTGATGCTGTCTCCCCTATTAACTCCCGGAGTCATTATCGGTATATCCACACTGATTTTCTGGCGTAGCCTGAACGTCAATGGTGGTATTCTTCTCACCATTATTGCTCAAACCACCTTTATCGCTGCTTATGTCATGCTGATGATCCTGGCACGGATGCAGCGTTTTGATCGGACCCTGGAAAATGCGGCTTTCAGCCTGGGTGCCAGCCACCTGCAAGTATTCAGGCGCATCACCCTGCCCTATCTGATGCCCGCCATACTTTCAGCCGGTGTCATCGCCTTTTTACAATCCTTCGAAAATTACAACACAACACTGTTTGTTAAGGGCCATGATACAACCCTCACCGTCTATATCGCTTCTAAAGTCAGAACAGGTCTAACTCCTTCGATTAATGCGTTAGGATTAGTCCTGATTGTGGTTACCATTCTGCTCGCTGCGGCTTATGAACTCAGGCGCCGACACGAAGCCAAGGTTACAGAGCAAGCGGCTGCGCAGATTGCACAGTCAGATTGACCTTAAATGAATCTGAAGCTCTATGATTAGGAATAACTATGCTTGCTAGTCGTTTAATTGCTCATCGCGGCTGTTCTTTGTTGGCACCTGAAAATACTCTGGCAGCCATGTCACTCAGTAAAAAACTGGGTGTAGATTGGGTAGAGCTCGATGCTAACCTCATGGGCGATGGTACAGTGGTGGTGTTTCATGACGACCGGCTTGAGCGCCTGACGAATGGGCAGGGTATGCTGATGGACTTGAGTGTCGAGGATTTAGCCGGTCTGGATGCGGGTAGCCATTTTTCAGCGGCTTACCAGGGGGAAACCATCCCGACCCTGGAGCAGATGCTCAAGCAGCTCGACCGGGATCAACTGGGATTGAATCTGGAAATCAAATGCTACCCCAGTTTCACTGCCGAACAGATTGTCCTGCCGGTTATAGCGTTACTTGAACGTCACTGGACCGCATTTGAACGTCTGATTATCTCTTGCTTTGAAACAGAGGTGCTGACGCTGATTCGCCAGCATAAACCGGACTGGCCGCTAGGTCAGTTATGGGAAGAACTACCCAGTGACTGGCAAACAACCGTGGAACAGCTCAATGCAGTCAGTGTGCATCTGGATCACACGACTTTAACTAACGCGCAAGCCAAAGCGATTAAACAGTCTGGTCTGGATTTGTATGTTTATACCGTGAATGACAAAACCACGGCGAAGCGTTTATTTGACATGGGTGTTGATGGTATTTTTACAGATGATCCCACCCTGTTTTAGTTAACCATCAACTCAGCAAACGTCAGATCAAAACCTACTCTGTAGGTGATTATAATTTATACCGGATTATCGTCTTGGAGATTTTGGCTTTGCCGATAGAGGTCTGGAAGCAGACCTAGGAGTTCCTTTTGTCGCCGCAGTCCTTTTAGAGGTCGACTTCAAACCGGGACGCGCTGCTTTTTTGGCATTAGCACGCGAATCACTTCGTCCACGTGCACCGGCGGTGGAGCCAGAGCTTCGTGGCTTAGGCTGACCTGCCGAGGCGGGTTTACGTGACCTACTGGGCGTATTTTTAGAAGATTTTGCTGTTTTAGCTGTTTTTTTAGCGGCAGGTGATGCATGGGTATCAGACTGGGCTGTCAGTTTAGCGATAGTGTCAATTTCAGCCGCTGTTAAATCACGCCAGTCCCCCAGTGCCAGGCCTTTTAACGACACATTCATAATACGCACACGCTCCAGGCGGGTAACCTGATAGCCAAAATGCTCGCACATGCGTCTGATCTGTCGATTAAGCCCCTGAACCAAAATGATTTTAAAAACAAAGGTCGAAACCTTTTCAATTTTACACTTTTTGGTTACCTGACCCAGGATGGGTACACCAGCCATCATCCCCTGTAAAAAAGTATCTGTTATCGGCTTGTTTACTGTGACCAGGTATTCTTTTTCATGATTATTACTGGCCCGAAGAATCTTATTGACCAGATCACCATTGTTGGTCAGAAAAATCAGCCCCTGTGAATCCTTGTCCAGACGCCCTATCGGAAATATACGTACGCCATGATTGACAAAATCAACGATATTGCCCTTTTCTGATGCTTCGGTCGTACTGACAATACCCACGGGTTTATTCAGCGCAATAAACACCAGGTCATCTTCTTCATAGGGTTCCAGCGTCTGACCATTCACCTTGACAATACTGCCAGGAAAAACCTGATCACCGGTTGTCGCACGCTTACCATCAATAAACACATTACCCTGCTCAATATAGCGATCAGCTTCACGACGTGAACACATGCCACTTTCACTGATGTACTTATTGATACGAGTTGATGTTTTAAAAACCATAATACCTTCCGAATGGGCGTATCACTTCACATGCGCCGCTCCTGCGCATCCATGCGCCCGCGGCATATTGCGCCACGGACGGCGCCTATGCAGAAAATGCAGGAGCAGTTTTCTGTCCGTACATCCTGTACATGCGCCCGCGGCATACCGTACATAACCAAAAACGGGCCACTAGGGCCCGTTTTTATATCGTCGCTGAACTCGAGGTTCAGATCGCTACGATGTTTTCCGCCTGAGGACCTTTCTGGCCCTGAGTCACAGCAAACTGTACTTGCTGACCTTCGGTCAGGGTTTTGAAACCTGAACCAGAGATAGCGCTGAAATGGGCGAAGACGTCCGGTCCAGACTGCTGTTCAATAAAACCGAAACCTTTAGCTTCGTTGAACCATTTGACGGTACCAGTAGTGACGTTTGACATAATATTAATCTCGATCAAAATATAAAAATTGTGAATCAATCAGCAAAATTGCCAGAAGGATTCGGTCATGCTTTAAGTAATGTTGGAACTTATGTTTTCAGAACGAGGGTCATACTATGATGCAGGACGTCGAAATGGTGCATAAATACAAGCTACTTTAAAAACAAGTTAAGTATACACCCTATTTTGTTGTTGTCAAAGCTTTATTTCACTACCACTTAAGATAGTCGCACAACCTTTCGTCCACTATATAAATAGGACCTACAGGACTCTTGGGCTAATGGGCCAGATCGGTCTGACACGCCGTGAACACATCCCTGTGGGCTCCAGCGCGCCATCCATGGCGCACAGGGTCAGCCAGATCCGATCCCATCAGCCCCCACCACTTGGGTGCCAACGTAAGGTTCATTTAATAGCAGTTCTTGTAAAACTTTCAGCCATACTGTCGAATCAAAAACTGAGTGGCCATGACCTATGCAATGAACACGCAGTTTATCTTTGGACTGGCAGAGGACTTCGAGCGGGGTGGTGATATCGCTTTGATGTGACCGTCTGCCGCCAGGACGGCGGCAGTCGAGCGGTCAGGGATGACGAAAAGCGTGTCACAGCAAAGCGATATTACCACCCCAGCTAAGCACCAACCAAAGTGATACCACCACCCCAGCATGACACCAAAAATCAACTTAACGGCTTACCAACCCTATCCAGGTACTCAGCATAACCCGCCTCCTCCATCTCCTCCACCGGAATAAAGCGCAGCGAAGCCGAGTTCATACAGTAGCGCAAACCCGTAGGATTGGGACCATCGTTGAACACATGCCCCAGGTGGGAATCAGCCGTGCGACTGCGGATTTCGGTACGTGCTGCAAACAAGGATTGATCTTCTTTTTCAACTACAGCTTCACTATCAACCGGTCTGACAAAGCTGGGCCAACCGCTGCCCGATTCAAATTTATCCGCTGAAGAGAATAACGCTTCTCCAGAAACAACATCCACATACAGCCCTACGTCCTTGTTATCCCAATAAGCATTATCAAAAGGACGCTCAGTCGCATCTTCCTGGGTGACTTGGTACTGCAAGGGAGTCAGTCGTGTTTTAAGATCTTCGTTATCAGTCATAGCCTGGCCTCATAATGTAGATTTACACAGATGCAAAGGCTTATACGGCACGACGCGCCAATTCGGGCACCGGCCCTTCAAGACCCATGGCAAAGCGGGTAACCCTTGGTTTGGCAAACGGCAGGCGTTCCGCCAGACCCAAGCCAACATTGCGTATCAGCTTTAAGGGTAGCAGGTCATTGCTGAACATGCGGTAGAACATATCCATTGATTGCATCATCAACAAATTCTGTTTACGTCGCGCCTGTTCATATCGGATCAGAGTCGTCTGACTGTAGAACGCATCCCCCTGATCCTGCACACCCAGCAGCACCTCGGCTAGCATAGCAGCATCCATAAAGCCTATATTAACTCCCTGCCCGGCTAATGGATGGATCATATGGGCTGCATCGCCAGCCAGCGCAACACCCTCTTGCACATAGGTCAGTGCATGCTGACGGCGCAGCGGGAAAAAGCCACGCTCAAGCACCTGGTTAATCTGACCCAGGCAGTCGGGAAAGGTTTGATGCAGTTCCTGTAAAAAATCGGTATCGGACAGACTAAGCAAGCGTTTAACTTCATCGGGTGTGTTGTACCATACCACTGAGCCCTGATTACCTGTCAGCGGCAGGAAAGCCAGTGGCCCGGTCGGGGTAAACTGCTGCCAGGTGATATCCTGCTGCGGGTAGTCAGTCACCACCGAGGCAACCAATGCGTGCTGGTTGTAATCCCATTTATGAATACCGATGCCGGCCGCCTGACGCACCCGGGATTCCCCTCCATCGGCACCGATCAGCAAACGGGCGACCAACTCACGTCCACCGTCGAGCTGCACCAGACTGGAACCCGGCGAGTAATCGATCGCTTGCACCTTAGCAGGACAGATCAAGTCGATGTTATCAAAGCGCTGCAGGGTTTCCAGCAGCGCCAACTGAGTGATACGGTTTTCAACAATATTACCCAGCCAGGGCTCCCCGACTTCGTCGGACTTGAATTCAGTTGAAGCCATGGACTCGCTGGATTCCCATACCTTCATGCGCTGATAAGGGCAGAGTCGACGCGAAGTAATGCCTTCCCAGGCACCTAGATTACGTAACAGATTTTCTGAAGCCACACTCAGCGCCGACACCCGCAAATCATGGGGCTGAGAGTACTCAAACGCCACTGGATACTCGTGCTCTATCACCGCGATCTGATAACGACTGTTGCCCAGCGCACAGGCAATAGCCGAACCGACCATGCCGCCCCCAACAATGACGATATCGTAGTGTGTATTCATCCGTTAATCCCTGTTAAACATGGGTGATGCCGCCCATATAGGGTAATAGCACCTCTGGAACCCGAATCCGGCCATCCGCCTGCTGATAGTTTTCCATCACCGCCACCAGCGTACGACCAACGGCCAGACCGGAGCCGTTCAAGCTGTGCAGCAGTTCGGGCTTACCGGTTTCAGGATTACGCCAGCGTGCCAACATGCGACGCGCCTGAAAATCGCCCATATTGGAGCAAGAGGAAATTTCCCGGTACTTCTGCTGGCCTGGCAGCCAGACTTCAATATCGTAGGTTTTAGTGGCACCAAAACCCATATCCCCGCCGCAGAGATTTACGACACGATATGGCAGTACCAGTAATTGCAGAATACGTTCGGCATGTGCCGTCAGTTCCTCAAGCGCTTGCATAGAGCTTGACGGCTCCACCAGGTTGACCAGTTCAACTTTCTCGAACTGATGCTGACGAATCATGCCACGGGTGTCACGTCCGGAGGCGCCTGCTTCGGAGCGGAAGCAAGGGGTATGGGCGACAAATTTCAGTGGCAATGCGGCCGCATCAACAATCTGGTCACGAACCAGATTGGTGACGGGCACTTCGGCTGTTGGAATCAGGTAGTAAGAGCGATCACCAAAGGGCAGTTTGAACAGGTCTTCTTCAAACTTGGGTAGCTGACCGGTACCCGTCAGTGAATCGGCATTCACCATAAAGGGTACATTCACTTCGGTATAACCGTGGCTGGCTGTGTGGGTATCCAGCATAAACTGCGCCAAAGCGCGGTGCAGACGAGCCAGTGGACCCCGCATCACAGCAAATCGCGAACCGGTCAGTTTGGCAGCCGTTTCAAAGTCCAGTTGGGTATCACGCTCACCCAGGGATACATGGTCCAATGGCTCAAAATCAAAGCTGGGTAACGTGCCCCAAAGACGCACTTCAACATTATCCTCTTCGGAGGCACCTTCAGGCACGCTGTCATCCGGCAGATTGGGAATACCCAGCAGCAGATCATCCAGTTCAGCCTGAAGTGTCTGCAAGGCGGCTTTAGCTTGATCCAGCTTGTCGCCTAACTGCCCGACTTCAGCCAGCAAGGGCGCGATATCCTCACCCGACGCTTTAGCCTTACCGATGCTTTTTGAGCGGGTATTGCGTTCATTTTGCAGGCTTTCGGTGTCAACTTGCAGTTTACGGCGCTGCTCTTCCAGCGCACTGAAACGCTCAAGTGGAAACTCAAAGCCTTTTTTCTTCAATAGCCGGGTAATTTCTTCCGGGTTCGCACGAACAATTTTCGGATCAAGCATGCAAGACTCTTCCTGTCACAGTATGAATCTGTCGGGTTAAAAAAATAAACGGGTAAACCACAAGCCAAGATAAAGGGCCGTTATGCACAGGATAACACTCAATAAGATATAAATCAGCGCTGCGCTAAAGTGCCCTTCATTCAGTAACGTAACGGCTTCCAGCGAGAAGGTAGAGAAGGTAGTGAAACCGCCCAGCAAGCCGGTCATCAACAAAGGGCGCATTTCGGGAGACAGGCGGGCTTTTTCCATAATCAGCACAAACACCACGCCCATTAGCAATGAACCCAACAGGTTAACACTCAGTGTGCCCAATGGCAGGCGTGAATCACTGGTATTAAGCCAGGATGACAGCCAATAACGAGCCGAGGCGCCTAAAGCACCCCCCAGAGCTACCGCAAGCATATGCATCATAAGGGATTTCCTATCAATAACGTTGCTTAGGACTTTGCTGATCCTGAGCTTTCAGATAACGCAGTTTTTCGGCTATTTTAATTTCCAGCCCTCGCGGCGCCGGGTCGTAATACACCCGATCCTGAATCGCTTCCGGCAGGTAATTTTCACCCGCGGCATAGGCATCAGGTTCATTGTGCGCGTAACGGTATTCATCACCGTAGCCTTGGGCTTTCATCAACGCGGTAGGTGCATTGCGCAGATGCACTGGCACCTCGTGTGAGGCTTCCTGTCTGACATCAGCGCGGCATTGATTAAAGGCCTGATACAGCGCATTACTTTTAGGCGCACAGGCACAATAAACGGCCGCCTGCGCTATCGCACGCTCGCCCTCGGCAGGTCCGACACGTTCAAAGGCATCCCAGGCCGCGATCGCCACTTGCATCGCGCGTGGATCGGCATTGCCGATATCTTCAGAGGCTATGGCGACCAGTCGTCTGGCTACATAGAGCGGATCACAGCCACCCTCGAGCATACGACAATACCAGTACAGCGCGCCATCCGGAGATGAGCCGCGTACCGACTTATGAAACGCTGAGATCATATCGTAAAACAGATCCCCGCCTTTATCAAAGCGGCCCCCCCCCGACTGCATCACTTCGTCCAGGGCGGCGGCGGTGATGTGTTCGCTATCACCAGCTGGCTCGGCCAGATCAGTAGCCAGTTCCAGTAAATTCAGGGCTCGCCGGGCATCACCATCAGCCGCAAGGATTAGCTGTTGCATCACGCCATCTTCAAAAACGAAACGCCGCTGACCCAATCCACGCGGCTCATCAGACAAAGCCCGATCTATCACCTGCTGGATATCGCTGTTTTCCAGTCCACGCAACAAATACACCCGAGCTCGCGATAGCAAAGCGTTATTCAACTCAAATGACGGGTTTTCGGTGGTCGCACCAATAAAAACCACTGTACCGTCTTCCACATAAGGCAGAAACGCATCTTGCTGAGATTTGTTGAATCTGTGTACCTCATCAACAAACAGCAGTGTTTTACGTCCACGCTGGGCACGTATCTGTTTGGCTTCCTCTACCGCTTGTCGAATATCCTTTACCCCTGACAGCACCGCTGACAGGGTAATGAAATGGGCATCACTTTGATGCGCAATCAGGCGTGCCAAAGTGGTTTTTCCTACTCCGGGCGGCCCCCACAGGATCATGGAGTGTACGTACCCCTGCTCTATTGCTTTACGCAAGGGTTTGCCAGCTGCCAACAGGTGCGTCTGCCCGGCATACTCATCCAGCGTCAGTGGGCGCATTCGAGCCGCAAGAGGCTGGTAACCGGCAGGCTCACTGTCAGCAAAAAGATCGGTCATCAGAAAGCGGCATCCAGAATCACATCAACATTTTCGGGTGGTTCAAACTGAAACAGCGCTTCATCCAGTTCCGGATTGAGCTGCTGCGATGACAACTGAATCACCGAGCGCTGACCCAGGGTATCATCCAGCATCAGCTCAGAAAGTACTGCATCCTTGAACAATAACCTTACCCTTGAAAATAGCGCCTCTTGAGACTCTTTAGGCAGCAGTTCAAATACGCGGACATCCTCATAGCTCTGCGTCAAACTAACCTCATAGCGTGTATCCAGTTCGTGAATACGCCCATTCAGAATCAATGCCGGTGCACTGTCGGTATTGGCTTCAGCGGGTTTCCGCGTGGCCTGTTCCAGATCAGGATCATAGATCCAGATATATTCCCCATCAGAAATAATATCCTGTGGGAAAGGCGTCAGTGTTTTCCAGATGAATTTATCCGGACGAGAAACAGCAAAGTAACCGCTGGAGCTTTCGCCCGCTTCACCCTGTTCATTGATTATGGATTGTTCAAAATCTGCCTGAAACCGATCATATCCTGACAGCAGCGAGGCCAGCTCATCCAGAGGTTGTGCACTAACAGGTAAGGTCAGTGTTAAGCAAAGTAGAGCAATCAGTTTTCGCATCAAGTGTTCCTTGTTAATCTCTTGGGGGCGGTGGGGCCAGCACTTCACGCTGTCCATTACTACCCGCTGTTGAAACAACACCGGCTGACTCCATGGTTTCAATCATGCGTGCTGCACGGTTGTAGCCAATTTTCAGTCTGCGCTGTACCGCCGATATTGAAGCCTTACGACTGTCTGTAACGAAAGCAACAGCTTCGTCATAGAGTTCGTCCTGCTCATCATCGAACATGCCAGCTGAACCTCCGCCGAACGCACCGCCTTCATCACCACCATCTGACATAATCTCATCCAGATAGTTCGGGGGCCCCATCTGCTTCCAGGCCTCAACGGTACGATGCACTTCATCATCGCTGACAAACGCGCCATGCACGCGATTGGGAATACTGGTGCCTGCCGGCAGATACAACATATCGCCGTAACCCAGCAGGTTCTCAGCACCTGACTGATCCAGAATGGTGCGTGAGTCAATTTTTGACGACACCTGAAAAGCTATCCGGGTGGGTACGTTCGCCTTGATCAGGCCGGTAATGACATCCACTGAGGGACGCTGAGTCGCCAGAATTAAATGAATACCCGCCGCACGCGCTTTTTGTGCAATTCGGGCAATCAGCTCCTCAACTTTTTTACCCACCACCATGATCATATCGGCGAACTCGTCGATCACCACAACGATATAGGGCAGCGTGGTTAAGGGGGGCGCTGGCTCATCGGCTGGCAAGCCATAGTCTTCGGCTTTCCATAACGGGTCTTTTAGCGGCTGCCCGGCGGCTTCGGCTTCCAACACCTTGTCATTGTAGCCACCGATGTTTCTCACCCCCATTTTCGCCATCAGCCGATAGCGACGTTCCATTTCACCGACACACCAACGCAAGCCACCTGCGGCCTCTTTCATATCGGTGATGACCGGTGTCAGAAGATGCGGAATACCTTCGTAAATCGACAGCTCCAGCATTTTCGGATCAACCAGGATCAGCCGCACTTCTTCGGGCGTAGCTTTAAACAGCAAACTCAGCAGCATGGCATTCACACCCACCGATTTACCCGACCCGGTAGTACCCGCGACCAATAAATGGGGCATTTTTGCCAGATTGGTCACAACCGGATTACCGCCAATATCATTGCCTAGCGCCAGGGTCAGCTTTGAACGCGCTTCAGCGAAGGGTTTAGAGTTGAGTACCTCACTGAGGTGCACAATCTGGCGTGACTCATTGGGTATTTCAATACCTACCACGGACTTACCCGGTATCACCTCCACGACACGCACACTGGATACCGTCATGGAACGGGCCAGATCCTTGGCCAGATTACTGATTTTACTGGCTTTAACACCAGGCGCCGGTTGAATTTCAAAGCGTGTAATCACCGGCCCTGGATTTACCTCAACCACTTCAGCAATTACGCCGAAATCCTTAAGTTTGTCTTCAAGCAAACGGGACATACTTTCCAGCTGCTCTTCGCTGTAACCCTGGGTCTGTTGTAATTCAGGTGCATCCAACAGCTCCAGAGAAGGCAGTTTCATCGGTTTTTTAACTACAACCGCCGCCGCTGTGCTGGTTTCAACCGCATTATCAGCATCCTCCAGCGGCTTATGTGTTTCTGATAACGGCACAATTTTCAGATGGCGGCGCTGTTCAACCTGTTGCGCTGTCTCAGCAACCAAAGGTTGATCAACTGCTGCCGGTGTGACTTTGGGTGCAACGGCTGGCGAGGCCTCAACTGCAGAGGCTTCCGGTGCCCGTACACGTGCCACCATCGACTCAAGGCGTGGTTCGCGACGTTCCTCAGTTGAAGGAGCAACAGCTGTTTGCTTAGCGGAGCTTTCTGTCGTTTTCTTAACCGGCAACTTGATGGCAGGCACTTTCAGCGCTGGAAAGCTAACGGCTGAAGCACGGCTCAGCAGTTTCGGTATAGCAAATAGCAGTTGACCGGTAAAATCGACCAACGCCAGCCAGGAAACCTCCATAAACAGGGTTAAACCAGACAAAAGCAACACCCAGGCTAAAAGCGTTGTTCCCGGCACGCTGAATACAGCAATACTGAGATCAGATAAAGCATGGCCCACTAATCCACCTGCTGTGAAGGGTAAATTAAGGGGCTGATTGGAAATATGAACCGATAACAGGATTGTTAATCCCAACAGTAATACCAAGGCACCGGTAAAGCGAAGCATCAGATAGGGAATGGCATCCAATAAGCCTACTTTTCGGCGCCACAGAAAACGTAGCGTTGGCCAGAGTATCAGTAAAGGAATAATCCAGGCAGCCAAGCCAGTAAAAGAGATCAGCAAATCGGACAACCAGGCACCGGCAACCCCTGCCCAATTGGAAACAGTCGGCTGATAGCCAGCATGGGACCAACCGGGGTCGGCAGGTTCATAGCTCCACACAGCCAGACACAAAAACAAGGCTACACCCAGGATCACGATCAGACCCGCTTCCTTGAACACGCGCGCCAGGTGTTGGCTCAGGGGTAACGGACGGGACACTCCGCGCTCACTCACATTTTTATCCTTACGCATTTATATCCAAACATTATTCAATCACAGGAGCCATATTGTGCCACAAACCACCCTCAAGACAGGAGTGGCAATAGGTTACTATTATCACGCTATTTGTTTATCATCAGCGATAAATCTTCACCGAGCCGTTTTTGATAGGACATTTTAATACCATGAGCACTAACAAACACCACAGATTGATCATCCTCGGCTCCGGCCCTGCCGGCTACACTGCCGCAGTTTACGCTGCCCGTGCCAATCTTAACCCGGTTGTTATTACCGGCATGCAGGCCGGAGGACAATTAACCACCACCACTGACGTTGATAATTGGCCGGGTGACGTCGAGGGCGTACAAGGCCCTGAATTAATGCAACGCATGCAAAGTCATGCTGAACGCTTTAATACAGAAGTAATTTTTGACCACATTCATACCGCAGAGTTGCAACAAAAACCCTTCAGATTGGTCGGCGATATGGGTGAATACACCTGCGATGCGCTGATCATTGCAACCGGTGCTTCTGCACAGTATTTAGGCCTTGAATCTGAAGAAGCATTCAAAGGCAAGGGTGTCAGCGCCTGCGCCACCTGCGATGGCTTCTTTTATCGTGGTCAGAAAGTTGCTGTGATCGGTGGCGGCAATACTGCAGTTGAAGAGGCACTCTATCTGTCTAACATCGCCGCCGAAGTCACGCTTGTTCACCGTCGTGATTCACTGCGTAGTGAAAAAATTCTGCAGGACAAACTGTTTGAACGCGCCGAAAATGGCAATGTTCGTCTGCTCTGGAATCATCAACTGGACGAAGTCCTGGGTGATGAGATGGGTGTAACCGGCATGCGGGTAAAAAGCACCGAAAATGGTGAGACACAGGATATCGATTTGCAAGGCGTCTTTATAGCGATTGGCCATAAGCCTAACACTGAGCTGTTTACCAACCAACTAGACATGCACAACGGTTACCTGAAAATTCATTCAGGCCTAGAGGGTAATGCCACCATGACCAGTATTGAGGGTGTTTTTGCCGCCGGTGATGTATCGGATCACATCTACCGCCAAGCCGTCACCTCAGCAGGTTTTGGCTGCATGGCGGCACTGGATGCAGAACGCTACCTCGATGATCTGAAAAACTAATCAAAAGGCCATACCGCCATGATTGTCTGGCTGGACAATGCGGATACCCCCTTTCCTCCCCCCGAGCAGGCTCTGGAGCATCCTGACGGCTTGCTTGCGGCAGGAGGCGGCTTATCCCCACAGCGCCTGCTGAGTGCTTACCGCCAAGGTATTTTTCCTTGGTATAATCCTGGTGAGCCGATACTCTGGTGGAGTCCTAATCCGCGCTGTACCATCCGACCATCCGACCTGCATATTTCACGCAGCCTGCGCAAGCAACTACTGCGTGAAGACTACTCTGTCACCTTCGATAATGCCTTTATTGACGTCATTAAAGCCTGCGCCGCCACTCGCTCAAACCAACCCGGCACCTGGATAAGCACCGAAATAATGGCGGCTTATTTTCGACTACACCAACTGGGTATTGCACACTCTGTTGAAGTCTGGCGGGATGATAGTCTGATTGGCGGTTTGTATGGGCTGGGAATAGGCTCACTGTTTTTTGGTGAATCCATGTTCAGCCGTGCTGATAATGCCTCAAAAATCGCCTTCAGCTATCTTTGTGTACAATTACAGCAGTGGCAATTTCAACTAATTGACTGTCAGGTCTACAATAGTCACTTAGAAAGTCTTGGTGCCGGACTCATGCCTCGCGATGAATTTCTCGACTTGCTTGCCTGCCACCTGGACGATCCAGAACCGCAAACATGGCAGTTCAACGTAAATGCTCGCCAGGTAGCAGGTAAAACTTTATGAGTGACATGCATACGTTACGTTTTTACGTAACCCCTTCTCACAATTGCAGCTATCTACCTGATCGACAGGCGAAAACCCTGTTTGTCGATCCGCAGATAGAAATTACTACCGATACCTACAGTCAGCTGTCTGAATTAGGGTTCCGACGTAGCGGCAGCCACGTCTATCGGCCGCACTGCGAAGGTTGCCAGGCTTGCCAGTCAATTCGCATACCCGTCGGCTTTTTCAAGCCCAGCAAAACCCAGCGACGACTAATTAATATGAATAGCGACCTGAAGGTCATGCGCAAGGCACCCAGCATGTCCCGGGAGTATTTTGCACTGTACAAAGCCTATATTGACGCACGCCACTCCGATGGCGATATGTACCCACCGACACCGGAACAGTTTCACCAATTTCTGATTGATGGTGCACTAGATAGTTGGTTTTATGAATTTCGTGATCCAGATGACAAGCTGGTCTGCCTTGCAGTAACCGACCACCTACATCAGTCCATGTCGGCGCTCTATACCTTTTTTAATCCTGATGAAACTCGTCGTAGCCTGGGCACCTATGCCATCCTGTGGCAGTTACAGGAAGCAAGCCGCCGGAGTATGCAGTATCTGTATCTAGGCTATTGGGTTAGAGATTGTCGCAAAATGAGCTATAAAACCGCTTTTAAGCCGCTGGAAATGCTTATTGATGGTCACTGGACGCATTTTCGACAAGAATCATTTTGAATCAGGCACTTTTTCAGGTAGAATCTGCGCCTTTGAAACCGGACAAGGTTTTAATCAACCGGTTTTAATCAACCAGTCTCAGAGGTAATCACTGAATGGCGAAAGAAGATTCATTTGAAATGGAAGGGACTGTAATAGACACCCTCCCAAACACTATGTTCCGTGTTGAGCTGGAAAACGGCCATGTTGTTACGGCTCATATTTCCGGCAAAATGCGCAAACACTACATCCGTATTCTGACGGGCGACAAGGTCAAGGTTGAACTCACACCTTATGACCTGAGCAAAGGGCGTATCACTTATCGCGCACGCTGAAAAACGGCGGTTCTTTTAGCTACCGCCGCTTTTCATTCTGGCAGACGATAAGCAGCCCTCAGGCTGCTACCGTCTCGCAGATCAACTTGATATCACCCTCATCGGCTGATATCTCCACATCCCCACCGCGTTCCGCCAGTTCTCCGAAGAGTATCATTTCCGCCAAGGGCTTCTTGATTTTCTCCTGAATCAATCGGCGCATCGGGCGAGCACCCATTTTCTCATCGTAGCCATGCTCAGCCAACCAGTTACGGGCTGATTCAGTGACATTCAAGACCACCTGCTTTTCATCCAGCTGCGCTTGAAGCTCAGTCAGGAACTTGTCTACAACGCCCTTAATTACATCCGGGTTCAGTGGTTTAAACTGAATAACACTGTCCAGACGGTTGCGAAATTCAGGTGTAAACAGGCGCTTCAAGGCCTCCATACCATCGGTACTGTGATCCTGATGAGTAAAGCCAATAGAGGGCCGACTCATGGCCTCAGCACCCACGTTGGTTGTCATCACCAAGACCACATTACGGAAATCAGCCTTACGACCATTGTTATCCGTCAGCGTACCGTTATCCATCACCTGCAGCAGGATATTGAACACTTCCGGATGCGCCTTCTCTATCTCATCCAGCAATAACACACAATGAGGTGATTTTGTGATCGCCTCCGTCAGCAAGCCGCCCTGATCAAAACCGACATACCCAGGTGGCGCACCGATCAGGCGCGATACCGTATGCCGCTCCATATACTCAGACATATCAAAGCGTACCAGCTCAATCCCCATAATACGGGCCAACTGAGCGGTTACTTCTGTTTTACCCACACCGGTAGGACCGGCAAACAGGAAAGAACCCACCGGCTTATTCGGCTCTTTAAGGCCCGCTCGGGACAGCTTAATCGCAGCCGCCAGTGTATCAATGGCTTCATCCTGTCCCAGCACTACCATTTTCAGGTTAGAGTCCAGCTTTCTGAGTAGATCTTTATCAGAGGCAGACACGCTTTTCGGCGGTATACGCGCTATTTTCGCGACAACGGCTTCAACTTCGGCGACATCTATGATTTTTTTACGATTTTCCGGCTTTTGCAGGCGTTGATACGCACCACTTTCATCGATGACATCAATGGCTTTATCGGGCATATGCTTGTCATTGATATAACGATCCGCAAGTTCGGCTGCCGCCTTAAGTGCTGCATCGGTATATTCCAGATCATGATGCTCCTCAAAACGGGATTTGAGCCCCTTGAGGATCTGATAGGTATCAGCCACGCTAGGCTCCAGCACATCCACTTTCTGGAAACGTCGCGCCAACGCCCGATCTTTCTCAAATATTCCTCTGAATTCCTGGAAGGTGGTGGAACCGATACAGCGTATCTCACCCGAGCTCAGTAGTGGCTTGAGTAGATTGGAGGCATCCATGGAGCCACCAGAGGCGGCACCAGCACCAATAATGGTATGTATCTCATCAATAAAAAGAATTGCTTTAGGTTTCTGACGAATTTCATTCAGCAGATTTTTTAGGCGCTTCTCAAAATCGCCGCGATACTTGGTACCGGCCAGTAAAGCACCAAGGTCCAACGAATAGACCACGCTGTCAGCGATAATTTCGGGCACGGAATCTTCGATAATCAGCTTCGCCAATCCTTCGGCTATGGCGGTTTTACCAACACCGGCCTCGCCAACCAACAGCGGATTATTCTTACGTCGACGCGACAGTATCTGCACCACACGCTCCATTTCCATATCACGTCCAACCAACGGATCTATGCGCCCTTGGGCTGCCTGTTGATTAAGGTTAACGGCATACTGCGACAAGGCGCTCTTGCTCTGGTTTTCTCCATCAACCTCTGCAGCATCCTCATCCGATTGCTCAGATTGAGGCGAATCACCCACACGGGATATACCGTGAGAGATATAATTCACTACATCAACACGCTCAATGCCCTGCTGCTGCAAAACAAAGGCGGCATGACTTTCCTGCTCGCTGAAAATAGCTACCAGGACATTAGCACCATTGACATCCGACTTCCCGGAAGATTGCACATGAAATACGGCACGCTGCAGCACTCGCTGAAAGCCCAGTGTCGGCTGGGTTTCCACATTGGGAATATTATCTGGTAGTAGTGGTGTGGTTTCTTCAATAAACTGCGCCAACTGATCACGCAACCGGTTAAAGTCAGCTCCACAAGCCAACAACACCTCCGCCGCATCACGATTATCCAGCAGTGCCAGCAACAGATGCTCAATGGTCATATACTCATGACGCTTGTCGCGCGCTCCCCGAAAGGCAGCACTCAGAGTTTCTTCAAGTTCTCGATTCAACATAGGGCTACCTCTTATACCTGCTCGACTTCACACAATAATGGATGCTTATTGGCTCTTGCATATTGATTAACCTGTGCCGCCTTGGTTTCAGCTACATCACGGGTATACACTCCACATACGCCTTTCCCCTGAGTATGGACCGATATCATCACTTGTGTCGCCTTTTCCTGGTTTAAATTGAAAAAAATCATCAACACTTCAACCACAAAATCCATCGGCGTGTAGTCATCGTTTAGCAGTACCACCCGATACATAGGTGGTTTTTTCAATGCCGGCTTGACGCTGGCAGTTGCCAACTGACCATCAGCCGGGTTCTGATTTTCATCCTCCGCTCCGTCACCCGCCATTGTTACTAACCACTGACTATCATTGTTCATTAAACACCTGACCTGATTGTTTTGCATCATTCGCTTTATCTGCACTTTCGTTTGATCACCGTAACGTAATATAATTCCCATTCGCAGGAGTGGTACAAGTATCTGCAGTCCCTGCATGGATGTAAAGGAACGCTGGTTTACATAAGTGTAACAGCTAGGCGTCATCATAGGATATCGGGCCAATAATGGCTCGGATGATTGGAATTCAGGGGAGCAGATAATGCAGACAGGTATAGTCAAGTGGTTCAATAACGCCAAGGGGTACGGCTTTATTTTAAGTGAGGCATTCGACGAAGAGTTATTCGCCCACTTCTCTGCCATTATGGCAGACGGTTACAAAAGCCTTAAAGCCGGGCAGACCGTAGAATTTGAGACCCAGAACGGTCCCAAGGGACTACACGCCATCAACATCAAACCCATAGAAACACCGCATATGGACTAAACTACAACCGCCTTGAATCTGCACAGGCTTTCGGAGAACAGACATCGCTACACTGATACTCTTTCACAAACCGTTTCAGGTTTTAAGCTGTTTCACCGATGCCGAAGGCCGTAAAACCTTGTCTGACTATATTAGCCAGCCAGGCTATTATGCGGCTGGGCGGTTAGATTATGACTCCGAAGGATTGCTGCTGCTGACCAATCATGGGCAGCTTCAGCAACGCCTTGCCGACCCTCGCTATAAACTTGAAAAAACCTACCGGGTTCAGGTGGAAGGCATTCCCGACGCCTCCGCCCTTGAACTACTTCGCCAGGGTGTAAAGCTCAAAGATGGCTTGACCCTGCCAGCCAAAGCCCGGCTGATTGATCCACCGGCTACTTTCCCGCGCACTCCACCGATCAGAGAACGCAAAAATATTCCGACACAATGGTTGGAACTGACCCTGCGCGAGGGACGTAACCGTCAGGTGCGGCGCATGACAGCGGCTGTCGGCTACCCAACCTTGCGTCTGATACGCTATGCGATAGGTAACTGGACACTGGATGGGCTGGCTCCTGGGGAGTCGCGACAGGAAGACGTAATGGCTCCCGAGCAGAAAAAGCCTGCTCCACCTATTAAGCGAATAGGAAAACCCATGAAGCGTCATGGAAAAGCAGCGAAAACAACACAAAAATGATATGCTAAGTTTTTTATTCAGAACCAGAATCTGCTCTCACACTCATGACTGATCACGCCCAAACCAAAGTTATCGTCGGCATGTCCGGCGGCGTAGACTCCTCCGTATCGGCTTTACTTCTGTTGCAGCAAGGCTATCAGGTCGAAGGGCTGTTTATGAAAAACTGGGATGAAGATGATGGCACCGAGTACTGCACCGCTAAAGTTGACCTGGCCGATGCCCAGTCCGTATGTGACAAACTAGGCATCCCACTGCATACTGCCAACTTTGCTGCCGAGTACTGGGACTTTGTCTTCGAACATTTTTTAGCTGAATACAAAGCGGGCCGCACACCCAATCCTGACATCCTGTGCAATCGGGAAATCAAATTCAAAGCCTTCCTTGAATACGCACAGTTTTTAGGCGCCGACATGATCGCCACGGGACACTATGTTCGCCGCGTAGAGCGTGATGGCCATACTTGCCTGCTTAAGGGTCTGGACAACAATAAAGATCAAAGTTACTTCTTGCATCAGGTCGGCGAAGCGCAACTGAAGCAGACTTTCTTTCCAGTTGGAGAGCTGGAAAAGCCTGCCGTTCGGGCACTGGCGGAAGAATTCGATTTGGTCACACATGATAAAAAAGACAGCACCGGCATCTGCTTTATCGGGGAACGCCGCTTTCGTGATTTTCTGCAACAATACCTACCCGCTCAGCCAGGTAAAATAGAAACACCCGAAGGTCAGGTGATTGGCGAGCATATGGGCTTGATGTATTACACTCTCGGTCAGCGTCAGGGATTGGGCATTGGTGGCCTTAGAGATTTCCCCGATGCGCCCTGGTTTTCCGCTGCAAAAGATCTGCAGCGCAACGTACTGATCGCCGTTCAGGGACTGCAACACCCACTGCTATTTTCAGACTGGCTAACGGCCTCTGAGATTTTTTGGATCAACGGCCAGCCGCCGCAACTTCCCTTTCACTGCAAAGCCAAGGTACGCTACCGCCAAAGCGATCAGCCTTGCTGTATAGATACAGATGGACAAGGCGGTTATAAAATTACATTCACAGAACCCCAGCGTGCTGTTACCCCTGGGCAGTCGGTTGTCCTGTATCAGGATGAAATCTGCCTTGGAGGGGGGGTTATAGAAACCACCAGCCGCTGCAAGTCCAACCAGGTGAAAGACTAGTATGTCCAGAGAACACGATGAACAGGTCATTGCACTGGCCGGTATTTTTCAGGCAGCCAGCCTGGTTGATCAGATTGCACGCCGCGGCATGGTGCCGCAAAATAGCTTTGAAACCAGCATCGCCAGCTTGTTTGTCACCAATCCAGAGCTGACCGAAGATATCTATGGTGGCGCAACAGACCTGCCCTTCAATCTGAGTACCGGGTTGCGCACCTTACAGGATGTGGTGGAAAAAAAACGTAACGAGAATAATGCCGATGTTATGCGCTACGCCCTCAGCGCCATGCACCTTGAGCGTAAACTCAGTGCTCGCCCCGATCTACTGAATGAGATAGGTAAACGCCTTGAAGAGTTGAACCGTAAGGCCCAGTATTTTGGTGACCATTCAGACGTTACTGATGACACTAAAGAAGACCGTTTTACACCCTCAGCCTTTACCCATGCCAACGTAATAGCGGGTCTGGGCGGGCTCTACCAGGACACCCTCAGCACTTTCAGTTTCCGTATTCAGGTCAGTGGTGATCCGCGCAATCTGCAAAACAGTGAGAATGCAGCCAAGATTCGTGCGCTGCTGTTGGCCGCGGTGCGAGCTGCGATGCTCTGGCGCCAGGTAGGAGGCAAACGTTGGCACCTGATTTTTTTCAAGTCCCGGGTGCGACCGTCCCTGAAGCGTATTCAGCGTTAAAATCAGGTATAATATTGCCCATTCCTTTAACCCGTAGATAAAAGCGAGACAGTTGCTCATGGAGCTTTCCGCCCTTACCGCTATTTCCCCCGTTGATGGCCGCTATGGCAGCAAAACAGCTGCACTGCGTGAATTTTTCAGTGAGTTCGGTCTGATCCGCTGCCGTGTTGAAGTGGAGATCCGCTGGTTACAACAACTGGCCGCTCACCCACAGATTACCGAAGTGCCTGCGCTCAGCCATGAAGCCGATGTGCTACTGAACAGTATTGTCAGTGACTTTAGCCTGGCAGATGCCGAAAGGATCAAGGCGATTGAAAGCCGCACCAATCACGATGTTAAAGCGGTCGAGTACTTTATTAAGGAAAAGATTAACAACAACGCTGAACTACTTAATATTACAGAGTTTGTTCACTTCGCCTGCACCTCGGAAGATATCAACAACCTGTCGCACGCACTGATGCTTAAAAATGGCACCGCCGAATTACTGCAGCCGATGAAACAACTGGTTAGCGCCCTGTCCGGACTGGCACAAACACATGCCGAACAACCTATGCTGTCTCGCACACATGGCCAGACTGCATCGCCTACCACGGTGGGCAAAGAGTTGGCCAATGTCGCCTATCGCCTGCAGCGTCAGATCAAGCAGATTGAAGCTATTGAATACCTGGGCAAAATCAACGGCGCTGTCGGTAACTACAATGCGCACTTAAGCGCTTATGCAGAAATCGACTGGGAAGCCAACGCCAAGCGTTTTATAGAAGATCTAGGGTTAACCATGAACCCTTTCACCACGCAGATAGAGCCGCACGATTATATTGCTGAGTTGTTTGATGCGGTATGCCGCTTTAACACCATACTGATCGATTTTGACCGTGATGTATGGGGCTATATCTCACTGGGGTACTTCAAGCAAAAAACTGTGGCCGGCGAAGTGGGCTCATCCACCATGCCGCACAAGGTCAACCCGATCGACTTTGAAAATTCCGAAGGTAATTTGGGTCTGGCCAACGCCATTATGCAGCATCTGGCACAAAAGCTACCCGTTTCACGCTGGCAGCGTGACCTGACTGACTCCACCGTATTGCGTAATCTGGGTGTGGGCTTTAGCCATAGCCTGATCGCTTACCAGGCAAGCTTGAAAGGCATTTCCAAACTGGAAGTGAACCCGTCCCGTCTTAATGACGATCTTGACAACGCCTGGGAAGTTTTAGCTGAACCTATTCAGACAGTCATGCGCCGCTACGCCATTGAAGAACCTTATGAAAAGCTCAAGGATCTAACTCGCGGCCAGGCCATGACCCGTGAGACACTGCAGACCTTTATCACCACGCTGGAGATTCCCGAGCAGGCAAAACAGGATCTGTTGGCACTGACACCGCACAGCTATATCGGTAATGCCATCACTCAGGCCAAACGCGTCTGAGCGCATCCATCATGCTGAACAATATTCGTATCGTCCTGGTTGAAACCTTTCATCCAGGCAATATAGGTGCAGTTGCCCGGGCCATGAAAAACATGGGATTGTCTCAGTTAACCCTGATCAATCCACGGGTTTTTCCCGATCCGGAAGCCACCTCTCGTGCAGCAGGTGCCAAAGACCTGCTGCAGCAGGCGCAGGTGGTCAGCAGCCTGGATGAAGCCATTGCCGACTGTCAGTTGGTAGTGGCCACCAGTGCCCGCGAACGTACCTTTGACCTGCCGCTGATGGACCTGGAAACAGCGGCTCAGCAGATGCTAAGTGAAAGCCCTGGCGGTAATATCGCCATACTATTCGGGCGTGAAACCATGGGGCTGACCAATGCGGAAATGCTGGCGTGTAATCGGCATCTCTATATTGACGCCAACCCGGCCTACCCGGTGCTGAATATTGCTCAGGCGGTTCAACTGGTTTGCTATGAACTTTGGCGCACTCAGCGCAAAGTACTCAACACACCGACAGAACCCGCGCCCTATCCGCGCCAGGACGAAATGACGCGTTTTTATACGCATCTGGAAAAAGTGCTGCGCGCCACCCAGTTTATCATTCCACAGCACGAAGGCCGTGTCCTGGACAAGCTCAAACGGTTTTTTAATCGCGCCCGTCCGGAAAAAACTGAACTGGGTATCCTGCGCGGCATCCTGACATCAGTTGAAGAAAGCCTTGAGCGCAAGTCTGGCCAATCGACCAGCCAACATACCTCCGATAAACACTGATCTCTGAATGGATATTATGCCCATGAACCTGCCCTTTCCGCTAGGTGATATGCCTGTCGAAACCTTTCTGCGTGATTACTGGCAGAAAAAACCACTGGTGATCCGCCAGGCTTTTCCAAACTTCACCTCACCGGTAGCGGCAGACGAACTGGCCGGACTGGCGTGTGAAGCCGATGTCGAGTCGCGCCTGATTGCATTCGATCCAGCGTCAGATAGTTGGGAAATGGAGCAAGGCCCGTTTGCAGCTGATCGCTTCAGTAGTCTGCCTGAGCGCAACTGGACACTACTGGTACAAGCTGTAGACCATTGGGTACCTGAAGCGCATGCCCTGCTGCGTCGCTTTAACTTTGTTCCCAACTGGCGAGTTGATGATCTGATGATCAGCTATGCCGTCGATGGCGGCGGTGTCGGCCCACACTATGACAATTATGACGTCTTCCTGATTCAGGCAAGCGGCACCCGACGCTGGGAGTTTGGCGGCTTGTATGATGAGCATTCTCCCAAGCGCGATGATGCCCCAGTGATGATTCTGCCAGAATGGCACGCCGAGGAAAGTTTTGACCTGCAACCTGGCGATATGCTCTATCTGCCCCCACGCATTGGTCACAATGGCATTGCAGTTGGCGATGACTGCCTCACCTGCTCCATAGGTTTTCGTGCACCCGCCATTCATGAGATGCTCAGTGGCTTTGCAGATTTTATGGGTGAACGTATTGGTCATGACGAACGCTATACTGATGCTGATCTGACACGGCCAACCGATCCCGGTGAAATCAGCGCTACCGCTCTTGAGAATACCCGGCAGCGCTTGCTGGCACTGTTTAAGGACGAGGCACTTTTCAGTCAATGGTTTGGCCGTCTGGTTACGGAACCAAAATACCCTGAACTGGCCGCTGATGACGCTGACAGTGTCAGTCATGACGATCTGTTAACGTTTCTGCAGGACGAGGGCGAGTTGTATCAAAATGAAGGCAGCCGTCTGGCCTGGAGTGCCATCGGTCACGACATTCTGTTATTTGCTGATGGTGAGCATTATGCTCTCAGCAGTGAATCGGCCATCTCGCTAGCCAGGCATCTGTGCCTCTACCAGCCTGTCGATCTCAACTGTGTAGATATTACAGATGCACAATCTCTGGATCTGCTGTGTGAACTGCTAAAGCGCGGATTGCTTTACAGTGAATCAACGGAAGACGACGATGCCTGACATCTACTGACAATACGCATCACCATGACTGACAGTTAAGGTCATGGCCAGCCAAAGCCCGCTTCAGCATAAAAAGCCAGCGGGCTTTTGTTTATACTAAAGCCTAACAACTTTGGTATAAATATCTTTAAAATCAGCTATTTCTTACTAAAAATTTAATTTTTGTAGTCAACTTTTTATAGACCAATTAAGAATATAAAAACTATTTTTTATTCCAGTAGTCAAGGTTGAAAACTATAAAAATCCAACTGAACAAAAGTCTAATCCCTAGTTGCAAATGGGCTGAAACCGCCTTAATTGCTCACTGCTGCCGCCAGCATTCACCAGCTAACAGTGTAGTAAAATTACACTATTGATACCGCCAACCCTGTAGTATGACTACACCTTTGCTGCTATGCACAAAAATAGCTTTGACACTCCCCAGACTTCACCGCATCATTCACACCAGCAACGCCCTGACAGCTGACCGTTCAGTGGCCGAAATTTAAGTTCAATTTCCTAAACCGAAAATTTTGAGAAGGAAAAACCATGTCTACTCTCGATAAAGACATTGATGCTGTTGCAAAACTAACAGAAGAGTTTGGCCCGGCTTTTAAAGGCATCAATCCTGAATATGCGGCTCGCATGCGTGCTCAGAACCGTTTCAAAACCGGTCTGGAAATCGCTCAGTACACCGCCGACATCATGCGCCAGGATATGGCTGACTACGACGCCAACAGCGCTTCTTACACGCAGTCTCTGGGTTGCTGGCATGGTTTTATCGGTCAGCAGAAACTGATCGCGATCAAAAAACACTTTGGCACCACCAAAAAGCGCTACCTCTATCTGTCTGGCTGGATGATCGCCGCACTGCGCTCTGAGTTCGGTCCGCTGCCTGACCAGTCCATGCATGAGAAAACCTCAGTACCTGCACTGATCGAAGAACTCTACACCTTCCTGCGTCAAGCTGATGCTCGTGAAATGGGTGGTTTGTTCCGTCAGCTGGATGCCGCACGTGCCGCTGGCAATGCCGCTGAAGAGAAAGCGATTCAGGACAAAATCGACAATTTTGAAACTCACGTTGTGCCTATTATTGCTGATATCGATGCCGGTTTCGGTAACGAAGAAGCCACTTACCTGCTGGCTAAGCGCATGATCGAAGCCGGTGCTTGCGCCATCCAGATCGAAAACCAGGTATCTGATGAGAAGCAGTGTGGTCACCAGGATGGTAAAGTTACCGTACCGCATTCTGACTTCCTGGCTAAAATCCGCGCGGTTCGCTACGCCTTCCTGGAACTGGGTATCGACAACGGCATCATCGTTGCACGTACCGATTCCCTGGGTGCTGGCCTGACTAAGCAGATCGCTGTGACTAACGAACCTGGCGACCTGGGTGACAAGTACAACAGCTTCCTGGACGGTGATTACATCAACAGTGCCGATGATATCGCCAACGGTGATGTAGTCGTTAAAGCCAATGGCAAACTGCTCAAGCCCAAGCGTCTGGCATCTGGTTTGTTCCAGTTCAAGAAAGATTCCGGTGTAGACCGCGTGGTTCTGGATTGCATCACCTCACTTCAGAACGGTGCTGACCTGCTGTGGATTGAAACTGAAAAACCCCACGTTGGCCAGATTGCCAGCATGGTTAACCGTATCCGTGAAGCAGTTCCGAATGCCAAGCTGGTGTACAACAATAGCCCTTCATTCAACTGGACACTGAACTTCCGTCAACAGGTATTTGATGCCATGGCTGAAGCCGGTAAAGATATGTCTGCTTACGATCGTGCGGATCTGATGAGCGTCAAGTACGATGAAACCGAACTGGCGATCGAAGCTGACAACCGCATCCGTACCTTCCAGGCTGATGCGTCACGTGAAGCAGGTATCTTCCACCACCTGATCACCCTGCCGACTTACCACACCGCCGCCCTGTCGACTGACAACCTGGCGAAAGAGTACTTCGGTGACGCGGGTATGCTGGGTTATGTTGAAGGTGTTCAGCGTAAAGAAATCCGTCAGAGCATCGCCTGTGTTAAACACCAGAACATGGCCGGTTCCGACATGGGTGACGATCACAAAGAGTACTTCTCTGGTGATGCAGCGCTGAAAGCGTCTGGTAAAGACAACACCATGAACCAGTTCTAAATCTGCTTCTCTAGCTCCTTAATCAAGGGGCTATGAAAAAAGATATTTCGTGTGCTAATTGTCTATCGAAATATCACCGAACCGCGCTACTCTTCTAAGATAGCGCGGTTTTTTTATTGTCTTAATTTGTGGCAGTGGCACATAACTTACTCGCTATGCCAGCCTGGCTAGGGTATCTATTAAGCAGCAGCACAGCGCCACCCCTCAGGTGATTCTTCAAAGAAAAGGCGGTCATTCTTGAAGGCGAATCAATAATAGCCAAGGCAATTACTCTGTGCAGCTCTTCGACATCGTCAATAGCAACGCCTGGCCCATACTCAGTCTCGTATTCTTCAAGTACACATTGGGCAGGCCACAACTTCTGTAGTGATACATGCCGCATCTCCGCTTGCTTTAGTGTTAAGGGTAACTTCAGAAACTATCCACTCAAGACATAGCTCCCTGCTGTTGTATTGATGGCAGTGCTGATCAATAAGAAACCTAATAAAATTATAGATAACAAGTGACAACCTGCATTCAACTACATGAATAAGACACGCAACACCCATCGTCGACATGGTAGATCCTGTATTAACAATACTTATGAAACCTACTGCCACGAGCCTGGTTATAACTGGCCACTCACTTTACATTTAGGTTAATCCAACTACACTGAATATAGAGAAGCTCAATTGCTTCTCTGACCGCAAAGCCCCGACCCCATGGGTCTGGCGGCATAGGTCAGAGGCCAGCCACCTTCGGGTCGCTGGCCTTCCAATGTGCTCAAATTGCACTCAAATCGGCAGAGGCGTTTCTGTTTTTACCACACGTATCACGAAATTACTGTGAATATCCTTTACGAACGGCAGGCTCTGCAATTGCCGCAATAAACTTTCATAACCCTGCAAATTACTCACCACCACTTCCAGTCGGTAATCGGCGGCACCTGACACCAGGTAGCAACTGATCACATTGGGCATTTTCAGCACGGCCTGTTCAAACTCATCACTGGCTTGGTCATTATGATGACTCAAACGCAGATCGACAAATACCGTCATACTCAGATTCAATTTCACTCGACTCAGTGAGGAGTGATAGCCGGTAATGATGCCCGCCTCTTCTAATGCGCGCACCCGCCTTAGGCAGGGTGAAGGTGACAGACTCACCTGCTCGGCCAGTTCAACGTTGGTGAGGCGTCCATTACGCTGCAAGCAGACCAAAATACGCATATCTGTGGCATCTAGTGATAATTGAGGCATATAAAATTAAAAACCTGTATTAAATTGGCATTTAATACCAATTATACACGATTTAATAGTCAAATTAGCAAGGACATGCCCGTCTTTTCAACGCCATAATAGGCTGTAACCTCAGTCTGTCATTAAGGGAAAAAGCGATGAACACAACCTTGCCTGCTTATCGATACACCGCCACAGGTACTGCCATGTATCTTGGTATTGCTGCGGCCTTACTGACTGTTTGTATCTGGTCGGGCTGGTTAATCGCGGTACGTTTTTCCAGTGGCTCAGCCCTCACAGCATTTGATCTGGCGATGATGCGTTACAGCCTACCGGCGTTGCTGTTGTTACCGTTTATGTGGCAAGCCAGAATCGCGATACGCCGCACTCACTGGTTACACCTGATCGGCATCAGTACCGGGGCTGGCATACCCTTCTTCTACCTGAGCTCCACCGGTCTGGACTATGCACCCGTCGCCCATGCGGGGTTACTGATACCTGGCACTTTTCCCGTGTTCGTGACGATGATTGCGGTCCTGATCTACCGGGAGACCCTTACACGACACAGGTTGATTGGATTGAGCCTGATTATGGCAGGTGTTACTTTGCTAATGTTTTCATCATTGGTCCAGCAGCAGGCCGATGTTTTGAAGGGCGATCTGTTACTGCTCGGTGCCAGCTTTTGCTGGGCACTGTTTACCGTATCCATGCGCGTGGCAGGTCTACCGCCACTGGCAGCGGCAGGCCTGCTTTGTTGGGTTTCCACTCTGATACTGGGGGTACTTTATCTGTTTGGCTGGGTAGAGAGTGGTTTAACTCAAGCTAGCCAGGATGAACTGTTACTGCAATTGATCATGCAGGCACTTGGAGCGGGATTGTTGGCGGGCTTTTTTTACGGCTTTGCGATTAACCGTCTGGGGGCGGAAAACACCGCCGCTATAGGTTCACTGACGCCAGTTATTGTGGGTCTCGCGGCCATTCCGCTACTGGGAGAACACTTGAGCCTTGCCGCTCTAGCGGGTATGGCGTTTATCTGCTGCGGGGTTATTAAAGCCAGCGGCTTCAGCCGCCACAAGCAAAAAACGGCAGCAATCATTCCGGCCCCGCGTGATGAGACCGACCTGTTAGCCTCTCGCTAACAGGTCGCAAAAGCGCTGCACATCCTCATCGGTGGTGGCAAACGAGGTGACCAGGCGCACGAAACGTTGATTAGCGCCGCATCGCTGTCCGGCGGGTAATGCACTCAGCCCCCAGTCATAGAACACAGCACCAGCTGCCTCTAGCTCCTCAGCCAGTTGGCTCGGCAGCAAGGCAAATATTTCATTAGCCTCTACTTTCCAGGCCAGCCTGACTCCCGGTGTGTTCTGCAAAGCACTGGCCAGCACCTGTGCATGCTTATTGGCTTGTGCGGCCAGAGTTAACCAGTGCAAATCTTTGAGCCAGGCGACGACCTGAGCACCGAACAAGCGTCCTTTGGACAACAGATGCCCAGTGCGCTTACGCCGATGCACAAAGCCCTGCGCCAGACTCTTATCAAAGAAAATAACCATTTCAGCACTGAGGCAGCCATTCTTGCTGGCACCCAGACAGAGCACATCAACCCCGGCCTTCCAGGTCAACTCGGCCGCTGAACAGCCCAGGCTCGCCAGTGCATTGGCAAAACGCGCACCATCCATATGTACCCGCATACCTCGCTGGTGCGCCAGACTCGCCAGGGTCGCAACTTCTTCCGGACTGTAAACCTGGCCTGCTTCATTGGCTTGAGTCAGGCTCAATACACCCAATAAGGGATTGTGTGGTACATGTTGGCTCTGAGTAGCCAGCAGTGCTGAAAAGTGTTCCGGGGTTATCCTGGATTCGCCGTCAGCGATGCTCAATAACCTGGCCCCTCCGGTAAAGAACTCAGGTGCTGTAGACTCATCTACCAGAATATGCGCCTGTGAGTGACAGACAATCACTTCCCAGGGTTGCACCATCGAAGACAATGCCAGGCAGTTGGCTGCCGTACCACTGGCGACAAAAAACACCTCACAGTCGCACTCAAATGTAGTTTGCACGGCCTTGACTGCAGCGGCTGTCCATTGATCCTCACCGTAGGATGCACAGATACCCGTATTAGCTTCAACTAAGGCTTTAAGCACCTGCTCCGAAGCCCCAGTTTGGTTATCACTACCAAAATACATTAAAAACCTTGCCCCTTTTGAGTGACTTAGTCAGATGACTCTTTAGTTGCGTCAGTTGCGTCGTTTGACTCATCAGTATCGACTGACTTTGAAGCGCGAGCCTCCTGCTGTTTTTTCCTGGCATTGAGTTTGCGGATCTTATCAGCCAGCGGACCAACGGTTTGAGAACCGCGACGTCCCGATGCTTCGTTTCGTGCTTGCTGCTCAGCTTCCAGACGTGCTTTCTCATAAACGGACAGGTGCTTTTTGCGTTTTTTCTGCGCCTGCTGTTTGCGGCTGGCGTAACTGTCCGGATCAGATAGCCGTTCTTTTTTCTTCGGCGCGGTTTCCATCAGGATCACTTTCACCGACTTGCGCTGTTTTTTAATGCGTGTCATTACTATTTTCTCCGGTCGCGGCTGCATTTTCAGCTTCAAGCGCGGCAAGCCGGGCCGCTTCATCTTTTTGCTGCCATTCGGTAAGGGTTTCAAAACTGATGCGTCCCAAGGTACCGGCTCGCATCTCATTAATCAGTATTTCTGACGCTTTATGTCTGTCTACCACCCCACCGGGGCGCAAACAGCCGCGCTTTCGGCCAATGACATCAAGTAGATCATCGGCAATTTCCGGCAGGTCTGTCAAACGGTAGCGCGCTCTCAGATTATCGGCATAATGATCCAGCATAAAGCGTGCGGCAAAGGTGGCAACCAACTCGTGCTCAATGGCCGTGTCTTTAATCGCACCACTTGCTGCCAAGCGATAGCCTGAATCCGGATCTTCAATTTTTGGCCAGAGTATACCCGGTGTATCAGACAGCGCCAGCCCACCCTGAACGGTGTAACGCTTCTGTTGGCGCGTCACTGCTGGCTCATTACCGACTTTCGCAAGTTTACGCCCCAGTATGGCATTCAGCAGCGTGGATTTACCCACATTGGGTATGCCCATAATCATCGCTCTGACCGGGCGCTCAGCTTTGGCTCTGGTCGGTATCATTTGCTTGCAGATCTCTGGCAGGCGTTTGACTAACTTCTGTTGTGATGCGTCCAGGGCAATGGCCCGCACACCTTCCTGACTATTGAAATGTGCCAGCCATTCTTCGGTAATCTGTGGATCTGCCAGGTCCTGCTTGTTGAGGATTTTCAACACCGGTTTACCTTTGCGGAGTTGATTCACCAGTGGATTTTCGCTGGATCGCGGTAAGCGGGCATCCAGTACTTCGATTACCAGGTCTATTTCACTCATCACTTCAGCGATCTCTTTACGCGCTTTGTGCATATGACCTGGGAACCAGTTGATTTGACTCATAGTTTTCAGACTTATATAACTTAAAGGGATTCAGTGCTACAAACTAGTGCGCTCTTACTGCAAACATTATACACTTTCATGACAACACTCCTCAGTAGAAATTAAGGTTTTCCTTCAGTATGGGCACACAGGCGCAAATTCTTCTTACCCGACAACCGATTTTTGATGCCCATCAAAAAGTTGTTGCCTACGAATTGCTGTGCCAAAGTGAATCCATGCAGCAATTGGTCAGCGCCGAAGATGATAGTCTGTCGTCAGCGGCTGTACTGGATGCCTACACCAGTATCTCAGATCAGGGTGAAGTCAAAAGAGTACCCGCTTTTATTTCACTGTCTTTTGCCTTACTTAAACAAACGGGTCTGCCAGGTCTGCCAAAAAAGCAGGTCATTCTTGAATTCAGCCTTAAAGGCGCTGAACCCAAAGAGGCACTGCGCAATCTATTGCCACTGATAAATGAGGGTTATCGGGTTTCAGTCAGTAACGTTGACGACCCCCAAGCCTTTTCTTCACTATTGAAGCTGGTCTATCTGATTAAAATCAGTGTGGATGGTAAAACACCCACCGAAATTCACGCCTTGCGACAACACCTGGCGCCCTGGAAGCGGCCGTTGATGGCCACTCATATCAGTGATTATGAAACCCTGGAACTGTGTGTATCCAGCAAGTTTAGTCTGTTTCAGGGCAATTTTCTCAGCAAACCCCGCGCGATGGCGGGACAAAAGGTCAAAGCTAATCAGGTGGTTTTGATTCAGCTACTACAGATCCTTGGCGATCCCAAGGCAACGCCGGAAAAAATTGAAAAACTGATTCTGCAAGATCCAGTTCTGACTTATAAACTGTTACGTATTGTTAACTCGGCAGCGTATGCACTGGTTAGAGAAGTGGAATCAGTTGCTCAAGCTGTTGTACTGCTTGGACTTGAACAAGTACGTAAGTGGGCAACCGTAATTTCATTGGATGCCCATACCGGCAAACCAGAAGAGTTGACACGCAACCTGCTGACGCGTGCGCATATGTGTGAACTGATTGCCGTACAGCAGAAACGTCAGCCAGCCTCTTCCTACTTTATGGTGGGAATGATGTCCGGTATTCACTTACTCTTGGACATACAACAGGATGAGCTGTTAGAACAGCTCCCCTTGGCCGACGACATAAAAGAGGCCATCAGCCAATACAGCGGTCCACTGGGTAACATATTATCTCAGGTGATGAGCTATGAAAGTGGTGAATGGGATAAGTTACCAGCTGACTTTGACGGCGAACTGTATGAAAACGCCTACCGTGGCGGCTTGAAGTTAACTAAAGACTCTATGCAAGCCTTGTACGAAACCACAGCTAGCTGACAGACATCAGAACACCTGATGCCTGTCAGCATCCTGCCAGGCTGGGAAGCTATCTCTAAAACTATTCAGTGCCGCTTTATGTAACTGACAGGTTTCAATAAAAGCCTCGCCTTTGGGATAATCACACTTAGGCTCTCCTTTAAAATCAACCAGCATTGAGTCACCGCTATAGTGATTACCTTTAGCGTCGTCCCCCACTCGATTAACACCGATGACATAGCATAAATTTTCTACTGCACGTGCCTGAAGCAATATACGCCAGGGGTGCGCACGTGGTGCCGGCCAGTTAGCCACACAAACTAACAAATCGTATTCAAATGGCTGTTCGGAGGATGATTGCTGTCGCAACCAGACGGGAAAGCGCAAGTCATAGCAGACACTAAGCAAGATGCGAAAACCGTTTAACTCAACTACGACTCTGTCCTGCCCCATGGCATAGCGTTGGTGCTCACCCGCCATACGAAACAAGTGACGCTTGTCATAAAATTTCAGTTCGCCGTCCGGTGTTGCCCAGATCATGCGGTTATAATATTCTTCGTTTTGTTTTACCGCTACGCTACCGGTAATGACACAGCCCCGCTGAATCGCCTGAGCACTCATCCATTTAACCACATCACTTTCGTCGAAGGGCTGTGCCATTTCACGAGAGTTCATAGTAAAACCGGTGGCAAACATTTCTGGTAAAACGATCAAATCGGTAACATCTGATCCTGTATCACCTAGCATCGCATCAATACGGTCACAATTTTCTACTGGATTCTCCCAGCGCAGATCACATTGCACTAATGTCGCTCGTAAGGATGAGTGCAGGGATGACATAAATGACTCCTAGACTTTTTTGGTCAGATCGGTGCTGAAATGCTTACCCATTTCCAGCGCAATCCGGCATTGTACCAAAAATTGGTTAAACACTCTGAAATCACGATCTTCAACCGGACCAGCCGTTTCAGTTTTATCGGCATAGAGTAAGCCCAGAGTTTTACCAGATACGGTCAAGGGTGACACAATCAACCCTCCAGGCCTAATACTTTGCAGATAATCATCTGGCAAGCGATTCTGCCAGCCGGGATCACGGGCATCAGGCACCAGCAACGCAACCCCGCGATCCATAATATGAAAGAACAAGCGACTGCTTTTGTCGGCCCTGTTTAGCTGGAAGTAACTCATCACCGGGTCCAATTGCTCACCTTCAAGGAGTTTAGCAACCAATTGCTGGCCAGCATTTACACTGAGACAAAATACTACTCGTTCCAACGAACAACTGGCTTCGATGCCTTCAACGCAGGTCAGCAATACCTGGGTTGTGGGTGCCTGCCCTGTCATCAGCTCATTCATTTTTTCCAGGTATTTCAACTGCAGCTGATTGTATTCTGCCAGACGCTTCTGTTGCTCAGCAGAATAGGCATCATCCTGATTTTTTCTGGTGCTTTGCTGCTCCTGCCGTGCATGCACGTAAAATGATACCTTACGGCTGAGCTCATCAAGTGATTCATTACCACTGGCGGAAACCGGCGGAATTAACGCACGGTGCGACAATCCATACTGATCAATATGATCGCACAACTGCCGCACTGAATGGTGCAGTGTTTCTTCAAGCTTTTCGGCAGGTTGGCGTGTCAGTTCTGACATCAGCTTCAACTGCTCAGTATATTCATCCCCTTCCAGTTGCGGGGAACGCTGGTAAACCTGTTCAAATAACTGATGACAGCCGGAAACAATTTGCTGATTGAGGCGTTCCTGTTCAGATACTCCCGGTTGTGGTTCACCCGTACGCAAACTACTGACCACACGTTTGGAAAACCCCCAGCTCTGAATCAAATCCCGCCCAAGCGTTAAAAATTCACCACCCAGAGTTTGCTGTTGAATATTTACCCAGCTCAAACGGCGTTGTTTACGCTGTTCCAGCATCGAGAGGTATACATCAGGCAGCGTAAAAGCGACAACAATCTCACCCAGACTGAACAGCAAACCACAAATATAGGTTTCCTCAACATCATCGATACCGGCACTGAGTGCCAGATCACGTGCGGTGGATGCATTTAACACAGCGGTAACCAGCAGGTCTTCCACTCGGCTGTTCGGTTCTTTTTCACCGAAACTTTCAATCAGCTTTAATGTCATGCAGAGGTTACGTATACGTTCAAAACCTATCAGCACCACAGCACGTGAGATAGCCGTAATTTTGCCACTGCCACGGTTATAATGATTGGAATTAGCCAGACGCAGCAACTTGGTAGTCAAATTAGCATCTTTCATCACCGCGATGGCCAGCGCCATGGCATCGGTATCGCCAGCGCTGCTGATCTGACGAATATGATTAACCGTTGCGCTAAATACTGGCAGGTCACCCAATCGATCAAGGCGAGCGTAGATAGTATTTAAGGTTTCCTGATACTTCAAGGAGATACCACACTTATCGATAGTGACAGTTTTAATGTTGTTATAAGATTCAGCATAGTCTCAAGCTCTGAGCGACTCAAGCAAAACTGACTAATCCAAACGTCGACCCTGATTCAATCTGATGACCTGATCATAGCGATCCAGGCCTTGTAAATGATGTGTGATAATCAACAAAGTTTGCCCTGGTCGGTAACTGAATACTGCATTCATAACCTGTGTAGCAGTGTGAATATCCAAGCCCTCCGTGGGTTCATCCAGAATCAGTATCGGAGCAGCCTTTAACATAGCGCGGGCAATACCCAGACGCTTACGCTGCCCACCTGACAAGCGATTGCCACCCTCACCCACTTCACGATTCAGTCCGTCGTCACCGAGCATCTCGGTCATACCCAGTTGCTCCAGTAACTCCAACATCTGCTCATCAGTGGCTTCAGGATCAGCCAATTGCAGATTAGAACGGATGCTACCGGCAAACAACTGTACCGGTTGAGATAAAACCGCCATCTGATCACGCAATTGCTGTTCAGGGTAGGACTCAACAGCCACACCGCCCACTAACACACGCCCTTGCTGGTATTGCCAAAAGCGTGATAACAAATTGATGATTGAGCTCTTGCCACTGCCCGTATGACCCACCAGTGCAACCTTTTCGCCAGGGTTCACCTGTATAGACACCCCCTGAAGTACCAGGGTGGCGTCATAGGCAAAATCTACCTGATCAAGCTGAATCTCACCCGGGCTAGTGACCAGCACGGACTCTTTGGGAAACAACATATCGGAACGTTGAGAGGTGATTTCCTGCAGATTCTCGGCAGCAGCGCGCGTTTTACCCAGGTACTGATAAGCCAGCGGCAGTGATGCTACAGCTTCAAAGCTTGCCAGCACACAAAACACCACCAGGGCCAGCCAGGCCGGTGACAGCTGCTCTGTGGTTACCAGATTGACCCCAATCATCAATGCCAACAGTGTGGTCAGTCCAGCGGCCAGCGTCATCAGTGCCGCCGTCACACCACTGACCAGACTCATTCGCAGCTGTGCTTGCAATAAAGTCTGTTGAGACTGCTGTAATTCCTGTTGCTGTTGATTCAGGGCTGAATACACATGCAGTTCTGCCATTCCCTGCACATAGGACAAAGTTCTCAGACGCAGCGAAGAGGCATAGCCAACCATTTCTCGTCCAGTCACAGCACCGAGCTTATGCCCTAACATGGGAATCAACAGACCCGACACCAGTAGGGCAACAAACAACAAGGTCCCCAGCGAAGGTGCGACCCACCCAAGGAACAAAGACACCAGTATACCCGTGACCAACGCTACCAGACTGGGAGAAAGTACCCGTAAATACAGGTTATCCAGTGAGTTAATATCCGTAATCAAACGATTCAGTAGATCAGCTGTACGATAGTGTCTCAGACGTGCTGGATTCAGTGGTTCCAGGTGGGCGTAAAACCAACTGCGCAGCTGTGCCAGCAATCTAAAGGTCGCTTCATGTGTAGTAACCCGCTCAAAGTACCGTCCTGCTGTTCTGGCTATAGCAAAACCTCTGACCCCCCCACCCGGGGTCATGTAGTTAAATGCCTGCGCTGATACCACTGAAACCCCAGCTAAAGCAGTTGCCGAAATAAACCAGCCGGAAAGGGTCAATAATCCGATACTTGACAGCAGCGTGACCAAACCCAAAAAGCTTCCAAACAGCACCCACCACAGATGCGGTTTCATCAAGCGGATAAAAGGCATTAATACTGTCATTAGCTAACCATCTCTTGTAACTGTTTTCTCAAAGCTGCATCAGCTTCAACACACTCACCTTGCTGTAACACACACAAGCGATCGGCTAACCGCATCGTCGCAGGACGGTGTGTCAGCAATAAGGTGGTACGTCCACGACAAAGGCGAGCCAACGCCTGCAACACCAGCTCTTCACTGGCAAGATCCAGGCTCGCCGTCGGCTCATCTAACAGCAAAACCGGAGCATTCTTTAAAAAAGCGCGCGCTAAAGATAAGCGCTGAATCTGACCACCAGAGAAATTGGCACCCGCTTCCCCTACCCGTGTATCCAGACCTTCTGCAAGGCAATCAATAAACTCACTGGCCGCCGCCTGATCGCAGGCGGCTCTGATTTGATCATCGGTCGCTTGCGGATTAGCCATCAATAAATTGTCACGAATACTGCCAGGAAATAACGTCGTGTGCTGACTGACAAACGCGACCTTCTCCATCCAGACTGAACGCGATAACTGAGCCAAGGGAATGGTGCTTATCCGTATTTCACCCTGCTGAGGACAATCAAAGCCTGCCAGCAAATTCAGAACAGTGGATTTTCCTGCTCCGCTAGGACCTACAAGCGCAACACATTCCCCAGGTGCTACCTGTAAACAAAAGTTGTGTAATACTGGCTGGGGTTGTTCCGGATAACTGAAACTGATCTGATGCAGTTTAAGATCTGGCTGGGATTCGGGTAACACTTGTTGACCACCCGATTCCAGATACTCCTGTTCATCAAGAAGATCTATGATGCGCTCAGCTGCCGCTATAGCTTCCTGCTTGGAATGGTAGTGTGTGCCCAGCTCCCGCAAGGGCAAATAAAACTCGGGAGCCAGAATCAACAGAAACAGCGCATGATAGAGTGTAATTTCACCACCCCAACTGCCAAAATCCAGCAAACCTAAAAAACTGAAACCCAGATAAACAGCCAGAATGGCGATGGATATAGAAGCAAAAAATTCCAGAACTGCTGAAGACAAAAAGGCCAGCCGTAATACCTGCATGGTGCGGATACGAAACTCATCAGCATTATCAGCGATAATCTGCTGCTGTTCCTGGCTACGAGAGAACAGCTTAAGTGTGCCTAGACCCTGCACTACATCCAGAAAATAGCCACTCAGTTGCGCCAACGCGCGAAAGTTACGACGGTTAGCTTCCGCTGCACGCGTGCCAACCATTGCCATAAACAAGGGGATCAGGGGTGCGGTTGCCAGAAAAATCAGTACAGCTGCCCAGTTAATCGGTAACACAAAGGCCAAAATAACCAGTGGAATGATGCCTGCCAGTGCCATTTGCGGCAGGTAGCGGGCAATAAAGCCATCCAATGCTTCAACCTGCTCCATTAATAAACTGCTGAGTTCACCACTGCGCTGGCTCTTGCTATAAGCTGGCCCCAGTTGCGCCAACCGGGCCAGTAGTTCAGCGCGCAACCTGGAGCGCACACCAACAGAGGCACGCTGACCGCTCCACTCTCTGAGCACACCCGAGGCGCCACGGAACAATAACGCTAACAACAGCATAACTAAAAGGCCTTTCAGTTCACTGAGCTGAGCGCCCTGAAACAGGGTCTCATTCACGGCACGCGCTAACAAATGCGCCTGCAGTACCAGCATTAAGCCTGCAAAAATACCGGCGGCAATGCTGAGCCGAACCCAGCGTTTCTCATTTCCCAACAGTCCTTTCAACCAGCGGGATGTGTCTCCTGTTGACTCGCGTGTTGTTGCTTGCATCGTTGCTCTTAAATTTTCGTAGGACTGCGGGTTAACTCACTATCGGATCAGCGCCACACAACGGCCCGCCAATCCACGGGCCTGTTCAAGTCGCTGGGTGTTCTGCAGTGAGTCACTGGATTTCCCACGCATCGTGGCAATGCGTGGATTGTTTACCATCGGCCTAGTGCTTAAATAGTCCAATACCTCAAGCGCCTGCCGCGGCTGATTGCAGACCAGCACCATATCACAGCCAGCATCCAAAGCTTTTTGGCAGCGTTGCGCATAACTTCCAGCAATACTAGCACCTTCCATAGTCAGGTCATCACTGAATATGACCCCGGAAAAGCCCAGTTGTTTGCGAAGTTTTTCTTTTAGCCAATAAGACGAAAAGCCCGCAGGTTCCACATCAACCTGACTATACACCACATGGGCAGGCATAATTGCATCCAGGCCATGTGTGATCAAATACTTAAATGGTTGGATATCGGACTGTTCAAGATGGGCTTCGTCACGCTCATCAACAGGCAACTCCAGATGCGAATCCGCTTGTACCCAGCCATGTCCGGGAAAGTGTTTACCGGTTGCCGCCATACCGGCTTCATGCATACCCTGCATAAAGGCCAGCGCCAACTTGGCCAGGGTTTCAGGGGTAGATGCGAAGGCTCGATCGCCGATAATGGAGCTTTGCTGCCAGTCGATATCCAACACTGGGGCAAAACTGATATCGATATCAAAGGCCCGCAACTCGGCTGCCATCAGCCAACCCAGCTCATGCGCTGAAACACAAGCCTCGACTGGATCCCGTTGATACATGCGCCCCAGAACAGCCATCGCCGGTAGTCTGGTAAAACCGTCACGAAAACGCTGTACCCGCCCACCTTCCTGATCAACAGCGACAATTAAATCGGGTCGTATCGACCGAATCGCTTGCATCAGTTGCTCAAGCTGAGCCGGATCAGTGTAGTTACGACTGAATAAAATCAGCCCGCCGACTTCCGGTTGTTGCAGGGTGATCGCTTCTTCGGCGGTCAGCGATGTGCCAACCAGGTCCAGCATCAAAGCGCCTGTTGCCATGTATTATCTCACTCAGCTGTAATGCTGACCCGACAGCCCGCCGGGATCAGTTCAAAAAGTTCAATTATATCGGTATTGCGCATGCGTACACAGCCATGTGACATAGGTAACCCCATAGGTTCAGTGTCTGGGGTGCCGTGAATATAGATGAAACGACGCATGCTATCGACCCGGCCTAGCCGGTTAATACCGCGTTCCAGGCCGCACAACCAGAGAATACGGGTCAAAATCCAGTCTCGCTGGGGATAACGTGCGGCTAAGGCCGGTGTGTAATACTCACCGGTAAATCGACGACCGACAAACACCGCATTTGCGGGTAAGCCTGCACCAATTTTAGCACGAACATAATGCAGACCGACGGGCGTACAACCACTATTTTCAGTATTTCCAACACCCTTTAGCGCCGTGGAAACGGCATAACTACGAATCAGTTCGCCTTGAACAAACAACAAAAGTCGCTGTTCGGCAACCGAGATGTGAAGGGTTTCAGCGGTCATCAGATACGGCAGAAATAGGTTTTTTCACCACGTGCTTGCATGCCTGCAGCCAGTACCGGAATCATACGATGTAAAATTCGCTCTATTTCGGCACTGTCTTTGAAACTGCTTTTTTCCAGCGTCAGCAGCATATGGTAGTTAGACAACGTAAACACTATCGAACCGAGCAAGAAATGCAAACGCCAGAAAAACTCATTATCTTCCATGGGTGCCGCATCTTTACGCAGACAATCCATGAACTTTTCCAGTCGATGCCAATACTCAGAAATGAAGAATTCACGCAGCTCTTCCTGATTTTTCATATACGCCAGCTCTAACAGACGCATAAAAACTGACAGCGAAAAAGTATTTATCTGGCTTACATTCAGCAGCGCACGCATCAGAATTTCAAGCAGTTCTTCAATGCGAACAGGTGAAGGGTCAAGCAGTCGATCTTCAAGCGCTGCCTCAATGTCATCACAGAGCGGTTCCATCAGGCGCTCACAGACAGCATTAACCAACCCCTGCTTAGAGCGGAAGTGGTAATTAACTGCAGCCAGGTTTACATCAGCGGCTGAGGTTATTTGTCGCATGGTGGTTTCAGTGAAACCCTGCTCTGCAAACAAGGATTCTGCTGCCAGAATAATCCTTGTAGCGGTTTTCACTCGACGTTTCATCACCATCTTCCGTACACTCCCTTAAAGACGAACCTGCGTTTGAAACTATTTAGAGCCTATTATACAAAATTTACGCTGAATGTCAGTGATAATGATTACATTAAGGGCCGCTGACTGATTCGCTGCCACCAACGCAACAACAAACGGTCAGAAGAATCCGCCGCCAACTCACCCAACCTGTCCTGCAAGCCCTTTTTATGCTCATAACTGACTTTATACAGGTCAGATTCTTCAGCCGCTTGCGTCAGATATTCATCACTGGTGGCCAATTGGTCCACCAACTTCTCCGCAAGGGCCTGGCGACCATACCAAATTTCACCGGTTGCCACTTTGGCAATATCCAACTGAGGACGATACTCGCTTACAAAAGTTTTGAATAATTGATGAGTTTCTTCCAGTTCTTCAACAAACTTTTCCCGCCCCTTATCGGTATTCTGGCCAAATACAGTTAAGGTGCGCTTATACTCACCCGCCGTCAGTATTTCGTAGTCGATATCGTTTTTCTTGAGTAAGCGATGAAAGTTGGGTAATTGCGCAACCACACCAATCGATCCCACAACGGCAAAGGGTGCGGCCAGGATTTTGTTGCCGATACACGCCATCATATAACCACCGCTGGCAGCGACCTTGTCGACACAAATAGTCAGATTAATCTGTTTACGCCGTAAGCGCTCCAGTTGCGAGGCGGCAAAGCCATAGGCATGTACCATGCCACCAGGGCTTTCCAGGTTCAGCACGACCTCATCCTTCTCCGGGCGAGCAATGGCAAGGATAGCGGTGATCTCTTCGCGCAGATGCTCAGTGGCCGAAGCGCTGATATCGCCATCAAAATCCAGCACATAAATGCGTTTTTTATCAGTTTCTTCCAGCTCACCTTTTTTGGCCGCTTTGCGACGGGCCTTGGCATCCGCTTTTTCCTGTTTGCGCTCTTGCTTGATGCGCTGACGCAGCAACTCATCATCCAACACCGCTTCTTCCAGCGCTTCGTACATCTCCTTGTACTTGTCATTAAGATTTTTTACTTCAACATGCCCTTCAGACTGCTGATGACGACGGCGACTGACCAGACTCGCCGCAACAATTATGACCAGCAAAATTGCTAATACCAATGTCAGTGTTTTGGCCAGAAACAGGCCATATTGTGTCAGAAAATCGATCACCATCTTCTCCAAGTACAGGGAATTGCATCAGGTTCGCTTTCGCGGCGGGCTAATGTAACATATATACGTAATAATGAGCCCGGAAGCCACTGCATGAGCACAAATATTACACTTGATAAAATCGTCGATAAACTGCCCGCAAAATTTAACCCGGAGCAGGCCGAAGGTTTGAAAGCCATTTATCAGTTCAGGATTGCTGATGCGGCCTGTTTTTATCTGACCATTGCTAACAGTCTCTGTAACAGCTGTTATGGCGATCATCCGGACCCCGACATTACCCTACTGATGGATGAGGCGACCCTGATTCGGGTAATTAGCGGCGAACAGGATGGCATGAGCGCCTTTATGAAAGGCCAGCTGCGGGCCGAAGGTAACGTCATGCTGGCCACTCGCCTGGGTAAACTCTTCAGTCGTTGAGTCGTCCGGACAGAAAATGCTCAATCAACTGTCCCGATATGGCAAATGCCGGTGGCAGAGAGGGTAATTTATCGGCAGAGAACCAGTCAGCGGCCAGAATTTCAACACCATCAGGTTGCAGATCTCCACCCGCATATTCTGCAAAAAAACCTAACATCAGCGAGTGCGGAAAGGGCCAGGACTGACTTTTAAAATAGCGAATATTAGTCACTTCAATACCCACCTCTTCACGTACTTCTCTGGCAACAGCCTGTTCAGCTGTCTCACCCGGCTCGATAAAACCCGCCAGGGTACTGTAGCGCCCGGGAGCAAAATTGGCCGCATGTGCCAGCAAACACTGATCACCCTTAGTAATCAGCACAATAATACAGGGCGACACGGGGGGATAGTGTACGTGACCGCAGCCCGTGCACTCCCGGGCTATTTCTTCTTGCGCATGCCGTCGCAGAGGAGAAGCACAACAATGACAAAACTGTGCCTGCTGTTGCCAGCGGGCTAACTGTGCCTTGCGTGATAATGCTGCAAATTCAACCTCATCGACCGCTTGTGACAAAGCTTCACGTAAATTTTGCATAATCCGCCCTAACTTACGGCTTAGTATTAACCATTCTGCTTAAGCCATAGACAATTACCCGCTGATTTTTTATCCAGCAGGGTTAAAAATACCTCATGTGCCTGCAACTCTTCATCAGAAGGTTCTATAACCCTGAGATTAAAATTTTCTGCATTAACCGGGCGTATGCCAACCACGCCATCGTCATCCTCATTATCACCTTCCTGACCCAGCGCAAGCGCCGTCTGCCCCCCTGTCAGCAGCAGATAAATTTCGGCCAGAATCTTCGAATCGAGTAACGCGCCGTGTAATTCACGATCAAAATGCTCGACACCAAAGCGACGGCACAGTGCATCCAGATTATTTTTTTGCCCTGGAAATTTTCTCCGAGCCAACATCAGCGTATCGGTTACCTTCGGGCAAATATCTGCCATCCGCTCGGTATAACCGTTGCGCGCTAACTCCGCATCCAGAAAGCCTATATCAAAGGCCGCATTGTGAATGATCAGCTCAGCTCCGCGCACAAACTCAATAAAGGCTTGGCTGATGGCGGCAAATTTTGGCTTGTCCGCAAGATCGGCATTGGTGATCCCGTGCACAGCGATCGCTTCAGCTTCTATCTCACGATCCGGTTGGATATATTGATGATAAGTGTTACCCGTAAGCCGGCGTAACTGCATCTCAACACAGCCAATTTCAATAATATTATGACCCTGCGCCGGATCGATACCGGTGGTTTCCGTATCCAGGATAATCTGTCTCATCAAGCTTCTCGTCTACCAAATTCATCTACACCACGATTCGCCAAGGTATCGGCTATCTCATTTTCCACATGACCGCTATGACCCTTTACCCAGCACCACTCGACCTGATGCCGAGCGACCTGTTCATCAAGCGCCTTCCATAGATCAGCATTTTTCACTGGCTGCTTAGCAGCCGTCTTCCAACCATTTTTTTTCCAGCCCTTCAGCCACTCGGTAATCCCTTTGCGTAAATACTGTGAATCTGTTGTTAAACGTATCTGGCAGGGCCGTTTCAGGCATTTAAGCGCCTCCACAGCAGCGGTCATTTCCATGCGATTATTAGTCGTATCTGGCTCACCACCATACAACTCTTTCTGCTTACCTTCATAGCGCAACAAGGCACCCCAGCCACCTGGCCCAGGGTTCCCCTTACAAGCTCCATCGGTGAATATTTCCACTAAACTCAAACTGACTTCCCTCTGGCGGTTTTATTTCGTGCGGATGGCTCTGCCACCGGAAAAGGGATAAGTTTACGCGTTTTCCACGCAGGTTTTAATGGGGTAACCCCTGCAACATCCTTGCGAATAAGCATCATCAACACCACACCGCTATAGGTAGGGAAGCGCGACACCCACTTTTCAAGAAAAACCATGCGTTTACGCCAGCGCTCATTTTCCAGCGGTGGACGATGAAAAGCACTGACGCTTTTAAGCTCGGTCAAATCCAGCAAACGTACCCAGTCATTCAAGCGCCAATGACTGAACCCATGAGCCACCCACGGCACCCTGGCACCACGTTTACTGCGTCGACAGATCCCCCAAAAACTGGCGGGATTGAAGCTCACAATCAACATATGGCCACCAGGTCGCAGTACTCTTGAGGCTTCTCTTAGCACCTGATGAGGCTGATCAGCAAAATCCAAAGCATGGTGCAAAATCACAACATCCATGGTGCTATCGGTCAAAGGCAACTCGTGAGGCTGAGCTATGATGGTATGTTCATCCATACCCAGTGCCATGCGCGGACAAAGCATCACCTTATGTGAAACCGGACTCGGCTCATACAGCTTTACCGATGCGTCATAACCTATTTGTACCAAGTGGTATCCAAAGGCTGTATGAATCAACTGATCAGCCATCTGGCGTTCACAGGCCGCTATTTCCTGGCCCAATGGCGAAGCAAACCAGTCTTTCAGGCCTTCGGCCAGGCTCTCGGCAGAAAGGTGTTGTGCTTGACTCATACAGTGTCCTCTGTGGTATGAAATGCAGGTTACAGCAGATTATTTCCCCACTGACTAAACATGCCATGCTTAATTACAGTACAATCGATTAAGGCTAAAGTTTTATTAACCGGAGCATAATATGCTTAATCTGACCCCCATTCCTGCATTCAACGACAATTATATATGGGCAATTTGTCACCCTGAAGCACCTGATTCAGGCGTCATTATAGTAGACCCCGGCAGTGCAGATTGCGTTCAGCAATGGCTTCAGGAAAACAGCAGAAAACTCGCTGCCATACTCATCACCCATCATCATGAAGACCATACTGGCGGTGTCACTGAGCTACAGCAGCAAAATGACTATTGTCCAGTGTACGGGCCATCCAACTCACCTTTTGAGGGTATTACTCAACCTTTGACTGAAGGTGATCTGATTTGTTTACTTGATACGGCTTTTGAAGTCAAAGCTGTACCTGGCCATACCCTTGATCATATCAGTTATTATGCGCCGTCTGCGGGTTTATTGCTTTGCGGTGATACACTGTTCATGGCTGGCTGTGGACGACTGTTTGAAGGCACTGCTGAGCAGATGCAGGCTGCCATGGATTATTTCGCCAGCCTCCCCGATGATACCCGGGTTTGTGCAGCGCACGAATATACTCTGTCCAACCTGGCCTTTGCCCATGCGGTGGAGCCGGAAAATCAGGATATACGCGTCATGACCGAGAAATGCCGCAGTATGCGCGAACAAGACCTTCCCACCCTGCCCTCAAGAATCGGGTTAGAAAAAGCCATTAATCCGTTCATGCGTACCCGAGAAACATCTGTCATTCATACAGTTTATGGTCATAGCGGTGAACATCCGGACTCACCAGCGCAAACGCTGGCGCTGCTAAGAGAGTGGAAAAACAGTTTTTGATTGCGTCTGTGTGTTTGACTGATAGAATGTGCGGTTAAGTTTATATTCAGGTTCGGATCGCCATGTCTAAATTACGCACAGGTTTACTTTCTCTGCTTGCCGCTGTCGTTGTCAGCGGCTGTGCCAGCAGCAAACCCGCACAGGACGTCAGTCGTAATATATATGATAAACATTACGTTGATGAGAAAAGTCTACTGATTTCCAACATACGTATGGGAAATTTATATCGACGTAGCACCCCCTCACAACCACTGGAACCGGTGACTGCCTGGGATCTTACCCGCGAACACCTGGTTCTTGAACCGAATCGAGAAGATATCAGAGTGGCGCGGGAACTGGACTGGCTTACCGAAAATCCAGAGCACCTTACTACCGTCAGCCGCCGGGCATTACCCTACTATCACTATATTCTTGAACAGGTACTTGAACGCGATATGCCTGCTGAAGTCGCGCTGATTCCGTTTATTGAAAGTGGTTACAACCCCTTTGCCGTCTCATCAGCAAGAGCAGCGGGCCCTTGGCAGTTCATTCCCGGCACGGCTCGCAATTTTGGTCTGGAAAGTAACTGGTGGTACGATGGCCGTCGTGACATTGTTGCTTCCACCGATGCCGCCCTGAACTATCTGTCGATGCTCAATAAAATGTTTGAAGGAGACTGGCTGCTGACCTTTGCTGCATATAATGCAGGTGAAGGAAATGTGCTGCGTGCCATAAAACGTAACAGCAAAGCCAATCAGCCCATTGACTACTGGTCATTACGTCTGCCCGGTGAAACCATGCGTTACGTTCCAAAATTGCTGGCTACGGCAATAATGATACGTGATGCAGATAGCCTGGGTGTTGAGTTAGAGGCCATACCTGCTGAACCCTACTTCACCGAAATCGATACGGGTGGACAACTCGACCTGTCTCAAGCAGCCGCACTGGCTGCAATAGATTTGGATGAATTGAAACGTCTCAATCCAGGCTTTAACCGCTGGGCGACAGCACCGGAAGGCCCTCATCGTCTGCTGGTTCCGGTTGATCAAGCCGATCAACTCCAGAGCGCACTAATTTCATTACCCGCTGAACAAAGGGTAAATTATCAACACTATACAATTAGTGCAGGCGATACATTGGGTGAAATTGCGCAGCGATACAGCACTACCGTTTCTGCCCTGCAACAAGCAAACAAACTAAAAACTACCAGAATTCGCATCGGTCAGACCTTGCTTGTTCCGTCAGACAGCACCAATATAGCATTCGAAACCACAAGGTCTGAATCAGGTTAAGACGCTATGATAAAACCCCTGCAACACACTACGCGCATTACGGCAATCATTCTTTTATTTAGCCTCGGCAGTTGGAGTTTTGCAGACACATCCACCACGCATGGCATCGCCATGCATGGTGATCTTAAATACCCGGCTGACTTTACCCACTTTGATTATGTCAACCCGGATGCCCCAAAAGGTGGCCGTGTTGTGCAATCTGCCGTCGGCAGCAGCTTTGACAGCTTTAACCCGTTCATAGTCAAAGGCACACCCGCTGAAGGTATCGGTCTACTGTACGATAGCCTGACTACCAAATCTGATGACGAGCCATTTTCTGTATACGGACAGCTTGCAAAAAGCATAACCCTGCCAGATGATCGCAGCTGGATCGAATTTGAACTACGTAAAGAGGCTGTATTCAGTGATGGTGTGCCAGTCACAGCCGAAGATGTGGTAAACACCTTTCAGTTACTACGTGAAAAAGGCAGTCCATTTTATCGTACTTACTATGCTGATATCACCCTCATCGAAGCACTCGATAGCCACCGGGTTCGCTTTGAGTTTGCTGAAACAGAAAACCGCGAATTAGCGCTAATTGTCGGTGAAGTACCCGTACTGCCTAAACACTTCTGGGATCAGCGTGATTTTGAAGAGTCTGGTCTGGAAATACCTATCGGCTCAGGCCCCTATCTACTGGCCAGCTATGATCCAGGACGTACCATTACCTATAAACGAAATCCAGATTATTGGGGTCAAGACCTGCCGGTACAGCGCGGTCGCTATAACTTTGATGAATGGGTTTTTGATTATTACCGTGACGGTACCGTTGCACTGGAAGCCTTCAAGGCAGGCCAGTATGACTTCCGCACCGAATATTCAGCCAAGAACTGGGCAACCGGCTATAACGGTTCAGCGCTGAATGAAGGACGAATGATCAAAGAAACCATCGAGCATGAAAACCCCACCGGCATGCAGGCTTTTGTCATGAATACCCGGCGCTCACTGTTTGCTGATTCCCAGGTGCGATATGCCTTGGCGCACGCCTTCGATTTTGAGTGGACCAATCGGGCTATTTTTTACGACGCCTACAAACGTAGCCACAGCTATTTTTCCAACTCGGATATGGCCGCAGATGAATTGCCAAGTGAACAGGAACTTACGATACTTGAGCCAGTGAGAGAGCAACTCCCTGAAGCCGTCTTTACACAGGTTTATCGTGCACCACAGACAGATGGAGGCGGCAATATTCGCATCCAAACACGTAAAGGATTGCACCTGCTGGCTGAAGCTGGCTGGACCCTGGATCAGGGCGTATTACGCAATGAACAAGGCCAACCCTTCCGTTTTGAAATACTCATATTCCAGAATAACCTGGAACGTTTGATCTCGCCGTTTATCCGCAACCTGGAGCGCATGGGTATTCAGGCCAATATTCGTGTCGTGGATATTTCCCAATACATTAATCGTCTGCGTGATTATGACTTTGATATGATCGTCGGCAGCTTTGCTCAGTCAAATTCACCAGGCAATGAGCAGCGTGAATACTGGCACTCCTCCAGCGCTGACCGTCCGGGAAGTCGGAATTTGATTGGTATCCGCAATCCAGCCATTGACTATCTGGTGGACCAACTGATTCAGGCCCCTGACCGTGAACAGCTGGTCTACCGAGCCAGAGCACTTGACCGCGCTTTGCAATGGAACCATTATGTTATTCCGCATTACCACACAAACGCATACCGTATTGCCTACTGGAACAAGTTCGGTATACCCGATATTCGCCCAAACCATGCAATAGGTTTTGATACCTGGTGGATTAAACCCTGATGGTCGCCTACATTGTTCGACGTTTACTGCTGATTATTCCAACGCTGCTGGGCATATTGCTACTAAATTTTCTAATTGTACAGTTGGCACCCGGCGGACCGGTTGAGCAGACCATTGCGGACCTGCAAGGCTTTGGGGACACTACAGGAGAGCGTATCGGCAGCGGTTCGAGTTCAGATATGGCCTCGACACAGTCGTCAGAGGGCACTGGCTACAGGGGCGCACAGGGACTGGATCCTTCGCTAATTGCTGAAATTGAAAAAATGTATGGTTTCGACAAGCCTGCACATGAACGCTTTGTGAAAATGCTGATCAGCTATATTAAATTTGATTTTGGCAGTAGCTTCTACAGCAATAAAACCGTGATGGAGCTGATCATTGAAAAAATGCCAGTGTCTATATCCCTGGGTCTTTGGACCACTCTGATCGCTTACCTGGTATCGATACCCCTGGGCATTCGTAAAGCTGTCCGTGATGGTACTGCATTTGATATGTGGACCAGTAGCGCGATCATTATCGGCTATGCAATCCCCAACTTTTTGTTCGCCATTCTGTTGATCGTGCTTTTCGCCGGAGGCACCTATTTTGACTGGTTTCCACTGCGAGGACTAACCTCCCCCGATTTTGATGAAATGACACTGCTACAGAAAATCGGCGATTACTTCTGGCATCTTTCGCTCCCGGTACTGGCTTCTGTAATTTCCAGCTTTGCGACATTAACCATGCTGACCAAGAATGCATTTCTGGATGAAATTCACAAGCAGTATGTACTAACCGCAAAGGCCAAAGGCCTGAAAGAAAACCGTGTGCTATATGGTCATGTCTTCCGCAACGCCATGCTGCTGATTATCGCCGGAATGCCCGCAGCACTGATCGGAATATTTTTTACCGGCTCACTGCTAATCGAAGTGATTTTTTCACTCGACGGACTAGGGCTGCTGGGCTACGAGGCCGTAATCCGACGCGATTATCCGGTAATTTTCGGCACCCTGTATATCTTCACTCTGGTCGGTCTGTTACTCAAACTGGTGAGTGACATCACCTATACACTGGTCGACCCGCGTATCGATTTCAGTAGCAGGGAGGGCTGATCCATGACACCAATTATGCGCCGCCGCATTGATGCGTTCCGCCGTAACCGTCGCGGCTTCTGGTCGCTGTGGATTTTTCTGGCATTATTTATCTTGTCTTTGGGTGCTGAGCTGATTGCCAATAGCAAGCCAATTTTGGTCAGTTATCAGGGCAGTCTCTATTCACCCGTTTTAAATAATTATTCTGAATTGGAGTTCGGAGGAGAGTTTGATGCACCCGCCGACTTTCGTGACCCCTATATACAATCGCAGATTGAAGCCGCGGATGGCTGGATGCTTTGGCCAGTCATCCGCTATCACTACCAGACCATCAACTACGATTTACCTTCACCAGCCCCCTCTCCGCCCTCATGGGAAAACTGGCTGGGTACCGACGATCAGGCCCGTGATGTCATGGCGCGAGTGATCTATGGCTTTCGTATTTCGATTGTCTTTGCCTTGGTGCTGACACTGGCCAGTTCCGTTATCGGTGTCGCCGCCGGGGCCGTACAGGGCTATTACGGCGGCAAAGTCGACTTATTGTTTCAGCGATTTATTGAGATCTGGTCAGGTTTACCGGTGCTGTTTCTGCTGATTATTCTTGCCAGCCTTGTTGAGCCCAACTTCTGGTGGCTACTGGGGATCATGTTACTGTTTTCCTGGATGCAGTTGGTCGATGTAGTGCGTGCAGAATTCCTTCGAGGACGCAATCTGGAATATGTCCGCGCTGCCAGGGCACTGGGGCTAGGCAACTCGACGATCATGTTCCGCCATATACTACCCAATGCCATGGTAGCCACCTTGACCTTCATGCCATTTATCTTCAATGGCTCGATTGTGACACTGACAGCTCTGGATTTTCTCGGGTTTGGCCTGCCACCCGGTTCACCCTCACTGGGTGAACTGATCGCTCAGGGCAAAGAAAACCTGCATGCCCCCTGGTTAGGGCTATCCGCCTTCTTTACCCTGGCGCTAATGCTGACCTTGTTGATTTTTATCGGCGAAGCGGTACGGGATGCCTTTGACCCACGCAAAGTCAGTTGAGCTTAACGATGCTGCGCATGTAAACGCACATAAAGACGTCGGGTTACCTTAGCTACCAGGGTGCCCTGCTGGTCACGAATATAGACTACAAATTCAGGAAAACACTTATCACCACCAGCAGTCATTTCACGAATTTGATGCAGTTGCGCTTCCTCAAGATGAAATTCAGCTGTCAGGCGGCCAATTCCTGGTGAAATAAAATCAATATCGGCTGACTTATCCCAGATAATATAGCGCTCATAGCCCAGGCAACCGAATAGTAACAGGGCGTAATAAGGATCGGTCATAGAGAAGAGACTACCGCCGTACTGGCTGGCATTAATATTTTTAGTCCAGGGGCGCCACTTTAGATCCACCCGTGCCGAGCGAAAGTCAGGACTGATGGACACCAGCTTGATGCCACTGAAAAACAGCGGTGGCCAGAGGTTCATCACCCGGCGAAACAGGTTAGGATTACGGAACAAAAACGCTTTCATACTTGGCATACCACTGGGTAAATAATGGCATGCTAGCATCTGATCCACAGGTTACGTATAACAAAAAGCGTCAGATTGACTGTACAGAAAAATCATATCCCGGCAGGCATTCAAAGCCCGGTTTGGCAAAATAGTAACCCTGCATCAACTTAACCCCTTGCTGGCGGAAATACAGCATTTCAGCTTCAGTTTCAATGCCCTCAGCCAGCACAGTGATTCCAAGCTTGGCACACATACCGATCAGGCCCTCAACAATAATCTGTTTGACCGAATCGGTATCAATATCACGCACCAGTTCCATATCAATTTTGAGTATTTTAGGAATGAAACTGGCAAGCATATTCAACCCGGCATGACCGGCACCAAAATCATCCAGCGCGGTAATAAAACCCTGCTTTTCATAATGTTTAAAGATATTAGTCAGGTGCGCGCGATCATATACAAATTCGGACTCGGTAATTTCAAACATGAGTTTTTCAATCGGAAAACCGGTTTCCCGAGCCGCAGCCAACGTACTGCGAATGCAATGTGCAGGTTCGTAAACGGCATTAGGCAAAAAGTTAATACTTAATACCTTATCCAACCCCAATTCACTGGCCAAATGGATAGCCTTAACCCGACAAGCCTGATCAAAAGCATAACGATTTTCATCATTGATCCGACTGAGAATACTATAAGCTGACTCAGCCTGCGGACCTCGCACTAAGGCTTCATAGCCAAAAATCTCACACGCTTGCATATCCACAATGGGCTGAAATGCAAACGTAAACTCAAAACCCAGCGGCACAAAGCAATAGCCACAACCGGGTTTTATCAAGGATTCAGGAAACTGAGTAGCCAATACAAGGCTCCTTTTCAAACAAAATTCAATTTGAATATATTAGCCTTAGCATAGCAAAAAATCAGTTAAACTGAACCCGAATAGTGTTTAACCTTGATTTGCATCATCCAATGGTCTGAGGTTATTTTACGGTCTGACTGGCTCGCGTAAAGCCCATCAAAGAAAGTTCCAGTACCAGTGTCTGGTCGGTATTGAAAGGGCGAAAACCCACCTTGGCAACGCTGCCCGAACGAAGTGCTGTCAAACGGCTTTCGTCCAAAGGGATTGCTACCAGACACCCTTCCTGAACACAGGTCAAGAAGGGTGCGCTAAACTCTTCACCTTCATCAACCTGCATCACCACCCCTGGACGTACATCCAGTCCCAGCGGCATAAGCAGTTGCATGATCAGTTGATTATCCAGCTTGCTTACCGTCGCTCTTAGTAGTCGGGTATTACCCTGTTCATTTTCCATGTTCAACACTTGCTGTATTTCACAACGTTCCTGGCCCTGAACCTCGGCGCAGATACCGACCCAGTCCTGATACGCTGTTGTTTGAGGTGTTTGTGCAAAAGTAACTGAAGAAAGAAACAGGGTCAGCAATAGTGATGAACGAAGGATATTCATTTTAATCATGTTAACTCGCCGTCGTGGTAATAATTGAGAAATTTATAGTGACAGAAACTGAGCCGTTCTGCCAGAACCTATCACGAACCTCCTTGTTCGCTCAGGCCCCATCTCCTGTCACACGCGAGTCTTTAAAGGGAAGACAAAATTTATAATTTAGTCTAGTTGTGAATCAACTGAATGTCCTGAACAAAAAATGAACGTTCCATCACTATGTTAAGAGATTAATGAACCTGGTCATCATCTGCCGGTTGACTGACCGACGTAATCCCTTGTTTCAGCATCGCCAAGCTTTCAGTCCGTGAAAGTGATGTCAGATGTGCGTAAATGGGTGCTAAATAATGTTGATGACGTATCTGTAAAAAGAGCTCGTCAGAGAGATTGGCAAAACGCTGTTCATTGACAACATAGCACCCCGTCACATTTTGTACTTTATTACCCACACGAACCTGCATGTTCAATGGTGTAAATAAATTGTGACTTTTCAGAAACCGGCAAAAAGTTTCTGTAATCACTTCCATCTGTTGTAATTCGCCAAGGTAGAGTTTGACCTGTTCAATCACCTCAGCGGGTTCACCAGATTCGGAAAACAACGGCTTACCTTCATGAGTGCTGATAAGTTCAGCACCTTCATCAATACACACAGTAAACATCTCATCTTCCCCCAGACGAGCCAACGCAAACGGATAACGTCTAATCACAGCGGGAATATAGGATGCTTGCCAACGCCCTTCCTCAGTTACGAACAGATTTTCATTCTGCTCCAGTCCTAACAAGGCAACCGGATAGAATTTATCCTGGGCCGGGTCTTCGAGAAACACTATCGGATATATCGCGGACGCACGGGCAAACTCATGCACCATAACCGCTGCAACGTGCACGTCGGCTGCAAATTGAAAGCCATTGATAGGCTGGATACGCAACGGCTGATGTTGTTCTTTGTTCAGTGGAACCAGTTTCTTAAACATAGGTAGGTCTCTGATCAATTAATCGTGATGGAAATTCGTTAGGCTGAAATCCGCAAGGTTAAAGTGGGTCAATGCTGCAACTTAGGCCTGCAGGAATATGCGAATCAGGATTAGGTAATGATAAACGCACCCGAAAAGTACCACTACCGGCGTCAATGACAGGATCAACTGCAATCACTTCAGCATCATGCACTGTATCCAAGTGCTGCAAAGACACCTGATACCTGTCGCCGGGAACTACCTGGCCAAACTGGTCCAGTGTCATCACCGCTTCCACATACAGAGGATCCAACTGTACTAAGCGAAAAATATGACTCTTTTGGATCAAGTCGCCAACATCGGCATAGCGTTCAACAATAATACCGGAAAAAGGGCTTACTACCCGGCGTAGCTTCAATTGCTCTTGTTGGACCGTTAGCTCAAGACGCGCCAATTGCTGTTCAGTGCGGATATCATCGACTTCCTGAGCAGGTATCAGGTTACCTGATTGCAACTCCTGAACACGTTCCAGACGCCGACTGGCATAATCTTCACGAGCACGCTGCATGGCGATCATCGCCTGCTCTACTGAGAGGTCAAGCTCAGCCAATACAGCCCCGCGTTCTACACTTACCGAACGATCTGCATAAACCCTGGCTAGTACGCCCTCTACAGGAACACCCAGTTCGGCATCCAATGAAGGTTCCAGCAAACAGCTCAGTACCGATAACTCAATTGCCTGAGCAGGTGCCGCGATTGCAAACGCACATAGCCAGGCGCCTATCGGTGGTTTAATCCAACGCATGTTTCACTCCATTTTACCGGTAAAGGAAAGTGACCGGCGTAAATTAAATTCGGCCTTAAGTAACTTGGCACGGATACGCCGATGCAAACGCTCAAGCATCCATTGAGCCGATCGGTAATAGGCACGAGCAACCCACCCAATCAGCCGATTTTCAGGACTAGAACGCAACAACAAACGCAGTAGACGATTCAGAGGCGGTAGCCAGTTGCTCACCAGTTCATCTTCCAGGGACAATATTTCCTGCCAACTTCCGGGTTCACCCTGCCGGGCACAACGCCCAATTAGTTGTCGATCGATGCGCTGGTTGTCATGCAATTCAGTAATCAGTACATGTAAACCACCCAATGCGGCTACACCTGCCTGTAGTTTGATATCTGTCCCGCGTCCGGCCATATTGGTTGCAAGGGTGACGCGACCACGTTGGCCTGCCTCAGCGATAATTTCAGCCTCAGTCTCATCCTGACGTGCGTGCAGCACTTGATGTTCAACCCCGCCGTATTGCAGACGTGCCGACAAGGTATCAGCCGCCAGAATCGAACGGGTGCCAACCAGTATAGGTTGTCCCCTGAGTTGGCATTCAATTATGCAGGTTTCTATTGCCAGCCATTTTTGCTCGGCGTCGGCAAAAATCTGACTGGGGACTTGTACACGCTGGCTGGGTTTATGCGGGGGGATACGGATCATCCGCAGGTTGTACACCCGACTGATCTCCCCGGCAATTTCACGACAGGTACCCGACATTCCGGAAAGTTGTAGAAAACGACGGAAAAATAACTGAAAGCTAATTTTCGCCAGAGTAATTCGAGGCGGTGTCAGAGACACATGCTCTTTTGCCTCGATCAGCTGTTGCATCCCTTTTTCCCAGGAACGATCCGGCATAATCCGACCGGTATGCTCATCAACAATCAACACCTTATCGTCGCGAACAATATAATGAACATCCCGTTGAAAACGGTGTAACGCACTGAGCGCCTGCAACACAGCCTCTTCTCGCCGAAAACGGTTACACCATAGCCCTTCGGCATCAGCCGTCAGTTGTTCCAGCAGTTGGCGGCCTGATAGCGTCAGGTCAATTAGCTGGCGGTTTTCACTGTATTGAAAGTGTTCAGCTTCTTGTAGCTGTCGGGCAAACTCAATAGCGCTGACATAAAACGTCTCTTCTTCTACTGAACCACCAGAGGATGAAATAATCAGCGGTGTGCGCGCTTCATCGATCAGAATACTGTCCACTTCATCCACGATAGCAAACTGCAATCCCGGTAACAGTACTTGTTGCTGCCAGTGGCCAGTGTATGCATCCAGGAGCATTTTAAGTGGTGACACGCGATCATCCAGAGCTATGCGATCCTTGAGGTAATCAAAGGTCAGCGTTTTTCCGGTGCAGTAAACGATATCAGCCTGATACGCCTGGCGTCGTTCAGCAGGTCCAGCATCCTCAAGCACCCAGGCCGTGGTCAGTCCCAACCATTCATAGAGTGGCTGCATTTCGGTTGCATCCCGCTGAGCCAGATAATCATTGACCGTCACCACTTGAACTTGTCGGCCCGACAATGCTGCCACAGCGGCTGCCAGGGTAGCAGTCAGAGTTTTGCCTTCACCAGTGTTCATCTCAATCAGAAAACCCTGCACTAAGGCGTGGCCACCACGTATCTGTACATCATGATGGCGTAATCCCAGCGTCTGTTGCGATGCCATTCGGACCAAGGCGAAGGCCTGAGCCAGAGACGACTGCTGCAACCCCTCCCGACGCAATTGTAAGCGCACATCACATAGGGCCTGTTGCAGGGCTTCAAGCGTTGCACCCTGCAGATGAGTTTCACACGAAGCTACAGCCTGCACAAAAGCCTTCTGTCGTGCCTCATTCATCAGGATCAGGCGTCGGAATAGCGTTGCCCCCCGATCCCATAGGCGCACCAACCAAGGATCTTCATGCCAGTCGGTACGTTGCGGATACTGAACTGTACGTGTTTGTAATGCATACATGGGATCAGATTCCGAAACGACGAATAAAAAGGTCACGCAGGCGGCGGTATATCTGCCGTGCCGCTGACTCATCCGTATGTGCAAAGCGAACGTAGACACGCCCCCCCAAAGCTTGCACTGCAAAGTTTTCAGGGTGCAGCAACTCCAGTTCAAACAGAAATACTGGATTGAGTGTTTGGGGCTGACTTCCCGGAGCAGCGTCAGGACTCAAGCCAATTTGTCCTCCTCCTTGCAATGACAGTGCCAGGCTTGGCAGATCACGCGTGGCTGCTGGCACAGCTCGCAATATTCGAAGTGGGTGTGACTGATGTACTGAGTCAGCTGATCGCATAGCTATATTGACACTGTCACTGCGAATACGGTCAACATCAGCCTGATCAACAGCGACTAGCAGGGTAAAATGTGTAGGGTCCAACAGATAACCAATAACATCACCTCGATGGTACCAGCGACCCATAAAGTCATCAGGTGACGACATAACAAACTCACCTGCATGTGGACTACGGATTTCGAACGCATCAATACGCTGCTCTAGTGTAACGATACGCTGCTCAACATGCTGGCGTTCTTCCAGTAGATTCTGCGCCAGGACTCGGTCTGTGCCTCTTGCCAGTAACAACTCGGCATCCACTTCAGCCATACGTGCCCGTGTTTCTTGAAGTTCAGCAGGCAAAACAGGCTCATCACAATAAAGCAACGGCTCATCGGCTTTAACAAATCCAGGCTGGTGTAATAGCTGCTGGCCGAAACAGTCGGTCCGTGCGCGGACCTGCGACTGTTCCGACATCCACACCACTCCCTCGACAAAGGTTGCCGAGGGCAAGGGTAACACCCCGACCAGCCATACCAGCAAGGTAACCACCGTAAAGCTGATCAAATACAAGCGAGGACGCTTTTCACTGATCAGTGGATCGCTATAGGCAACCTTGATAGTTCGACTCAAGGGCAGCAAAATCATCAAAAAGAATGCATAAGCCGCCAGTAACACCCCAATGACAAAAAACTGGGAAGCAACAAACAGCAGAATCATCCCGACAATAAACATCCGATATACAAAAGACAACAGCGCAAAGCTGATCAGCCAGGCAGGCTCTCCTGCTGTTACCCGTGGCGGCTGTATGCCTCGATCAATACGTAACAAGTAACGTTTCAGTAAATAACCAAAATACTGATTCGCTTTGTTCCCCAGATTGGGAATTTCCAGCCAGTCACTGAAAATGTAGTAGCCATCGAATCTTAATAATGGGTTCAAGTTGAATAATAGGGTTACCACACCCGCAAGGATGACAATATCGTGCAAAAATACTCTCAACAATCCTGGCTGTGTCCAGGTCCAGAGCCACAGAGCAATACTGGCAACAAATAACTCAATCATCATTCCAGCCGCACCCACCAGCATGCGCTGGTATTTGCTCTTAAATGCTATGGCGTGACTGGCATCAACATAGGGAATCGGGACCATCACCAGAAACATAAGTCCCATTTCATGGCACTGACCGCCAAACAGTTTGATCGCAATACCATGACCCAGTTCATGGATTGCCTTAATCAATGGAAACACCAGGATCAGGGTAAAGATATACTCCGGGGTAAACACCAGTCGGGTCAAGTCGCCGGTCAGCTCTGGCCAGTGCAGTGCTGCCAGACTGATACCGAATAGCAAGGTGATTAACCAAACCGCCAGCAACAACGGGCGCGCCCAGACTGGAATATGACCCACCAGGTATCGCAAAAAACGATCCGGATCAATCAACGGCATCCTGAGTGCCAATGGATTGGCAATGTATTGCTTAAGCCGATTGCGTCGTGCTTTGATCGAACGTTCACTGAGTTCTTCGATATCAGGCGTACGATTGCTGGTCAGCACTCCGATCTGGTTCAACTGAGTCATCAACTGCAACACCTCATCCTGACTCGGCGCGTCATCTTGTAGCTGCTCAACGGCCTGCTTCCATATTTGATCAAGCGTGGCTTGCCCATCCACCAGCGACAGGATGCAATAGGCTGTCGCATTCAGTCGCAAAAATTTCCCGCTGGCCAAATCCTGAATAACATGCCAACGCTGACCTCGATAGACGTGTCGAAAAATCCGGGTTTGTGTGCGTAACCGCGGAACCAGATCAGCCAAGCGATACCAGGATGCCGAAAAAAGAGATGACATCAGCGACCCAACCACTTCCACAATTGCAGACGTGACCAGTCCACCAAAGTCCGCGTCCAGATCCAGATTAGTCGTTGCTGACTAACCTCTACCTTAGCCACACCTTCCATACCAGGACGCATGGCAGGTAACAGCTGTGCAATTTCGGCTTCAACGCGAAACAGGTTTTTACCATCACGCGCTTCGGCTACGGGTGTCACTCGAATCACCTCAAAATCGATTCGGACCTCAGGAAAAGCTTTCAGTACCAACTGCCCTTTTTGCCCCTCATGTATGTGAGCCATATCGGTTTCTGACAAATCCAGCACCAAACGATACTCATCCAATGGTGCCAATTCAAACAGCACTTGTCCTTTAGTAACGGGTAGTCCCAGATCTTGAGACAGATCTCCCCGGGTGATCAACGCAGTAAAAGGCGCACGGATCTGAGTACGGTTTAGCAGTGAGCTGGACAATGCCAATTGAGCTTCGGCTTGTTCGATTTGCGCTGCTGCTACCCGTGCCTGAGCTGTATCCCGCTGCGCCTGAGACAAACGCATCTGGCGCTCAAACTGTGCCAACTGGCTTTGCCAGCGCAGTTGCTCAAGGCGCAGATCTCGGTCATCCAACTCGGCCAACACCTCGCCTTCTTCGACAGTCTGACCCGCCCGGTAGTGAGCAGCCATGACATAACTGTCAAATGGGGCTGACAGGGAGCGATTCAGTGCTCCCTCTAAACGAGCATCGGCAGATAAACGAAAAGTACCTTCAGCCAGCACGAAGAATGTACTCATTAAAATCAATAGCAGTACCAGCAGCTTGGTACCCAAGTAACGTGGTCCAACCAAACGTTTCCAAATATGCTTAATACGCCTGCCTAGATAGCTAAGTAAGGACAGTTCAGATTGACGTTTTTCCAACAGCACACGCCCAACTACACTGGCAATGGATTCTGCTAATTCCGGCTGTCGTTCATCGGGAACTTCGGCCCATTCGAAACAGATGGCACCGTAATTTTCAGTATCCGTCATGAAGGGTACCGTCAATACCGTGTGATTACCCTGTTCACGGATCAATGCCTGATGTGCACTGAATGTATCCAAGCTAGCCTGTTGCAGTGGCCAGCACAGACTGTGCCCCTGGTCTACGGCCTCATTCATGGCGCTTTCAATGCTCTGCACCAGGTCAATTCGCCGGGTAAATTCAGCACTATTGGAAAGCGTTACCATACGAACGCTGCGCCCGGAACCAAAACCCAGCGCTATCCGATCGCAGTCCAGATTCACGGCGGCCTGCGACAACACAGCCTGGCAGGCATCCTGTAATGACTGCCCCCCAACAGAGGACATCAACAAATCAAGCAGAACCATCAGGCGCTCGCTCAGCTCACTGTCGCCAGCATGCTGATAAGTCTCGGTACGTGTCAGTATCCAACCCAGGCCCCACTGCAGCCATTGGCGTTGCTCTACCGACAGACTCTTTGCCGTCAGACCAAATACCCCCAGTAATGCATCTCCCTGCTGAATGGGTACCACCCAATGAATAACAGATTCACTGCGCTGGCTTAATGGACGACGTAACTGCATCACCTGTTCACACAGACGCATCAACGCCGATGAACAAGGCGTATGCGGAGGATGTGTCACGACTGGCTTAAACGGCCCCTGATCTGCGGGCCCTAATACCAACACGGCCTCATCAAGACCAGTCAGTTCCTGACGCAGTAATGCCAACCAACGCACAAAAAAGTCTGACTCAGATGCCTGTTGCAGCTGTCTGAGCCAATCATTGGACGTTTCTGTGGCAACGATGTCAGAGTTTGACTTCACCAAATCTGGCTTCATATTCTTTCAGCCCCATCTCCAGCAGTACTTTGAGGCGCTTCGCTGCATGGGGTGTCAGCAGAATACGATTGGATAGTTTTACACTCACTTCGGTCTGACCTGTTTGCCAAGCCTGATTGGAACCGAACAACAACATGATCTCCTCACGCGTACCCATGACATTGCAGACATTGGAGTAGTGGGTCTGCATTTCACTGTCATCCCAGTGAATTTTGGGGGACTGTGCTGGACTCGCTTCTGCGGCTGTTTTCAATTCGTTTTCATCACTCATTCATTCATCCCCTTCGGAGCGGTTATATAGTTGTTGTTTCAGCATTATCTTCAGCTGCAGTGACCTCAATCAAGATATCGACCCATTGAGCCTCTTCAGTCTGAGGATTCTGCATGCTCAGTCGTACCACCAAAGGTGAACTGCTCAGAGGCAGGCTACCAACCAGTCGCAATGAAGGCCCCTTACCCAGCAGTTGCAGTGTATCCGGTAATGGCGACCCGTCAACCAGCGAAACACCAATCAACTCTGCATCGCCCAGTATTCGACCCAGCAAGGTCTGGAACGGCTTATCCGCACTAACCTGCATAGCGACAGGCGCCACCAGGGTACGTCCACCCGTTGAGTGGGTTGTCAGACTGGCAAATCCGCTTTCAGCAGGCAGAACCGACAGCGTCATACCATAGCTGGTATCAGGATCTGACTCGACAACCGGTGCCAGAGAGACCTGTAAAGGACTAGGCTGTTGAGACGCTGCACCCTCTGTCAAAGGGTTACCACTGGTGTTGTTCTCTGTTCCAGGAAGACGCAGATACTGTTCTGGATCGGCAATCGGCGTACCCACCAGATAACCGTTACCCATCAAGCTAACATTGCCTGGACGTTGTAGATCATAGCTAGTGCTGAAAAAGCTGAAATCGGGTACCAACCCAGCCAGCCGCTGGGTAAAGCCATCGACGCTCTGCTCATAGATCAACCATCCACCCTGAGCCTGAATTGCATCAGCACCCTGACCCGTCTGGTTGAAAAATTGATTACCCGCCGACAATATCACTGGACGCAATCCAGTCGCGTCAGCAACTACCGATTGAGTCAGCCTGAGATCCTGCTGAGCACGTATCCAGACATTATCAGCCTGAACACCATCCGTCAGCACCTGGCCAACTTCCAGACTCCCCAGACCCGCAAACATTAGATCACCGCCCAGGTCCGCCGCCAAAACTGCCACCTGATTAGCATTTTCGGTACGGAAGAGTGTTGTAGAAGCTGTATTCAGCGCATTCTGCGGCTGCGTCAGCAGCGCATCCCCACTTGCCTGCAATTGCAGCTGATTAGCAGTAATCATTCCAGCGGTTGCCGTGCGCAGTAAAGAGCCATCTGCAGCGTTTAAACTGACACGTCCTTGCTGTCGAGAACCCGTGGATAGCTGTTGTGCGAGTTGCAGATCCCCGCTACCACTAATCCGCAGGTTTATATTCCCACCGGCGGTGAGAATGCCATCCGTTTGCCCCTGGCTCTCGCTGTGTCCAAGACTGGTGATCACCCTGTCAAGGGTAAAACCGCTCTGGTTCACTAACTCGAAGTCGGCATGAGTCTGCGACAACCGCACCGCCACACGGTTTAGTTGATTGCCGGCATGACTCAGATCGCTGCTCTGGGCCGCAACCAGTCTCAAGGCGTCGGCGCTGATGGCTGCATTGCCTGACTGGACACCACCTTGCAACGCTTGCAGGGTAATCACACCAGCGGTTTGGTCAGCATCCAGCGCTTGCAGCAGGGTCAAATCACCTTCGACACTGCGAAGGGTAATATCTGTGGCCGCTGTGATGCCCTGCACCCCAGAAACCGTATCAATCTGCAAGTTTCCAAGGTTGGTATAACTGGCTCCCGCTGCAGCACGTGCCGCCAGTGTTGTCACACTGTTCTGGGTATTTTCCAGACGCAGATCGCCCACACGGGAAATCAGTTGCAGACCCTGCGTCAGAATTTCACTACCACTGTCGAGCAGTTGGCTGATGCTGGCAGCCGCCAGTCGGACAATGCCAGCAGTCGTTGTTGTGCTGATACCCGCATTCAGTGACAGTGCCTGATCGACATCCAGATCGATTACACTGCCCTGACCTGCGTTCATGCCACTGAGTGAGGTGACACTCCTATCCAGCTCACTGCTGCTATTAACAGCATTAACCTGACTGATCGCCAGATCATCACCGCTATGCGCAATAAACTGACTGCCAAGACTCTGAGAGGCCAACTGAGCGGCACTGGCGATCTCGATGCGCTGGGTTTCTGTGCCTATTTGACCGCCACTACTCAGCAACACCTGACCGGCTGTCGCCAGCTCTGCCTGAGTACCGGTCAGAGTATTGGTACCAATAGCCCCACCCGCAACCAACTGCAGCGTCCCGGTTGCAGAGGTAATTGTCGCGCCATTGATGTCAATATTGCCTGTGCCCGCTGTGCGCAAATCAACATAACCACTGCCATTGGCATTCAGCGCTGACACCACACGAATATCACCGCCCTGAGTGGTCAGGGTGATATTACCATTACCCTGCTGTGTAATCAGTCCAGCAAGATCAGTGACCGCACCACCGACTAACTGAGCCGAATTCAATGCATTCACTTGACCCAATATTATTGGATCTGTACCGAGACTGCGCAGCCAAATGCTGCCATTACCTGCCGTGGCTGCCAGGGTATCGACACCGGATAGTTCGATTCGATTCTGTTGAGAACCTATCGCACTGCCCGCCTGTAGCATTACAGTGCCAGTAGTGCTCACCTCAGCGCTAGCATCGCTGGTGGATTGCGTAGTAATACTTTGCCCGGCCAACAGCTGTATCTGTCCGCTGCCACTGCTGATCGAAGCAAGCTGACCAGACTCCGGCACAATGGCTAGATTTGACGCTGTGCCACCGGCACGCAAATCGATATTTCCACTGCCAAGCGTCATCACATCTCGTGCTACCGTCAAGGTGCCATTGACTGTCGCCAGGGTGATATTGCCACCCTCAGTTGCCTGAGCGCCTACTTGAGTGCCGCCAGTAATGAGAGCTTCGGATAGCCCGGTGACACTACCAAGCGTCATCGCCTGGGCATTGAACACGGTTATATCCTCATTATCAGCATTCACTTTGGCAGTTAATGTACTGATTTGATTGGTTTGATTCTGTAGCAACAGGCTACCTTGGTCAGCCAGCAGCACCGCTCGCTGTGCCCGTAACTGCGAACTACCTTCAGTCGCACCCTGTAACAAATCTCCCTGTCTGACAACAACTGCCAGTGTGCCACCACTGGCGCCAGTGGCGCCACGCAGACCATTTCGATCTGACTCGGTGGCATTCACTTGTCCTTCCAGACTGGTTGAAGCGGTATCAGCACGATATTGATCAATCGACACTCCGTCTATCGACAGCGTCTGAGCATTGCTAAATTCCAGCCCGGCGCTGCCAGTAAAATTGCCCGCCAAGGCGTCGACTTCATTATCACTGTGTAACGCTGAAATGCCCGTAGTAGCTGATAACCAAAGGTTAGCAGCACGAATAATGGCATTATTTTCCTGAATAATACGTCCACCACCGGTCACCAGGCTGACTTTGCCACTTTCAACGAAAACATTTTCTGACTGGCGTAAATCACCGGTATCCAGCAGCACTTCAAGCTGTCGACCACCGGTCAGGGTAATACCTGTGGTTGTCTGAGCGGTGGGGGTGGTCAGAACCGGATTACCCGCATAATCGATAGCATCCAGCCAGAGTGATTCATTTTCTGTAATCTGAAGTGACTGGTTGTTACGCAGTGTGACATCACCTTCCACCTCGGCGGAGAAACCTGCAATCTGGTTACTGGCAGTCGCTATAAACTGACCTGCGCCCAGCAAATTAAGTTGATTGGCTGTAATCAACCCTTTGGCCACCAACGCTCGTTTATCCAAAGCATTCGCTACCAGTGTCAGCAATCCATGCTGGGTTGAATTGGGTTGACGTTGTACGGTCAGCGCCGAATTAATAACCATATTGGCCTGATAGTCAGTGCCATGGGCATCACTCAAAAACGTCACATCATCACGGAAAGTCGTGGGGGCATTAACCTGAATCTGGCCGGTCAGATCACTGCGGCCCAAGGTGATCGCTTCAAAGCCGCGGGTATCGCCACCAGCGACCACCAGACTGGCAGGTGCAGCGGTAAAGTTGATCCGCAAGTTACTGCCAGAAATACTGACAGTGGCCCCTTCATGTCCACTTAACCCTTGAATTGCCGTCTGAATCTGATCACGTAAAGCTGTCAGGTCAGTGGTATAGGTAATGGCCGCGGTTTCCTGCTCACCGATAACCAGAGTGAAAGCACCACCAGCATTACCCTGTATAGAGAGTTGCTGAACATTGGTAGACACATTACTGGCTGTGACCACCGGTCCTGGCAGAAACACCCCTACGGCACTACCGTTAAACCAGTTCTCGCCTAAATAAAGGGTACTGACCCCATTTAGTTCGGGGCGAACGCCGGCACTACCCAGGTGGATATTGGTGTCGTCATGCTCGGGGCGAATCACCAGGTGACCACTGCTGGACACCTGCAGACGCTGATCCGAGGTGTTGACGAACTGCATGGAGTCACCGATGAAGACGATATCTCCTGCGGCGGTACTGCGGTTCTGATCCCGACCAATGTACATGGCATTACCAGCAGCATAGATGCCATAGCTGTTTTCCCCTTGATCAGAGGTTTTGCCACCCGAAGCGCCCAACAGCAGAATATTACCAGACTCGGAAATCACACTGGTATTCAGGTCTTCCATGCGAATACCATGGTTCTCCTGAATAAAGTTCTGGTTGCCACCACCACCGCGCCCGGTTAACTGTATATCACCTGTCTCGGTACGCAACAGCACCCCGGAAGACAGCATCAAGCCGTTATAGCGGGTACCACCGCTTGGATTCACCACGGCAGACGCATCACCTTCGATAATCAGATTACCGCTACTGGTCGCCAGCAATGAGCGCGCGGCACTACCTTCACCAATAATAACACCATCTTTATTACCGGCATTGGTCTGGGTAGTAACACGCCCAATCACCTGTATATCATTACGGCCCGACTCAATCCGTGTCGCCGCACCGGCAATACGCACCCCGGCACCGGCCGATTGCACCAAAGGAGCTCGGCCACTAAGGTTAATCAGGCCATCAGCGGTATCACCTTGACTATCGAGCTGGACGTTCTGTAAGTACACCCCATCGGTGCGGCTGTCACTGTCACCGGCAAAACCAACAGCAAAACGATCGACATCAGCATTATTGACAACACCCGTATTGACCTGATCACTTACGCCACCCAGATAGATATTGCCTCCATTTGAATGAATCGCGGCTTCCAGCATGATAACAGCACCGCCTAATGCACTCTCATCGACATAGGGGTTCAGGATCACATCCATCCCAGCGGCTCTTTCTGCAACTATTTGCTGATTCAGAATTTTGATCGAACGGTCGGAATTGATCACCAATGATTCCGCCGTATTCATTCCACGAATATCAAAGGTATCCTGCACATAGTCGGTGTAACCAGTGACACCGGATACCGTGCCGCCGTTAATATTAATCACAGTATGTGCTGCATTCAGCTGTAATTCGGGTGTACCCAGTGTCGATCCGGCGGTGATCACCGCCCCCGAGGGTGACAACAAGTTGATCACGCTGGCATTCAGGGTGATTGCCTGTGGACCGAGGAAATTCAACTGCCGTAACGCGGACTGGCCGTTGCCACCGACAAAATTACTGGTGTCACTACCAAGTACTATCGCTCCTGCCGCGGTACCTCGAGTATCCAGCGTCAGTGTCTGCGGCCGAAGTAACTGGTTAACAGCTGCCACGCTGTAGATATCTCCGTCAATGCGGATATTCCCCCCCAGCCCGGTGAAACCACCATCAGATTTCCCCTGTGCGCCCAGGGTGACATTAGCATCACCGGCGGCCAGCAGCAGGTCCTGTTTAAACAGTATATTGCCAGAGGTATAAGGCCCTATGCCGCCTACTGTTCCGGTGATTTGGGTACTGACCGGGTTGGATGTACCCAACTGGGCATCTTTCCAGAAAGTGACGCTGCCACCATTAGTCGCCAATCGACCATTAATAAAGGCTGTGCCAGTGCTAGGTGATGTTGTACCAAACTCCAGGTGCAATCGCCCGGTGGTAGCAGAAATATCGATACCGGTGTTCAGGATAATACCAGCGCCTGCAGCAAACGTCAGGCTGGCATCACCACCTGCCGTTTTAGAAATATTGGCGGCAATAGTGATGTTGTTATCGGCCTGAAGAGTAACGTTACTACCGGTATTGAGAGAATTCTGTATGGAGGTGTTACTCACACTGACATCGCCAGTGCCACCACCATTCCACGGATCGCCGCCAGGACTGACCACGGTAATATTGGCAGGGTCAAGTAACCACAAACCTCCCTGACCCTCAGGGGCGGACACATCCACCTCACCCGTCACACCCAACGCACCGCGACTGGAGGTTTCCACTGCACCGCCTTGACCTTCACCGGCACCGCGTGCTGAAATCACACCTGCATGTGTAGTGACTTCTGAAGACCAAAGCACTACTTCTCCACCTTCGCCATTCACAGTAGCATCAGCTGCTACTGTTGACCCCGTATCAAGATGTACCTGACGAGCTTCAGCAATCGCAGAGTCCTGCCCTTGCCAACCACCGCCCAGATAGACCTCGCCACCAGCATTGGCACCATTGGCATCCAGTTCACCACTGATCAGGACGCGATCCCCCGTAGCACTGATAAAGCCACCACTCTGACCGGACTCAAGACCGCTTGCTTCAATCCTGCCCGCCAGCAACACATCGCCCTGCCCCCCATCAATAATGATGCGCCCTTCATTTTCAGCCACTGAATTAGCACGGATAATACCCGTCTGATTGACAGCAGCCGCCAAGGCACCGGTGGCCTGTCGACTCTGAATGAGAACCTTGCCACCGTCAGATACCAGCACACCGGTGTTTTGAATTGCGGCAGTTGCGGTTTCGCCATCCACCCGAATACCGATCAGCCCGCCTGCCGTCAGTTCTACACGCGCCTGCTCGCCAGCCAGCAACGCCACCGTGCCTTCCGGGGCTTCGATGCGTCCGCTATTACTGACCTGATCAGCCGCCAGAATTACGAATCCACCACTTCGGGTGTGAATCTGTCCCTGGTTGATCACCTGTCCACCGGCTGACATCTTATCCAGTTGCAGATTACCTTCGACAAAATCCTGATCAGCAATATCCTGACCCGCTGCCATCAAGCCACCGACATCCACGCGGGCCGACTGCCCGAACATGACGCCAGCCGGGTTAGCAATGATCACATTACCATTGGCATTGATCTGACCATGAATCTGGCTGGGATCACCGGATGTGACCCGGTTCAACACGGTAGAGCTTGCACCAGGCTGATGGAAGTTTACAGTCGCCTGACTACCCACGTTGAAGCTGTTCCAGTTAGTAATCATGTTCTGCGTGTTCTGTTGAACATTCATCACATTACCCGCCTGGGAAATAGCCCCTTGCCCATTAACTATTTGCCCCCCATTGGGTAATTCATTGGCATCTGGTGCAGCGATCACTGTCATCGGTGATATGGCCGAGGCAATCAGCAGTGGCAACAGTCGGGGGGTAAAAGCCCAAACTGATGCGTTGTATTTTCTATTCTTTTTCATTGTCTGTGCCTCTATCAGAATAACAGGGTACCGATCAGCCAGATACGTCCTGACTGATCAGTGCCATCACTGTCTGTGCCACTGGCTGTGGGGTTGGGATTGCTACGGTCTTTCTGCGCATACACCAGACGCACATTGCCTGTTTCGCTGTAAGTCATGCTTAATCCGACACCATAGCCGCCAAGCTCATAGGTGTTGGGTCCTGAATAGGCCGGAGCATCATCTGAGCTGGCATACTGAGTTACCCCACCGATATCATAAAAGCCAAAAGCTTCAAAATTGGCATCACCACGACTACCCAAATTGCGGCGCAGCTCCAGATTTGCCAACCAGCCATGATCACCAATTGCCTCTCCCACTGGCCAAGCGCGTACACCCATCGGTCCACCCAGCTGAAACTTTTCGGCGCTGTCAAGATTGCCACTGGCAAGTTGTCCACTTAGGCTGGCATAGACAAACCATTGCTCAGCTGGCAAGGCCTGCAATCTGGAAACATTGAAATTACCCTTGGTAAAACTGCCTACGGTGCTTGAATCACCACTACCCTTCAGAGCCAGGTCGCCCTGAGTCAACGAAACACCCCAACCGGTGCGGCCTTGATAACGGTCTATCTGATTACCGCTGGCGCCGACGGTCACACTGCTGATGTCACGCTGATTATCAAAAAAACCGAAATCCGGATAGTTGTTTTGGTAGCTTTTGAAATCCAGGCTGGCAAATAGATCGATATTGCGCGCCGCACCACGCGCCAGTGGATAGTTGGCAAACACGGAGAAAGACTCCGAATCACTGCTCTGATTAAGCGGAGCAATACTGCCCTCTTTCAGTTCAACATCCATTGCCGCATAGGATGCTCCGATGCGCAGGCCTGAATAACCTACAGGGGCATGCACACCCATCTTGTAGCTGTTAGTTCCATCAGAGCCGGTATAATTGACAAAAAACTGTTCGCCATAACCCATCGGACTGTTCAGGTTCAGATTTAAGCCCAGGCGCTCTTCACCGGAGAATTTGCTACCATAATTATCCAGTGTGACAGCAGTGGACAGGAGAGCATCTTCTTCCACCTCAGCGATGACCTGCGTGGTACCGGCTACTGATCCTGGAGCCAGGTCTGTCTGAACACTGCGAATACCTGGCATTTCGTTCAGCAGGCGTACCTGACGCTCAAGTGCATTGATATTAAGTGGCTGATCCGCAACAACACCTTCCGCCAGATAACCCGCAATCACCTCAGACTTAATACGCTGGGTATCGGCTACTGTTATACCTTGATTCCCGGACTCGCCGTCTACGAGTCCTTCCAGAACTTCAATTTTAACCAGGCCATCAGTAATCTCCTGCGGCGGCAACCAGGCCTGTGCCAGCGCATAACCCTGATCACGCAGCAATTGAGCAACCGATTCAACCGCTTCACTCAATTCATCAACGCTAAGTGCGCGCCCTGTCCAGGGTGAAAGGTGAGACTGAACCACAGCATCATCGAGCAATGTCACACCCTGCACCTCAAACCCGGCTACCTGGATACGCGGGGAGCCATCCTGATAGCTATCTGTCGGTGTCAGGCCTTCAATGGCTACAGCCACCTGCTGATTTTCAAGGAATTGCAGCTGAGAGAAACGCAGTACAGCATCAGGATGGCCATGTTCACGCAAGTGCTCCAGCAGCGTCAGCGCCGCCAACTGAAACTCAGCGAAAGACAACTGACGTTCAGTCCAGGGAGTCATCACCTCCATCAACTCCTGCTCATCAAATAAGCGCGAGTCAATCATGCGGACAGCATCCAGTGAAAAACGACGCTGCTCCAGGTTTTCAACCGGAGCGGTTAACACCGGATCTATTTGAATCGCACGTGGTGCACGAACCACCACTCGGCCTTGCATGCGCTGGGGAATACGCATATCCCCACGATTGGGCTGCAGCTGATCGGCCGCCGTATCCGGATCATAGAACACACTGGTAACCTGATTATTGACATCACTGGCCTGCACAGCGGTATATGTGGGCACACATACCATGCCGATCAGGGTCATTCTGATGGCCCGGGTCAGATACCCAGTAGTGTTCTGACGTGGTGTTTTGCTGAACTGCATGGAAAATACTCGGTTCATTGTGTCTGATTTCATCCGTTCCAACCCCAGAGAATACGTCCGGGACGGGTTGTTAACGCGGCAGTCTGTGCCAGAGTCTGAAGCACCTGCAGGCTGGCCGCGTCTTCATTTATCTCTTCTACTTCTTCAGTTTCTTCAGTTCCTTCAGTCGTATCGACATTTGACCCTTCTGGATCAGGTCCATCTGCTGCGGTAGGGTTATCGATGGATTCGCCAGTGACGGATAAACCTGGGTCTGTGAAGGTCTGATTCTGATCTTCTTGCTCGACAGCATCCTGTTCTTCATTATCAGCGGGCTCATCGGAGCTTATATCTGCCGGAGGCTGCGTTTTCATCTGCAGTCCCTGCTCAAGTAGCCCTTTAGAAAGATAGGTACGCAACTGCACCCCTGTTATCGGCGGTGCCGGGGCTCTGAGCTGCATAAAGCCTTGTTGCCCTAGTGTCTGTACACTGACCCGAACCTTTTGCACACCCGCACTGTCATTCGTTTCCTGGTCAGTATCAAGGCTGTAGTTAGAGGATGTGATAGCCGAGGTAGAAGGAAGTTGATTATTCCAGTCAATGACACTCGGCGAGTTCAGCGCATCACTGTCCTGCCCGGCTTCACGCACACCTGTTTCACCAGTGATTCGTATTTCGACAATAAAAGCGGTGCCATCCAGCGTATTGAGAGTGAAACGATCATAAACCACCTGATCACGGTTCAAGTCGCGCAACGGCAGACTATCGGCCTGCAATTGATAGAACCACTGACCTTGAGCATTAATCTGCAACTGACCATAAACACTTTGATGAATGTCTGCCGGGAAAGCCGACTGATTGAGATCTGCATCCACAACATTCAGACTGCCAGACGCACTGAGTTGCTGATTTTCAACTACCAGGCCACTCAACTGACCGGAAACCTGAGCGGAGTTATTCACACCGGTCAAGGTAATCTGTATCTCTTCTGATGCCGTACCATCTAATGAATAGACAGTGAAGCTTTCAATCAGCGTTTCACCTGCACGTAGATACTGAATATCACCATTGCGCACAGTGTATACCCAGTCACCCTCGGCACTGAGTTGCAACTCTCCAAACACACCCTGAGCCGCCTCGATTCGCTGCAGATCAAAGCGATTTTCGCCAGCATCCACTTCCGCAACACGTAACTGTCCCTCGACTCGTAATACCCGCTCCGCATCCGTTGCGTCTTCTACCAGTGCAGCAGTCGAACTGCCTTGAATTTCAGCCGCATCATTGACACCTTCAACAGTGATGGCAATTTGGCTGGTGGCTCCATCCAGAGTTTGCACCAGGAACAGATCCACAGCCAAATCACCGTCCCGCAGCAACTGGGCTTTGTCATTATCCAACTGGTACTCCCAGCGTCCATCGGCGTGAAGTACTAGAACACCAAAAGTTCCCTCGGACTCAAACGGCTGGAACAGCGTGCGCTGTTGCGAGTCATTTGTATCGACTACCTGACCAGAAATACTCAGCTGCTCAGCATCTTCCTGTATCTGGGCACTCACATCTGCCGGGGTATCTGTACGGCCATTCACTGTGATGATGACCGTGGTAGTACTACCATCGGTGGTCGTTACGGTGAAATACTCAGTACGCTGATCACCATCAGTCAACGCCTGTACCCGAGCATTCAAGTCAGCATTTAATCCTTGCGCATCATGTGCCAGATTGTATTGCCATGCACCGTTCTCTAACACAGTGAGATAGCCATACAGCCCAGACTGACTGTTCTGCTGGGTGTCAAAGGTGGCAAAACCACCTTCCAGTGCAGGATAGGCAATCCGTCCGGAAATTTCGTTAGCTATATCCTCGGTCACACTGCCCACACCAAAATAGGTGAAGTCAGTAGGGTCATCCGGGTCAGTAGGATCTGGATCATCCGGGTCAACCACCGGAGTAGCGCGGACAAAATCACGTCCTGGACGTTTCAAATAAACGCCATTCTCATCAGGTAGCCCAGTGGCATACTCATCATCTAAAGTAAAACCTAGCTCACCTTCATCACCCAACACCACCACACTCACTACTTTAGTCAGCAGGTTGATCGAACCACTACCAGGCAAAAGTCGATGCTGATCACCCTGACTGCCCGTCAGAGTATCGAAACCAGGCCCCCCAATAACAAAATTGGTACCCGAGTTGGGCAGAATGAAATGGGTGTCGGCGCTGCCCGCATCAACCTGATCTGGCCCGGCACTTTGCAGTAGTACAGCCGTTCCCTGATCGAAATTCACCTGAGCACTGGCACCGCTAATGATACGTGTGGCCTCATCATCTCCGGCCACTGTCACTGTGTCACCACCTAGCCCGGCAAACAAAAACAGCTCGCCGCCAGTTACTGACAGGTTATCCTGACCACCCATCTGTGTTGCAGTTGAGAGTAGCTGGATCAACTCGCCGTTGCCGTTGCTGTTAAAGACCGCATTACCTGCATCACCGAACATCAAGGTGCGATCGCCAGCTTCTGTGTTGGCTGTCATACGATCATTTCCCTGCCCCCCGAACAGTATCTTGTCACCGGCACCGACACGGATAGTGTCATTGCCTCCGGAGGTCGGCACCAGCACGCCGGCAAACAGGTGTTGACGTTCACCGCTAACACCGATGCTACGGCGGTAATCCAGGTTATCACCAGAAATCACGTCATTACTGCGGGTTGACCCTTGTATATTGATATCGTCATCACCCATGCCACCGGCCACAACGTTATAGTCGGTGATGGCCTCGCCTTCGCGATCACCGGATATACTCAGGTTAATCTGATCATTGCCGCCAGTTGCCAACTCACTGTCAAGCGTGGTGAAACTGGTCAGCCGTCCTAACGCATCAAAGGCCATACTGGCATTATCACCGGCGACGGCGCGTTCAGTCGGCTCAGCCGCCGAGCCACGATTTGAACTCAGGAAAATACTGTCAGATCCGACGCCGCCCATGACATACTTATTGCCATCGCTACCACTGCCCACGCCGAGTTCGATAGTGTCATTACCGCCCTGCGCAATCGACAGGCTGGTCAGAGAACTCAGATAGCCCTCAGACGAGTAGTTGATGCGGCCATGGTCTCCAAGAACAACACCCGTGCCTTTACCAGCACGAATATTGTCACCACCAGAACCGCCGATAATGACGTAGTCACCGGCCACTGTGTGCAGGGTACCGCCCGCTCCGAGGGTTGAATCCAGACTGCTGACCAGCAATCGATGCCCTTGATGTCCAGCCATACGCTGCACTTCACCATTGTCACCTAGCAGAGTAACACGTGCGCGCTCACCGGATACGCTGATCGCATCGGAACCAACACCACCCAGAGCAATGACCTCACCCATATCGCCCGTAGATGCACCAGGAACACCGATATTCATCACATCATTACCACCGGTTGCCGACACCTGGTCCAGCGTGATGATACGCGTCAGGCTGGCGGCCTGTTCACGAATATCCTGAACTGGTGCAAAGATCATTCGTGCATTATCGCCTGCCAGGATTCGGAAGGCCGAGCGGTTAGAGTTAATATTCAGCGTATCACCGCCAAAGCCCCCAACGAAGGTAACGTCACCATCGCCGATGGTAACGCTATCACTACCCCCAGCATTGTGTCCCAGGCTTTCGATGCGCTGCAGTGCACCACCGGAATAGACAACTTCACCTGAATCGCCCAGCACAATGCTGCGGTTGAAATGCGCCGCAACCAAGGCATGTTGATCATCAGAGTCTAGGCGCAGAGTATCATTGCCAAAGCCGCCGATCAGAATGTTATCGCCAGATCCTACCTGTATTGTGTCACTGCCACCGGAGTTGGGAACGCTACTGATAAGTGACAACATCTGATAGCTGAGTGCCTGACGATCATATTGACCGTTATCACCAAAGATAACGTTCTCAGCCATACTGCCTGACTGCACCAGTATCTGATCTCCGCCCATACCACCGAGCACCACGTTTAAGCCCAAATAAGCACTGGTATTCTGTCGACCGACGGTGATTTGATCATCACCACCGGTCGCTGCGATCTGGTCGGTTGTCGCCAGGTTAGTTAAACCGCCACGCTGATCAAAGGTGGCTCGCAGGTTATCACCGGCGATATAGCGACCGGTTCGGCCCCGTGCTTCCTGAGCGGGTACCGTCAACACCCCGCCAAATCCGGCAATAACGGCGGAGATCCCCGTTACACCAGCGAGGAATCCACCATCGGTATCCCATTCCACACCAAAGGCTTCTGGGGTCCCTTGCACATCGATTGAAATCACATCATCACCGATACTACCGCTAACCAGCTTATAACCCTCACCCAGCACAATGGTGTCGTTACCGCCCAGCACTTCATTTTTCGACTGCGCCAGACGTAGCACGCCATTGACAGCAACCGCGTCATATTGCAGTTCAGCATTGTCACCGAAGACAATATTGATACCGTCCAGTGCAGCGATCTCATCAGAGCCAAAACCACCCAAAATCACCTTACCCGCATTGCCAGTTATGATGACATCATCGCCCCCCTTGTCATCTTCAAGGGTACGAACGCTCTGCAATAGATTAGGTTTACCATTACCGGACACTGTCCAGCGAATTTCACCATTATCACCAAGGATAATATCTTCACTCTGGGCCTTGCCACGAATCAGCTGACCATTTTCATCATAATGTGCCGAGATAAGAATCGTGTCTGAGCCCATGCCGCCGAGGATAAAATTACTGCCTAGATGACGCAGTGCTGAATCAGCGCCATCACCAATACGGATGAAGTCATCACCACCGCTGCTGTTTTCGATATCTAACGTTTTGAACAGCACCACGCCGCCATTGCCATCCGTTTCGATGCGGGCATGATCACCGGCAATAAAACGCACATTCTGGGCCGTAGAGCTGGATGCCGCCATACTGATGACATCATTGCTGGCTCCGCCGAAAATGATCGCCGAGCCACTATCCATCTGGATCAGATTGTTACCACCCGCACCACCCATCTCATTCACGGGCGCTTCAATATAGTCCAGCATACGCAAGCCCTGCGCATTCACAGCAAAGGTGCGCTGGTCAGTTTTGAAAGCAATGTGACCATTATCACCCAAGATAATATTCAGGCTATCCGCACGGTCGGCTGCAGTAATACTGTCGCTGCCATTCCCGGCTATGACAATATTGTTACCTCCGCCGAGGACAATACTGTCATTGCCGCCACCTGCAGCCCCGAAGCTTTCCATATAAAGCGGCAGGTTATAATTGAAATCTATCCGCATCAGGCCAAGGTCGGCCATAATGGTATTGTTACCTTCACCGGAAAGGATTCGATCACTTCCCAAGGACCCCATCAATATGTCATTGCCTCCGGCACCTCGCAGCACCTGGCTGCCATTGCCCAGACCGATGGACTCCAGGGTTTTGTCTTTCCACAACCACATCCGGCCATCATTACCATGACCGCCAGCGAGCCCAGCCTGTTGCAGGCTGGTATAGTCACCCACTTGAGTAGCTGACACGCTGCTATCGCCATTGCGGTAAGTCCGAAAGCTATCAGCGATCAGTAGATTATGTCCGCCAATGGCACTGAGGTTATCACTGCCACCCTTGCCGACAATCAGATTGTTGTAACTATTGCCGATCAGTACATCATTGCCAGCACCACCAAACATATTGTGGAATCCGCGTACACTGATATTGCCAGTGCCAGAAAAACGGCTGGTGCCGGTCTGATCAACTTGAACGCCTTGGGTAAACTCTGAGAAGTCGATCGTGTTACGGGCATTGACGTTATCCATGCCGGTATCACCACGTAAACTGCCGGTAACCGATGCCCCAGCCTGAACTCGAAATACGTCGCTGCCTTTACCGCCGAGTACATTTTCGAAACCGACAAAGGTAAAGCCTTGTCCAGACGTTTCAGCAGCACCTTGCTGAGTGCCATTGGCCGGTAAATTGAACTGCCCCATGCCACTGGTAGAGCTGGTTACCCAACCGGCATTTAATCCGGTCAAGGTAATCATCAGGTTCTGGGCATCACCGGCGAAGTTCAGCCAATCATTGGCCTGACCACCTTTAACCAGATGAATCTGGGTGTTTGCCTGCCATTGCACAACATTGCGCCCTTGCACAGCATTCAACGCCGCATCATCAAAGGTCACACTGCGTTTCTGAGCACTGAAATCAAGAATATTACGGCCTTGATTGTCACTGATAGTGACGCGGCCCCACTCGTTGAGGAAACGATAGGTATCATCCCCGGCCTTACCTTCCATGACGGTTTGCCCACCTCGAGCAATGAGCATATCCTCACCACTGCCGCCGTAAAGACGCGCAATACCCTGGGTACCACCAATCAGCACATTACCGCTGGCGGCGTTGCTGGCATAGAAGGTGTTATCACCACTACCCGCGACAAAATAGACTGGGATATTGCCAAGACCGCGCGCATCAAACACGTCAGTACCAGCTCCACTGAAACCATGCACCGCCGTAGAGCGACGATAGGTCTGGGTATACTCCTGCCCATTAGGCAATACCGCTACTATTTCGATATTGCTACCAGACAGGTTCAAGGTGTAATGTTCATCACCATCTTCAGTGCTCTTACGCAGGCGGTCTGAAGCATCGAAACTGATTTTCGGATAACCATCGACACCTGCAAAACCGGAGCCGGTATTTAATACCAGCACACTACCGTCCATGGAAGCGAGCACAGGATCCTGATTACAAAGATCCAGTGACCACTCAAACAGTGTCACGTCCATGAAGGTATATTCCCACACACGGACGTACTTGATCAGTGCTAAAACGTCCAGGTAAGCGCGAATAAAGGCGGTGGCACGCATATCTAAGCTAACCAGTGCGGCAGGATTTTTATCCAGTATTGCGTAGATTTCTGAACCGCGTACCTTACCATCCTGGTCCGGATCGCAAAGATCCAGCGTACCTTCAAAACGAATTCCTCCTTCCACACCACCGCGTGCGACTACTGCATTCAATTCGGCAAAGGCAACCAGTTGTGCAGACAGCATCACTTCTGGCTGGTCTACCCCTCGGGAGTCAATATTGTCACTGATGTAGAATCCATCCATGACATCCACGACATTCTTGCTGTCAAGGAACTTGATCACACCATAGGTATCGAATCCCAGCGTAATAAAAGCCTCCAGTTTGATCTCCCCCCCTACACCGACAAACAGCGGCGGATAGACAGGGAAGCTTTTGCGAAAGCCAACACCGACTTCCAAATTAGCCGGAGTATAAGTCACCAAGTCAACCGGTTTACCAAACAACAGACCCAGTACGGCATCAGCCGGATTATCGATAATCGGGAACTGCAGCGCATTGGCAGGTTTTTCCAGCGCAGCAAAGAAGTCATTCATGCCTTGATCCAGCGAAATGGTGGTTTCGCCAGGAATCGCTTTGGCAACGGCACTGAAATCCGCTACACCACCGATATAATTGAGGGCATTATCCAGGGCAAACTCTGAATGACTATTGCCTGCCAGTAACAGCACATCAAACACCGGCAGTTTGACTGTCGAACCACCGGCATCGATCACGGCCTTGAGGCTGTTGATGGTGTCAAACAGACTGATCAGAGAGACGATAAAATCAATTTTGGCATTGCCACCACTAATCTTGGAAAAGTCTACCGCCATATCCACCAGCGAGTAGTTCTTGCGCATCAGATCGGAAATGCCCGGTATCGGTTTGGTTAATTGCTCAATAACTGGTGCAAACGGATCTGTAACCACTGAAATAACATCGATCACTGGCTCCAGGAAGTTGGAGAAAAAAGTCCCCATATCCAACGCGATATCAGTCATCCAGACACCCGGCTGATCGGCAAACAGGGAATAGTAGTCGCTGGAGGTCAATTCCTCAAAACGGTCCATCCACTGCTGCCATTCCGGCTGGTCTGGGTCTTCTTTCTCCGCTGACCAGGTAAGCTGGAAGTTACCCTCGATGGCCGGCAACAGGTCCGGTTGAATGGCATCACCAAAGCCCACACCAAGCTGCATCTGCAGGTTAATCTGTGCATAGGCTTCCCAATGTGTCTCAAACAGATCACCCAGGTCATTGGTGGCCAACACATTGTATGTCAGACGACCATCGCTGCCACCAAAGGTACCATCGAGTATGTCGTCCACCTCCCCAGCCACACCTTCATCCAATCCCAAGGTATCTCCTGAGCTGAAACCAAGCGATGCATTATCGGTCAGATCTATCTCAAATCTGGCCAGGAACTGGGTTCTGGAGCCTTCATAGCCGGTCTTGCCATCAAACAGCGTATCGCTGACGCCCCAGGCATCAAAGTCGGACTGATCGTCGTACCAGATGGTACCAAAGGTGTCATCCTGCCAGGCTTCACGATCACCCCAGACTCGACCTTCATTATCTTTAATCCAGCCTGAGTAATTATCCGTGATGGTACCATTCATAAACAGCAATTCGGCTTGCAGGCTCGCCGGTGCACGCAATTCTTTATATTGAGGCACATAGCGACCGAAACGATCGGTCATTAGCGCCTGTTCGCCATCCACCATCACGGCGATTCGCTGGCCATTGCCATCCAGTGTATAGATCGGAATCGGATCACCGAAGCGGTCCGTTTGCAGCATCAGCTCCCAGCCACCGGTATTGGTAAGACGGCTGTTTTCTTCTTTATACTCGTATTGCCCATTTCCAGTCTGACGACGGTAGACAAAATGACCGGCTGCACTGAGCAAGGCTTCGTATTTTATCTGTTCACGACCATCCACCACCTCGGTTTCATATTCCCAGGCCAGCTCATAGAGTGTATTGCCTTCAGCATCCAGTTTGGGCTGGTCGGTGTAGACCACTTCATACACATACTGGTTACCATTCTTGACGAAACGTTTTTCTATTTGCTTGGTTTCAAGATTGAAATATTCTTCGACTACACGCTGCTCATAAAAATTGGTCTCATTTGGTGAAGGCGCCAGAAAAGCACTAATCTGGAACTGTATCTCAGATACTTCAACGCCATCTTCCAACGACCAGAGATTGCTGATAGCCTCATCCATCGACACGAGTTGATCTGCATAGAGGGCCTCCTCCTCAACCGTGAGAGGATAGCCCTCATCGTTGAGAATGCGGTTACCATCGGCATCCACAGGAAAACCGGCTGAATCACGCAAAATACCTGCATCGGCAAAACCGGTAGCAACCCAGGCTTTGCCATACAACGCCTGACTGTCTTCAGCAAATTCAGTTACCTGACCGATACCTGCATGGCCAGGCATATTCGCCACCAGATAAAAACCCTGATTGACATCCAGACCAAACCCAAGGAAAAAATCCCAGTCCAGATTAACAGCCAATCCGCCGTCTATCTCCAGGTTCAGGCCAGGCACGCCGACATCAAAGGCCACTGACGCATCGGGTAACTCGATGGTTTGACCCAAGTTCATGCGGAACTGGACAGAGCTGCTCTGCGCAAACACCAGTTGTTTGGAGGCGTTCACCTGCTCGTCTGAGTAGCTGACAAATTTCAGCTCACGCAGATCAGAGTCATTAATGAACTCTTCACGGATCACCTCAATGACATCAGCCGTCAACTCACCGTCCCAGCCAGGAAACTGACTCAGAAACGTATCTGATGCCAGAAAGGCATCTATCGCTTCGGCCTGATCATCGGTAAGGAAGTCTGGGTCACCGGACATATTCTCGCGATACCAGAATCCGCCAAACAGATCCTGATAAGTCAGATCAACAATCACCTGGCCAGCAATTCCCAGATAACAAGGTTTGAGCTTATCAGCATCCAGTTCAACCGCTTCGGCTCCCACCACCGGCTGTATTTCGTAGACGGGTGTTTCACCTTCGGCAGCTACATTGACGCGTACAGCGGCATAGTATTCAAACAGCAAATTACCGTCTTCATCCTCGCGCTGCTGGTCCATCTCATCCAACTGAGGCATGCGAATATAAGCGTTACCGGTAGCGTCGCGGAATACCAGATTTCCATCAGCATCGGCTTGCTGTAATCGCTCACCTGATGCCACCCACCCGGTACGCTGTCCACCCTCAGTCAGGTTACGAATTGCCCAAAGCTGCTCAGCTTCAAGTAGCGTTGTCAGCTCAGGGATATTCACAAAGGTGTACTGGTCGGCATCCTGAGCTACGTATTCCAGCACAATATCATCTGGCGTAATGATGCCGTCGCCATTGTAGTCGCGCAGGAAGCTCAGATACGGATTATCAGGATGGTAGAGCAGATCAAAGAGCACCATGCGCAGTCCATTATCGAGACTGCCATAATTGAAAATTACCGAGTTCAACGCATTAGTTAAACTGCTGACAAAGCCTTCGCGAAGACCGGCAACAAACTGGGTCATTTCCTGCAAGGCTTCAGCACCGATGATTGGCCCAACCACACCGGATGTCAGAGTGTCGATCACACTCTGGAAAGCACTCAATACCGTATCTAGCGTTTCCACCACGAAAGCCGGATCACTCAACAAGAAAAGTAAGGGGGCACTTTTCAGTCTGACACCATCTGGATCACAAAAATCTTCACCCAGACCGGCATTCTGTAGCACCTGAAGGAAGGTCTCCTGCCATCCACCGAGGTTAGGCAGTATCAGACTCAGATCAAACCCGTTACTGTCTGGCTGTACCTCTGGTGCAGAAAAGACCGGCACCTGGATACCCTCACTGGGCTGGGTATATTCACCTTCCCCTCCGGTCAGCGGGTTATCCGGAGTCAGATCCACTCCCGGTAAGCCGGACTCGTCCTGGTTGTCTCCTGGCACACCCTCTTGGTTCAAATCACCACTACCACTGCTCACCAGTGGTGGCCTGGCCGCTTCTGCCACCTGGGTGTTTAAATTGAGACTGTCTTCCAACATTTTACTCAGCAGTTTATTCAAATCCCGAATGGCAATTTCTGCCGTGCCTATAGGCATAGGATTGACAAATATCGGTAACTCTTCAGCGGTAAGATCGGCCAAATGATCGGAAACCACGATACTCAGGGGTAAACTGGCTTCAATATCGCCGGTCAATGACAGATCGAAGGCTCCTTGCTTGATCGCATTGACGGCATTAGTAGCATCCGTATTGGCTGAACTTACCATCACCGGTGTCGTGCCATCGTCTTCAAACAGGGGCTGACCATTTTCATCCGAAGCTTGTACCTGCACGGGTAACATGGATGCGACGACATGAGCAGCATACTCACCCAGATAGAGACGACCACCATCGCTGTTTAGCTGATAGCCACCCTCCAGGTCCAACTCGACTTTGCCGCCATCAACCTGCAATTCATATAACGTAACGGGTGAGGCGAAATTTAACGTCTGTTCGGTATCATTAAATAGACGGAACTGCATCGACGTTCCGCCCTGGTCTCGCGCATTAAACAGGAACAAGCGCCCAAGATTAGAATTAGGCTGCCCCTCATCTTCCCGCGCCAGATCCAACCCCAGTTCCAGATTGAAGGTTACCTCACGGAACAAGCGCAGCAGGCTTTCCTGATTCGCATCGGTAATACTCAACGTCGGACCGAGCAGCTCTTTTAATAAGGCTTGGTCTGCAGTCGAAAACATCTGTATGAGACGTGCGTCCGCCAGCAGCAGATTGAACTGCTCCAGTGATTCAAACGCCAGCGTAAAGGGGATATTGATTACCAGCGCTTGGCGGTCTGTATTCAAGTAGTAGTCAATCGTATTGGCTTCCAGGCCAAAGGCTGACTCCAGCAGAGTCTGTAACGAACGAAAATTGGCCTGATCTATCTGACTCAGCTCGTCATAAACCTGATTGAAGTGACTCTGAAGATTAAGTAACTCATGCAATGACTTGTTCAGTACCTGTAATTTCTGACCAAACAAGCTCAATTCGCCCATGTTTGCCAGATTACCCAACAAGGAGGCCAGTTGTGTCAGATCATCCAGCATCCCTTCCCAATTCTGCACAGCCAGGCCTTGATAGAGTCCAAAATCAGGCAGACTGCCACTCATATCGGCCTGAGTATCCTGCTGACTCAAAACAGCCGCAGTGTTATCTAAATTCAGTACCAATGACCCGATAACATCAGGACTGCTCAGTATATTACCTAGCTGATCCGTAAACCCGTTAGGCAAACGTACCTGAATTGCGTCCAGAGTGATTGCCGCCTGCGTCGACTCCGACCAGACCAAGCCCTCCGCACTGTACTCATCCAGCAATAACCGATTGCGCAGTGTCATCTGAACTTTTTGTTGTTCAACTCGGGTCGCACCCTCACCATGTGCAAAGGTCACAAAACGCAATTTTTCAAAGCGACCCGTGTCATCAACGACCACAAATACATGACCATCAAAAGGGTTTGTCACCCCTTCAAAATGTGCACTCAGCGCTACATGAATAGCGTCATTCAGATCGGCCGCCAAATCAGCAACCGAGGTGTTATTCTGTGTTGCCAGTTGGCGTAGTACAACAGCTAAATCCAAGGCTTCATAGGCCTGATCATCCAGCGTGAAAGCATCGAAACTGATCGTCAGACCAACGTCACGGACCGTCTGCCCCTGCTGATTGAACGGAGTAAAAAGTAACGTAGCTTGATCACGAACCGGGGTGTCTGCCGTCAAACCCAGCTGAGCCCCCTGTACCAGCACGCTGTCGAGGGCGGCATTAAAATCCAGGCTGGTATCGTTGCTGTTGAGTGTATCGACCAGATAATACTCAAACGCGCCCTGATAGGCGCCATCGGCAATCTGGATATCGCCAAAAAGCAGCTCCAGCAACCCTTGCTGACCCGAAGCCGAACCACCGGCCTGCATTGCGGCACTGAACTGGCCACCGATCATGGCATTTTGCATTTGCATCGAAACAGCGGCTGTTTTCACCGACTGTCTGGCCGTCAGACCGAGTTCACGGTTACCAATATTGCCCTCATCCGCCATCTCAATCTGGGCACGCGCAATGTTATTGCCAAGAACCTGCAGTTCCAGGTAATAGCTATGTTCTATATCCTGATCAGCATCTGCTTCGTTACCAAAGCTGAGGTCCAGCCCGGTATCGATTTCAGTGGAAAGCAAATTTGCGCGGATCAACTGACCCAGGTGGGTATAGCCCAACCCGCCGTCTAGCGTACCCAGATAAGCATGTGACGAAATATCAATTGAATTCAGTACCTGCTGAATATCCGCCATCAGATCTGCCAACGAAGTGTTATCAACCGTCAGTGAAGCTGGAAGGGTAATATCAATAGCTATGGCATTATCGAGGCGCAGCTGGAATACAGCATCTTCTGTCAGTCGTCCATCAGACGGGAGTGTATAGTTAGAATCAGGTGCGGGTCGGATGGCGTTCTCAACACCCATTTGGATTCCTAGAGCCTCCAGTCCAACAACACCCTCCGCCGTATTCGGCTGTGTCAGAATAATCTGGTTAACCGCGGCAAAGGTGCGAAGTTGCAACTGCCCTTCTGCAGTCAACTCGAAATACAGTGCGCCAGCCAGATTATCATAGCCAGCCAGAGGTCCAGTGCCGGGAATTGCAGCCAACTCCGCATTCAGAATGGACACCAGCCGATCACCGTTCAGGGTGGCGCCAAATGCACTATTAAAGGCACTATTGATGCTGTCTCTGAGAGCATTGGCAGTGATAGTCGAATCAACTAATAACGACCGCTCAACACCATTGATCTGGATAACGACCTCAATGGTTGCTCCAGCATCCAGCCCATTAATGACACTAACATACTCATCACTACCAACCTTTAGCGCCAGGCCGGGCGCACGGCCTAAGGCACTGATTTCACTGTTTTCCAGCACGCTGCCATTAACACGAATAAACGCATTGACGCTGCTGTTAATATAATCAGTCTGCGAAGTTACCGATACCTGCTGATCAGCCGCCGTGGCGAATCCATTTTCAGTGGGTTGAGCAGCCAGTATGTCAGCCAGATTAAACTGGCGTCCATCCACATTAAATCCTAGCGACAGCGTTTGGTTGTTAAGCACAGGATCAGCCTGAGTTCCAGTCACAGAGCCCACCACAGGTCCCACAGCCAGGAGTGAAATAGCCTGTGGCTGACTCAGGTCAAAGCCCAATGATCCATTGAAAAAGGTTTCGTGAGTAATATCCATCCAGGCATCGACATTGAACCCCTCTAGTCCACCCGCTTCAGCATCCAATAGCAACTGAACTGCATCAATCTGGATACCTGAGCCGACGAACAGGTCCAGCCAGAGTGTTTGGCTGGCCAGATCAAAACGAGGGTTGACACTGAACTCGGCAAATTCAGTTGTCAGGGTGTTATTCAGCAGGCTGTTGGTTGCGTGCTGGAAGCGGTCCATCAACACGTGCCAATCAGTGAATCCCGGCTGTGAATGAGTCTGCATGGACTCACCTGCCGCTTGAAAACCAGCCAAGGTAAGATCGGCATAGCTGGTGGTAAAATCCGATGCTGAGACTATGCTGGTTTTATTGATTGACAGGGTATTTATATCCTGGCCGGACAGTTGACCGGTAAAACGGATATCGAAGGTATAGCCCTGACCCGCGACAACTGACACCTGAATATCAGCGGGATCCAGGTCGGCATAGACCTTAATCAGCATCTGATAGAGCGTGGAAGCAAGATCGGCCGCTAATTGATTGGCCGTTTTCAACTCACCCGATGTGGTAAGACTCAGGATATCTGATTCCAGTGCTTCATCAGCCAGATTCAATAGCATCTGCAGACTACCACCGGCAACATTCGCCAAGGTCAGACGCTGAACTTCATCCAACCACCCTTCCGCAGAGGTACCCACGCGACCCTCTTGTAGGGTAGTCACGAACACCTGCACACCGGGTTGAGAGCGGAGCTCAGTAATATCAGCCGAGAAGCCGCTCAAGGTCTTACCGGCGCTGACCTCCAGAATATTCGCTGCAATATAGAATGACTGGATACCGTCATTGGTAGTGCCCAAGGGAGCCAGTTCTACGGTGAGATATTCCTGATCTACATGCCCCGCATTATCATCACGGTAGGCATCGTTAATCGCCTTATTCAAGGCCAATGCAATCCGATCGCTCCAGGTTCCCTCGCCCTCCAGACTGATCGTCTCAGTCTCAAATGACTGTCCGTCATAACTGAAATTAACGCTGAAACTACCACCGGCCGCATGAATCAACTGCAACTGATACACCGCTGGTTGCACCGGGGTATCTTCATCGACATCAAATGCTGCGGCCTGTTCTTCGCTAAATTGAATCCCTACAGATGGTGCAATATTCAATTTCTCAAACGTACCTGGCTGTGTTTGAGAGATCACCAGGCGACCGTAGGTGAGCCCATCCACGCGATCCAGCTCACGTGCTGACACTTCCAGCAAGCCACCAGCCTTCGCATTAGCGGCAAATTCTACCTCCAGCGGTGCAACCTCCTGACCCGACAGTGCACCGACAAAAGTCACCTGCCAGTTACGTGCTTCCCCTGTGACCTGCACATTACCCTTGCCAATCTCCGGCAGATTCTCCAATACACGCTGCAATTCTGCCGCACTGCTATAACTGGAGACCTCTGCAGACCAACTGCCATCCCCAACACGGATACGGAAATCGCCCCCGCTGGTGTGCAACCTGACCTGCTGCTGAGCGTTGCTATAGCGACCTGCTTGTAACAGGCCGCCTTTGATCAGCTCAGTGACTGCTGCGACCGGTACCAGCGCTGTTACCGGCACATCACTATCCAGCAGTTGCCAGCCTAATACAGCGTTAGCGGCCTGCGCTATTTTCTGATCAATGAGGCTGGCGAGTTGATTGATATGGGTAAAGCTGCTGGTTTCGCTGGCTAGCAGTGTAATGGTCAATACCGACAGCTCTGACTGCCCAGGCATTTGCACCTGTAAATCAAATGACAGATTGTCTGTCAAACGTGGTGATATCGCCTGACCCGCAAGTATTTCCTGACGGGTTGCCTGCAGACCTTCATTAAATAAGTCTGCCAGACCCTGACTGAAATCCAGCCCCTGCCCCAAGTTCACGCCGGTGAAGGGTAATAAACCATCGAAAGCCCCAGAGTCACGCAAAGACTCCAGGTACAGGACAACATCAGACAGCATATCCATCAACTGCTGGGGTTCCAGACTGCTCAATGCACTCAACTGAGTAAAGTGGGACAGCGTCGCCTCAGAGTTATAGTTGGCAATGTCTGTCCAAGAGGTCGCCGTACCATTATTAAAACTGATCTCAACCCCAGGAACACCACCGGCCAGGGTTTCCAGAGGCACCCCAAACAGATCACCTGAAAGGGTCATACTCAGAGCAGCATTGACCTCAGCGGTGGAGGTATCAGCTGACACAACGTCATCAACGGCTGTCACAGTGACTCGTCCAGAGTCAAACGTCAGCACACCACTGGCAGTGACTGGCAAGGCACCCAATAGAGCGGGTGCATAGAAGGTTCCAGTAGGCGCACTAACCTGTAACGCAAGTTCATTGAGGTCAAAGCTGGCCGAAGACGTGGTAATGCGGTGATCAAACTTGAAATCGATTAGAGCATTCAGGGTTATTCCCTGTCCATCACCCCAGGCAAAACCCACCTTGGCAAGCGCATCACCAAAGCTGAGCTGTGCCAGAAACTCACGGTTTAGTGCCAACTCCAGGCCTAAAGCGAGTTCGTTACCCGCCGTATTAAGCCCTCCCGTCACGTTGAACAGGGAATCACTGGCATTGGCCGGAATCAGCGACTGCAAACTGCTATAAGTCCCACGGCCATGCAGGTAATCCTGCAACTCCAACATCAACCCCATGTAGGTGGCATCACCCTGAGAGAGGTATTGCTGCAACACAGTGGTAAAACCGCCACCCGGCAGATAGTAACCAAACTGGAAAATATCACCCAGAGTGCGGCCATCTTCCGTCACCATCAGCGACAGGAGTGACTGATCGACCAGCGGTAACTCGACAGAAAGTGCTTGCAACTGATCCAGCTGTACCGCCAACTGCGCCCAGTGCGCCAACAACGTTTGCAGTTGCGCCTGAATGGCTGCATCACTTAGGTTGGCATCACGGTAAAAATTGAAACTCAGCGCGTCGCCATTCAGTATACCCTGCAGCGCCAGATAGGCCTGAGCACCAAATGCAGCCTGCTGTGTAGCACCACTTAAGGCAAAACGCCCCTGAGCTTCAGCTATCACCTGACGTTGAATCAGACTAACAGCATATTCGCTATTGGTGATCTGGCGACTGTTATCCAGATTGTCTGGATCCTGCAAGGTAAACGCGGCACCCAAATTCAGGCTAAAATCACCTTCACCGGACATCTGCGTACTGAGTTGCAGCTTATCTGCGCGGATAAAACCCTCGGGGTCAACACTCGGGTCCGTACTCAAGCGAATACCGGCTTCGAGTGCCAGTTTCAGCCGAGTGACCGCATCAGCTGTGATAGCATCGAGTGTATAGCCTGCTGGATTCAGTGTTACTGTGTGTGTCGAGTTACGCTGTAGATCCGCTGTCAGACGCAAGCCATAAATTGGCATAGCTGGATTGCTGGCATCGACTGTCAGCGTGGCTTCTATACCGTCAATAAGCAATAAAGCGCTATTATTGTTGAGATAGCTGACCAGCCCAGAGAGGGTGTGTGGGCCGCCACTGGCAAAATAGTTATTGGCATTTGCATGCAAATCAAAATTGGCACCACCTAAGTCCAGCAGGCTCAGGATACTGGTGTTACTCAGCCCGGGTATATCCGCATTAGATAACGCATCATTGAGTGCCTGGTTACCCAGTTGGTCCAAGTTCTCCAGCGAAGTCAATATGGCGGATTTTGATTCATCCGTAAATGTCAGATCAGCCAGTAAGGCATCGTAAACCGTATGGCCGGCACTGAATAATGCCTGGGTTTCGATTACCCCGGTGGTGTATTCGAAGATCCAATTACCACCCAACTGCTCCGCACCAGTCATGTCATCCGATGCCGCTACATCCGCACCAGTGAGTTCAGCAATACGCTCAACGAAAGCCTGACCTGCCTCTCCCTCGGCCACAGAGCAGCCATAAAACAACAGGTCGGCACCTTCGGCCAAAGCGGTTTGCCAGCTATTGAGTACTTTTGCGTAAGCATCCAGTGAGGTCGTATCGAGTGTAGTGTTGCCCAACTGCACACTGGCGGCTTCACCATGAGAAATAATATGGATCGCCTGTAAATCAGCATATTGCGACAACCACTGGCTGATTTGCTGCACACCGTCTGCACCGGCATCCAGATAAACCACTTCAACACGTGCCTGGCCATCACCACGCTGTGCCAGCGCTTGCTCTATCAGAGATTCAGGCTGTTCAACAGCCGTATCGATGAAGATCAGCTCATCAATCAAACTTTGCTGCTGTACGCCGCCAAGTGAAAAATCCGCCAGCATATCGGCTTCTGCCTGGTGCTGCAGATTGATCACAGATTCCTGCGTATCCTGAGGAGTGGGTGGAATCACCAACAGATCACCGGAAAGCATAAAGCGCTGCTCAAGCAGTTCCACCTCAGTGGTCGCCTGGCGCTGACTATTGACCCGCTGAGTATCCAGCGAACGCCTGATCAGGCCATGCCATTGCCGCAAGGCCCGATGCTTCCAGGACTGTCCAGCCGCATTGTGCAGATAGCGTGCTGCGCTTCCCATGTGTAATCCTCCAGCGAGTTAGCTCGCTTTAATACTCAACTTTGCCTTCCACAACTTAGTGGCGCTCCAGAAGGCGATCCAGTTCAGCCAGGTCCTGACGACTCAGCGTGCCGACAGACTGTTTCAGAACCAGTCGATTCATCAAATAATCATAGCGTGACTGCAAGAAATCACGTCGCGCAGCATAGTAACTCTGGTAGGCATCCAGTACCGCGACGGTTGATTCCAGCCCTGCCTGGAAGCCACGCATACGTGTTGCCAAACGAACCTCCTGCGCCAACACCCCTTCACGCAGTGCAGCCAACATTTCCGCACTGCTGGTCACGCCATTGAATGCTGAACGTACGGTACGTTCAGTCAATCGATGTTCCTGCTCAACCTCATAGCCAGTCTGTTCATAGCGTGCTGTCGCTTCACGCACCAAGGATGAAGTGCGACCTCCGCTAAAGATCGGTACATTGACCCGAACACCCACTTCATAGTTGTTGACCGTCTGACGACTGTTGCTGTAAAGCGTTTTATCAGCATCCTGAAAGCCAGTTGATGCAAACAAGTCAACTGTCGGCAAATGACCCGCGCGTTCACGACGAATCTGATTACCAGCAATCTGCTCGGCCATACGCCGGGACTGCAACGACAGGTTCTGATCCAGAGCGGCACTGATCCAGGGCTCTACCTGAGCCGGGAAAGGTGGTGCAGCACGGAAGTCCGCACTGAAACTGTGCAGACTTTCCACTTCACTGCCGATAATTTCTTTGACAGCCAACTGTGCATCATCCAGGCGATTTTGTGCCTCGATCATCCGAGCACGGGTCAATGCTGTCAGACTCTGTGCTTCGCTCAAGTCGCTGCGACTGGCTAAGCCACTGCGAAAGCTGATTTCAGTCTGGCGAAACTGAGTCGCTATAGCCTCATGCTCAGCTTTAGCAACTTCAAGACTATCTTGGGCGGAAAGCACATTCAGATAGGCTTCAGCAATGCGCATAATAAGAGACTGCTCGGCTGCCAATAATGCCAACTCGGCTTGCTGCACCGCTTTTTCCGCCTGAGTCAGGCCGATCAGACTACCTGGACGGTAGATAGGCTGTGTTAGTGTCAAAGAAGCGCTTTGCTCAGCGAGACTGGTTTGCTCTTCCGGGATAGAACCGGAACTTATTACATTCTGGTTTTTAGCTGAAAACTGATAAGAAAAACTAACCTGAGGCAGATATTCAGAGCGTGCTTGAGGAATCAATTCCTGTATGGCACGAAACTCAGCTCGGGCAGCATGATAGGTTGGATCACGCAGCAACGCTTCGTCCAAAGCTGTCATCAATGAGAACCGTTGACCTTGCCCCAGTGCAGTCAAATTACTGCCATCACGGTATTCTGCGCCTGACAACGTCACGGAACCGATGGTCAGCGACGGCTGCACACTAAAATCAAAACGCGGCAGGTGGCGTAGTGTATCGCGTTCAAAGTAGGCAATGCCCTGCAAGTCATCCGGGTAGTCACTCTCGGATAATACCCGACTGGCTTCTGGCAAAGAGACCAGTGTGCCAAACTCGTAGTTGTCGCGGTGTGCAACAGTTTGTCGTGATAGCTGTTCAGCATAACCTTCATGCAAGGTTAATTCGATTCTGGCGGAGCCAAGACGGGTTTCACCATAACGAATACGCTTCACATAGTCAGGATCAGGAGCAAAGGCAAACACAGCCTGCTCAACCGTTTCGGGACTGACACCGGGAAAGTCCACCATCAAACGCCCAGGAGCTTCCAGGAAATAGCTGTTCACACGAGACTCTGCTAGTTTGCCGATAATCAGGTTGAGCCCGGCACCTGCCTCGGGTGTCAGCTCAAAACGGTTCAGTTGTTCTGCATTCAGCAGTGAACGCTCAGACACAGCACCATCGGGCACCAATAAGAGATGAATCCGGCTACGATTGGTCACCGGATCAATACTGGTATGTGCATCCACCAGATCCATCGGCCCCTGAGTAGTAAACACCAACCGGGAGTGCCCATTGGGTGTACCCTGCACTTCGGGCAATCCCAGTAATGCAGGCATTTGTAAATTGGCTTGTCGTAAATAATGTCGGGGATCCACACCAGGTAATTCGATAACCAACTGATCTGGATCCTGCTCAAACATCAACTCAGTGATCAGGTCATGATGACCGGTAAAGGTTAACTCAATCAAACCACCACGAGACTCAGCATGGATAGAATCGAGTAGTTCCGCTGATACAATAGTGTCATCAAGGTTAGCAAACACCATCTCCCAGTTAACCAACCCAACTACTGACAAGCTCAGGGTTTCATCTACCAGATAAACCGGACGGGCCAGATCGATTATCAGGTACGAGCGTTCGCCCAGAGTTTGCAAACTGGAGGCATGGTAAAGACTGTATTGCTGCACCAAACGTTCACCGGTCAAGCGCCACTCTTCAAGATTAGCTCCATCTGTCAGGGTGATGAACAGGCGTTGGCCATTTTCCTGAAGATATGCACCCGCCATTTCACCGGCTCGGGCGCTCAAGGTCAGGCGATGATAATCCTCCTGGATGCTTACCTGTTGATCCGAAGGCAGAGGCTCTGTTGCTGCAGCTGTCCCGCCAATCGCCATAGAGACTGCAGCCACCAGCAATAGTCGGCTCAGACGCCACACGCGGGATTGAGGGTTCGGCACCCTCCGAAACATCAACATACAACAGATCCTCAGCTATCCGAACAGATTTTTGATCACTTATTATAGAGTTGATCGAACAGACAAGTCCTGAACAACAAATGAACTAAATCTGCATAAATTAAATAGCTGTTTGATTTGAAAGGCAGGAAAGCCAGTTTGGCTAATAGACAGACTTAGCTGTCAGTTGGGTATTCTTAAGGTAAAACAAGCTCCGGCACCGGGTGCATTGGTGACAATCACATCACCACCGTGAAGACGGATAATCTGATCAACCAGATAGAGTCCCAAACCTAAACCAGGATTGGTTTGTGCATCTTGACGATAGTATTTGCCAAAAACCTTACACCGATCCTGCTCTTCAATACCCTTACCCTGATCAATCACGCTAATACAAATCCGATCCTGCGCATCAATGTAGGCACTAATGAAAATTTCGCTTTGAGAAGGTGAAAACTTGATCGCATTATCCAATAGGTTATTAATGCAAATAATCAGTAATTCCCGATCTGCCTGAATCCGCCTGGACATAGAGTTAATTCGAAAACGACGACTATCGCCATTTAAACGCGCTGCCTCACTAACCAACTCCTGCAACAAGGCTTTAATATCAAACCAGGCTGCATTAGTTCGCCAGAAAGTGGTTTCAATCCGCTCCTGACCCAACGCCTTATTCAGCAAATTAGCCATACGTTGCACTGCACTCTTCAGCCGGGCTATATGCTTTTGCCGAACCTGAGGATCATTACTCACTTCCAGTTCCAGCAGATCCCCCAAAGACTGTATCACTGCCAGCGGGGTTCGGAACTCATGTGTCACTATCTGCAGAAACTGTTTTTGTGCCACTGTGACCTTTTGCTCTTCTTCAAGAGCACGGGCAACACGTGCCTGAGCCACTTCCAGGTCTTTGGCAATGCGAGAGCGCTCGGTGATTTCTTTTTCCAGTTTCACTTTGGTGTCTTCTAGCATCTCACGACGCTGCTCCATCTCGGCTTCGATCCGCTTACGCTCGGTGATATCTCGTGCAATACCCATGTAATAGGTGACCTCACCCTGTGCATTAAGCGCTGAGGACTCATTGGCAATCATGTCATGCACCTGCCCATGAACATCAACCAAGCGGAAAACAAGGCCTGACAGACGCCCCCCTTGAAGAGTACGCTCGTGACATTCGACTAAAAAGGGAATGTCATCGGGATGAACATAGTCGGAAAACGGCTGCCCTACAGCTTCCTCCAGGCTGTAGCCGGTAACACTGACCCATTCTGCAGACAAGTAACCAATAGTGGCATCAGCCGATATGATATAGATGATATCGTTGGCATTTTCTATCAGACTTTGAAACAGATGTTCGTTTTCCTGTAGCGCCTGGCTCTGAATTGAAACCAGTTGCTGTATCTGGCGACGTTGCCTCGACAAGAACAGTGTATAAGCTAATAACAACAGTAATAGCAGCGTAACCACAAGCAGGGCAATAAACCAACGCGGCACCACTTCCACCACCAGTTCACTGCGCAACCATCGGTAACTGAGCTGGCTAAGAAAATCCGGATCAAGCTTCTGTATCGCTTGATCTATCTCTTGCAGCAACGCCTCATCCTCAAGAGCCACTCCGGCAAGTAAGCCTTGGGTGTACAGCTGTACTAAAGGATGAAAGTTGGATGGATGTCCATGGCGGTCCAGCAGGTACATACTGACCGGGTAATCGGCCACATAGGCGGCCACTTCTCCTGCAAGAGCAGCCATCACTACCAGTTCATTTGACCGGTAAACACGAATCGGCTGATCAGGATGATGGCGCTGAACATAATCCATTTCATAACTACCCTCCGTGACACCAATCACTTTGTCATGCAGGTCATCAAACCCAGTCAGCGGAGCACCACTAGGCACAAACAGATAACCACTGAGTGGTAACATTGTGTCGCTGAATTTCATGAAAGTTGCGCGCTCTTCGGAATAAAATAGGCCACCGTGTACATGAGCCCGTCCGTCTTTAACCGCCTGTATTGAATCTGGCCAGTCCACCAGATGAAACTCAACTGGTCGCCCCATTGCTGCTGCGATTTCTCGCCATAATTCGATGAGTAAGCCGCGCGGCTCGCCATCCTCACCGACAAAAGCAAAAGGCGGCCAAGCTCTGTCTTGTGCAATAACAAGCGGCTGCACTTCATTAAGATTCGGCTCAGGGTAAGATTGAGCGAAGGCGTGAGGCGCTGTGATGATCAGATAGCTGAGCAGCAAAACACCAACAAGACGCAGGCTGGAGCCACTCAGCATTGCACGCTCCCTTTAGCAAACCTCAAGCCGATACCCGACTCTGGACAAGGTCACGATTGGCGAATCCAGCCCGGTCTGTGCAAACTTGCGTCTCAAACGATATACCAGCGCAGTAATGGTTTCAGCACTATAAATATCCGCAGCATATTCCAGGTGATTGAGTAAATTATCGCGAGTCACCACGGCACCTCCGGCATCTGCCAGAAAAGCCAGCAACTCATATTCACCCCGCGTTAATGGGATTTGATCTCCTTGCTGGTGACAAACACTCCGGGTAGCTTCTTCCAGTTGCCACCCCTGAAAACTGAATACACCCGGCTGGTTAGCCCGTGACTGCACCGATGATACAGTCGACAGGTGGCGTTTTAACGCATTACGGACTTTGAGCTCTAATTCACGTGCACTGAACGGTTTAGCGATAAAATCATCTGCGCCCAACTCATAGGCTCGCAGGCGACTGGTGTCATCCTGCCGACCAGAAACCACATAGAGCAGCACTTGCTGCTCTTCACGCAACGCCTTCAATAACTCAAGTCCATCGGCATCCGGTAAATTCAAATCCAGCAAGATGATATCGAAAACCTGCTTGCCGATTACCTGAGAAAAAGCATCTCCACTTTGCACCTGAGTGATTTGATAACCAAACATATCAAAAAAATCAGTCACAACTTGACAAAGGGACTCATCATCCTCAACCAGTAAAACCCTGAATTTTTCCATGCCCGCACAACCCTTTTGCATGAAATGTCAGCGCAGTCTAATACCCTGCTCATCCACAAGGATCACCCCTTGCTTGAGCAGACTGCCAACCGCCATCTTGAAGGCTTTTTTGCTGACACCAAAAAGTGCTTTAATCTCATCCGGAGAGCTTTTATCATTCAAGGGGCACTCGCCTCCTCGCATCTTCAGATAATCCAACACCTGCTCAGCCAACGGCTCAACACGGCCATAGCCAGGCTTATCCAACATCACATCAATCTTGCCATCCTCTTCCCGCACCTGCTTGATGTATCCCGGGAGGGTCAATCCAGGTCGTAGCGGCTTGAACAACTCCTGCTGGTGCAGCATGCCAACATGACGATGGTTGATAATGGTCAGATAGCCCAGTTCCGTGCGGCGCCAAATCAATAGACTAACCAGCTCACCCATGCGGTAATCTGCAGGTTCAGCACTTAGGTGACGCTCCAGCCGTGCTGATGCAGCCAGGCGCCCGGTATTATCCAGGTACACACACACCATAACCTGCTGGCCGATATCCACTCGTTGAGGTTGCTCAGCAAACGGCATAAATAGCTGCTTGGGTAATCCCCAATCCAAGAAGGCACCCACCTGATTGGTATCCGCAACACGCAGCTGAGCAAATTCACCACGCTGAATCATCGGCTTCTTCAGGGTAGCGACCGGAAGATCATCACTGTCTAAATATACAAATACCGACAGTTCATCCCCGGGTTGCAAGCTTGGATCGACTTCCTGCGATGGTAATCTGACCGTCTCGCCTTCTGCTGCCTGAAGATACGCACCTTGCTCGACAATGCGTTTAACTTTGAGTTGGTTAACTCGTCCTAACTCCACCCGAACACCCCATACCGTTGTTTTGGCTATAGACTAGCACAGATAGTTGTTTAAATAAGCAGGCGCGCACTCGCGACTCGCGCGATTTAACATCTGACTTGCGACTTAGGTATAAAAAAGATTACTATTTTATTAACAATTCTTATACGCTGTATTTCATGAACCCAAAAATTTCATTAACGACCACTGATAACACCTCTCCTGCCACACTTGAAGTCACCGACCTGCATAAGCGTTACGGCGACATTGAAGTGCTGAAAGGCATTTCCCTGACGGCAAAAGATGGGGATGTTATCTCTATAATCGGCTCCAGTGGCTCAGGAAAATCAACCTTTCTGCGTTGCCTTAATCTGCTGGAAAATCCATCCCAAGGCCGCATTGCATTGCGCGGCGAAGCTTTACAGCTGGTTGCCAACAAACAAGGCGAGTTAGAGGCCAAAAAACGTCGCCAACTCGAATTGATGCGTGCCCGTATTGGCTTTGTGTTTCAGAATTTTAACCTCTGGCCACACATGACCGTACTGGAAAATATCATGCTGGCCCCGGTATTAGTGCACGGGCGCAGCAAGCAGGCCTCGCGTGAGCGTGCACAAGCCCTGCTGGAAAAAGTGGGGCTGGCGGATAAAGCCAAAGCCTATCCAGGAAATCTATCCGGTGGACAGCAGCAGCGTATTGCCATCGCCAGAACTCTGGCGATGGATCCGGAAGTACTTCTGTTTGACGAACCCACATCGGCACTGGATCCAGAACTGGTCAATGAAGTGCTGGGCGTGATGCAAAATCTTGCTGAGGAAGGCAGAACCATGCTGGTTGTGACACATGAGATGCGCTTTGCGCGAGACGTGTCTAGTCAGGTGATGTTTTTACACCAAGGACGAGTTGAAGAGTTCGGACCTCCCGGCGAAGTATTTACCCAGCCCAAGTCTGAACGCTGTAGAGAATTTTTATCAAGTCATTTATAACGTTATACGACAACTCAATCAAACTAAAGGTATTAATCTATGCAATGGTCAAAAAAATTCGCTACATCTGCGTTACTCATGGCTTCTGCTTCGATGATTGCACCGCTAGCTATGGCTGATACGATCCGCATTGCCACTGAAGGGGCTTATGCACCGTTTAACTTTATCGATAGTTCAGGACAGCCTGGCGGTTTTGACGTTGAAATAGCCAATGCACTGTGTGAAAAAATGGAAGCAGATTGCGAGATTCTGACTCAGGATTGGGACGGCATCATTCCAGGACTGCGTGCACGCCGTTACGATGCCATTATCGCCTCCATGTCGATCACCGAAGAGCGTGAACGCGTAGTTGCCTTCACCAACCCCTACTACTCTAATGTGTTGGCTTTTATCGGACCTAAAGACGGAGAGATGCCAACCGATGAAGCAAGTCTGCAAGGAAAAACCCTGGGCGCTCAACGTGCCACTATTGCAGGTCAGTACCTTGAAGATGAACTCGGCGATAGTGTCAATGTCCGTTTGTATGACACCCAGGACAATGCTTACCTGGATCTGGCAGCAGGTCGACTGGATGGCATGGTTTCGGACAAATTTCCAGCTTACGACTGGCTGCGGACAGAGGCTGGTAGCGCTTTTGAGTTTAAAGGCGACGATGTTGATATCAACGATAAAATCGGCATAGCGCTACGCCAGGACGATACTGAGCTGAAAGAACGATTCAATCAGGCACTGGATGCCATCGTCGAAGATGGCACCTATGCTGAAATCAATGCCAAATACTTCCCCTTCTCTATTTATTAATAGCTGAAGCTGGGTCGATAAGGGTCGGTTACTCAATCATTTGTGTTGCCGACTCTTTATTGTTAATTGCCTTAAATGCGAGCGCTTCATGGATCTACAGGGTTTTGGTCATCTTTTGCTGTCAGGCACCTGGATTACCCTGAAACTGGCTTTTACCAGCCTGTTTTTTGGTTTACTTCTTGGGCTGATGGGGGCGGCAGCCAAACTGTCACCCATTCGCGCACTGCGCTGGATCGCTACAACCTATACCACCTTGATCCGGGGCGTACCTGAATTATTACTGGTGCTAATTATCTATTTCGGCACCTCTGAATTGTTGCTAAGGCTGTTTGATAAATACATTGAAGTCAGTGCGTTTGCCGCTGGTGTTACGGCACTGTCTATTGCGTTTGGCGCCTATGCTACCGAAGTGTTTCGCAGCGCCCTGCAAGAAATTCCCAAGGGTCAGCGTGAATCCGCTATGGCCATGGGCTTTACGCGCTGGCAAACCTTCAGCCGCATTTTGATTCCACAACTATGGCGTATTGCCATTCCCGGGCTCGGCAATCTGTTTCTGGTACTTCTAAAAGACACCGCGCTAGTATCCGTTATTGGACTGGATGACTTGATGCGCCAGGCCTACGTCGCCGCCGGGTTTACCAAACTCCCCTTCACCTTTTATCTTGCTGCCGCGTTTATTTATCTATTGCTGACTATTATCTTTATGCAAGCTATTCGACTGCTGGAAAACCGCGCCAATCGTCCTTGGCAGGGAGCTCGCTGATGAGTGAATTGATAGTCAATTTCTCACAATGGCTACTTACCCTGACACAGGGCGCTGAACCTTGGGATGCTTATGCCCGTTACCTGCCCCGTTTACTGGAGGGGGTGTGGATTACCCTGCAACTGGTGGTTTTATCCGGTATTGTCGGCTTTATTATTGCCATTCCGCTGGCACTGATGCGCATCGCTAAAAGCCCCTGGTTATGGCTCTTCCCGTATTGCTACATCTTCTTTTTCCGGGGCACGCCACTGTTAGTGCAAATATTTCTGGTCTACTACGGTCTGTCGCAGTTTGAAGGTCTGCGTGAGCGTGGTTGGCTATGGACTGATGTCCTGTCACAACCTTACTGGTGTGCCATTATCACCTTCAGTCTGCACACCGCCGCTTATATTGCCGAGCTCTTCCGCGGAGCCATACAGGCGGTGCCCAGAGGGGAAGTCGAAGCGGCACAATCGCTAGGCGTCAGCCGCCGTAAGCAGTACCAGCATATTATTCTGCCTAGAGCCTTTGGCATCATCCTGCCAGCTTATGGTAATGAAGTGATTCTGATGCTGAAGGGCAGTGCACTAGCCTCTACTATCACTCTGTTGGATCTGATGGGTGCTACCCGTGGCGCCATCGCCAGAACCTACATGAGTCTTGAGTTCTTCTTGCTAGCGGGTGTGCTTTATCTACTGCTCACCGCGATACTGATTGGTTTCTTCCGCCTGCTGGAGAATGTCTTCAACGCCCATCAGCATGCCACACGGTTACCGGTGAACAAACTTGACCCACAACTACGTGACAAGCATCTTGAGGATAATGTGAACTAACCTGGGTATAGATCATCATTCGTCATCGTCACCCTCTTTCAGGCGCCTGATCTGGTCTAATCCTTTTTTTCGTTGGGCATAGATAACGTCCAGCTTATTCTGCAGAGCTTCTTGCGATTCCGATTCATGCTCGTGACTGAGCTTATCCTGCAATTCACGCTCCTTCTCTTTGAGCTGTTTCAGTATAGTGCGGATAGACTTGATCTGCTCAAGTTGCGTGTGTGTATCTGCATCGAGAAAGCGTCTGACTCGTTCCAGCAGCTTTTTTGCTTTCATTTATAATCACTCCGGCCGACTTGCCACTTGCTCAGGCTCAGGAACGTCTACCTGACTGGTTTTTTCCATCAACTGCGCAATCTCTTTATCATCCAGGCTAAAGGAGTCAAGCTTTGTTGTCTCCTGCCTCGACACTAGTGTAGACACAGCATCCAATAGATTATCACCTATATTTGTGACATAAGCTTCATCATTGAGAATAGATGTAGCGACTGATGCCGCTATGCGGCGGTGGCGAATCATTTCGTCCAATTCATCCATCATCTTACGACTGGCTTTTTGTGAGGCAAGCCGTAGCGCATCAATAGATAAAGGCGTTACGTCGTTTGGCTCCTCGCGAAGTAATTGACGTAACTCACGCAACAAATTAGCCAGATGAATCCGAATCTGGTCATAGCGCTCACGTACTGCAAGATTATTTGAGAGACCATGACGTGACAAATTATTATGCAGGTGTTTCATCCCTTTGACTGCGGCGACAATGGCACGACTGGCCTCACGTAATTCATAGAGTTTTTCCGTGGCCGCCTTGGTAGATTCACGCATTTGTGCTTCGGCTATAAAAGCAATAATTTCGTTATGCAGGCTTTTTATTTTCTCTTCATAAACATCTTCGACATCTATGGGAAAAATCCGCCGGGTATATTTGACCGCATCCGTCAAGGATTCCTGTGAGTCAATAGTGTGGCGTTTCAAGCTTAATCCGTGAGCCAGCAAGCCATAGGCATTATCAAACAAGTGCAACACCTCCTTTCTCACCGCATTAACCACTGTAGCAGGTGTTTCCAGTGCCTCGGGATAGAGATATTGTGGCTGTTCCATACCCTGCGGCTTAAACTGTATGTGCTGCAACAGCAAGGACTCTAATCGGCCCACAAACGGTGTTAACAACACCACCCCCAGCACATTGAACAGAGTGTGGAATAGTGCCAGCTTCAGCAGAAAATCATCGGCACGAATACCCATCAAACCAGCGACCTGATCCACTAGCCAGGCCAACTGCCCTATAAAGACAATCGCCACACTGGCAGTCACCAGATTAAATAACACATGGGAAGCAGCCAAACGCTTACCCCCCAGGTTAGAGGCAATGCTACCCAACACAATGGTTACGGTACTGCCGAGATTGGCACCGATAGCCAGTGCCAGTGCATTTTCATAGCTGACTTGCCCGGTTGACAAGGCGGTAATGATGATTAACAAGGTTGCATGGCTTGACTGCATGATAACGGTGACCAGCATGCCGATCAGGGTAAATACCAGCACGCCAGCAATACCGGTCATAGCAAAGGCAGACAGATCGAAACTCTGTTGAAACGACTCAAACCCCTCTTTCATATAATGAATGCCCAGAAACAGAAAGGCAAAACCCAACAGCAAGTAACCGACCCCCTTCAGGCTTTTGCTTTTTTGCATCTGAAACACCATACCAAATACCAGAACGGGCATGGCATAGGCGGCAATGTCGACTTTCAAGCCTAAACCGGCAATCAGCCAGGCCCCGGTCGTTGTGCCAATATTAGCTCCCATGATGATGCCTATCCCGCCCATCAGGGTGATCATTTCCGCACTGACGAATGACACGGTAATCAATGACACCAATGAGCTGGATTGCATCAATGTTGTACTGGTCATGCCAAAGGCAAGGCTTTTCCATAAGCGATCAGTGGATTTGCGCAGAATGCCTTCCAGCATGCCTCCGGTAAAAGCTTTAAAACCCTCTTCCAGACACAGCATGCCAAACATAAACAGTGCTATACCGGCCGCAATTTCAGTAAAATCAGCACTCACCCAGAAGGCATAAACCAAAATAGCCAACACCACGGGCAACGATATTTTTTTCAACATATTTAGCGATCCAGACAGAGTTTTAGTTTTTATTCTAGCCCAGTTTACGACTTAGCGAGACAGAGGGTAACGCTTCATAATAATCAGCAACAGGGGTAAGCCGATCAACGCAATAACGGCGCATAGCAGGAAGAAGAAAGCCCAGTCGCCATCCAATGCATCAATCATCATGCCACTGGTGGCGGAAAACCAGATACGTGCCAGATTGGCCAGTGATGCCAGCAAGGCATACTGCGTAGCAGTGTAGGCACTGTTGCACAGGGATGACAGGTAAGCGACCAGCGCTACTGTAACCAAACCAGTAGTAAAATTATCCGAAGCCACAGCAACAATAAATACCAGTGTTGATTGACCTGACATGGCTAACCACGAATAGGTCAAGTTGGTTGCGGCGGTTGCCAAACCAGATAGAAACAGCGCCTTTAGAATGCCGATACGAGCTACCAGAATACCGCCCAGAACAATACCAATAAGATTGGCACTAAGCCCATAGACCTTGGCTACTTCAGCAATTTCTGTGAGTGAAAAGCCCAATTCGCGGTAAAACACGCCTGACATTCGCCCTAGCAAGGCATCACCGAGTTTGAAAACAAATATAAATACCAGAATCAGCAACCAACCACCGCGTTGGGTGAACTCCGCCAACGGCGCTACAATGGTCAGATAGATCCAGCCTATTATTCGACGCGGTATTTCCGGCAGGAAGGTCCAGCGCTGCAGTAAAGCCAGTGCGCGCTCTTCCTCAGCCAGCGTTTCTGCAGGCGGTGATACCTTAGGTTCCGGGCTCATCAGCACCGCAAAGATTCCGATGAGGACTCCAAAAGACAGCAGCATATAGGCTGAATTCCACCCAAAGGCCTCGGCCATGTACAAGCCACCCGCTCCGCCAATCAAGGTTCCCCCAAGGTGCCACCCCCAAATCCCAGCCGCAGAACCACTGCCATATTGATCCAGGTCCAGTATCTCAATCCGGTAGGCATCAATCACTATATCCTGTGTCGCTGAAATAAAGGTGACAAACAGCACCGCACTCGCCATCAGCCACAGGCTTTCGGCTGGATTAGTAAGTGATAGCAGAAAAATGGCCAGCATCAGCAGGCACTGTGTCATCAGCGCCCAACCCCGGCGGCGACCAAAGCGAGCACTGAAGAAAGGCAGCTTAACCCGATCAAGCAAAGGAGCCCAAAGAAAGTTAATCGCATAGGGTGTGGCCGCTAATGCAAACAACCCTATATCAGTACGGCTGACACCTTCATCGCGCAGCCAGATCGACAGATTGGAAAACACTAACGGCGCGGGTAAACCACTGGAAAACCCCAGTGCCAACAGAGTTAACATACGGCGATCGCGGTAGGGAGCGAACCACTTTTTTAGCTGAGCTAACAAGGTAATTCAGCTCCCATACCAGATTCACATCCAATAGAAGCTAGCCGTAATATCACTATTCAGCCTTCTCATTGGCAAGGAAAAACCAAGTATCCAACACTGAGTCCGGGTTCAGCGACACACTGGAAATACCCTGTTCCATCAACCAACGCGCCAGATCCGGGTGATCCGAAGGCCCTTGACCGCAAATACCTATGTACTTGTCAGCATCACGACAAGCCTTGATAGCCATAGCCAACAGCATTTTTACCGCCTCATTTCGCTCATCAAACAGATGGGCAATGATACCTGAATCACGGTCCAGCCCTAGTGTTAACTGGGTCAGGTCATTGGAGCCAATGGAGAAACCGTCGAAATGCTCAAGAAACTGGGTTGCCAGGAGCGCATTGGAGGGAATTTCACACATCATAATCAGGCGCAGGCCATTTTCACCCCGTTTCAGACCATTATGCGACAATAAATCAACGACCTGACGCGCCTCACCCACGGTGCGTACAAACGGTACCATGATTTCCACATTAGTGAGCTTCATTTTATCCCGCACGCGTTTCAATGCACGACATTCCAGCTCAAAACAGTCCTGGAAGGTTTCCGAGATATAACGCGCCGCGCCACGAAAGCCCAACATCGGATTTTCTTCAGCGGGTTCATAACGATCACCGCCGATCAGATGGCCGTATTCATTGGACTTGAAATCCGACATGCGCACGATCACTTTGCGTGGATAAAAGGCCGCCGCCAGTGTTGAGATGCCTTCCACCAGTTTATCAACATAAAAATCCACCGGTGAGGCATAACCCGCAATACGCCGATTGATAATCTGTTTTATGTCTCTGGGTTGCTGGTCAAAGTTCAACAGTGCCTTGGGATGAACACCAATCATCCGGTTGATAATAAATTCCAGCCGCGCCAGACCTACCCCGGCACTCGGCAGTGCCTGAAAATCAAAGGCGCGATCCGGGTTACCCACGTTCATCATAATTTCGAAAGGCAGTTCCGGCATGGATTCAACACTGTTTGTCTGGTGCTCAAACGCCAGCTTGCCTTCATAGGCCCGACCAGTATCTCCTTCGGCGCAGGACACAGTCACCAGTTGGTCGTTGTTCAACCGCTCAGTGGCATCACCACACCCCACGATCGCCGGAATGCCCAGTTCACGTGCAATAATGGCCGCATGACAGGTGCGTCCGCCGCGGTTGGTAATAATTGCGCCAGCACGCTTCATTACCGGCTCCCAATCCGGGTCGGTCATATCAGTGACCAGCACATCACCGGGTTGTACATCGTGCATTTGTTCAAGTGAGTCCACTACCCGGACTGGACCGGAGCCAATACGATGACCTATCGAGCGGCCTTCTATCAACACTTTGCCTTTTTCCTTAAGCAAATAACGCTCCATCACAGCGGCTGAATTCTGACTGCGTACTGTTTCAGGCCGGGCCTGAACGATATAGAGCTCACCATTATCACCATCTTTGGCCCATTCAATATCCATAGGGCGGCCGTAGTGCTGCTCAATTGTAATAGCAATTTTTGCCAAAGCTTCTACATCTGAATCACTAATGCAGAAGCGATCTCTATCTTCACGAGTCACATCGACTGTGTCTACAGCATCTGCCGTACTACCCTCACCACCATAAACCATTTTAATCGCTTTAGAGCCCAAATTACGGCGCAGGATAGCTGGAGCACCCAGTTTCAGCGTGGGTTTGTAAACATAGAATTCGTCTGGATTCACCGCCCCCTGAACTACAGTTTCCCCGAGCCCATATGCGGCGGTAATAAATACCACTTGCTTGAATCCCGACTCAGTGTCCAGCGAGAACATCACACCCGAGGCACCGGTTTCACTACGAACCATGCGCTGAATTCCAGCTGACAAGGCTACTTCGCTGTGAATAAAGCCACGGTGTACCCGGTAGGAAATCGCACGATCATTATACAGAGAAGCAAATACAGATTTGATCGCTTGCTTGATATTATCCAGCCCACGAATATTGAGATAGGTTTCCTGCTGACCGGCAAAGGAGGCATCTGGCAAATCTTCTGCAGTGGCCGAAGAACGCACAGCCACGGAGATGTTCTGACCGGCTGCCATTTCTTTGTAGCCATCATCAATGGCGGCTTCCAGTGATGGTTGAAACTCTGCGGCCAGAATCCATTCGCGAATCTGACGGCCGGTTTCAGTTAGCGCCCGGGTATCGTTGCTGTCCAACTCAGCCAGTAACGCATTGATTTTATCTGTCAGATTATTATGCTGGAGAAAGTCACGATACGCCTGCGCTGTGGTTGCGAACCCACCGGGTACTTTGACACCGGCATCACGCAGTTGATGAATCATCTCTCCAAGTGAGGCGTTTTTACCGCCGACCTTATCAACATCTCCCATTCCCGCCTGGTCCAGGCGTATGACGTAATCCTGCAAGGTAAACTCTCCTGTGGTTGGTCTGAAAGTCTGCCGTGAGTATTTTTATGTCGGCACTAAAACACTGATGATACTTCAGTTAAAATGAAAAATCCTTGTCCTGACCGCATTGTAATAAAACTACATGGCATACGGGCAAATATTCCAGTTCCGACAAGGTAGGCGCACTCTTGATTAAACGTACAGCATTTTTTATTTCCGATGGTACAGGTATCACCGCCGAAACACTGGGCAACAGTCTACTGACCCAGTTTGAAGGTGTTCAGTTCGAGATGGTGACCCTACCCTATATCGACACGCTGGAAAAAGCACATGCGGTCGTCGGCAGAGTGAATGACGCCTGCGAACGTGATGGCCAGAAGGCCATCGTTTTCGATACCATTGTTAATCCGGAAATACGTGAAACCATCGCAGCTTGCCAGGGATTCAAGATCGATGTGTTTGAATCTTTTCTCAAACCGCTAGAACAGGAATTGCAGTTACGCTCATCCTATTCAGTGGGCAAATCCCACGCGATCAATGAATCCAGCCGTTATAAAGAGCGAATTGCTTCTGTCAATTTTGCGTTGGACAACGATGATGGTGGACGAGTACAGCAATACAGCAAGGCTGATCTGATACTGGTTGGTGTGTCACGCTGCGGTAAAACCCCCACCTGTCTGTATATGGCGTTACAGTTCGGCATACGCGCAGCTAACTACCCTATCACCATCGAGGACCTGGAAGTGGCCGGACTACCGGAGGTTTTGATGCAGCACCGCGACAAGCTTTTCGGTTTGACCATCGACCCTTTCCACCTGACCGCCATTCGCCATGAACGTCGTCCAAATAGCCGCTATGCCTCCCTGGAACAATGTGAATTTGAGGTGCGCGAGGTAGAACGACGCTTGAAGCAGTTAGGAATCAGCAGCATCAACACCACACATTTTTCCGTGGAAGAGATTGCCACCCGCATTATGGCAGAGGCTGGGCTCACTCGCCGTGGCGTCTGACCCGGCGACCTAGTCCATTTCAAGCTTTTTAAGCCGATAGCGCAGGGTTCGAAAGGTGATACCCAGCTTTCGGGCAGCGGCTGTTTTGTTGAAATGAGTGGCTTCCAGGGCCTCCTGAAGGATCTGTCTTTCGACCAGCTCCAGATAAGCCTCCAGCCCCATACTACACACTTTTTGCAATCCATTTGCGCCTGCTGTCGCCTCGTCACAGGCTGACTGGCTGCGATTATCGAGCTGAATATCCTCAATTTCTATCAGATCACCTTCATTGAGGGTAATCGCACGTGCCAGCACATTTTCCAACTCGCGTACATTACCGGGAAAACGATGCCGACACAGGCGTTCTTGCGCCTCGGCCGACAAACGTGGGGCCGAACGCCCCATCTCTGTAGCCAGCTGCTGCAGAAAATACGCAGCCAGATAAGGGATATCCTCGGCATGCTCCCGCAGTGGCGGCACCCGTAGCTCAATCACATTGATACGGTAGTAGAGGTCTTCACGAAACTCGCCTGACTCCACTTTCGCGGCCAAGTCTTCATGAGTTGCACTAACAATACGCACATCAACAAACTCTTCTTTTTGTGCCCCAACCGGCCTGACTGATTTTTCCTGAATAGCACGCAGCAGCTTCACTTGCATATCCAGAGGTAAGTCAGCCACCTCGTCAAGGAAAAGTGTTCCCCCCTCCGCCGCCTGAAACAGCCCCTCTTTATGTTGAGTTGCACCAGTAAAGCTACCTTTACGATGACCAAAAAATTCACTTTCCATCAGATCAGCCGGAATAGCTCCACAGTTCACAGCAATAAAGGGTTTGTCACAACGGTGACTGCGATGGTGCAACATACGAGCAACCAGCTCTTTACCTGTGCCCGACTCGCCCGAAATATGCACGGGGGCCAGGCTGCGTGAAAGGCGGACAACCAGAGCACGTATTTTTTCAATCGCACGTGACTGCCCCATCAATTCAGGTCCTGGGTCACATCCAGGAGCGATTTGCTGTTGTTTTTCCAATCTAACAGCAGACGTAACCAGATTACGTAACGTCTGCAACTCAACAGGCTTGTTCAGAAAATCAAAAGCACCGGCTTTGAGTGCCTCAATGGCACTACTCATATTGCCATGCGCCGTAATCATCGCGACAGGAATGTGTGAGTAGTATTTTTGGATGCGATAGATCAGATCCATACCGTTACCATCGGGCAGACGCATATCAGTCAGACAGAGTTGAATCCTCCCCTGTCCCTGCTGATCCAGCAATTGTAACGCTTCGGCCAGCGTCGCCGCCTCCAGGCAATCTACCTGCATTCGCGTCAAGGTCAGTCGGATCAACTCACGAATATCCGGTTCATCATCCACTACCAGCACTCTGGGTTGTACAACCCGAGACCGGTCAGTAGCGCTTACACTTTTCATTAATCAGACTCCCTGATAATCGCTTGTTGACCAAAACTTAATCTGAAACAGGTGTTTTCATTTTGCTGCTGATGTGCAAGATGACATTGATTGGCTTGCGCAAGCTCTTTGGACAGATAAAGCCCCAGCCCGGTACCCTTACTTGTTGTGGTAAAAAAGGGCTCGAACAAACGTTCTTTTTCCTGTGGCTGAACCAGTGGTCCATTGTTAATGACCTCCAGATAACAGCCTCGTTTGGTGTCACCGGCCAGCAGCAGGGTCACTCTGGGTGAAGAAAGTGACTGACTGGCAAAATTCAATGCATTTTGACATAAATTGCTGAGAATCTGGTGCAGATGACCTGAATCGAAATACACTGTCAGCGGCTCGACACTCTGGTCATTGATTACCAATACGGAACGCGCCTCGGAATGCAAACAATATATTTCTTCAACAAAACTCTTTAAGTATTTGTTTAATTGTATTTTTTCACCAAAAACTCTATCACGATTACCCAATTGCAGTACATCTTCAACTATCCTATTCACCCGTGCCGTATTCTCCTGAATAATATCAGTCAGACGCAAGTCTTCAGAGGGCAGCTTATCAGACTCAGCCAACAGCTCACCTGCATGGCGTATGGCGCTCAACGGATTACGAATTTCATGTGCAATACCGGCGGTTAACCGACCCAGTGCCGCCAGACGCAACTGCTGAGACTGATCATTAACCGCAGCGGCATCTTCAAGAAATATAAGTACACCGGTCTTGGTGTCATCGCCGGCACGCCCCACTTTGATCATTTGCACCAGCAGACTGGCAGGCAGGGTTTCAATCGAACTTTTTTCATAGCTCTGTCGCCCTTGCCCACGCCAAAGCCGCAATTGTAAATTCAGCTCTATACTAAATTGCTGCAAATGTGTGCCTAACATCTGCGAAGGCGCATCAAGCAAGCGCCTTGCAGCCCCATTCACCAGGCGCACATGATGCTGTTCATCCACCACAAGCACTCCAGTTGCCATCTGGCTGATCACCTGCTCGGTCAATTCAGACATATTGGCCAGATCAACGCCTCTGGAATGAGCCAGATCCGCACTCTCACGGGCTTGTCGTGCTAAAACAGTAGCCAAAACTGATGTCACAATCAGCGTTAACCCCAATAGACCTGCCATGGAGTAGTTGTAAGCACTGGCCGTGCCATACAGCTGACTATAAAACTGCTGTCCCAGCACGGCCAGGGAAGCCAGCGCTGCAAAAAACACCGACATACGCCCTGCCAACAGCATACTGGCATTGGCAATACTAACGACCATAAGCATACCAACACCACTGGCAACGCCTCCACTTGCATGCATCATCAGCGTAAATACCAGAATATCGACACAGGTATAAAAATACACCTGCCATATATAGCCAGGGGTTCGCAACAACAAGGGATAGATCGCCAGGAGCGTCACCACAACATAAACTGAGGCCACTACCAGGAACAGCCGCGGTGCCGTTTCTCCCAAAGGTTCAGGCAGATAGCCAGTAGAAATCAACACCATCAGCAACAATGCCAGTATAATCCGGTAAACCGTCAGCAGACGCATAATACGCCATGCTTTTTGACTTGCTTGCATAAACTGCTTATCCCATAGATGGCGTATCTGAATCCTTGCGCCGGATCAAATAAAGCCGCATTGCCCGCGACATAAGAGCCTAGGCAATTGATAACTGTGATTAACTGTGATTTGATTGCTATGCTGTAATATTATAAACAACTAGATTAGCTTGGGAGTTACTGTGGCACAAGGGGCTCAACCACTTAGCGGACTTGCCAGACGCCTTGTCATGGATGGTGTTTTTTCATCCGAAGTTGCAACAGATGCAATAAACAAGTCACGCGATGCCAAGCAACCATTTGTCAGCTATATCATTAAACAACGCCTGGTCAGTGCACACCGCGCCGCTTCAGCCGCTGCTGAAGAGTTTGGTCTGCCGTTGCTGGATCTGGATGCCATCCCCGGAGATTCACTCCCCAAAGAGATTGTTTCTGACGCTCTGATCACCAAGCACCACATTTTGCCCTTAATGAAACGTGACAATCGTTTATTTGTTGCGGTGGCCGACCCAACCAATATGCAGGGCATTGATGAAATCAAATTCCAGACCGGCATCATTACTGAAGTTGTCATTGTAGAAGAAGATAAACTGTCAGCCGCACTGGATGTCTACCTCGATCAGCAACAAAGTTCTGCACTGGGTGACCTTGATGACGCTGATCTGGACAACCTTGATATTGACGATAGCTCTCAGAAAAAAGACGAAGAGCAGTCGGCTGAAGATGCAGCCAGTGAAGCGCCAATCGTGCGTTTTATCAATAAAGTGCTTATGGATGCGATCAAGACCGGCGCATCAGATATTCACTTTGAACCTTACGAAAAAAGCTACCGGGTACGCTGTCGTATCGATGGTATATTGCAAGAGGTGCATCGCCCACCGATGAATCTGGCTACTCGTCTGGCAGCCCGACTCAAAGTCATGTCACAAATGGATATTTCCGAAAAGCGCGTGCCACAAGACGGGCGCATCAAGATGAAAATATCCAAGACTCGCGCCATTGATTTTCGTGTTAACTCGTTACCGACTCTCTGGGGCGAGAAAATTGTATTACGTATACTCGATCCGACCAGTGCCCAAATAGGTGTTGAAGCACTGGGCTTTGAGCCCGATCAGAAAAAAATCTACCTGACTACCCTGGAACAACCACAGGGCATGATTCTGGTTACAGGACCAACTGGTTCTGGTAAAACCGTTACCCTCTATACCGGCTTGAACATTCTCAATACCGCTGAACGCAATATCTCAACTGCTGAAGACCCGGTCGAGATCAACATGGACGGCATCAACCAGGTACACGTGAATATCAAAGTGGGCCTGACCTTTGCTGAAGCCTTGCGCTCTTTCCTGCGACAGGACCCGGATGTCGTCATGGTTGGTGAGATACGCGATCTGGAAACAGCTGAAATTGCCATTAAAGCAGCACAAACTGGCCACATGGTTCTATCAACGCTACACACCAACAGCGCACCCGAGACACTGACGCGTCTGCGCAACATGGGTGTCCCGGCCTTTAACGTAGCCACCTCAGTCAGCCTGATAATAGCCCAGCGATTAGGACGGCGTTTATGTGAATCCTGTAAACGCCCGACTGACCTGCCGGAGGCCACACTGCTTGAGGAAGGGTTTAAACCCGATCAGATCCCTGACCTGCACCTTTACGAAGCAAATCATGAGGGTTGCTCAAAATGTAACCGTGGTTACAAGGGACGTGTCGGTATTTATGAGATGCTTGCCATGACACAAGAGGTTGCCGAATGTATTATGGAAAACGGCAATTCACTGGATATATTACGCGTTGCACGCAAACAGGGATTCAAAACTCTCCGTGAATCCGGACTACTTAAAGTCGCCAATGGCCTGACTAGTCTTGAAGAAATGAATCGCGTTATTAAAACCTGATAAGGGAAATAACTCAGATGGCTACAGCAGCAAAAAAGGAAAAGAAAAAAGCCACGTTCCAATGGGAAGGCAAGGATCGCAGTGGTAATCGCAGTAAGGGTAAAATCGACGCTGAAAATGTGGCAATTGCCAAATCATTGTTGCGCAAACAAGGCATCAACCCCAATAAGGTTTCCAAGCAAAGCAACATGTCGTTGCTGGGCAATAAAAACAAGCCGGTTAAACCGCTCGATGTCGCATTTTTCACCCGCCAGATGGCGACGATGATGAAATCGGGTGTTCCGCTGTTACAGGGTCTTGAGATTGTTGCCAACGGTACAGAAAAGCTAAAGCTCAAAGAACTCACGTACGATATACGTAACGAAGTGAATGGCGGCAGTGACTTTTCCACGGCGCTGAGCCGTCACCCGAAACAATTTGATGATCTGACCTGTTCTCTGGTCAGGGCTGGCGAACAGTCCGGTGCACTGGAAACCATGCTCGACCGAATTGCCACCTACAAAGAAAAAATTGAATCACTGAAAGCCAAGATCAAAAAAGCCATGACCTACCCGGCGGCGGTGGTTGCCGTGGGTATTATCGTTTCCGCCATTCTACTGGTTAAGGTTGTGCCACAGTTCCAGGACATTTTCAGCAGCTTTGGTGCTGACCTGCCAGCCTTCACCCTGTTTGTCATTGGTCTGTCAGACCTGGCGCAGAAATACTGGTTTTTCGCCCTGATCGGCTTTGTTCTGCTCGGTTTTGGGTTTACCAAGCTGATGGAGAAATCACAAAAATTCCATGATGCCGTAGACCGCTTTGTGCTCAAGATTCCGGTATTGGGTGCCATCCTGTACAAGGCCGCTATTGCGCGTTTTTCACGCACCCTGTCCACCACCTTTGCCGCTGGTGTTCCGCTGGTTTCAGCACTCGATTCAGCCGCCGGGGCGGCAGGCAATGTGGTTTTCAGAACAGCGATCATTCAGGTACGTAACGGGGTATCCACCGGTCAGTCTTTGCAGAATGCGGTTAATATGACGGGCATCTTTCCTGCCATGGTGACGCAAATGATCTCCATAGGCGAGGAAGCGGGTTCACTGGATACCATGCTGGACAAAATTGCCTCTTTTTACGAAGAGGAGGTCGACAATGCCGTTGATAACCTGTCCAGCCTGCTTGAACCTTTAATCATGGTCGTACTGGGCACTCTGGTCGGGGGTCTGGTTATCGCCATGTACCTGCCAATCTTCCAGTTGGGTAATGTTGTCTAAGGTTTACCAACATATATGTTAATGTTTGAACTCTTTGCGGCCCACACCTGGTGGGCCGTTTTCTTCGCTCTGCTGCTGGCTTTGTTGGTAGGCAGTTTTCTGAATGTAGTTATTTTGCGTTTACCGGTAATGATGGAGCGTGAATGGCAAGCGGCCATTGCCGCAGACTCAACTACGACGAAACCGCAAGACAACTTCAACCTGGCAGTTCCACGCTCGCGTTGCAACCACTGTGGGCATTTGATTCGCTGGTATGAAAATATTCCTGTGATCAGTTGGCTGGCCTTACGGGGCAAGTGCAGCTCATGCAGCAGCGTGATCAGCCCTCGCTATCCGTTGATTGAGCTGCTCAGTGGTCTTCTATGTGCATTCATTGCCTGGCAGTACGGTATAACGCTGACAGGACTGGCGCTGATGTTGCTGACCTGGGCATTGATTGCCTTGACGTTTATCGATATAGACCACCAACTCCTGCCCGACAGTATTACCCTGCCGCTGCTCTGGCTGGGATTACTACTTAACAGCTTTGAAGTATTTACTACACTTGGCAACGCCGTCTGGGGTGCTGCATTAGGCTACCTGGCGCTCTGGTGTGTCTATTGGGCGTTTAAACTGTTGACCGGCAAGGAAGGCATGGGTTACGGCGACTTTAAGCTCCTGGCCGCACTGGGCGCCTGGGGTGGGGCCATCAGCTTACCCATGATTATTTTGTTCTCATCGGTAGCTGGCGTTCTACTGGCGGGTGGCATGATCGCACTGCGTAAGCATCAGGCCGCAAACCCTTTGCCTTTTGGCCCTTATCTGGCCATTGCCGGCTGGTTTGCAATACTCTGGGGCGAGCCAATCATGCGCTGGTACCTAAGTAGTTAAGGCTAAGTCCTGCAGCAGTGTCATCGACTTATTAGCCTGACAGTACTGAACCACCACGCAGCACATTAATGTTTACCCAGCTACCAACCTCAAAGTTCTGATGACGCGGTGCGATAACACAGTACTGTACGCCATCACGTTCCAGCGTGTAGAAGTAATCATGACCACGAAACTCCCGGGAGATCACCCGAGCCGCTGCATCACAGCGAGGTGCTGGACTCAAATGCAGGTCTTCAGGGCGTACCGACATCTGCACCTGCCCCTGTAGACTTTTCTCAACCTGCAACTGGCCCAGTGGTGTATTGACAAAGCCATCCAGCGCATCGCCATAAAGCAGATTGGTATGCCCCAGAAAACGGGCCACAAAGGCATTGGCAGGATGCTGATACACCTGCTGGGGCGTATCGGTCTGAACCAGAAAACCCTGATTCATCACCCCCACCTTATCAGCAAAGGTGAGCGCTTCTGCCTGATCGTGTGTCACCAGAATCACCGTTGTACCAGAACGCTTAAACAGCGCACGCATTTCATTACGGGTTGATTCACGTAATGAAGCATCCAGGTTAGAAAAAGGCTCATCCAGTAGTACCAGTTCTGGTTCAGCCGCCAGTGTACGGGCCAGAGCTACGCGCTGTTGCTGCCCACCGGATAACTCATTAGGGTAACGCTGACGTAGTGTATCCAGGCGCATCAACTCCAGCCAGCTGGTAGCTTTATCGGCACGCTCGCCCTTAGGAGTATCACGCATGGCAAACATGACATTTTGCTCAATGGTCATGTGTGGGAATAACGCGTAATCCTGAAACACTATGCCGATTTTACGCTGCTGCGGTGTCAGATGGGTTACTTCGCGCCCCTGCAAAAAAATCTGACCGCTATCAGCCTGCTCAAAACCGGCAATCATCCGCAGTGTGGTAGTTTTGCCACAGCCACTGGGCCCTAACAAGGCTAATATTTCACCCTTATGCAAAGTAAACGACAAATCATTCACCGCCAGAGCATCGTCACGGCGGTAACGCTTATTCAGATGCAGCGCCTGAATCTGAATATCACGCGTATCAATCGCCGGGTCTTCAATCTGAATAGCCCCTGTAACCATTTGCTGACTGTTCATTGACTCCCCTTGATTTTTTCACGATTCAAGACCATGCCCACAGACAGACCAGAGAAAAGCACTATCGCAGCCGCAAAAGGCGCGGCCTCAGCCATTAACCCTTCGGAAGTGCGCGAGAACACCGTCACAGCCAGTGTACTATACCCTGTCGGCGCCAGTAGAAAGGTAATCGGCAGCTCTTTCATGCAGAATAGAAAAACCAGCGCCAAAGAGGCTAGAATACCACGGCGCAGGCGTGGAAAAACAACATAGAAAAATGTACTCACTGGACCATAGCCTAATGAATACGCCGCTTCTTCAGTGTTCGGCCGGGTTTGAATAATTGCACTGCGAATCGGCCCCATCGCTAACGCCAGTGTCGCCAGCGTCCAGGCAAAAATCAATAATCCCAGCGTCTGATAAAAGAAATACGCTGTCTGCAATGCAAAAAACACCATAGCAAGTGCCAATGTCAGTGGTGGCAAGGCATAACCTATATAGGTTGATTGCTCTATCGCGCTGGTCAGGCGTGAAGGATAGCGAACCGACAAGTAACAAACCGGCAAGGCCATAGTTGCCGCCAGGACAGCCGCTGGAGCAGCGGCGGCAGCAGAGCGCAAGAAAGTCCAGGGCACCTGAAGAAACACACTTATATCCGGTGGGACCACAATCACCCAATAAGACAACATGGCTATGGGCAGTCCAATAGAGGCAGCAAAAACAAAGCCTATATAGATCCATGCAGGCAAGGCCAGCTTACCTAAACGCTGGGGAGCCGCAGAACGCGCAACACCACTACCCACACTGGCAAGCCGTTTACGCTTGAGCAAATAAGCTTCCATAACCAGAAAGCTGGCGGCAAGCACCAATAGCATAATGGACAACCAGGCCGCATAAATTCGATCAAATGCGCCTGAATACTGGGTAAAAATCGCATAACTGAAAGCTTCATAACGCATCAGCGCAACCGCACCGAAATCACCCAGCACATAAAGCCCTACCACTAAATAACCTGCCAGCAAAGCGGGCATCAGGTGCGGCAGCATAATCTTGCGGAATACTTCAGCTCGGGAATAACCAAGACTCTGAGCACTTTCTTCCAGGCTAGTGTCCAACCCAAGCAGTGCAGCACGAAGATTCAGAAAAATATACGGAAAAGTATAAAGCGCCAAAGCCCACACAGCGCCCCAGTAGCCAGAAATATTCTGCACTTGTATGCCAAACACCTGCGACAATACACCCAGGTTTCCACCGACGCCCAACAACGCATAAGCCATGACATACCCAGGTACTGCAAGCGGCACTACAGCCATAATAGTCAGTAAACGTTTGGCGCGGATATCACTGCGAGTTACCAGCCAAGCCAAGGGTAATGCCAGAAAAGTGCAAATAAATAACACGCCACCGGCTAAGGCCAGGGTATTGAGAAGCAGTTGAAAGTTTCGCGGACGGAAAACCAGCTCCATCAATTGATCAGGCTCAGCTTGCCCTGCGCGAAGGAAAAGATACAGCAGAGGAATAATCATGCAAACCGATACAGCAACAGCAGGTACCAGCAAATACAGAGGGGGACGTTTAACTTTGACTTGTAATGATTCGTGCTTACCAGCCTCTACCTTACTATGATTATGCATTACCACCCACTTCAACAAACATCTCTGGCTAGAACTCTGGTAACGCAACTGCTGAAAACACATAACCGGTAGCAATGCCAGGACTGCTACCGGTCAGCTGTCTCAGTTACAGCAATTCAGCATCACGCAGAAGCTTAAGGGTACCTTCCAGATCAGACAATTGATCCAGATCAACAACAGGTGCAACATCTAACAAAGTTTCCAGGCTACCCAGAACTGGATTAGGAATTATACCATCAACAACCGGGTACTCATTCACTACAGAAGTGAAATATTGCTGAGCAGAAGGAGACAGCATGTATTCGATAAACTCTACAGCGGCTTCTTTGTTGTCACTGGTTTTAAGAACAGCAACGCCAGCTACATTTACCAGATTACCTATGTCATCTTTTTTAAAGTAGGTCTGCTTCACAGGAAAGTCAGCGTCCACAGCGACAAAGCGGGGTAAATAATAATTATTAACCAGGCCGAAGTCTATCTCGCCGTCACCAATCGCCTGAACTTGCGTGGAGTTGTTACGGTAGATTTTAGCGTCGTTGGCTTTCATACCCTCAAGCCATTCCAGGGTTTTCGCATCGCCGTGAACAGCACGCATAGCCGTCACAAAAGACTGAAAGCTACCATTTGTTGGTGCAAAGCCAAAACGGCCTTTGTATTCAGGGTTGGTCGCATCAAAAACAGAAGCAGGAATTTCATCCTCAGAAACACGTTCAGTAGAATAAGCTACAACACGTGAACGACCACTCGCTGCCACCCACTGTCCGGTATTGCTGGTAAAAATTTCGGGTAGATTAGCGTATAGGCTATCTGGCAGCTCATCGAGCATACCCGAATTTGCCAAGGCGCCCATTGCGCCAGCATCCTGCCCCCAATATAGGTCCGCAGGAGAGCGATCACCCTCTTCCTGAATCAGTACGGCCAGTTGTGCTGTATCGCCATAACGCACATTTACATTGATACCACTTTTCTTTTCAAACTGTTCAATAATGGGTTGCACTAATGATTCACCACGACCTGAGTAGAGGGTCAACTCTGTCGCTGCAACGAAGGGGGCTGCTACTAGCGCACCGATGAGCGCCATGCCGGTATAAAGTTTCTTTTGCATCAGACAACCTATTTTGTAATTGGAGTAAGAACATTTTGCAGTGACCTAAAGAGATCACTCAAAACACTTAAAGATAATTATTATCACTTATACTTACTTAGTCAACACAAATAAGATTTGTTATCATTAAAAATACGCTATTAATGCAATTCCATGGATAAACCGCGTTTATCGGCTCGCCGCATTCCTGCCAGACTTCAGCTTCATGCTATATTATCTGCTGATATTCCGGGATTTAATGCCATGCTTCACAGAATCATTAACTTTGAACAACAAGCGCTTGATCTGAGCCATTACCAGCAACTGCCTGATAACTGGTATATCGCTGTTGCCGATGTGGTAGGCAGTACACAACTTGCCAGTGCGGGTCGTGATAAGGATGTCAATTTTATTGCTGGTGCCGCTGTTGCGGTATTGACACCGGCACTAACCAGCAATGATGAACTGGCAGCCGTCCAGTTTGGCGGTGACGGAATTTTAGCAGCAGTACCCGGTGACAAGGCTGAACAGGTCAGAACCTTACTTGCCGCCCTCGCCTATTGGGCCAAAGAAGTCTTTTCCATTGAACTGCGAATTGGCATGGTACCGGTAAAATCTTTAAACCAGTCTGGCCTGAAAACCTATGCATCCTTGCAGATGGTTAGTGATAAGCATGCATTTGGCCTGTTCCTGGGTGAAGGGATTCAGGCAGCAGATGATTGGGTAAAACAAGACTCTCAGTGGCATATACCACCCGCGCAGGGCGCACTCCCGGGACTGGAAAACCTGTCTTGTCGCTGGCACCCTATTCCCTCACATCGAGGTTGTATCTTATCAATCATCATCGATCCCCTGCCCCCCGGTGATGAAGGTATCCGGGCTCTGGATAGCCTGTTTCGCGAACTGAATCGTATTGCTCCCGGCGAGCTAAGCTCACCGCTTGGTAAACTGGAACAATTGACGCCCCCTGCCATTCCTGCCTGGCGCTCGGTTTCACGTGAGTTAAAAAACCCTAATATTGGCTCACCATTGAAACGCTTATTGCGAGTATATTTGGGTTCTTTCATCCTTTGGCTGGCTTGGCGGATAGGCGGAAAACTTGGCCCGGTGGATGCCAAGCGCTATCTAAACAGCTTGCATAATCGCAGTGATTTTCGCAAACAAGCGGGTGGCCCTCGTATGGTACTGGATCTGACCCCTGATGAAGTCACGGCAACATTAAAGCTGCTGGATGCAGCCGAGGCTCGCGGCGAAATCCTTTACGGCACAGCCTCCAGCGAGGCTTCTACACTCACTTGTCTGGTAGGAGACTTTCAAGCCAATGATCATATCCACTTTGTTGATGGACAAGCACTGGGGTTTTGGCGAGCATCTGTAGTATTAAAGGAAAAACGTCTCGCCCGAGCTGAGAAAGTGTAACGTCGAGGGTAGCTTCAGGTCAGTCAATTCATCACAGATCTCTTTTCTGAAAGCAGGTTTCAAGTGCGTGATCAACACGTTTTCTGGCGGCTGCTCCAGTTGCAGCAGAAACTGCTTCAAACCTTGAGGCGTCAAGTGTTTGCTCTGATCTGCAACTGTTTTCAGGCGTTCAGGGAATGCACACTCCAGCATCAGCATATTAATAGGGCCGGCCTGATTAAAAGTCTGAAGTACAGAAGCATCATAGCTAGTGTCACCGCTGAAACAAAACACCTTACCCTCTGTTGATACAACGCGATAACCGCAAGCAGGAACGGCATGGCTTGCAGGCATAGGAATCACAGTTAAATCGACTGTTTGCAAGGGAGTCGATACACTTAAAGGCCGATAACACAATACCGGCTGATGCTTATCCGGTAACACACTGAAATCAGGCCAAACCTGCCAATTGAAAATATGCTCGCGCAGCACCTCCAAAGTCTCCGGTAGTGCCAGCACCTCAACCGGCGATTCCAGCAACTCAAACAGATTATCAAGCAGCAACGGCAAAAAACAAATATGGTCCAGGTGAGCATGAGTCAAAAACACCTGTTTAATAGCTAACATATCATTCTGTGAGAGCTTCCCCAGTCCACTGCCCGCATCAATCAACAAATGTTCATCAATTCGAATGCAGGTAGTGTACTCACCACTCCCCATACCCCCACTACAACCTAGGACTTCGATTTTCATCAATGATGTCCTTATTCAATCCAGGCAATGCGGCTATATCAACATCATCTATCTGCTCCGGTGATAAATGTATTGCCGCATAACGTTCATATACCCGTGCTTCCACAAATACAGCAAACAGATCAGGGTCCAGATGTTTATCCTCAACCATACGCCCCATAATCATCAGTGCTTGCGATAGTTTCATCGGTTCCTTGTAGGGGCGCTCTTTCGCGGTAAGCGCTTCAAACACATCAGCAACGCCCATAACACGAGCCGGAATTGACATCTGATCACGCGTCAATCCCCTCGGGTAGCCCTTACCATCCATGCGCTCATGATGACAGCCAGCATATTCAGGCACACGTCGCAGGTGTTTGGGAAAAGGCAGCTGCTCCAGCATATCCAGGGTCGCCACCATATGGTCATTCATAGTCTGACGTTCTTCTGGATTCAACGTACCCCGACGAATCGACAGGTTCATTTGCTCATCATCGCTAAGAAGTGATTGTCGTGTTCCCTGATGATCGACCCAACTTTTCTCAGCCAGGCTTTGTATGCGCATCAGATCAGCATCCGTAGTGTATTCTGTACCGACATTAACGCGCCTGAGAAATTCAAGATCCTCGAGTAGCTGCACTTGCTCAGCCTCAAGTTTTTCCGCCTCCGCGGCTGTCGGGGAGTGTTTGAGTTGCTGTATTTCCAAATCACGCAGCAGAATTTCAATACGTGTAGCCACCAACTCTATGCGGTCAAACACCGTTTCCAGCTTGCGTGATTTTTCCATCACATGGTGTGGTGTAACGACTTTACCGCAGTCATGTAGCCAGGCCGCTGTTTTCAACTCGTAGAAATCGGCATCGCTCATAACAAAGTCTTTAACAGCCGGATGGTTTGAGGCTGATACGGCTTCAGCCAGAAACAGCGTTGCATCTGGAACGCGTCGGCAATGATTACCTGTGTGAGGCGATTTTTTGTCTATTGCAGTCGCCAACACCCGGGTAAAACTATCAAACAGGATTTTCATTTCTTCAATCAGACGCTGGTTAGTCAGGGCCACAGCAGCCTGAGAGGCCAGGGATTCGGCCAGTTCCTGATCCGTTTCTGAAAAGGCAACTACTTCACCAGATGACAGCTTATTAATCAGCTGCAGGGCCGCAAACACTTCGCCCTCATGGTTTACCAAAGGCACCGTCAGAAAGGAACGCGAGCGATAACCACTCTGCTGATCAAATGTACGTGTACCACTGAAATCGAAGCTGCTATGGTCGTAAGCATCGGCAATTCGTATTGTTTGCTGGTGTAAAACCGACCAAGCCACAACCAACTGCTCATTTGGCTTCCCGTTATCCAGATACAGGGCGATAGGCTTAAACAGCTCAACACCAGGCTGTTGATGCCCCCCTAAATAAATCTCTAACTGGTCATTCTGGACAAGTGCAAACTGCAAGCATTGTGCGTGTTCATCTAGCAGATAAAGAGTACCCGCATCGGCACTGGTCAGTTCACGAGCACTACTGAGAATCAGCTCAAGTAATTGCAACTTATCATGTTCGGCAGACAAGGCAATACCAATCTGATTCAGCCGACGTACTTGCTGTTCCAGTGGCTTACCCTGCTTTTCAGTATCATTTAAAGTCATACACTAAGCTCAAACTGGTTGACGGCACAAAACCGCAAGGTACAAAATAGTATGCCATTTCAGCCTTCGAAAAGCTGCGTCCTATCGCTGCGTTAGCCCATCGTCTAACAATTCAGCGTATAAAAAAATGTAGCGATTCGATACAATAATAGTGTAGTTTTTTTACCAGAATAAAGAATCAACAGCTAATTTACGCGATTCAGGCGCCTGTAATCAGCGACTGAAGCGACACATCCATGCAATTTGGGGAATAAAATGACAGAAAAAAGTCCAAAAATTATTTATACGCTCACCGATGAAGCTCCAGCACTTGCGACCTGTTCCCTGCTTCCCATTGTAAGAACCTTTACAGCCGCTGCTGAAATCAGTGTTGAAACCAGCGATATCTCTGTTGCTGCACGCGTACTCGCGGCTTTCCCTGAAAATCTCACCGAAGAGCAACGTGTTACAGATACCCTGGCTGAGCTGGGTGAACTGACCAAAGACCCTTCAGCCAACATTATCAAACTACCTAACATCAGTGCATCTATTCCGCAGCTTAAAGCCTGCATCAAAGAGCTGCAGTCGCAGGGTTATGACATTCCTAACTTTGTTGATGAGCCAAAAACTGATGAAGAAAAACAGATACGTGAACGCTACGGTAAACTCCTCGGCAGTGCGGTAAACCCGGTACTGCGTCAGGGCAACTCAGATCGTCGCGCTCCCCCAGCCGTTAAAGCCTTTGCACGTAAATTCCCACACTCCATGGGTGCCTGGAGCAAAGCATCTCGCTCTCACGCTGACTACATGCGTAAAGGCGACTTCTACTCCAGTGAAAAGTCCACCACCATGGCGGATGATACCGATGTGCGCATCGAGTTTGTTGGCAAGGATGGACAAGTACAGGTTAAGAAAGAGCTGCACCTTGAAAAAGGCGAAGTGCTGGACGGCATGTACATGAGCGCCAAAGCACTGCGTGATTTCTTTGAAGAGACACTGAATGATTGCAAAGATAGTGGCGTAATGTGGTCACTGCACGTCAAAGCCACCATGATGAAGGTTTCCCACCCGATCGTGTTCGGCCACGCGGTGACTGTGTATTACAAAGACCTGTTTGAGAAACACGGCGAACTGTTCAAAGAACTGGGTGTTAATCCCAATAATGGTCTGAACAGCGTCTACGAAAACATCAAAAACCTGCCGCACTCCAAGCAGGAAGAGATCGAAGAAGATATTCATGCCTGTTATGCCGGTCGCCCTGAAATGGCGATGGTTGATTCGGTAAAAGGCATTACTAACCTGCACATCCCCAGTGATGTTATTGTCGATGCCTCTATGCCGGCAATGATCCGTAACTCCGGTCAGATGTGGGGTCAGGATGGCAAGTCGAAAGATACTAAAGCGGTTATGCCGGAAAGCACTTACGCGCGTATCTATCAGGAGATGATCAACTTCTGTAAAACCGAAGGTGCATTTGATCCAACCACTATGGGTACTGTTCCTAACGTCGGCCTGATGGCAATGAAAGCCGAAGAGTATGGTTCTCATGACAAGACCTTCGAAGTGCAGGCAGATGGCATCATGCGTATCGTCAATGCCGCTGATGGCAGCGTTATCATGCAGCATGAAGTGGAAAAAGGCGATATCTGGCGCGCCTGCCAGACCAAAGACGCGGCTATCCGCGACTGGGTCAAACTGGCGGTTACCCGTTCACGTCAGTCAGACACGCCAGCGATTTTCTGGCTGGATAAAGAACGTGCCCATGATGCTGAACTACGCAAAAAAGTGGAACTCTATCTGAAAGACCATGATACCGAAGGTCTGGACATTCGTATTAACTCTTACATTCCAGCGATCCGCCGTACCATGGAGCGTCTGATCCGTGGTCAGGATACGATTTCTGTCACTGGTAACGTACTGCGTGACTATCTGACCGACCTCTTCCCGATTATGGAGCTGGGCACCTCGGCTAAGATGCTGTCTGTCGTGCCGATGTTGGCCGGTGGTGGCATGTACGAAACCGGTGCAGGTGGTTCAGCACCCAAGCATGTTCAACAGGTACTGCAGGAAAACCACCTGCGCTGGGATTCTCTGGGTGAATTCCTGGCCATCGCCGTGTCTCTGGATGAGCTGGGCATGAAAGAAAATCTGCCTAAGGCTCGTATTCTGGGTCATGCGCTGGATCGTGCTACCGAAACTCTGCTGGAAAACAACAAGTCGCCTTCACGTCGTACCGGCGAGCTGGATAACCGCGGCAGCCACTTCTACCTGGCGATGTACTGGGCACAAGAACTGGCTGCGCAGGATGAAGATCCTGAACTGAAAGCACGCTTCGCCTCTCTGGCCAAAGCGCTGACTGAAAATCAGGACAAAATTCTGGCGGAACTGAGCGAAGTGCAGGGTAAACCCGCCGATATCGGTGGTTACTATCACCCGGATGCAGCAAAAGCCGTTGCGGTAATGTGTCCAAGCAAAACGCTTAACGAAATTCTGGCTGAATTCCGCTAAGCCCTATCGCCCGGGGACCGGGCTCCTACATATATAGAACCACCTGTGGGAGCTCGCTCCGCGCGCGAATGATCAACAAAACATTCGCCCGGAGACCGGGCTCCTACTCGCCCAATTCCAACCGGGCTTTATCTACCAACTCGGCATCCAACTCCTGCTGCACCGACACACCTAATTCCTTAAACTCTGCGGCCTGACGTATCAGGTTTCCACGACCGGAATAGAGTTGTGAAAACGCCTTATCATAGGTTTCGCGAGCTTTATCCAGCTGCACACCAATACCCTGCATACTATCCAGAAAGATACGCAGCTTGTTATAGAAACGCTCAGCACGGCGGGCTAGCTCGGCGGTATGTCGGCTCTGATCTTCGAAGCGCCAGAGTTGTCGCACAATATTCAGGCTGGTCAGTAAGGTCGTCGGTGTTGCTACCAGCACATTACTTTCTATCGCGCGCTGATAGAGTGTCTGATCAAAGCGTAATGCCTCAACATAAGCCGACTCGACCGGTATAAACATCACCACTATTTCGGGTGTATTCAAGCCTGGCAACTGGTAATAGCGTTTATCCGACAATTCACGGATACGCGCACTGACAGCGGCAGCATGCTCGCTCAAAGCTAACTGACGCTCGGTGTCTGTTTCGGCATTCACATAGCGGGTATATGCTGCCAGTGAGGTTTTGGCATCGATAACCAAGTGCTTGTCTTCCGGCAGATAGATCACCACATCCGGTCGACGTCTTCCTTCTTCAGTGGCAAAGCTGACTTCGCGGCGGTAATCCTTTCCGGCACGCAGACCCGCACTATCGAGCACATTTTCCAGAATCAACTCACCCCAGTTGCCCTGTACTTTTTTCTGCCCTTGCAGTGCATTGGTCAATTTTTCTGCTTGTCCGGTAATCGCCTGATTCAGTTGTTGTAAATGGATCAGCTCAGTTTTCAGCTCACTGCGTTGCTTCAGGTCTTCGGTATGGATCGACTCAACCTTTTCTCTAAAGCCCTTCATATCCTGATGCAAGGGATTTAGCAATTGCTGTATGCCCTGCTGGCTGAGTTTGCGGAAGCTCTCGCCTTTACGCTCCAGCACCTCATTGGCCAGCGTTTCGAACTCCTGTCTAAGCTGTTCACGGTTGTTCTGTAACAGCGCCAATTGCTCAGCATGAAAACGTTGGCGTTCTTCCATCTGGGTGGTTAAGCGCGCATTCTGTTCACGCACGCGTAATACCTCCAGCTTCAATCCATCCAGTTCCAGATCAGCTTTATCCAGTTGTTCCTGTGCAGCTTCTTTCTCTGCCTGCTCACGTATTAGTTGATGTTGCAGTTGTTGCTGCATCACCTGTTTACTGTGCCTGCTCAACCACAGTAACAAGACGGAAAACAGTAAAATCGATCCCCAGGACGCCCAAATCAATGGGTGGATTGCCTCCATCAGTCTGATCCTCCATTGAATTTAGCAAGCGCACGCTCCGGCATATCACGTATATGCAGATCCATTTGCGGGAAAGAAATTTCGATACCTTCCTTACGGAAGGCTTTTAATATTTGGGTATGGAGCTCACTCGTAGTAACTAAACGGTCACTCATCTGACTGACATAGACACGCAGTTCAAAACTCAGAGCACTGTCAGCAAAACTGAGGAAATACACATTCGGTTCAGGGTCTGTCAGTGACAAGGGGTGGGCAACGGCGATGCGATACAGGATGTCCATTACCTGCTCAGGATCAGAATCGTAGCTGACACCAACGGGAATCACGATACGTGTGATGTTATCCGATAGTGTCCAGTTGATCAGACGTTCAGTGATAAAATTCTTGTTGGGCACCACGATTTCCCGGTTATCCCAATCAATAATGGTGGTAGCCCGCGTACGAATTCGGGCTACAGTACCACTGTATTCACCGATGGTTATGGTATCCCCTACTCTGACCGGACGCTCGAATAACATGATCAGACCAGAGACAAAGTTAGCCACCACCTCTTGCAGACCAAAGCCCAACCCCAGGGTCAAAGCCGCGACCATCCACTGCAGCTCACTCCAACGCAGTCCGATTAATGAGAAAATGGTGACCACAGCCACCACGGTAAGGGCATAACGCACCAGGGTTGTCACAGTATAACTGTGCACTTCATCCACGAGACGGCTACGTGACAAGAGGATCTCGATCAACCCTGGCAGATTGCGTGTCGCCATGATGAAAAAGCCAGCAAGCAACAGGGCAAGCAGAAAGTCCTGCAGACTCACCCGAGAAATAACTTCAGCTTCACCTACAGCAATAGTACGTGACCAAAGTGTGACATTATCCAACCAGTTCAAGGCTGGTAGCACATCGGCCCAGACAATGAACAGTGCAATCAGCAAACCAGTGAACACCGAGGTTTTTAACAGGGTCTGCGTTTGCTGGCCTATGTCCTCAATACTCAAGTGCGGTTCCGGCAGTTCAGTCACACCTTCCACTTCACCCGACATATTTTCCAGTGCGGCCCGCGCGCGTTGTTCTCTCAGACGTCGAATACGTAAACGTGTTTCGCTCAATACCAGTGCACGCACGGCCAGGGAATAAAGTATCAACACCAGACTGGATACCACCAGCGTATCCACAAAACGTGGCAATAGCTCCCCGACTGTCAGCAGATAACCAGCAACAGTCAGCACCAGAGTTGCCAGGGATAAAAACACAAAAACCAGTCTGAGAATTCGGCGTTTGATACTCTTAAAAAATGCGCCCTGATCTCCAGGTGCTGGTGCCAGTATGCGCCAGGCAATCAAGCCATTCAGTGCGGTTACCAACATCAGTCCCAGCCGACCGAAAACATCATATACCCGCTCATCCGGATGCCCATAAGCCAGAGCCAGCAGAATAATCAGTATCAGTTGCACTGGCAAAAACCAGACCAGATTACGTCGAACACGTGATAACAACACAGCATTCCAATCGAAATGGACCGGTCCGACACCCGAGTCGCGAGTGAAGATCACAAACAGATGTCCGGCCAGCCACCAACCTGCCGCAGTTGAGATCACACTGGAAAGGATTTCAGTACCTGGCGTGAGCTCCTCCTGCGTCAATTGCAATGCGAAGGCATAAAGCAACACCGGAACAGGCAGCACCCTAATCAGACTCCAGCCCATAGCTTTGTAGGTCAAGGCAATATTATCGGTATATTTATGCGCCGTTTGATCAGCAATCTGTTTAAGGTGGTAGTTGGTTTTACGGCCGGTTAGGTACACACCGCCGACCAGCACCAACACCAGAAGACTGGTAAGCGGTGACCCAAATGTCGCCTGCCAGACACCCTGGGTAACACCGCGCCAGGCCGAGGGATCAACAAGTGCAGCAAACGCATTATCAGAACGCTTCAACCAGGCTAGACTGGCGGGACTGTGGCTGGGCCACCAAAGCAGGGTCTCACTCAGAATCTGGTCCAGCGAATCTTTCAGCTCTGCAATCTGACGCACCCGGTATTCGTTTTGGCGTAACTGCTCGGTCAGTTGCTCTTCCGATTGAACCTGCAGATTCAGCAACTCGGTGCCAATACGCACCAGTTCTTGAACGCCGCGGTTTCCGACAGCCGCAAGCTCGGGAAGTTGCTGGAGGCTTCGTAGATCATCACGTAAACTGATACTGCGCAAGCGTGATTGAGCCAACTCATGTTCCAGGGACTGTAACGTAATGCGGGTATTTCCATAATCAGCCAGGCGCTTTTTCTCATCCAAAAACTGCGTACCCACCACCTCTGTCAGCCCACTGACTTCCAGACGTTCTTTAACAGCACCGAGTGAATGCGTCAGATCATTAAGCTGCTGCTCATACTTATCTCGCTGCTGTTGCAGAGTTTTCAGGTCCTCATAGTGCTGAGCAACACTGTCTATGCGTGACCGAAGCTCCTGCACCTCCTCCTGGTAGTGCTGAGCCAGCTCAGGTTCCCGCTCCACCAGGTGCAATAAATCAGAGTTAAGTTGCCTGAGCTCTTGTGTTGATCGATTATTAAACTCTCCTTCCAGCCACAGCAGGTTTTCTGCTATTAACGCCAATTCAAGTTCTCCGGCCTGAGTTTCCAGGCGCAACAGGCGTATACGCGGCTGCAAAATAGCCTGGTCCAAACGGGCAGCAATCAACCGGGCTTCATGACGTCGCGTAGCGGACGCTTGCAAGGCATCAATAGCCTGCTTCAAACGGTGATTTTCTGCATCAACAGGTGGCGCAACCGGCTCAGGTGGCGTTTGCTGCATCAACTCTTCCAATGTTTCTGTCTGACTAATCGACTGTTCCTGAATACGCTGCAATGCACTACGCTGTTGCTCCAACTCCAGCTGCAACTGCTGCTGACGACTGTTCAAAGTGCTAATATCAGCTTCTATTTGGGACAAACTGAGCTCTTCTGTGTCCTGGCTCTCCAGGCTCTGCCTGGCGGCCTCCAGGCGCTCGATCATACTATCTATGCGCTCGGCATAGTCTTGAACCTCTTGCAGACGTAATTGTGCCCCCGATAGACGCTCAGCAGCCAAACGTTCATTTTCAACCACCTGTAGCCAACGTTCATGAGCCGCGTCAGCAACAGCTGGTCCGGCCTCCACAGCCGCTTCAGCCTCCTCCTTGAGGGAATTATCAAACCAGGCGGTTACCGCCTCATCATCAACACGCTGCAACTCAGCTTCTATCTGCTCAATCTCGCTACTCAAGCCTCGCAGAAATTCTGAGACACCTAACGCGGCATTGCCATCAGAGGTATTGGCAAACGATGCTGGCGATAGAAACAAACATATCCCCAAAACAACCGTAACCAGGACGGTATGAAAATGAAAATTTTGAGTGTCTTGCATAGTTTAGAGCCTGGTAATAGAGTGTGGGCAGAGTATAGCAAACACCCCTAACACATGGAGACAGTATCATGCGGTTTCGCCCACTAATACCGGCCATTCTGGCAGGCTTATGCATTATTTCAGCTTCAGCATCCGCTGAGACACCCAACCTGACCCCTGGTCTCTGGACTCATACCAACATCATGTCTATAGATGGCCCCATCCAGATCCCCGGACAAACAGAAACACAACAGGAATGTATCACTCAAGGCGATATTGACCAAGGTGCAGACTTATTGGAGGCACCGCAAAGCTGCAGCGTCACCCGCATGGATATTTCCCGTGATAACATGCACTATGCCATGACCTGTGAAGAGCAAGGCATGACCTACACAATGGAAGGTCAGATGACATTTATGGGTGACCGGATGGAAGGCAAGATGACCGGTGAAATGAACAGCCCGATGGGAACCATGAACATGAAGGTTGATACCAAGGCTGAACGCACGGGTGAGTGTTAAGCCCCTTTTTTTAGCAACTCGATCTCTTTCAGTAGCGTATCCGCCTGTTCTGACAAAGCGGAGTAGCTCCTGATATCGCCATTACGCTGGGCTTGCATCGCCTCGCCCAGCTTCGCTTCGTAAGCCTTTTGCAATTTTTTCTGCTTATTCGCACCACTCAAAAAACCAAACATATTACGCCCTTTTGAAATTACTGATGCTTGCTTGTACGGCGGTCACCAAAAAGAAGGTCACCTCAAAAAGAAAAAGGGTTCTAGAAAAGGGGTCAGTTCGGTTAAGCTATACAGTTATAATAAATACAAAATTTTAGGTGTAATGTGTCTGACGCTCATCTGCAATTTCCGGATCTGAAGTACCTGCTGGACAAGCTGCAATTTAAGCCTGAGGAAGGCAAAATCTGGCTGGCTGAACAGCGTACGGTGTTGATGGGGCTGGGTGCACTTTCCAGCTTCAGGAAAGAGATTATTACCTCCATGGGTATGGAGCGTGGCAAGGGCTTTTTTATGCGCCTTGGCTACTACTCTGGCATGCGTGATGCTGAACTGGCACGCAAACTCAACCCCGATGCCACCCCCGATCAGGCTTTTCTCACTGGCCCGCAGCTGCACTGCCTGCGTGGCATGGTCAAAGTTATTCCACTGGTACTCGAATACGATCCTGACAAAAAGCACTTTTATGCCGAATTTGAATGGGTCGATTCGTTTGAAGTGGAAATCTGCAGAATGAGTCTGGGCCAGTTAAATGAGCCGGCTTGCTGGATGTTGTTGGGCTATGCCTGTGCCTATTCCAGCCATTTTACCGGACTGGATATTCAGTTCAGGGAAGTTGAATGTCGCGGCCAAGGAGACCATCAATGTCGTATCGTGGGCAAAGTCGCTACCGAGTGGCCTGACCATGAAGCCTTTAGCCATTTTTTCCGTGAAGCGCCATTAATCGATGAGCTTTATGAGCTGCAATCACGCATTGCAGACCTTGAACAAACACTTGGCTACCCGGATGATATTCCCAAAGCCCTGGGTGAAGCACCGCCCTTTACCAGTGCATTGGAGATGATTGACCGTGGCGCCAATGCCGATGTCACCATGCTGTTAATCGGTGAAACCGGCACCGGCAAGGAAGTGTTGGCACGCCGCGTCCATAGCATGAGTACGCGCAAAGACGGCCCCTTCGTGGCGGTAAACTGTGCAGCCATCCCCCCTGAGCTGATCGAGTCAGAACTCTTCGGTGTTGAAAAAGGCGCTTATACCGGTGCCACACAGTCACGTAAAGGCCGTTTTGAGCGCGCCGATGGCGGCACCATTTTTCTTGATGAAGTGATTGAACTCTCACCCAGAGCCCAGGCGGCTCTGCTGCGTGTGATTCAGGAAGGTGAACTGGAGCGTGTAGGTGACGATCACACCCGCTCTATCAATGTACGCATTGTCGCGGCAACCAATGAAGATCTTGCAGCGGCGGTAAAAACCGGACGTTTTCGTGCCGATCTCTTCTATCGCATCAATGCCTATATGGTGGTGATTCCGGCGTTGCGCGAACGTCAAAATGATATTGGCTTGCTGGCTGAGCATTTTCGCAAACGCTATGAGAAACAATACCGCAAGGTCACCTTAGGGTTTACAGACCGGGCACTGGCAGCATTACATGGCTATGACTGGCCAGGGAATATCCGCGAACTGGAAAATGCGATTGAGCGCGGCATTATTTTGACCGACGAAAGCTGCTCAATCACCGAGCAAAATCTGTTTAATGTCGGCTGGAGTCAAACACCCTCAGTTGATCCCAAAACACGTAAGTTAAACCAGAGCTCAGGTCAGTTGGAAAGCCACAAGCCTAATGAGCTGTTGCTGGCCTCTCTGACGGATCAGATTCTATACAATGAAATCAGTATCAGTGATCTGGAAGCGGCCTTGATTAACAAGGCGACAGAAAAAGCAGAAGGCAATATTTCAGCGGCGGCACGCTTATTAGGCTTAAGCCGTCCGGCACTGGCCTACCGGTTAAAACGCCAGGACGAAGATACCAACACTGAAGCAGAAAAGAAGTAGAAAAAGAGCGGTAAAAACTGCTGACCGTAAGGGGAACAAACGGCCAGCAGGTTTACCTGAGAGTGAGCGTTAGCGTCCAAGCTTTTTAGCAGACTGACCCGCAATACCAAAATGCTGCTTTGGCATTTCGGTAATCATCACTCTAACCGCCTGTTGTGGTGCATCCAGTGAACGCACCATGGCGGCAGTGACCTCTTCGATTAAGCGCTCTTTTTGCGCATCACTGCGACCTTCCATTATATAAAGCTGAGCAATCGGCATAAATGCCCTCCAGGTGAGAACTCCAGATCAAAAGACTTTGGTAAGCGCTATACGAAACTTAGTGCCTTCAAAACCTTCTCTAACACTATGTTCTTTATAGATGCCTGCATCCACACCCATCATTATCTGTGGCCAGAAATAACCAGCAGATACCCCGGCGGCATGAGTTTCAGCATCGCCGCCATCCACATCCCAGCGGCTGTATCCTACCAACCCCAGGTCCATCAGGCCGTAGCTCTTACCCAGGCCCCATTCCACTACCAGCTCGTCGTTCACTGAGCTTTTATCGGCAATTTCATAACGGGACAGCAAGGATAAAGACACATCCTTGGCTTCATTAAGGTAGACATTGCCTCCTAATGTCAGCATTACTTCAGTGTAACCAAAACCCGGATCGGCGGGTTGACCGCTGTTTGCAGTGGCATTCCAGATGCCTGCCGCAGCAACGGCATCCCAGCGATCTCCATGCCAGCCGATCAGTGAGCCGACAAACAGATCACCCAGCCCGGTTTGTTTGTCGCGCACTATACCGTTACCGATATCCAGGTCGGTTCTAACCATTGGCAATATAGCCTCAAATCCCAGGTTACCCCCCAGCACTTCAGTTTCAGTCACCCAGATCAAACGATGCGCCAGCGCATCCACTGTGACGCTGCTATCGGGTGGCAGACCCTCGGAATTATTGGCATCGTAATGCACCGCATAGCCACGGTAATAGACACCCGGCGGTGGCACGACCGCCGATTTAACCCCTTCAATCCCGGGAACATACTGACCGGCCTGCAGCGAAAGTGGTGTCAGGGACATCAGCGCAGCCAGTGATACTATTTTTTTCATAGACATAGGTACTACCTTTTTTAGAGTTATTTTGGTTAAAAACTAATTAATCATTAACTTTAATAGTTAAGCTTAATTACATTGTAATAATTAAATAAACTTAGCCGATATAGATCCAAGATTCTGATAACGAACGGTAATGGAATCACCCCGGTTCACGGTGACGGCCGCAGTGATTCCACCGGTCATAATGAAGGTACCAGCCGGTATCTCTTCACCCCGCTCACCGAGCATATTTGCCAGCATCGCTACCGAGGCGGCCGGATGACCCAGCACCGCGGCACCGGCTCCCGTGGCGACTACCTCACCATTGATCTCCATCACCACACCCAGTGTTGTCACGTCTACATCTTCCAGACGCGCCATGCGCCCACCGGTAATAAAACGTGTTGAACTGGAGTTATCGGCGATCACGCTTTTAAGGTCGAACTTGAAATCCTTGTAGCGGGAGTCAATCACTTCCACCGCCGGGATGATGAAGTCGGTCGCGCGCATCACATCACCAATATGCACGCCTGGGCCTTTCAATGGGGCTTTGGTGACAAAGGCAATTTCGGCTTCAATTTTCGGATGAATCAATTCATCCATTTTGATCTCGCCACCCTCAGGCACACTGAAATAATCGGCCAGATAGCCATAACAGGGTTGCTCTACCCCCATCTGCGCCATTTTTGCCCAGGAGGTCAGGCCCATTTTCATACCCACAATCTTGTGACCACGCGCCTCTTTGCGCTTGCGCACCTCCCACTGCACATCAAACGCGTCTTCGTAGGTCATCTGCGGGTACTGATCAGTGACCTTGGTGATTTCATAAGCCTGTAGCTCAGCGTCTTCACAATAGGTTGCCAGTTGCTCGATTTCTGTACGTGTTAAATTACCCATCAAATTAACCCCTTCTGTTTTGCCATGGTCAGTGCCAGATCTTCAATCATGTCTTCCTGTCCGCCCACCGTGCCACGACGACCCAGCTCTACCAGGATATCTCGCGCCTGAATGCCGTATTTTTTCTCGGCACGCTGTGCAAACAGCAGAAATGAGCTGTACACACCGGCATAACCGAGTGTCAGCGAATCACGATCGACCCGGATCGGCTGATCCATCATCGGAACCACCAGGTCTTCAGCCACATCCATAATCTGGTAAAGATCGATACCGGTTGTAGCCCCCATGCGCTTCAATACCGCAACCAGCACTTCCAGGGGTGTATTTCCGGCGCCAGCACCCAGCCCGGCGACCGAACCATCGATGCGTGTAGCACCCGCTTCAATAGCCGCCAGGGAGTTGGCGATGGCCATGCCCATGTTATGGTGGCCGTGAAAGCCTATCTCGATGCTCTTGGGCAACTCAGCCCGCAGCAGAGCGATCTTCTCACTGACTTCATCCGGTAGCATGTAGCCGGCAGAGTCGGTGCAGTAGATACAGTTGGCACCGTAACCAACCATTAACCGCGCCTGTTCCAACACCTTTTCGGCACTGATCATATGCGCCATCATCAAGAAGCCGACGGTATCCATACCCATTTTGGCGGCCATACCGATATGCTGTTCAGAGACATCCGCTTCCGTACAATGCGTGGCGACACGAATGGTGCTAACGCCACAGTCTTTGGCCATTTTCAGATGATCAACGGTACCGATCCCCGGCAGCAGCAGCGCAGAAATTTTGGCGTTTTTCATTTTCGGAACTACAGCGTTGAGGTATTCCTCATCACTGTGGGCGGGAAATCCGTAGTTTAATGAGGAGCCGCCCAGGCCATCACCATGGGTCACTTCGATCAGCGGCATGCCAGCAACATCCATCGCCGATGCAATCGTTACCATCTGTTCCAGGCTGATTTGATGACGTTTGGCGTGCATGCCATCGCGCAGGCTCATATCGTGTAACGTGACAGCTTTATTATGTAAATTCATGATTTTGCTCCTGTTAGCTGCGCGCTGGCAAGGTGATGCTGCCGTTGGCGGCTTCTTCTGCAAACATCTCGGCGGTGCGCAGACCAGCAGCTGTCATGATGTCGAGGTTGCCTGCATATTTAGGCAGGAAGTCACCCAGCCCCTCCACTTCCATAAATACCGACACACGATTGCCATCAAACACCGGACCGTTGACCAGCCGGTAACCAGGCACATATTTCTGAACCTCCTTGACCATGGCGTGAACGGATTCGGTAATAGCTGCTTGATCCGGGGTGTCTTCAGTCAGGCAGTGGATGGTGTCGCGCATCATCAGCGGTGGTTCGGCCGGATTGATAATGATGATCGCCTTACCCTGCTTAGCTCCCCCCACCTTCTCTACAGCGGCGGCTGTTGTGCGGGTAAATTCATCAATATTCTGACGTGTGCCTGGACCCACTGAACGCGACGACACTGTGGCCACAATTTCGCCATAGGCCACTGGCTGTACACGGGAAACCGCAGCTACCATGGGAATAGTGGCTTGACCACCACAGGTGACCATATTGACGTTCATTTCCAAGTTCTTGGCATGATCAGCCAGGTTAACCGGCGGCACGCAGTAAGGGCCTATCGCCGCAGGCGTCAGGTCGATCATGATCACACCCAACTCATTCAGCTTGCGGCTGTTTTCGGCATGTGCGTAGGCTGAAGTTGCATCAAAAGCGACACGAATATCGTCTTCAAGCACATGAGGTAACAGGCCATCGACACCCGTAGCACAGGTTTTAATCCCCATCGCTTTGGCCCGTATCAGGCCTTCGGATTGCGGGTCTATACCCACCATCCATACCGGCTCTATCCATTCAGAGCGCTGCATTTTCATCAGCAAGTCGGTGCCGATATTGCCGGGGCCGATAATGACCGCTTTCAATTTTTTTGACATAAGAACTGTTCCAATCCTGAGTTTATTATTCTGGCTGACTAAACAAAGCGCACCGAAGCACTGCCCATCCCGCCAATACTGACGCGCATATAATCGCCCGCCACCACCGGCTCAAGTGGCACCAGTGATCCGGACAGAATCACTTCACCAGCTTTCAGCCCTATGCCAAACGCACCCAGGGTGTTTGCCAGCCAGGCGACACAATTAACCGGACTACCCAACGCGGCGGCTCCCGCCCCGGTCGAAATGATTGATCCGTTCTTTTCCACCACCATGCCGCAGGTAGCCAGATCGACCTTGCGCGGATCCACCGCACTGTCTCCCAGTACAAACAAGCCACAGGAGGCATTGTCTGCCACGGTGTCCTGAATTTTGATCTGCCAGTTTTCGATGCGTGAATCCACCACCTCAAAACAGGGCATCACGCATTCGGTAGCAGCCAGTACATCGGCATTGGTAATGCCGGGACCCATCAGGTTTTTTTTGAGGATAAAGGCAATTTCGCCTTCGGCTTTGGGCTGCATCAGTAGCTGACTGATGGGCATTTCTTCGCCCTGGCTATAGGCCATTTTGTCCGTCAGGTAGCCAAAATCCGGCTGATGCACATTGAGCATGTTTTGCACCGCTTTCGAGGTCACGCCGATCTTTTTACCGATCACCCGCTCACCGGCCGCTAAGCGCTGCTCCAACATGCGCAAGGAGATGTGGTAGGCATCATCAATGCTGATGTCCGTATAGGTTTCGGTTAACGGGCGCAGTGTCGTCCGGCTGGTCATCGCCTTGAACAGCGCATCACCGCAGGCCTGAATCTGTTGCTTATTCATAGACTTCTCTTTTTATTTAACTAGGCTTCAAACATCTGCTTCTGCGAGAAAATCAGATACCAATTTTGTGAAACGTTGAGTATGCTCAATCTGGGTCCAGTGCCCACAATGTCCGAACACATGAAGCTGGGCTTTATCTATCCACTGTGACAGCACCAGGCTGGTCTGAAGTGGAATCACCTGATCTTCACGTCCGTGAATGATCAGTGTTTCATGGGGTAAGGCACGAATTTCGGACTCAGGGCTAGCCATGGCATCCACCCAGCGCTGACGTGGGGCTGGAAACATGGCGGCAAAGGACTCCTGAAAGCCGGGTCGAATACTGGCCTCATAGCGCATTTGTGCCAGTTCATCGCTGACCAGTGTTCGGTCATAGGCAAAGATATCCAGCAAACGCCGCATTGCTGCGAGTGAGGGCTCATAACCCCAGGCAGCCTCTAACCCCGGTGTCATATCAAAGGGCACCCCGACACTGCCCATCAACACTAAACGACGGAAGCGTTGCGGATGACGTATCGCCAGAGCCAGAGTCAGTGCACCGCCAAAGGAGTTACCCACTAGATCAACCTGATCTATGCCCAGGGTGTCCAGCAGATCGATAACATGCGTCACCCAACGGTCCAGGTTGTATTGCTGATCTGCCGGGCGCTCGGTATAGCCAAAGCCCAACATATCCGGGGCTATGACACGGCGGCTTTTGGCCAATTCCGGCAGGACTAAACGCCAGTTAGCCCAAGCGGTCACCCCAGGGCCAGAGCCATGGATCAGCACGACAGGAAAACCACTACCCTGGTCATGCAGATTGGTTTGCACACCCTTAACATTTACCATCTGACCTATTTCTGGATTACTCACGTCACTCCCCCCTTCACACCAAGGCCGACCGGCCCGGTACAGATCACAGCTTGATACAGATGTTTTTCAGCTCGGTGTAAAACTCCAGGCCATGCACACCGCCTTCACGACCGATACCGGATTGTTTGGCGCCGCCAAAGGCGGTACGCAAATCACGCAGGAACCAGCTATTCACCCACACCAGTCCGGCTTCAACCTGTTCGGCGACACGCACGGCGCGGGAGGAATTTTCTGTCCAGATGGCGGCTGCGAGACCATATTCGGTGTCATTGGCCAGGGCGATGACTTCTGCTTCGGTATCGAAAGGACGAATATGGCAACACGGGCCAAAGATCTCTTCGCGAATCACTCGCGCATCATCAGCCAGCCCGGTCCAGATAGTCGGTTCAATCCAGGCACCGTCATTCAACTCCGCGCCCATATCCGGAATGCCACCGCCAATCTCGACCCTGGCACCTTCCTGTACGGCCAAATCGTAGTAGTATTTCACCTTGTCCCGGTGTGCCAGGCTGACCAGCGGGCCGAAATTGGCTGCCGGATCTTCGGGGCGGCCTAATTTGAGCTGGGCAACGGCGTCTTTCATACGCGCCAGAAACGCCTCATAGATAGGCCGCTCTACATACACACGCTCGGTACCCAGGCACACCTGGCCACAGTTAACGAACGCCGAGCGCATGGTGCCTTCCACGGCTTTATCCAGATCACAATCAGCAAACACCAGCGCCGGGTTTTTACCGCCCAACTCCATGGAAATATTACGCAGACCTACTGCGGCCGCTTTCATGATCGCCTCGCCGGTGCGGGTTTCACCGGTAAAAGTGATGGCATTCACCAGCGGGTGCGTGGTCAGAAACTCACCGGCTGAATTTGGACCCAGTCCATGTATGACGTTATAGACACCAGCAGGTACACCACACTCATTCATCACCTCGCCCAGCAATGTGGCTGTCGCCGGGGTTTCTTCAGAGGGTTTCACCACAACGGTATTACCGCACGCCAGCGCTGGCCCAACCTTAAAGGTCATCAGCAACAGCGGCAGGTTCCAGGGGCTGATCACAGCCACTACCCCCTTGGGAGAGCGATGCCCCAGATTGATCGCCCCTTCACCATCAGGTGTATCCATGCGGAAGGCTTCAGTCGGGTGGTTTGCCAGGGTTTCTGAAAAGGCTTTGAAGTTGGCTGCACCGCGGGGTATATCGATATGTCTGGCGATGCTATACGGCTTGCCAGTATCGCGGCACTCAGCCGCCAGAAACTCATCGGAGCGTTCATTTATGCGATCAGCCACCCGGTTCAGCAGCGTGATACGCTCGGCCTGGGTCATTTTCCCCCAGGGCCCTTGCAACGCAGCTTTAGCTGCTTTAACCGCCGCATCCACCTCATCCCGACCCGCTTCATAAACGGCACCGATCAGGCTGTTATCAACCGGGCAGCGATTTTCAAAAGTTTTACCACTGGCGGAAGCGATAAATTCGCCATTGATAAAGTGTTTAAATTCGTTCATAGCTTGCTCTCATTCACGGGCAGGTTAAAAAGTGCCGGTCAACCCGATGACCGGCACCGGTTTACATCAGGTCAGCACACTCAGGAAACGTTCATTCAGTTGACGATCATGATAGAAGATGGCTTTGCCAAGATTTTCAGCTTTCCAGGTCACAGGTTCATGATCGGGATAGTGGTAATCACCACCGGCAAAGACTTCATTACGGTTACCCGAAGGATCAAAGAAATAGATGGTCTGACCGTGAGTCAGGCCATGACGAGTGGGGCCGATATCAATAGAGGTATCGGTCATGGAGATCAGGTCAGCTGCATTGAGCACATCCTGCCAGGTATCCAGGTAAAAAGAGGCATGGTGAAACTTGTTCTTTTCCGGATGCTTGATGAAGGCGACATCATGGGCTTTCATCGATGCGGTCAGAAACAGGGCGACACGGTTATTGTCCGGGTCGACCACCTGCTCAGCCAGATCAAAGCCAAGAATGTCTCTGAACAGGGTGAGATTGCCTTCCAGATCATCGCCGTACAGCAGGCAATGATCAAAACGGGTCGCTTTCATACCCTTGAGATCACGCGGCCAGGCTTCGGGATTAACGTTAGAGACACCCCACTTACCGGTTTGCTCTTTGGTCGCATAGAGTTCAAAGGTATGACCCGTCGGGGCGACAAACTGCATACGGCGGCCACAGTCTTTTAAATCACCCGCGGGCAGTTCCGTCACCGTCAGACCAAAGGCACGAATCTCTTCGGCTAGACGATCCAGCACAGATTCATCCAGGCATTTGAAGCCCATAAAATCCATACCGGCTTCATCGGATTCCTTCAGTATAACCGAGTACTTATCCACCTCTGTCCAGGCTTTAAGATAGATACGACCCTGATCATCTGCATCCATTTCGATCAGACCCAGCAGATCCACATAGTGTTTACGGGCTTCTTCAAGATCCAGTACACGAATCTGCACATGACCTGGACGCATTACACCTTTTTTCATGATGGTTTCCTCTTATATTTTTTATTTAACAACGCTTACTTGTGTAGGTTGGTTTGCATGTTCATCGAAATGATCTGATTCAATTACCAGATCACCTTCCGGAAAAACCCGACAGGCCAGGGCAAAACCCGATGCCTGTTCCTCTGTACTGATATGAGCTTTACTCATGCGTTTGCTCTGATAACGTCCCTGCAGTATTTTAACTTTGCACAGGCCGCAGCCACCGCCGCGACAGCCCACCTTAATCGCCTGCTGACAGGCCTTTTCCATGGCGTGCAGCAGCAACTCGCCTTCTGACACTGTGAATGTCTGCTGCCGATTGGTTACAAGGATTTGAAAGTTCATCTTTGCAACTCCGCTTCAGATGCGTTTAAACAGTGCCGAGCGTGTTTCTGAAGCGGCTCCATCCGCGGCGGTCAGGAATTTCTCCATATGGATATCCGCTTCAAATACCCGCCCTTGCATTAATGCGCTGATGGCCGCATCAATCATGGGCGGTGGCCCACACAGGTATGCTTTATGGCCATTAAATCGCCCGTCGAAATAGTCTTTAGCTGCTTCGTGAACAAAGCCGATAAAACCTGTCCAGGCATCCACAGCTGTCGGCTCATTGAGCGCCGGGATGTAGTGAAAATTGGCATGTTGTTGCGTCAGCGCTTCAAGCCGTTCCCGGTTATACAGCTCACTGAGATTGCGCGCGCCCTGGAACAGATAGATCTGTCGGGTGTCGCCCTGTTCGAGCAGATCCACGATCATCGATTGAGGACTGGACAGCCCAGAGCCACCGGCAATAAAGATCACATCCTTGGCATCGGACTTGCGCACAAAAAACTGACCATAAGGACCGGACAGCTCCAGCTCATCACCTGGCTTCAGTGATTGGTGTAACCAGGTGGTTCCTGCACCACCTGGTACCAGACGCACATGCAACTCAATATGACGGTCATCCGATGGCGGGTTGGCGATGGAGAAAGCTCGGCTCCCTTCCACACCCGGCAGGTTCAGGTTCACATATTGGCCCGCCTGAAAGGTCATGGGGCGATCCAGCGCCAGGCGTATCTCCTTAATGCTGGGCGACAGATCTTCTATGCTGACAACGGTCGCGGTGAAATCCTCAACCGGATGGCCGGCGAAGTCCGGGTCCACATCCACATCGGCTTCAATCACCAGATCCGATTCAGGGATGGCGCAACAGGCCAGTACCTTGCCTTCATCCCGTTCCACATCCATCAGCGCAAAGGGGGATGCATTACCTATCTCGACATCGCCTTCCACAACCTGCACCTTGCAGGTGGCACAGGTGCCGTGACCGCAGGCAAAGGGTAACCAGACACCCTGGCGCAGGGCGGCATCCAGAATGGTTTGCCCCTCTTCCACTTCAATCACATCACCGGTGGGTTCTACGGTCACTGCATATGTCATAACAACCTCCTCAAACGCCTTTGCCCTGAAACCCAGTCAGTTCCGGGGTCTGGAACCTTAATAAGGACTTATGACCGATGCCCTGCTCCTGAAAGCTTTTATCCAGAGCCGGGGTAAACGGCTGGTTATCCAGCAGCCAGGTCGCGGTGTTCCAGTTCACCTGGGTAAACTCGGCATGCTCGCCAAACGCCTCAGGCATAATCTGGTCGCGAAGTTCTGCAAAAGTGGTGGTCGGTGGCAGTGCGTAAGCAAAGGCGGAACAGAACATCAGGTGATGGTCCCAACCCACATACACGATCTGATTACCGTGAAAATTTTCAAATCTATCCAGTGCCTGAACTTTGTAATCAGGCGTAATCGCTGTAACTGACATAGTGGTATCCTGCTTCTGGAGCCATGCGGGATGGCTCCTGTTGTTATTATTCAGAGATAGGTTCAGGCAACGCCTTTCCATTCTTTCCAGCGTTTTTCATCCGGTGAGCCTTTGATATCCATATTGTCGGCACCCATATTCAGCTGGTAGTAATCGCGCAGCACCTCTTCAACACTGGCACCGCCACAGTTGCCCTGATAAATCTGATGCACAGGCAACCAGGACTGCACATATTTTTCCGGTTCATCATCGAATATGTGCTTGCAGCCATCCGAGCAGAAGTGATATTTCTCACCTTCAAAATCACTGGAGCGATAGGCAATCTGCGTCGGATCGTCCATCTCAGTAAAGCCCATCGGGATCTGACAGGTGGTGCACAACTGAGGCAGAGCCTTGGTATAGAAGCGCTTGCCTTCGGCTTCCATTTTCTTCGCCAGCTCCCAGCGTGGGCGGTAGTATTTGTCGAAGGTATCCGGGTATTTTTCGCTCAACCAGTCCAGCTCTTCATCACTGGGAATCCAGGTGTGGAAGCCTGCCGCATGGCCGTGGGTATAGAAGATCCACCAGGCTTGATGCGAAATATGCTCTTTCTCTTTTTCAGTAGTTTCGACAAACTTGGGGATGCGGATGCCGTAGCGCTCCAGGTCTTTGAACAGCGCACCGCCCGCTTCTTCAAAGTAAACTTCCCAGGCTTCTTTCCAGGACATGACTTTATTCGGCAGCATGTAATCCATCATCATTGCCACAATGGTCAGCAGACGCGTACCCCGCCAGAACCACTTATCGATCCATTTCTGCACGATCGGCACATTGTCTTCATGCTGCTCCAGCAGGAATTTGATAATCTCCAACCCGAGTGTCATGTGCCGTGCTTCATCAGACTGGGCTGAAAAACCAAAGGTACAAGTGGCCATATCACCGTTGTGCGCTGCACCCGACATAAAGGGCACAAACAACAGATTGGTCAGCACATATTCAAAGCTGAAACTGATCGCAATCAGGAACTCAAACGGCCCGGCTGAACGCGCATCATCAAAGAAGGATTTAGGCACAGACAAGTACCAGACACGGTCATGCATATGTGACCAGTCCTGGAAGCCATCAAAGTACTTGTTGTAATGACTCATGGCATGAATCTGGGTCTGCACATGGCGCAGCTCATCGATAGACTGCATCTGACAGGCCACGCGCGCACCGGCTCCACCAAACTGACGACCTACATGGGCATAGCCCTGAAACGCCTGGTATTCCAGTGGTGACACGCCGGTCAGGAAGATTTTGATCGCATTGATGTAACGCGCATCGGTCACATTCAGGTGGCCATTGTTCTGCGAGAATGCATCAAAAATAGCGTAGAGTTTTTTCTCTTTTTCAGCCTGGTACTTCCAGTAAGAATCCATTGTCAGACGAAACGGATCTTCCCATTTTGACCAGTCAGTAATTTTAATCCCTTCAAACTCTTCGTAAGGAAAGGCTTTTTTGCGATCGGCATAGGAGTATTCCCAGTCCAGATCACGGGTTAGCAAACGGTACTTATCTTTTAGATTGAGTTTTTTAGCAGCCATTTTGAATACCTTATTATTTTAATTCCGGACTGTTTGTCCCGGACTATTCATTCCAGATCAGGAGTTCCAGCTCAGCTCAAGTTGCTCATCGTCTTCGTAAACATTGCCGCCGAGGGTTATCAGATTCAGATGCAGTTCCTGCACATCCCAGTCACGTCCCATCTTCTCTTCAACCGTGGCGCGCTTGATCACCAGGCTGTTTTCGTTTTCGATGCGGATCATCGCCGGCATGTGATTGACTGTGGCGTCCGGGTTATCTTCCTCAATCGCTTCAACGATATAGCGGGACTCATCATTGTCCTGCAGGGCGATATATACTTTTGACATGCGAAGCTCCTCAGTGGCAGATGCCGATTTTTTGCAAACGAGATTCCAGTAATGCATCGGCCCGACTCAGCGCCGCGTCATCCAGAAGTGTGGTGACCAGGGGGCTCATTGCATCCAGGGTTTTCTGACGCCAGTCGCGGCACCAGGTCTCTAACAAGGCGCGGTTTTCCTCTGATTCAGACACCACGGTTTTCAGCACACTGTCGAGCCAGCGGGAAACATCTTTATTCCAGGCCAGCATGAACTCAGTCAGCATTGCGACATCACGCCCACCGATGCTGCTCAGCTTCTCGTCCAACTGCTCATAAAAGAGATTGAATACCAGCGTATCGACCACCAGGTTTTGCGCGATCACTACCTCAAACCAGTCTTCAACGGTGGTCATCTCTTCACACAGGGCACGCATCCCCTGCCACAGCGGATTCTGCATCCAGTGTTGCTTGGACTCGATCAGCGAATCACCGGTATTGCTATCCAGAATCAAACCGATACGCGACAGATACTGGGCAATCCCCAGGCGATCCATGGCGTTGTACAGCAGTGCCTGAGTGATAGCGGTGCCATACCCAAACGCGCAGCCATACATATTGTTCAGGTTGGCGGTGTGTTCGATATGCCGCAGTGGAATCAGGTAGGTAATCAGGAGATCTTTAACCGCGTCGGGCAGGTGCTCGGCCAGATTACGCTTTTCAAAAAAGGCATAACTGCTCTCAGCGGCTTCCTGCAATTTGGCGCGTTGCTGTACATAAGCGCCATAGTAAAACTGGCGAGGATCTTTCAAGGCGTACCAGTCTTCCATGACGATCCGGGTACGGCTTTTATCATTCAGCTCGTACTCCGGCTGCCACAGCGGGCGGTAATGAAAGTTGGTTTCAGCCTGCAGGTCATAGGTCGCTTCCTGATAGCGTGAAGCAGGCTTATCACCAAAGCGGCGTTCAATATTCGCAAAGGTATTGCGGATTGGCTCCAGGGTGGAGGTTTTGATTTCTATTGTCATCAGACAGTACCCATAGGTTAAACGTTATTGTTATTAAGCGGATCTGTTATGGTTCCTGGACATCAGGGTGTCTTCGCCATAGCGCCATTTCTGCAGTTCAGCATCGACGTCAGCCATCTGTTCATCGGTCATATGAATGACCTGGTTATTGTTACAGAAGGCCTCGAAAGCACCCGGCGGCATAATCAACTCGACGAACAAAGAGGGATCTCCAATCGCAAAGTCAAATTCGACGAAACGTGCTCCGGCATCACTGCGCACGCGGATATACTTGGTCAGACGCTCAAAGCTTGAACGCGCTTTGGGCGTGGTATTGGTATGGAGTTGCAAATCGGGCATTGCACAACCTCTGACTTTTTATGTTGTTATGGCGTCATTGTCAGTCAGGTAAAAGCAAGGGCTGTGCCAGGAAAGAAAAATTCAGATCATAAAACCAGATAATTAACTTAAATTATTGTTTTTATTATAGTAATTACATTCAATTTATTCGTAACGCTAGAAGACAAAACAGACTCAATCACATCAAGCACAAAAAGTTGTGCCGATCAGATTAATCAAATCATCATACAAAACCCCTCACTTCATCATTTCATCAAAAAAGACAAAAAAGGGGTCAGTACCCTTTTATTTTGAATAAAAGGGTACTGACCCCTTTTTTACTTTTTTCTGTTCAAACTTCAGCAGGCAAACTATACTGTATATACATACAGTCTTTATACTGGAGCGAACACATGGCCTCTTCCGACAAATCATCTGCTGCTGCGCGTAGAGGACGGGGCGCGACCTACAATCCCGACAACCGCTTTTCACCCAGAATCAGTGAAACGGTGGATGATGGCTGGTGGCAGGAGGGTACGCAGCAAAGCCTGGCGACCGAAATACGCGATGAACCCTGCAAAACAGCACTGTCGTGGAACACATCCCCCGACCTGCCATTTGACCGCTCCATCAACCCCTATCGGGGTTGCGAACATGGCTGCGTCTATTGTTACGCCCGCCCCTCGCATGCCTATTGGGATATGTCACCGGGACTGGATTTTGAAACCAAATTGATTGCGCGTACCGGCCTGGTCGAAACCCTGCGCGAAGAGCTGTGTAAACCAGGCTATGTATGCCGCCCGATCAACCTGTCCGGTAACACCGACTGCTACCAGCCGATTGAAGCTAAATACAAAACCACGCGCCGGTTGCTGGAGCTGTTACTCGAAGCCCGCCACCCGGTGACACTGGTGACCAAAAGTATGCTGGTTTTAAGGGATCTGGATCTGTTAACAGCGATGGCGAAGCATCGACTGGTCAGGGTGTTTATCAGTATTACCAGCCTGGATATGCAGTTAAAGCGCACCCTGGAACCGCGCGCGGCCTCACCGCAGGCACGCCTGAGAGCGATCCGCGAACTCAGTGCCGCGGGCATTCCCGTGGGCACCCTGGTATCACCGATTATTCCGGGATTAACCGATCATGAAATCGAGCAGATCTTAGCAGCCGTCAGCGAGGCAGGTGCAAGAACCGCCAACTGGATGCTCTTGCGCCTGCCACTTGAGGTCGCCCCACTGTTTGAGTCCTGGCTGGAAGCCCATTACCCGGATCGTGCCAATAAGGTCATGAGCCTGATGCGCCAATGTCGTGGCGGAAAAACCAACCATGCCGAATTTGGTAAACGCTTTAGTGGTGAAGGCGTTTTCGCCGAACTGATAGCGCAACGCTTCACCAAAGCCAGCCGCCGCCTGGGTCTGCAAGGCAACACCGAACAAGGCCTGAATACCCGCGACTTTCGCCCACCTTCCCTCCAGGGTGATTTGTTCTTCTAAAGCGGAAAAGCCGCAGTACCGAATGTCACTAATTTAAGTAGCTTTTGCATTGATTCAAAGCGGCTTTTTATACTGATCCATGCTGGAATACGGTATCAAAACGACAGATTGATCAGGCGTTAGTGCACGCTTTGCTCCGTTGGACTTAAGGTGTCGGAGGGTTATAACTGTACAAGCTTGAAGAACCATAAGTTATCATATAAGATTACTTAATAAAGGTGAAATATGCCGTGGACAATTGATTTCTATGATGGTGTTGAGGAAGCAATTACTGAGATGCCGCCAAATATTCAGGCCAGAATGCTTCGGCTTTTAGAATTAATGGAAAAACACGGCGCTAACCTTGGTGCCCCACATTCTACACCCATGGGAGATGGCCTGTTTGAGATCCGAGCCAAGGCAAAGGAAGGAATTGGCAGGGCTATATACTGCTACATGCATGGCGAGCATGTCTATATCCTGCACGCATTTATAAAGAAGTCCCAGAAAACACCAAAGAAAGACCTAAATTTAGCAAAAACACGAATGAAAAAGGTGAGCCCATGAGCAAATTGCAACAATTAAAAGTGCGTGCACTCCAAAATCCGGAGGTATGTCAGGAATACGAGGCACTTGCTGAAGAGTTCGAGTTTATTGATTCTCTGCTGAAGATGCGTGCAGCTGCAGGCTTAACTCAAGAGCAGTTGGCCGAGCGGATGGGTACCAAAAAAAGTAACATCAGTCGTTTAGAAAAAGGGGGCACCAACCCAAGCTGGGGAACCTTGAAAAAGTACGCTCATGCCTGCGGCTTTGAGCTCTCCATGAGTTTTCATGCAGCTTAATGCACTCAGTTCGAAAATAGGACCTGCTCCGTCCACTATGAATGGTGACGACGCAACGCTTGGGCCTTTTACTGCCCCCTTTACCGCTGCCTTTTCTCGACCCTTTCTCACCGTTTCATAAACTCATCATATAACCGTCATTTTCACGACACATTTCCGGCATACACTCTCGTTCGAAACTTAAATTCACTTTTTCAATAGAAGCGAAGATTAATTAAAGTTCGTTCGAAGGTATTCAATGCTGTTATCTGAGCGTCAAACAAAAATTCTGGCCTGGTTGAAGCAGGCGGGTGGGCATCTTTCCAGCCAGGAGCTGACGGATTCCTTCAATGTCTCGGTACAGACGATCCGTAAGGATCTGAATGAACTGAGCGATCAGGGGCTGGTGCAGCGGGTACATGGTGGTATCAGGCTACCGTTTCATAACCGCAACCTGTCCTTCCAAAGTCGTCAGGTAATCAATCTAGAAGCCAAACGTGCCATCGGCAGTAAGGTCGCGGATTTGCTGCCGGAAGGTGCAACAATTTTTATTGGTATCGGCACCACGCCACAACAGGTGGCCCTGGCTTTACTTGATCATCCTGGGTTGCAGGTCATCACCAATAACCTCAATGCCGCCATGACGCTGTGCCACAACCCGAATATTGAAACCCTGTTAACCGGTGGGCGCATCCGTCCATCGGATCAGGACTTGATGGGCGAAGATGCCACCCGTTTTCTGCGACGTTTTCAAGTCAATTTTGGCATTTTTGGTATTGGTGGCCTGGGCCCACAAGGCGATCTGATGGATTTTTCACCCGAGGAGTCTTACCTGTCACGCGCCATTATTGAGAACAGCGACCAACGCATTCTGGTGGCTGACTCCAGCAAGCATCTGCGTAAAGCCCCTGTACGAACCGGTACCCTGTCTGATGTGGACAGGCTGGTTACTGATCAACTCACCACCCCGATGGCCGAGCTGTGTGAAGCGGCGGGTGTCGAGTTACTTTATTAAGGAGCCAAAGATGAGTCAGTTGCAAGTCTGTCAACTTCGCAAGCAGTGGGAAGAAACCCTTGCGGTCAAAGACATCAGTTTTGAAATTGCCCAGGGTGAGTTTGTTGCCCTGTTAGGCCCTTCGGGTTGCGGAAAATCGACTATGTTAAAAATGATTGCCGGTCTTGAGGATCCCTCATCCGGTAGCATCAAGTTGAATGGTGTCGATATCACCCACCTGCCACCTGGAAAACGCAAGCTGGCGATGGTGTTTCAGTCCTATGCGCTTTTTCCTCATCTGAATGTGGCTGAAAATATTGTCTTTGGCCTGAAAGCGCGAGGTGTCGGCGCGCACGAACGTGATCAACGCTTAAAGAAAGTGGCCGAACTGGTGAATCTGGGTGATCAACTGGCCAAGAAACCCTCACAGCTATCCGGAGGCCAGTGTCAGCGTGTGGCACTGGCGCGAGCGATCATTGCCGAAGCGCCTTTATGCCTGATGGATGAACCTCTCTCCAACCTGGATGCCAAGCTGCGTAATGAGATGCGCGCCGAGCTAAGAGCACTGCAACAGCGCCTGGGTATGACAGTGCTGTATGTCACCCATGATCAGGTTGAAGCCATGAGCATGGCGGATCGTATTATTCTGTTGAATCAGGGTGAAATCGCTCAGTGCGGCACACCGAATCAACTCTACCACATCCCGGAAACCACCTTTTCCGCTCGCTTTATCGGCAACCCGCCCATGAACCTCCTGGACCAGGGTTCCCAACTGATAGGCGTGCGCCCAGAACATATTCAATTGTCTAACGATGGTATCACCGCTGAGGTGATCCGCTGCGACTATCACGGTGCCGACACCATCATCGATGCCGCCTTACCCTCGATGGCCATGCAAGTGATCAAACTGCGCCTGCCGGGCCATCAACTACTGCCTGCTCAGCAACATTTGCACCTGCAGTGGTCCCTGGAACACCAACATAACTTTTGCTCTAAAACGGGTCAGCGCCGGCAAGACGCTGGTCTGGATACACCCTCCACGCACCAACCCACACAGCAATCAACCACGCCCAACCATAAGGAGTTACAGCATGTTACGCAGCACTAAACGTATGCTAGCCATGGGGTTAACCTCGCTGGCTATTGCGACAGCCGCTCAGGCACAAACTGAATTAACCATGTATTACCCTGTTTCAGTCGGTGGACCTCTGACTGATGTGGTCGATGGCATGATCAGTGATTTTGAACAGCAACATCCTGATATCAAGGTGAATGCGATTTATGCCGGTAATTACAATGATACCCGCGTGAAAGCACTGGCGGCCTTGAACAGCGGTCAACCGGCGCAACTGTCGGTGCTTTTTTCCATCGATGTGCATGAACTGATGGGAATGGATGCCATCGTCCCCTTTGATGCCGTTGTGGAAACAGATGAAGAGCGCGAATGGCTGCAGAGCTTCTACCCCACATTGATGGAAAACGGCGTGGTAGATAATCAGGTTTGGGGAATTCCCTTCCAGCGCTCCACCATTGTGATGTACTACAACAAAGATGCCTTTCGCGATGCAGGCCTTGATCCGGAACAGCCACCCCAAAGCTGGGATGAGCTGGTGGAAATGGGCCAGCAACTGGTTAAAAAAGACAGCAACGGTGAAGTCGAACGTTGGGGAGCGATGATTCCATCCACCGGTTACCCTTACTGGATGTTCGGTGCGCTGGCGATGCAAAACGATGAAGTATTGATGAACAGTGAAGGTAATGAAACCTACTTTAACAACCCAGGTGTCGTTGAAGCACTGACCTACTGGCAGGATCTCAGTGGTAAATACGCAGTGATGCCACAAGGCATGATTGAGTGGGGCACTCTGCGCCAGAACTTTCTGGAACAGAAAACCGCCATTATGTGGCACTCAACCGGTAATCTGACAGCCGTTAAAGACAGCGCTGAATTTGATTTCGGTGTCGCCATGCTGCCAGCCAACAAACGTTTCGGCTCTCCCACCGGCGGCGGTAACTTTTACCTGTTCAAAGAGGCTTCGGACGAAGAGCGTCGGGCCGCACTGGAACTGGTTCGCTTCATGACAGCGCCTGAACAGGCCGCTCACTGGAGTATCGCCACGGGGTATATGGGTGTCAGCCCAGCGTCCTATGAAACCGACGCGCTGCAACAGTATGTGCTGGATTTCCCACCAGCGGCTGTGGCACGTGATCAACTGGACTTTGCCACGGCTGAACTGTCTACGCATGAATCCGGACGTGTGCGCAAACTGTTGGATGATGCGATTCAATCCGTCTTGAGTGGACAGCAAGATGCACAGGAAGCACTGGATTCAGCCCAGAATCAGGCTCAGCGCATTCTGAGTCGCTACTGATCCACGCCACTGAACCTGGCAGCGTTCTTTGAGGACGCTGCCGTTTTTTCTGCGCAGTCTTTTCAAGGTTATGTGATGAATCGTCTCAACCAACTCTATGCCTGGCTGATGCTACTGCCTGCTCTGCTGATGCTGTTGGCATTCACCCATATTCCAGCATTGACAACCCTGTGGCATTCGCTGTTTTTTCCAGCTCGGGGGCAGCGTTCATCCGAGTTTGCCGGTCTGGAAAACTACCGCATGCTGATGGATGATGCGATCTTCTGGAAAACCTTATCCAACAACCTCTGGTATGCCGTCGGCACCGTGCCTACATCGATTGCCCTGGCACTGGGCATGGCGCTCTGGGTGAACAGTAAAATCAGCGGGCGTAGTGCACTGCGTCTGGCGTATTTCACCCCAACCATGTTACCGATGATCGCTGTTGCCAATATCTGGCTGTTCTTTTACACCCCTGAAATTGGCCTGTTCAATAAACTGCTTAATGGACTGGGCATGTCTGGCATTAACTGGCTGGGCGATCCTAACTGGGCGCTAGCAAGTCTGATGCTGATGACTATCTGGAAGGAAGCCGGATTTTTCATGATTTTTTACCTGGCAGCCCTGCAAAGTCTGAACAAGGATATTTACTCAGCGGCAGCGCTTGAGGGTGCTGGGCACTTGTATGTATTCCGGCGTATCACCCTGCCGCTGCTGATGCCAACCACGCTATTCGTACTGGTCAATGCGATACTGAATGCGTTCAAACTGGTCGATCATCTGTTCATCCTCACCAAGGGTGGACCGAATAATGCCACCAACCTGATGCTCTATTACATCTATGAAAACGCTTTCAGTTTCTTCGACAGCAACTACGCCGCCGCACTGACATTGGTGCTGTTAATGCTGCTAATTCTGTTGGCACTGATACAGTTTTTATTGATCGAACGTCGTGTTCACTACCGCTGAGAGTTATATATGCCAAAGCTGACTCGAACCCTGTCATTCACCCTGGCCTGGACACTGGGCATCTTATGGATTTTTCCCCTGCTCTATGCCTTCTGGGCGGCGTTTCATCCAGCCGAATATGCCACCCGGTTTGAGCTGTTCGCACCGCTGACACTGGAGCACTTTGCCACCGCCTGGCAGCAGGCGCCGTTTATGCGCTATATGTTCAACACCCTGATCATCACCGGTCTGATTCTGACCTTTCAGTTGATCCTCTGCACCCTTGCAGGCTATGCCCTGGCACGGATGGCATTTAAAGGGCGTGGCGTGGTGTTTGCGCTGGTGCTGCTGCAACTGATGATCGTGCCGGAAATTCTGATCGTGGAAAACTACCGCACCCTGGCCAAACTGGAGTTGATTGATACCTGGATTGGGGTCGGTTTGCCCTACATGGCCAGCGCCTTCGGGATTTTCCTGCTACGCCAGACCTTCCGAACAGTTCCCCAGGAACTGGAAGATGCCGCCCGACTGGAAGGCTGCTCCTGGCTGGGAGTATTGTGGAAGGTCTATGTCCCCCTGGCAAAACCCACCTACCTGGCTTATGGTCTGGTCTCGGTCAGCCACCACTGGAACAACTTCCTCTGGCCACTGGTGGTCACCAACACTGAAAACAGCCGCCCCCTAACTGTCGGCATGGCGATCTTCGGCGCCCCGGAATCCGGAGTGGACTGGCCGGTGGTTTGTGCCGGTACGCTGATTGCGGTTGGCCCGTTACTGATCGTCTTTCTGATTTTCCAACGGCGCTTTCTGCAATCCTTTATGCATGCAGGACTGAAATAATGACTGCTTCAACATTACGTTTACTCACCTGGAATATTCAAAGTGGTCGCGGCTGCGATGGCCTGGTCGCACTGGAGCGGATTATTCGGCAGATTAAAAGCATGGGACCGCTTGAGGTGATCTGCCTGCAGGAAGTGGCGCGTCATTTTGATGAGTATGTCAGTGCCTCTCAGCCGGACCAACTAGAAGCACTCTGTGAGGCCTTCAGTGACTACACACCGATCTGGGGTGCGGCACTGAGTTGGCCTGGCGCAACAGCCAGTCAACGGCGCGAGTTTGGTAACCTGACGCTGGTCAAAGGGCCGGTGTTGGATCATCGCGTGCATTGCCTGCCGATGCGCGGCAGTCGCTATTCAGTCGACGCCTGGCAAACACCACGTTGCGCGGTTGAAACCCTGATCGACTGGCAGGGCCCGATGCGTATTCTGAACACCCACCTGGCCTACCATGATGCTGACGAACGCCTGGCGCAGCTGCACTATCTCAATGCCTGCTGTGACGCCTGGCAGCAGCAGGTAAACGCGCCGCCCAAACAAGGCCCTGGCATCTACAGTCAACCGTTCGGCACTCAGGCCACTCTGCTCTGTGGTGATCTCAACCTGGACAGTCGCAGTGACCAGCATGCCTTGCTGGTGCAACAAGGCTGGCAGGATGCCTTTCAACTGTGTCATCCGCATCAGCCACACACACCCACCTGCGGCGTCCATGATTTAGTGCAGTGGCCAGAAGGTCCACACTGCCGCGATTTTGTCTGGCTAAAGCAGCTGACACCCAGTTCGCTGGAAGTCGATACCGTCACCCAACTCTCTGACCATCAACCCCTGATAGTGACTTTGGAGCCACCTGTTCATGACACACCTTAACCTTGCTGAATCTCTATCCATACTGCCTTTGCCCGATACACTGCAGCATGAGGTTCGCTACCTGTTTACCGATGTAGACGACACTCTGACCTGGCAAGGCAAGTTACCCAGCCAGACATTACTGGCATTGGAGCAACTCGCCGCAGCCGGCATTCAGGTGGTTCCGGTGACGGGTGCCTGTGCCGGTTGGTGTGATTGTATGGTGCGCACCTGGCCGGTCACCGCGGTGATTGGTGAAAACGGTGCCTTCTGGATGCAGAAAAATGCGCAGGGACAGATCGAGACACACTATCGCCTGGCAGAACCCCAGCGTACCCGGCAATACCAGCAACTGCGCGAGATCCAGCAACAGCTACTCCAGCGTTTCCCGTTTGCCAGAGCCACTGCTGATCAGGCCTATCGTGAAACCGATATAGCGCTAGACATTCGCCAGCAGCATCACAACACCCCCGATGAAGTTGAACAACTCAGACAGGCTCTGGAAGCCGCAGGTCTGCATGCGCGCATCAGTTCAATTCATATCAACGCCTGGCGCGGTGACTATGACAAAGCCTCCACCGCCCTCGCCTGGCTTGAAGCTCAGGGAGAGCCAACTGAACACTGGTTAAGCAAAACCGCCTTCATCGGTGACTCAGCCAATGACGCCGCCATGTTTGATCAGTTCACCCTCACCTTCGGCGTCGCCAATATCCGTCATTGCCTGGCCACACTAGCTACCCAGCCGAAATACATCACCCAACAGGAAGGCGGATTCGGCTTCAACGAAGTCGCCCAGCGCCTACTAAAGTAAAAAAGGGGTCAGTACCCTTTAATTCACAAATAAAAGGGTACTGACCCCTTTTTAGATCCCTTTTTTACTTAGGTAAGGGGCGAGTCGGTGCCACACGCTGCGGGTGGCGACCCAAATGCTATTACCCTGGTACAGTCCATTGTTTGCCATAAAGTCGTTGCTTAACGCACCGGCTTCATGGCAAATCAATAGCCCGGCCAAAGCATCCCAGCTGTTTAAATGGGCTTCAAAGTAGCCATGTATTTGTCCTGAGGCCACGTGACAAAGCATTAATGCACCCGCGCCAAAGCGGCGATATTCAATGTTTTCTTCGACAATCAGGTGCTCAAGCAGGGTTAAGTAATCATTAAGTGGGTAGCGATTTGAGCGCCCCAGCCCCAATACCACGCGCTCAGGTAGTGGATCCACGACCTTTAGGGCCTTGCCATTCAGGGTAGCGCCCTGGCCCTTCTGGGCAATAAATAATTCATCTCGATCAGGTGCATAAACAATTCCCAGTTGGATAACATCATTGACAACGTAGGCGACAGAGAGGCACCAGTAGTCCATGCCCAAGGTGTAATTGGTGGTGCCATCAATAGGGTCTATAACCCAAATGCTATCCTTACCTTCTTTTAACCCCCCTTCTTCACCTAAAAAACCTGAATCTGGGAACTCCATAGCCAGATAGGCTTGCAAGGCCTTTTCAACCCAAACATCCGCCTGGGAGACAAAATCCTGATCAGCCTTGGTGGTAACGCTAAGACCATTATCACGCATCACTTGGGCTTGTTGACCGATTTCAACGATGGTGTCACTGAGTTTCTGTAATGATGAGGCGTCTATATGCATAGCAATTATCCTAGGTGAATATCCGGACTGGTATGACGTAATACCAGAGAAACGGGAACAGTAATCAAACGTGCCGCTTGATTAGGTGATTTATTGCGACTCTCAAGGCAATTCAGCACCTCAGAACATAGGGCTGGAATATCCTGGTTGAGCGTAGTCAAACGGTAGCTGTACTGGGCTGTCTGCGGTGTGTTGTCAAAACCAATTAAGTGAAAATCCTTGGGTGCATCGAAACCTCGCTGACGCATCCCATCTAAAAAACCGCAAGCCAGTTGGGCATTAGCGCAGAAGATGCCGTCAGGTAAGCCTTGGCTTAGATCAAACGCCAGGGCCGCGGCTTCACCACCGTCATAACCATCCTGGTCCGCGATGATCCGCTTAAGCGACTTGGGTGCATGTCTGGCGCGCGCGAGTGTTTGTTCAAAGGCCACGCCACGTTGAATTCCGGCCCAGGTAGAACTCTGGCAGTTTAACCAGGCAAAGCTATGGCAACCCGATTCAAGCAGCTGCGCCGTAGCCAACGCGGCACCCTGCTGATTATCCGAGCAAACAAAATCAACCGCTGGAATATCCAGATGACGATTAATACCCACCACCGGAATTTTGAACTGAACGCATTCATCAACGAGCGCAGCCGGTGGTTGTCCAGATGTAACTATCACCCCAGATACGCGGAACTGCGTAAACTGACGTAGCGTGGACTCCAAGTCTTTTTCTGAGCCAACTTCTGTAACCAGCGCTTGATAACCGCGTCGTTGAATCGTGTGAATCAGTCCTTCCAACAAACTGCTGCGAAACGGGTCTTTAATCCGCGCGACGACCACACCAATGAGCTGGCTTCGCTTACGATTTAATCCTTGTGCGAGGAAGTTAACTTGATAGCCAAGCGCCCTGGCCGCCGCAATCACTTTTGCTTTGGTTTCGGGTGCAATACTGCCATTGTCACTCAAGGCGCGAGATACCACGGCTCGCGACACTCCGGCATAGTCAGCAACGTCTTGTGCAGTAATGCTTTTGTGGGGCTTACTCATGGCAATCCCCTTAGGTCAGCTTTGCTACGGCAACGCCCAGGTCTAAATCGAGCATCAGACCATCGTAAGACAAGAACACCTGAGGATGCCCGGCGATGATTGCTTCGATATTGGCAATTTCTTCATCGAAACAGTGATAAAGCCCTAATACAGGCAATGAAAGCGACTGCTGCAGTGCCAAGCAACTGACAACATCGCCATGAGAAGACTCTTTCGGCAGCGGCTGTGAAACCGCACATTCCTGAAACGCCAGATCACAGCCTTGCATTAACGCGCTACTGGCTTCGGTTGGGCGGCCATCACCACTATAAAAGAGCGCTTGTCCATCCACTTCAATCCGCAGCGATAAGTTGGGCATTTCATGCTGGGTAGCGGCGGTGTATAAGTGCCACTGCTGCCATTGCCATTGCGCCTGGCTATCCCGCCAATCAATATCAAAACAGATTTCAGGCACCGGCCAGGTTGCCATAGAGACCAACTGCTGAAGAATTTCACGCTGTTGTGGCTGGCAATAAATAATCAGTGGCTTATGCCGTCCAAAGCTTTTCCAGCGATTGAGTAACACCGGAAGCCCAGCACAATGGTCTGGGTGAATATGGGTAAAGTACAGCACATCGATGTCATTCACATCCAGGCAGCGTTGCCACAAGGCGCGTGGCACCGTGGGGCCGCAATCGATTAGCCAGCGTTGCTCATGGTTATCCGTCACCAGGATAGAAGAGGTATTGCGTATTATCGATAATGCGCTGCCACTGCCAATTACGTCGATTTTCATAACACCCCAGAAAATTTCTTTTTTGCTTAATGAAACTGTCACACCTACGCGACAAAGTAGACACCTATAATGTCGACACTAAGTTGCATTTTTTTTACAACTCGGTGAACACGTGTTCATTTTTACAAATTAGCGCATTTTTTGCAATTTGATAGTGGATTTATGCAATGACACACCTGGAAATAACACAGCTACAAGCGGGTTATGGCGATAAAACCATTTTGCACAGCATCGATTTACAAGTGCAAAAAGGTGAAATGATTGCCTTGTTGGGGCCGTCTGGATGTGGAAAAACCACCCTGTTAAACGCGATATGCGGCTTTGTACCCACGCAATCGGGCGAAGTGCATATTGCCGGACAAGCGATTACGCATCTACCCGCCGAGCGTCGCAATATCACCATGGTGTTTCAAAGTTATGCCTTGTGGCCACACATGAGCGTTGCACAAAACATCAGTTATGGTTTGAAGGTGCGCAAAGTTCCCAAAGCTCAGGCACGCCAACGTGTCCTGGAGTTGCTTGGCATTGTTAACCTGGAAGGCTATGAAAACGACAAAGTCACCAACTTATCTGGCGGCCAGCGTCAACGTGTTGCCCTGGCCCGCGCCTTGGCTGTTGAACCAGATGTGCTGGTGCTGGATGAACCCTTATCAAACCTGGACGCCAAAGTTCGCCTCAGCGTTCGTCACGAAATCAAAGCCTTGCAAAAGAAACTAGGATTCACCTCGCTGATCGTGACTCACGATCAGGAGGAAGCCTTGGTCATGGCCGACCGTGTTGCGGTGCTTAACCAAGGTCGCATCGAACAACTGGGTACACCGGAACAAATCTATCAGCAACCGCAAACCCCTTTCGTTGCTGACTTTATGGGGGCCGATAACTGTGTGGTGTATCAAGCGTCGATACCGCCACCAGGATTACAGCTGAACTTGCCGAATACGCCTGTCACCCAGGATCTGGCGCTGTATTTTCGTAGTTCAGCAGCCAAGTTGCATCCGCTGTCAGACGAACATGAAGCCGGGTTGACCCTGACCGGCGTGCTTGAGCAAAGCGCTTTTTTAGGTCAGCAGTATCGTCATAGTGTACGTTGCGGGGAACAAACTCTACAAGCCGATTCCCGTCACTGCTGGCCCATCGAATCAAACGTGTCGTTACATGTTCCACCCCATGCGCTGCATGTGTTTGATCTTGCAACGCACGAAACTCCATCCGCTTTTCAATCAAACCCACGAGGATAAATCATGTTTAAGAAAACCAAGATCTCTCTACTGGCTGTGGTTTGCTTCACTCAGTTTGGCGCGCCCGCTTACGCTGAAACTGTGCTTAATGTGGCAACGGCAGGAAGCCAGAATATGGTCGACTATGTAAAAACCTACTTAGCCCCAAAATTTGAAGCCATGTATCCAGATGTCAGAGTGAACGTGGTAGGCACAGGTCCAGGCGATGCCGGCTCACATAAAATCATGGAGAAGCTGAGTGCTCAGCAAGCGAGTGGTGTAGAGGCATGGGATATGGATGTCGCTGTGGTGCACCAGAAAATTGGTGGCGAGATGGTTCAACAGGGTTTATTAGCCGCATTCCGTGAAGATATCAGCACAGGTGAATTGGTCACTCGGGATACTGCAACAAATGCACTAGGCACGGATGTGGGCGGTTATGTCATGCCGATGTTCCACAGCCAAACCGCCCTGGCCTACAACAGTGATCTTATTACTAACCCGCCAAGCTCCTACGACGAACTGGTGGAATGGACGCAACAAAATCCTAAAGCCTTTGGCTACAACGGCATCAAGAATGGCATGTCTGGTGTTAGTTTTGTAACAGGCTGGATCTATGCCTATGGCACTGACGCCGAACGCCTGTCCAGTGCACCCTATGACCAGAGCCTGGAAGCGACGTGGGATGATGCCTTTGCCAAGCTAAAGGAGTTCAACAACAACGTCACCTTTACACCAGGTAATGCTGGCACCCTGGATATGCTCAGTCGTGGTGAAATTTTTATGGGACCAGTATGGGTGGATATGTTCTACAGCTGGCAGGCCGATGAAAAGATTCCACCTTCGTTAAAGCTTGCTCTGATTGCTCCAGGTATGCCAGGTCAGCCGATGTACTATGTCACACCTGATAAAGCCAAAAATCCTGAACTGGCACGAGCCTTTATTGAGCTGGCAACCAGCCCGGCTGTCCAAGCTGAAGGCATAGTAAAGCAGTTTAATTGGTATCCTGGTATTGACGCTGAGTTCGTTCAACCAGAACTGGACGCTGAAAGTTGGGACAAGCTGTTCGTTGAGATCACCCCGGAAGATCTTGCTAACTTCGGCAAGAGCTTCCCGATCACCCCTTACTTTGATGCGATTCAAGAAGGTTACGAGCGTAAAGTCTCCAACTAATCACAAGCCCCAGGCAAGATAAGCTTGCTTGGGGCTTCTTTTTATCTCAGGGTTTTGTCTCAAGGTTACTATGCGAGCATCGACGTCTAACCTCCTGTTAATTGCGCCAGCAGCATTCATGGTGCTGGCTTTGTTCTTATATCCGCTGTTCTTCTCGCTCGTGTCGGCGTTTACTCAGGATGATCTGTCTTTCACCCTCGAACATTTTGTAAAGGTGTTTGAGCTGTATTCCAACGATATAAAGTTCACCGTGATTATTGTGCTGAGTTCAGTGGCACTACTGGCAATACTGTCTATTGCGATTGCCGCCACCCTGACACTGTCACCTTTTCCCAAACTGGTAGCGGTATTGGCCATGCTCTATCGCCTGCCGTTGTTCATTCCCTTTATCGTTGCTGCGCAGATGATGCGCACCTTTCTGGCGAAAAATGGCTTGATGAACAATACCCTGGTGGCAATGGGTGTGATGACACCCCTTGAAACTGTGTCGTTACTTGGCTGGAGCGGCATCATCATTACCTTTGTTTGGAAACAGTTAGCTTTTTCAACCCTGCTGATTAGTGGTGCCATGGCGGCCCTGGACCGAGACCAGATTCAAGCCGCGCAAAATTTAGGCGCCTCTCGTCTACGTATTTTAGTGGATGTAATTTTGCCGCAAGTGATGCCAAGCATGGGGGTAGCATTGGTACTCTCCACGGTGACAATTATGTCGGTGCTATCGGTTCCCCTGATGATAGGAACTGGCTCTCCCACCATGATTACCGCCGACATGGCGTTTCGCGTGAATGCTTACGGTGATTACCCTGTCGCCAATGCACTGGGCGTGGTGTCTTACCTGATCTGTGCGAGCCTGGCATGGTTCTACTTACGCCAAAGCTTAAAGGATAAGGGGGCCACGGCATGAATAGGTTTTTACGTTGGGGCTTCTGGCTACAAACGGCCTTTATCACCCTGTTGGCGCTAGCGATCTTCGGTCCGATCATGAATTTGCTGATTTGGACCCTGGCGGAAACCTGGTACTTCCCGCATACCCTACCCAATCAGTGGGGGCTGAAGTACTGGCAGCAAGTGTTTAATCCCTACAGTGATGTGTCTGGCTCACTGATGACCAGCATTTTCATCGCCTTGTGTGCTGTTGTTGTTTGTTTGCTGGTGTCGATACCGGCGGGTTATGCATTATCCAAACACAGCATGCCCTGGCGGGTAGGGTTTATGCTGCTGTTTTTGATTCCTCAAGCCTTCCCGAACTTGACGGTCTATATCAATATTGCCCGTATTTTCTATGACTGGGGTCTCAACGGCACCCTGCTGGGTGTTGTACTGGTACACAGCGTACATGGACTGATGTTTTCCGTATGGATCAGTGTGGCTGCGTTTTCGTCTATTGATCCGATGCTGTCACGCGCTTCGCGCAATTTGGGGGCTGGACCGATTTACACCTTTATCCACGTGGTAATGCCACAAGCCGCTCCAGGCCTAATTGCAGCCAGCATCTTTGTATTCCTGGAATCATTGGATGAGTTTACCGGCACCTTCTTTGTCGGCTCACCAGAGATAACAACCTTACCACTATTGCTCTACACCGCCAGCATGGAAGGCAACTACCAGATTTCCTCGATTACAGCGCTGATTCTGCTGATCCCATCGATTGGATTTATGTTGATAATCAATAAATTCATGCGCCCAGAAATGCTGTCAAAACTCGGCAAGTAGCGATAGAAAAAAGGGCGAAAAAGGGATCAGTACCTTTTTTAGACCCCTTTAGGGTTGTTGCCAGTGGCGTATCCACTCAGGTATTTCGCTTGCAGGCATGGGGCGTGCGATGGCATAGCCCTGCCCTAGTTCACAACCAAGCTTCAGTAGTGCATCGCAATGAGCCTGGGTTTCTACCCCTTCGGCAATCACCTGTCGCTGGAACGCGCCAGCCAGGCGAATCACGCCATCCAGAATGGCCAAGTCCTCTGGGTCTTCTAGCATATCGAGTACAAAACTGCGGTCGATTTTAAGCAATTCAGCAGGCAGGCGTTTCAGATAGGTGAGTGATGAGTAACCCGTACCAAAATCATCCAGCGCAAAGCCAACACCCAACTTCCGACAGGCCTGCATAATGTTGGAGACCTGTGTCACATCATCCAGCGCCGTGGTTTCAAGAATTTCCAATTGCAGATCATAGGGCTCAATTCCAGGGCGTTGGTTTAAAGCTAACTCCAACTGCGGCACAAAACTGGGACACTGCAAATGAATAGCATCGATGTTAACGCTGACCGGCAGATGGATGCCCTGTTCACGCCACAGCAAAACCTGATCCAAAGCTGTCACTAGTACCCAGTGCCCGACATCGATTGCCAGTGGATGATTTTCGATCAGTGACAGGAACTCAGCCGGTGGTAAAACCCCGCGATCCGGATGGTTCCAGCGGATCAGCGCTTCGGCACCCACCACTTCACGGCTGCGCATATTGACCTTGGGCTGGTAATACAACTCCAGTTCACCCGCTTCCAGTGCCTGACGCACCCGCAGAAGACCTTCGTGCTGATCACGCTGGGCGCGGTCACGCTCTATGTCGAATAGATGGTAACGATTTTTACCTGCCTGCTTGGCCTGATACATCGCCTGATCTGCCTGACGCAATAACTGATCAGCCTCTATAGATTCATGCTGTGGATAGAACACCACCCCGATACTCGCGGTAATACTGAACTCAATACCCTCGACTATCACCGGCTCCGAAATCACCTGCAGCAATCGATTCAGGAACGGAATACAGTCATTGGATTGGTGCAGGTGTTGCATTACAGCAACAAACTCATCGCCCCCAAGTCGTGCCAAAGCATCTTCATCACGGATCATTTTCTTCATGCGTACGGCAAGGCTAACCAGCACCTGGTCACCGATGGCATGACTATAAGTGTCATTGACCGTTTTAAAGCCATCCAGATCGATGAACAGAATCGCCAGCATCTGTTCATGCCGGACAGCCTGAGCCATGGCATGCTTCAGATAATCAGCCAAGAGTGTACGGTTAGACAGACTGGTCAGCGGATCGAAATGTGCCATCTGTGTCAATTGCTTTTCCACCCGACTGCGTTGCATTTCGGCACTGATACGATCAACATAAAGTTGCATCAGGGTATCGACTGACTTGGCGTTTTTCATGGGTTTACGGCTTAATGCCACCAACAACCCCAAGGGTTGCTGACATTTATCCATCAGCACACAGCCAATATAGGCTTGAGCCTGCAGGTCAACAAGTAGCAAGTCATTCGGATAGGCTTGCTGAATTCCCTCAACGCGAATCAGTCGATTCTTGTCACACACATCCTCACAGGGTGTTCCCTCAAGAGCATAAGAAAACGGCACAATCGGTGCACCATCAGCCCAGCCTGCCAACACCTCGGCTCGCTGGCCATCAGACGTCAACGCTGCTACAAAAAAATAATCGACATCCAAAGCATTGGCTAAATATTGACAAACGGCCTGATAAAAATCTTCGCCAGACAGAGGAGCAAAGGTGGTGGCCAAAGCAGTCAATGCCAAGTTGGTCTGCGTCTGCTGTCGTTGCAGCTGACGTTTACGCTGAATATTGATAATCAGCAGCACAATCACCAACGCCTGAGTCAGCAGTGCACCTACCAATATCCAGTTCAAATATGAGCGGTTGCGTTCAATTTCCTGAACCTGAGCATCCACCATCGCTTCCAGCTGTTCCTGATAATGCCACAGATCCTCAGCCGCATGCCGGCCAGGCGTTATGTCATTGACGATTGAGAACAGCAGATTCTGATCATTGAAGTGGTAGGGCCGGGAGTAGACTTCAACAGTACGAAGTTCACCATTTGCCAGCCGGTGTCTGAAAATCAGGTAGTTACGCTGTGCTGCTTCTACTGCTGCACGCTCTTGAGCCACTTGTTCAGGGGTAAACGTATTAATTTGCTGGATGGTCATCTGCTGTAACTCATCCAGCGGATAACCATAAAACTCGACGGCCGCTGGGTTCGCCTCAACGATCCGCCCACTCCCCGGTTCGATCAACAGCATGACCACCCCAGACTCACTAAACACCTGCTCAAACTTCGGTCCATCAGCCATAACCAAAGTCACACTGCTCAGCACCAATAACAGGGAATAGATAAGAATCAGGGTTACGCGCAATAACTGTTTAAATAACAACGAGAAGCTCCAGTGGTGACTGATACTGCGTCTGCATGGACGCCCAAGTCTATCCAATAACCTAAGACAAAAAAAGGTTTTATATCTACCACACAGAATCCAGCACCACACACTGCTCACAAAATTAAAACGATTGATTGATTTCTTGAGGCGGGATCTAAAAATGGGGTCGGTACCTTTTCAGGATCCACCTGAATACTCTGCACGTATCAAAAAAACTGAATTACTAACATAGACAACACATCGAGTTGACCGAGGGCTCGTTATGCCACTGATTAGAACATTGGGTTATGCGGGTGTACTTCCGTTCGTGGGTCTTGCCATCGCCACACATTTTCCGGATCTAATAGCTTACGATGTAAGCCGCAGCCTGTTTATGCTTTACAGCTGTCTGATTCTTGGTTTTATGGCCGGTGTACTCTGGCCAGTGTTGTTCCAGACAGATAAACCTTCTCATTTCGCGCTTATAGCCGTTAGCTTTCCCGTTCTCAGCATCATCAGCCTGGCACTCCTGCCACATCTGGCCGTGATAATCCAAACCGGCTTGTTTCTCACCCTTCGGTTGGCCGAGTCACTCTATGGCATAGACCAACGCTACCCGCCAGGCTATTCCAGTTTACGCTGGCAACTGACAGCTATCGTTTGTCTGGCGCATATCCTTGTGTTGATCTAGTCAAAGGATCTAGAAAAGGGGTGCTTAGTGGATGTTATCGATATAGTTTGGCTAAAACGGGATCAAGCTATTAGACGCATTAGTGGATGCCTGTATGCGCGCCCTGCTCAACAGTGGTTTTGTCAACTTTCGCATGCGTGCCATGTTGGTCAGTATGGCCTGTCATCACCTGCAGTTGGACTGGAAAGCGGTTGCCCTGCATCTGGCACGGCATTTTCTCGATTTTGATCCGGGTATTCATTACCCCCAGATTCAGATGCAAGCCGGGCTCACCGGCTTCAATACTCTGCGTATTTATAATCCAGTCCAGCAATCACTCAAGCAGGATGCCGATGCCAGTTATATTCGCGAGTTTGTACCTGAGCTGAGTGGTTATCCAGTGCCTCTACAACACCAACCCTGGCTTATCACTCCGATGGAAGCACTGATGTTTGCCGAACTAACGCCAGGCTATGCCAACCCCATCATTGATATAAAGGAAACCGGTCGAGCTGCCCGCGAGCGCTTGTGGCGCTGGCGAAACAGTGAAGGCGTCAAAGCGAACGTTTCCAGGTTACTAAATACACAGGTAGTAAAGCATGCATAAAAAGCCCTACTTGCCAGAAAAAATATGCGCCACTTGCCAGCGCCCCTTCAGTTGGCGCAAGAAGTGGCAAGCCAACTGGGAAGAGGTCAAGTATTGCAGCCACGCCTGTCGTAGCAAAAACAATAGAAAACGGCTCTAAGGGGTCAGAAAAGGGCTCAGTATGAACCTCCCCCCTTTTCTCTCGTGTATTTCAGATCAGCTCAAGGTCCAGGGCCTTAAGCACGGCACGGGTTCGATCACGAACATTGAGTTTGTTCAAAATAGAAGAAACCTGGTTGCGGATGGTGCCCGGTGATTTGAACAGGGCCGCTGCGATCTCATGATTGGAATATCCGGCAGCTACCAGCCGGAGTACCTGGATCTCACTATCGGTTAACTCATCAAATATTGGTGTCTCTGTGGGCTGGAGTTGATGTCTAGCTTTATCCACTCGGTAAGAGGTGGCTGGGTGTATCCAGGTTTTACCCTGTGTCAGGTTCTGAATTGCTTGAGTGAGTGTGTCGAAACTCACATCTTTTCGCAGATAGCCTTTGGCTCCGAGTTTGATGCAATCCAGAACCAGTTCATGATCATCAAAGGTGGTCAGGATGAGTACGGGTATGTTTAATCCGGCTGTTTGAAGCTGCTTAAGTACCTCTTGACCACTAACTTGTGGCATACGAATATCCAGTAACAGAATATCAGGCTGGCAGCGGGTAATCAGATTCAGAACCTCTGTTCCATCATCAGCTTCTGCAACAACCAGCATATCTGGCCTTAAATGGATAAGGCTTTTAATCCCTTCACGAATCAGATTCTGATCATCAACCAGCAGTATTTTGATAGGGATCATATAGACTCCGGTATTTCGATGCGAAGTTTGAAACCTCTATTATCAGCAACCCACGTCAGGTTCCCGTTTAACTCCTGGACTCTTTCGGTCATACCCATTAAACCATTGCCGAATTTTATAGGTGTCAGGACTGGACCATTATCCTCGCAGCTCAGCAGAAGTTGACCCTCTTTCTGCTCCAGACTCAGCAAACAGGTATCTGCAGCACTGTGTTTCAAAACGTTAGTGATGGCTTCCTGCGCGGCACGAAAAATAACCTCGGCCGTTCTGGCATTTGTAATCCTCAGATCCGCGGCTATGTTCAATTGAACATCCAGCCTGTCCAGGTTCTGTGTTAACGCCACCAATGCCGCATGCAGTTCGAGAGGATGACTTTGGCGAATATCCGAAACCGCCGTCTGTATATCGTTAAGTAACTGATGGGCTACTCTCTGCGCCTTACAAATATGAGGGTGAGCCTTGTCAGAACTCAGCTGTTTAGCCACCTCCAGTTGGATACTGAGGGCCGCAATATGGTGGCCAAGCCCATCGTGAAGATCCCGCGCAATGCGCAGGCGCTCATCTTGCCGTGCTGTAGTGGAGAGCATGCTTTGGGTGGCACGCAGCTCTCGAAGAAGATCTGTGTTTAACTGCTTCGCTTTGCGTTCATCCAGCATTCGATTAGAAGCATACAAGGCGAAGAGGTTAAACAGGCTGAACAGAATGATATTGAACCAAGCAAACTCGCCAGGGATTTGTAAAAAGTAAATCAGCGGTATGCCCAACGCGATCAGCAGAACTATATAAGTAGGGAGATACTCATTCAGATTTGCCACCAGCCTGATTGCAAGAATCACCAGAATGCCATTCGGAAACAAATAAATCAGGATAAATAGACAAATACATTGAAGTATCAGCCCTTTATAACGAGTTGATTTGGCGAAAATACGCCAGATAGCGCCAGCGATGTACAGCAGGAAACAAGTGATGGCGAAGGTCAGGTTGACTGGCGTGAAATTGAGTCTGTTGTGTACCTCCGGATAATCCAGCTTCCAAAGATACAAGGTGAGCAAGACTACAAATGTCCAGGCGATGAGCTCCAGGATCAGATCGATGATTTGGTGTCTGGCTGTCAGGTTTCGAGTCATCGGGATAGTATTCCATAGATCCGGATCTGTTCGCATAGGACAAATGTCATCATTTATCTTTTCTCTCTGCTATCGTGACATTTGGTACAGGCGCTGCCTGGGTGAAGAAGCTAGTCTGTCCCTGCATCAATTTGTAAAGGATAAATCAATGGCGGGTCAACGAAATGTTGAAGTAGATGTGATACGCATGGTGGCGTTGATGGGGATTTGCATTGTCAATGTACCTTTCATAGCGCTACCCGTGGAAGCAGTGTTCATTGCACCCGAAAGTCTACCGGACCGATTGGGTGCGTTTATTGTTGAGGGACTGTTTCAGCTTAAATTTTTCCTGCTGTTCTCATTTATCTTTGGCTGGGGGATGGAGATTCAGGCACAAGCCGCTAGGCGAGCAGGTCAGGCATTTTTCAAGCGCTACTTCCGCAGACTCGCCGGCCTTGCTGTCATGGGGATTGGCCATGCCGTGCTGGTGTTCAGTGGCGATATTTTGCTGCTGTATGCCTTGTTGGGTGGGTTGCTCTGGCTAATAAGGAAGATGACTCCACGTTATCTTATATACTTTGCCCTTGGTATGATTCCGATTAGCCTTGCCTGTTTATCGTTGCTGGCCATCGTTATTGATGAAGTGCTCAAGGCTGACATGCTCACTATAGCTAACGATGGGCATCATCTCGGTGGAACTTTTCTACAGGCTACTCAGGGGCGGTTGCATGAATGGCCGCTAACTTTTGCCTTTCTGTTATTTCTGCAGGGACCACTGGCGCTTGGTGCATTTGCCTGTGGTTTGGCAGCAGCCAGAACTGATTTTTTCGTTCTGGGCAATGGCGGTGTTAAGGCGCTGCAACAATCACTTCCACTTTTGCTGTTAATCGCACTGCCTTGTAACCTGCTTTATGCCGCCACTATGAGTGGAATAATTCCAGCCTCATTAGATGGGTTGAGTTTTCTCGGATTCATCGCAATCGGTATTGGAGCCCCAGCTCTATCGGCGGTGTATCTGTACTTAACCATTCTGGGGGCCCGACATTTCCGCATGCCTTTATACTTTGTGCTGGCCGGTCGGAACTCCCTGTCGACCTACATTTTGCAAGGGGTCTTATGCGGCTTTGTATTCGGCGGGTACGGTCTTCAACTATTCAACCAGTTTGGGCTTCTACTGCTGATACCTGTTTCGATTGTGATCGGTGTTTTGTCCATGCTGCTAGTAGGCGGCTATGCCAGAATGTTTGGTCGAGGCCCCCTGGAGCCTGTATTACGCAGGATCAGCGGAAAGATGTAATGAGGTCAGCAGAAAATGAGTCAGTACCTTTTCTGCTGACCTTTCTTACGCCCTCTGTGCTCGGGCGGCATGCAGCTTTTTGTAGCTGTCGATCAGGCGCAAATGCTTGTCCAGCCCTTCCAGTTGCATATTGGTCGGTGTCAGGCCGTGGAAACGTACTTCGCCTTTGACCGAGCCCACCACGGCTTGCATTGTCTGCTCGCCGAACATACGCGACAGGTTGGGCAGGAAATCTTCCAGGGACAAGCTGTCATCCAGGATGATTTCCAGCACCGCATTCACGGCACGGTAAAACAGCCCGCGTTCGACCGTGTTGGTGTTGTATTGCAGGAAATGCTCCACCCGCTCCAGCGCTTCTTCATGCTGTTGCAGTGCCAGGTGGATCAGCAGCTTCAGTTCCAGAATCGTTAACTGACCCCACTCGGTATTTTCATCAAACTCAATACCGATCAGGGTGATGATGTCCATGTACTCATCCTGCTGGCTTTCTTCTAAGCGCTCCAGCAGATCGGCCAGTTGCGGATCGCTCAGGCGATGCAGGTTGAGAATGTCTTCACGGAATTCCAGCGCCTTGTTGGTGTTATCCCAGACCAGATCATCCACCGGATACACCTCGGAATAACCCGGCACCAGAATACGACAGACCGGTGCGCCAAGGTCGTCATGCACGGCCATGTACACCTCCTGCCCCATTTCTTCGAGAATACCAAACAGGGTTTCAGCTTCCTGCTGATTGCTGCCGGTAAAATCCCACTCGCAGAAATCATAGTCAGCCTTGTCACTGAAAAAGCGCCAGGAGATCACCCCGGACGAATCGATAAAATGCTCAACAAAGTTATTCGGCTCGGTCACCGCCAGACTGTTAAAGGTCGGTGGCTGGAAATCATTGAGTCCTTCAAAGCTACGCCCTTGCAATAGCTCAGTCAGACTGCGCTCCAGCGCCACTTCCAGACTCGGATGGGCACCAAAGGACGCAAACACCCCGCCGGTACGCGGATTCATCAGGGTGACACAGGCCACCGGGAACTGGCCGCCGAGCGACGCATCTTTCACCAGCACCGGAAAGCCCTGTGCCTCCAGCGCTTCGATACCTTCCAGAATACCTGGATACTGCGCCAGTACGGCTGGTGGCACATCTGGCAAGGCCAACTCTTCTTCAATAATCTGACGCTTCACCGCGCGCTCAAAAATCTCCGACAGACACTGCACCTGGGCTTCATACAGGGTGTTCCCGGCACTCATGCCGTTGCTAAGGTAGAGGTTTTCGATCAGATTGGAGGGGAAATACACCACAGCCTCATCCGACTGGCGCACAAACGGCAAGGCACAGATACCCCGCGCTTTATTGCCGGAATTGGTATCGATCAGATTGGAGCCACGCAGCTCATCGTCCGGGTTGTAGATCGACAGGCAATAGTCATCCAGCAACCCCTCTGGCAGCGTATCCCCCGGTCCCGGCAGAAACCATTTCTCATTCGGATAATGCACAAACTCACTGTTGGCGATCTCTTCACCAAAGAACTGATCGTTATAGAAGAAGTTACAACTCAGACGCTCAATAAACTCACCCAGCGCCGAACAGAGTGCACTTTCCTTGGTCGAGCCTTTGCCGTTGGTGAAACACATCGGCGAGGCCGCATCACGGATATGCAGCGACCAGACATGCGGCACCAGATTGCGCCAGGACGCGATCTCTATCTTCATGCCCAGGTCGGCCAGAATCGCCGTCATATTGGCAATGGTCTGTTCCAGCGGCAGATCCTTACCCTCTATATAGGTGCTGGACTCGCCTTCCGGCTTCACCATCAGCAGCGCCTGCGCATCTTCATCCAGACTCTCAACCGTTTCGATCTCAAACCCCGGGCCCATCTGCACCACTTTTTTCACGGTACAACGATCAATCGAACGCAAAATCCCTTCACGATCCTTATCCGAGATACTTTCCGGCAACTCCACCTGAATCTTGAAAATCTGGTTATAGCGGTTTTCCGGATCGACAATATTGTTCTGCGACAGACGGATATTTTCCGTCGGAATATTGCGCGCTAAACAGTAAACCCGCACAAAGTAGGCCGCACACAAGGCAGACGATGCCAGAAAATAATCGAAGGGACTGGGCGCCGAACCATCACCCTTGTAGCGAATCGGCTGGTCGGTGATGACGGTGAAGTCGTCAAACTTGGCTTCAAGTCTGAGATTGTCGAGAAAGTTAACTTTGATTTCCATGAACGGGGTACCGGATTTGGATTAGACTGGGCTTGTGGCGAAGCCCGACATTATCGCATTTTTTTGCAGAGTTGGCTTGTATTGGGGTGCGATTGGGTGGAAAGGTGTCGGTGGCAGGAATACCTGTGGCTTTGCGATAACAGACTACTGAACATCGATTGCGAGAACACTACTACAGATTTTACGAGAGCTATTTTTTTCTTCTATTCCATCGATAATGCGCCCAAATTGTCTCATAATACTCAATAAGCTTAAGGTATTGTTCAGATAAGTAAATATGATGTGCCAGAAGCCCCAAGGCAAGCCCAACTGCAGCCAAGACAGCATTTTCATAATCACCAGAAATCAGGGCCACTATATTACCTATAACAAGAATAAATATGCATAAACGATTGAATTTAAGCAAAAGAGCATTGCTATATATTGACCCTCTAGAAGTCATAAACGTTAAATGGGACAAAACAAGTACTAAAGCCACTGTTATGCCTAATTCAATAAACGCTATATTTTTAGTGTGAGGGCCTAAATCGATAAAATAAAATATTAATACGCCTGTGAATGATACGCAAAAAATCATTAGCATAACCGCAGCTATGGCATGCCAAAAACCGGGAGGAAACACTTGATATTCAGGCATCGGTTTCTGAGGACGTTTGATTTCACGTTTAAACATTATTCCTCCCTGACAACGGCTATGGTTAACAGTTTGCAGCCTCCCCCGAACGCACAAAACACCTCTATAAATTTTACTTTTTTCTTCTATTCCAGCGATAGTGCCCCCAAGCAACCTCTTGAAAATCAAGAAATTCAAGGTATTTTTCTGATAAATATATCTGGTGTGCCAGAAGGCCTAGCGCAAGCCCAACAGCAGCAAATACCGCTGTAGAAACATCGCCTAAAATCAAGGCCACAATATTTCCAACGACTAACACCGACATACATATGCGATTATATTTAAGTAGAAGGCCGTAGCAAAAGACTGACCCCCTTGTCACCATAAAGCTTAGATGAGACAAAACAAACCCCAAAGCTACGATAACCCCCAACTCAATAAATGCCACATTTTCAGTTTGAGCATCCAGTTTTAAAAAATATATTATTATTTCGCCTGTACAGAATACGCAAAAAATCATTAACATCACTGCCGCGATAAAATGCCAAGTCCCTATTGGGAGTATTTTATACTCTGGCATCGGTTTAGAGGGACGTTTAAGCTGACGTTTAAACATTACTCCTCCCTAACAATGGCTATGGCCAACAATTTGATATTGCCTCCAATTGCACTACCGGTGAAACTAAGGCCAGCACCCAGTGCATCTTTGATCTGTAAGAGAGTTGTATTACGCAGTGCAGCATTGGAGTATCGGCGCTCAATTTGACCTGATCGCTCCATTACTTTCAACGTTCGATTAGAAATACCTGGCGCATTAGCTCGTGCGATTTCTCGTGAAAGCCGTCTCCGCTCTTGACGACTAAGCCCTTCTAAGGTTTTTCGAATCGGAATACCGTTAGCTTTAAGCAATTTTATTCCTTTGATAGTCACTAAACCCGCCGCAGTTGCGCCCGCTAATGAAATCACATCCAGAGCCATCATGGTATTTTGATACCACTCCTCACTGTCCATATCATCATTTCGCTGAGGTTCTATCTGTTCATTGTAAGTACGTCTTGCACCAATCAGACATTGTGCGGTACTAGCAGAAGCAGCCCCATAGGCCATTGCAGTTAAAATGCCAGACGCACCACCGGTGAAGGTTACTGCAACTCCAGATGAAACTAATACCAACCACCCAAGCACAGCCGCACCACAAGCAAGCGTCGTACCAGTGGCTTCATAAACTAAACGATTTTCTCGATTGTTATCTCTTACTTCAGCAACATAAGCGTCAGCAGTGTAATGTCTTGGTGGTTCACGAAGAACTACATTGACGGGCTTAAATGAACAAATGGGTTCGAACTCTCGTAAGATGACTACTGTTCCACGATTATCGATAAAGATAACACCCGCACCAATAAGGTCTGGATCTTCATCGATAACTTTGAAAAGTTTCTGTTCATCTAAAGTAACGGACAAGCGGTTGCGCAATGCGCGTTGATCAAATGATGTTTGAATTGGAAACAGAGATGTTGTCACGATCGACTCCTTATCCTTGGAATTTATAAATATCGCACTGGCTGATGGGTAAAGCTTAGCCGGACAATATATTAGAACATCTATTTGAAAATGTAAAAGCACGCGCAGAACCTCTATCATGCTAGGATTCTGCTTTTATATGAATTTGTTTTGTGAGTGAATACTTTGAACCCGCTGCCAATCGACGATGTATTACCTGCCCTGCGCCAGTCGCTAGCGCAACCGGGTGCGGTGTTGCTCAGTGCGGCACCGGGCGCAGGTAAAACCACGCGGGTGCCGCTGGCGCTATTGGACGAGCCTTGGCTGAATGGGCAGCGGATTGTGATGTTGGAGCCTCGGCGCATCGCGGCACGTCATGCGGCACAGTTTATGGCGCAGCAACTGGGTGAGTCGGTCGGACAGCGCGTGGGCTATCGCATTCGTCTGGATACCCGCGTGAGTGCGCAGACCCGTATTGAAGTGGTAACCGAAGGGGTGCTGACGCGGCTGTTGCAGGATGATCCGGAGCTTAGCGGTATCGGGCTGGTGATCTTTGATGAATTCCACGAGCGCAATCTGCATGCTGACCTGGCCCTGGCGCTGACGCATCAATGCCAGCAACTGTTACGCCCCGATCTGCGTCTGCTGATCATGTCAGCCACGCTGGATGAACAGACCCTCACCGAGGCGCTGGATGCTCCCTTACTGGTGAGCGAGGGGCGCAGTTTTCCGGTCGATATTCACTATCAGCCGCTGCTGAATGCCAATCAATCCATAATCGAACACACCGCCCGGGTGATACGCCAGGCGCTGCAGCATGACGGTGATATGCTGGTGTTTCTGCCGGGTGTCCGCGAGATTAAGCAGGTGCAGCAGGCACTGAGCGATCTGCCGCCAACGACTCATATCTTACCGCTGCACGGCCAGCTGAATGATGCCGAGCAGAAAGCCGCCCTCACCCCCGCGCCAAGCGGTCAGCGTAAAGTGATTCTGACAACCAATATTGCCGAGAGCTCGCTGACGGTCGACGGGGTGCGGATCGTGGTAGATTCCGGTCTGGAGCGGCGCAGTGTGTTTCATCTGTCCAGCGGACTGAATACCCTGACCACCCGCCAGATCTCCCGTGCGTCGGCCACCCAGCGCTGTGGCCGTGCCGGACGTCAGGCACCCGGCGTCTGTTACCGTCTGTGGCCGCAGCAACAGCATGAACGCCTGGATGCCCATATCCGCGCCGAGATCCTCGACACTGACCTCGCCCCGCTACGGCTGACCTTACTGCAGTGGGGCGCCGAGGCCGATGAACTCTTCTGGCTGACACCGCCCCCCAGCGCCGCCCTGCAACAAGCCGGTGATCTGCTCGGGCAACTGGGCATGCTGAACGCCGAAGGCAGCGGCCTTAGCGACCATGGCAACGCCTGCGCCCGACTGGGGATCGAGCCGCGCTGGGCACACGCGCTGTTATCGGCGCATGCACTGGGACATGGCCAGCACGCCTGCACCCTGGTGGCGCTGATACAGGAATGGCCCGCCACCCGACGCGGCAGCGATGATCTGCTCAGACTGCTGTCCCAGGCCAAACAGCAGCGCGCGATCTGGCAGCAACGCATTCAACCCCTGGCACAGAACCTCTGGCGCACCCTGCAAGGCCTTACGCCAGAAGCCAGCCGCACGGCAATTAATGCAGACGACCTGCCCGCCCTGCTGCTGGCACTGGCCTTTCCGGATCGCATCGCCAAACGCCGGGATCAGCGCGACGGCTTTCTGCTCAGCAATGGCCGAGGCGCCGAATGCAGCCTGGAATCGGATCTCCCCCAGGCCGACTGGCTCGCCTGCACCGACCTGAGCGTCCACCCGCAACGCACGGTGATACGCCTGGCCGCCGAACTCTCCGCCAGCGCCCTAGCCTCACTGGAGCAGATCGCGCCACAACTCTTCAGCGAACGCACCGAAATCGGCTGGCAGGACTCAGGACAGTTCATCGCCCAACGCCATCAACAACTCGGCCAGATACGCCTGCGCAGCCAACGCCTGCCAAAGCTAACTGCCGAACAATGGCAAGCCGCCTGGCAAGACACCATCCAGCAACAAGGCCTCAACTGCCTGCCCTGGTCAGACGATGCACTCAACCTGCGCGCACGCATGGCGCTGATGCACCAGCATACCGGCGCACCCTGGCCAGATGTCAGCGATACGGCGCTGTTGCACAATGGACTCGACTGGCTACTGCCCTACCTGCACAACGCCCGACACCAACGCGACCTGGACAAAGTCGATACCCACAGCGCCCTGCGTAACCTGCTCAGTTGGGAACACCAGCAACAACTGGATAAACAGCTACCGACCCACCTGAGCGTACCCAGCGGCTCACGCATCGCCATCGACTACACCCAACAACCGCCGGTACTGGCAGTCAAACTCCAGGAAATGTTCGGCTACCAGGACCAACCCAGCGTTCTAAACGGCAAAGTCCCGCTACTCATCCACCTGCTCTCCCCCGCACGCCGCCCGCTGCAAGTCACCGCCGACCTGCCCCACTTCTGGCGAAACGCCTATACCGAAGTCCGCAAAGAAATGCGAGGCCGCTACCCAAAGCATCCCTGGCCTGAAGACGCACTCAGCGCTGAAGCCACCCGTTTGACCAAAGCAGCCTTGCAACGCCGCAGCGGTCCTGTTTAAATCACACACAGACAATCAGGGAACACTTACTGCTGTGATGGTGCACGGGCTGGGCGGTAGCGTGTCTGAGGGTATGCATTTTCTTCTTTTTTATGCTGGCAGGAGGCTGTTGAAGTGCTTCACGGGATTATTACCTTTTTCTGGTGCCCCGTGTTGAGCTGGATACCTTTTAGGGAAATGTGCTGAATGGCTTACATAAAAAAGTCTATTTATATCAAGTTACTAGAAAATTCATTGACTAAGGCCAAGTTATAAAGGTATACCCTCTAATAAATATTATGAGGTCGAAGACCTCATTAACAGACTGTTATACTTTTTGGAGTACTAACCATTGTTAGAGTATAGAAAAGCTATTGTCGAAGAAATTGATGAACTTAAGAAAATTCTTTGGAAATATGGGCCTAATGAGTGGAATTATTTGACCCGAGAAGGCGTCAACGAAGAGTTTGCCCTTGTAGAACAAGGGTATGCTCAAGCGATTGTTGCAACTGAGGGATCAGAGGTTGTCGGGTTTTCTGTTCTAATCGAAGGTTCATTAAGCCCCCAATACCTTAGCAAGTACTGCTCTTTGAATAATATGTTGTTTATAGGAGATGTAGTCGTTTCATCACTACATTCAGGAAAAGGTATTGCCACGCAACTATTAAAAGAATGTTTAGCAGAAGCACAAAGAAAAAACGTCAATACTGTTTTAATAGAAAGGCATGAAGAAAATCTCGCTTCAGCTGGAATGATGAGAAAGGCAGGCTTTAACATTATCGATACTTTTCACGATCCTGAAAAAAGAACAGTAGGGTCACAAAATAGCGTAATACTTGAGTTCGAAATATAACAATTCGCGTCACTCGGATGGCCTTTACGCCGCTTCGCTCTGTAAAGGTCACCGGTGCGCTCCGCGTTAGGCGGTCACGTAGCACATGCAAATCCTTGAGTTCCTAGAAAAGACAATTTCCGAGCTCTCTGCAAAACGAGTGGCGGTCATTTGTGCCGCGCTTGCGGTAGGAATTATTGGCATCGTTTCCTACGAATTGACGACTTCTACATTCCGACTGGATAAGTATCAAAAAGCCGCAGATTTGCTTTCCTCATTGGAGCCACTTCTCGAGTCCAGAAATGAGACCGTAAGATCCTCCGCCCAAGAAATGGCGGCAAACGTGAAGAGCATTTTGCTCAACGAGCCTGGAGAGAGCTTTGGCCTCACTTCCGACCAGCATAGGATAGCGTTAGTAATTTTGATGAGTGTTCCTTGGATAATCCTGTCCTTCGTTGGAATTATCGAGAAGTTCAAGGGCGATCCGGATTGGGCGTACGGACTAGTTGGCTGTTTGTTCCTTGCTTTTCTTTTCGGATTTGCGAGTTACTACGTTCCTTCTGATTTACATTGGTTTTATCGGTATGTGGCGATTCCTTTTGTCACCTATGCGGTCGCTCTAAGTCTCTTTTATGCGGTTTCGGACGATGATGAGAAAAACAACGCCTAACAAACCGTTCCTGAGCGACAAAAGTATGTCGTCATGCCTTTTGCAAAGAACGCAAAAGCCACGCCAACATACTTTCGCGCCAGAACAGGAGCGTTATGCCTACAAGCTCGTAGCGCCTAGCAGTAAAATGAGCTAAAATATGACCATAATTTAGATCTAAATTGAGGTTTTTTATGCGTCAGGTATTAGCGGACTTTTCTGTAAGTATTTCAGAATTAAAGAAAAACCCTTCAGCCTTGCTTACTCAGGCAAGTGGTTCACCTATAGCGGTGCTAAATCACAACAAACCTGCAGCCTACCTGATTCCAGCGGAAACCTACGAGGCTCTGATGGATATGCTCGAAGACTATGAATTGGCGCAGCTTGTTGAGGAGCGTCGTGGCGACAAAGATCAAGCTATAACGGTGTCGCTGGATGACTTATAAGCTGCGATTTCTTCCAGCTGCGCTTAAGGAATGGGAAAAGCTTGCTGCCCCGATCAGGAGCCAATTCAAGAAAAAGCTGGCGGAGCGATTGGAAAATCCCAGAGTGCCTGCTGATAAGTTAAGTGGCTATGAATCCGTGTACAAAATTAAACTTCGCTCTGCTGGATACCGGTTAGCCTATGAGGTTGTTGACGATGAGCTGTTCGTGTATGTGCTTGCCGTAGGCAAGCGGGAAAAGGGCAAGGTTTACTCGTCTCTCAAAAAGCGAACCTGACATGAAGCAGAGCAGGCATAACAAACGGTTGCAACAGGCGCAGTTTTACTGCGCTGTTGAACACGGGCGTTATGAGTGCTCAACGAGGTGCCAGCATTGATTCATAACTGCTCTTCCTGTTCGCTTGCTGAGATATGGTTTGAAGAAGATGGATCCGATGTTTATCTAAACCTGAATAGGGTGGCGACAGAGGAAGATCTTGAAAGCAACCATTGCCTTGAGTACGAGGGGCAGGCCATTGAGACTGTTCAGATTCAGGTGGCATTCTGCCCTTACTGCGGCCAAAAGCTTGCAAGCGGTAAGAAGGTCGTTGTTCCACAGTTCCAGCACTACAATTTTGGTGGCGGGAAGTGAACACTCATAACCAGGCCAGTCACGGCGACGGCTACTCGATTGCGGCTTCGCCTCCATTCCGTAGCCGCGCGTGCTGAGCGGCGTTAAAGGTCAGGGAGAAAAAGAAGTTGAAGTACAGGTCGGTAAAGCTCAACGAAAACAGTTTTAAGAACAACTATATTCTTCTTACGGAAATTATGGATTTTTTTCCACCGGAGCTTATCGGTGGTTCGAACAAAGTAGAGTCAGCAGAGGAGGCCACTCTTTACATTGGTGTTTGTGAGCCCGTTAAAGCTGACATTGATGGAGCAAAAAAATTTTTTAGAGTGCGAGGCCCTTTAACTCGACGCTTTTTCGAAGCTCATGAGCTGAAGCCTGGCGATGAGGTGATATTTGAGCGGGTTGGTCACCATGAATACCATTTGTATCCCCGCAGAAACCTTTAACCAATCAATTAAACCGACGTGCACTGCTGCGCAGCACACGCGGTTTATTTCCGCGTTAGGCAACATAATGGAGACGTACTATGCAGAAGTATATCGAGTTACCAAAAAAGGATGTTGGAGCCAAGGTGGAAAATGAATGGTATGCAATATGTCAGAAAAAACAGTTCCCTTTCATTACATTGAAAAGCAGAACCAAGTTGGCCGACGTGCATTGGGACTATATAACTTATCCAACGAATGAAGATGGCATTCTTAATGACCTCAAAGGAAAGCTTAGGGATGATGCTTTAGAAATATTCAGGAAGTACGCCGATAAGCGTTCTGAATACAGGGGTAATGATCATCTAGTATGGTTCAAGGATTTAGAAATTGAAAAAGCCAAGCTCGCAGCTGAAGAGCTATACGATCTTGTGGTTTGCTATATTGATGGGCATAAAAAAGCGTAAGCCTAACAAAGTGGTGTTGTTCACCGCTATCGCGGCTGGGACCTCCGCTACGCTAGCGCTTCGTTCCGGCCCCAAACCACGGCGTTATACGATGCGGAGTAAGTCTACTTTCTACCCAAAGCACACGTTAATTAAGTAGACTGACCAGCGTTTGAGCCGAAAGTATAGGCTTTAAGATGTCGACAAATATGTGAAAAAGACTAAAGGATGTTTCATATGCCTACCGCAGCAGGACAATTGCTAGGTTATCAGCTCCAGCTCCAGCGGGCACTGGTTCACTTGCTGCAATCTGGGCGAGGATCGTCTGTAAGCGTTGAAGTTACCGGTGACGTCGCGGTAATGCTCAGCAACGGGGGTAAACTCGAAGAAGAAGACAAGTCGTCCTTGAGTAGTAACCCAGTTACTAATAAATCAACCGACCTCTGGAAAACTTTCTATAACTGGATTAATGCGCTGAATGATGGTTCGATACATTTCGAGAGAACAAAATTCATTTTATATGCTAACCACAAGGGTAACAAAGGAATTGTCGATGCATTATCAGATGCTCAACGTCCTGAGGAAATAACTAAATGTATTGGAGAAGTAGAAAGCCTATTCGAATCTCTAGAATCGATCCACCCCATCCATTCGTATCTTTCACATATTCTGGGCCATAAAGATGCTTTTAGAGCGATAGTCGGCTCTTTTGAATTTATCGTCGGCAGTAAAACGGGTAGTGAGGAGATTCATCAGGTTCTATCAGAAATAATTTTAGTATCACAGCATCATGTCGACTATTTACATGATGAATTACTTGGCTGGGTAACAAATTCTTTGATGGACAGGATTGCCGCCAATAAACCCGCTATTATATCGTGGGAGGAATATCAGAAAAAGTTTGTGGTGCTGTTTGAAAGAGTTAGGGTAAGGGAGTTAATCGACTTCACGAAGGAGTATGCAGCCGACCACAAGGAGGTTCAGGAACAGTTTAAAGAATATCCAAAATATTTGAAGCAACTACAGATAATTGATATTGAAGACCATGAACAAGTTTCGGCAGTATCCGATTTCCTTCGTAGGAAAATAAATGCGGATAAATGGATAGAGAGCGAGTTGATAGACGAAGCTTCCGCTCAGGAGTTCGAAGAAAGCCTGAAAAGCTATTGGCACAGCACGATTAAAAAGCTCTCTATTACCGAAAAATCACTAAAGCCTGAAGAACGCGGGCAGCTTCTTTACCACGATTGCAAGGTAAGGCAGGCAACAATAGGAAATCAGCCGGTTCTTTCTCATTTTGTTCGTGGAACTTATCATAATCTTACAAATGAAAATGAAATAGGGTGGCATGAATCATGGAACGATTTATTGAAAGACAGGTAGCAGGTGAGTTATGAGCAATCTCGTTGAAGAAATTAGAGTCTGGAATACCCCGGTTGTCGGATCCTACGTTCTTTGGCGATTTACACAAGGCTATACAGATCATCACCCCAAAGGTCACTCCCCCGTCCTTTTGCTACATTTTCTTGCATCTGCAATTTTAACAAACAAGCGTCTCAGCGATCCCGTCACTAACCGCAGAAAGGACCTTGCGTCCTATGCGCGAAGCTTCACCGACAAAAAGGATGTCGATCTTTTCCTTTCGATTCATCATCGCGTGAACAATACGAAATTCTATACCTTAAGTTCGATCGACCTGGCGATTCAGCATGGTCTGCTGTTTCTCAATCTTGAGGATGGCTGCCTTTATCCTAAAAACCTTTTGCAGAAGCCGAGTAGGGGTATGGCTCCCAAGCCAAGTGTCAAATCTTTGGGCGATAAAGCAGAAACATTAGGTAAGTGGTTTTCAGCCTACTCGGTGAGCCAGGTATCTACATTATTAAAGGTGGTCTTATAGTGAATATGAAGATAAGGAAGTTGATTATCTGGCCGAAAAATTCTGTTTTTCCGCCAAGAGAAGTGAAGTTTGAGCTTGACAAGGTTAATGTTATCACTGGAGCGTCACGCACAGGAAAATCGGCAATAATACCGATCATTGATTACTGCCTTGGTTCCAGTTCATGCAGTATTCCTATTGACACAATTAGAGACTATGTATCCTGGTATGGTGTCATACTCCAACTTGGTCAGGATCAGATACTTATCGCGAGGAAAGTTCCAACTGGCAGCAAGCCATCTGATGACTTTTACTACTATAAAGGAACGAGCGTTACGATTCCGCCGGTGCTGGAAGATAAAAATGCTTCGACTGAGGATGTTAAACACTCATTGAATGAACTTGCCCTGCTGCCGTATTTCAGTCTCGATCCAGACGAAGCACCACAAAACAGTTTTAAAGCTCGTCTGAGCATTCGTGATCTGATGGGCTTTGTATTTCAAACACAGGATATTGTCGCTAACCAGAATATTCTGTTCTACAAAACTCACGCTCATGAACATCGCGAAAAATTACGGACTTGGTTTCCTTTTATTCTTGGCGCGGAGAACTTGGAGGTTTTGAAGGCTCGACAGCGAATGCAGGTGCTTGAGCGGAAGCTAAATAGATTGCGGCGGGAGCTTGAGAAAGAGCGCGCGATTTCAAAAGAGTGGAAGTCAAATATATTTGGACATCTCATGACGGCGGTCGATTACGGGCTGGTCAACGCTCAATTTTCTCAATCTGACGATCCTGAGAGACTTCTTGGGCTCGGTAAGGAACTGATTGAGAGGAGCCCGGACAGACCACGTATCGGCGAAGGTCAGATTCAGGCATCAAATGAAGAACTCATAAAGCTTGATGCTCATGACGATGATTTAGCTTCCCATATTGCGCAGATAAAGAACCGTCTTGAGGAGGTAAAAAGATTAAAGGTCGGTTTTACAGATTACGGTTCCGTTGCCAGGAAGAAAGCTGACCGACTTCACCTTTCTAGATGGCTGACAGATGTAGCGCAACAGACTGAAACTTGCCCCGTATGTGGTGAGTCCAGTCATCCCAACGCGCTTAACGAAATCAACAAAATTTCAGCCGTTCTTGAAGAATATGAAAATGAAGCGAGTAAATTCCAGGTCATTCCCACCACTTTTGACAGGGAAGAACAGCGGCTTAAGCAAGACTTGGAGGACGTATTAGAGCAAAGGAACTCGCTTCAAGAACGATATGACTGGCTTATACAGAAAGACGAGCAGGCCCGGCACAGCTTTTATAGAAACAAAGAGATGTATATCTTTCTCGGCCATTTCCGTTCCTCGCTGGAGCGGTTCGAAAAGCTCATTGAAGGCGGCCACCTAGAAAACCAAGTTCAGGAGCTACAGGACGAGTATGATCAATTGAAACCGCTGGTAAATGAAGCAGCTATTTTAAGAAGGGCAGATACCGCGACCGATAAAATAGCAGAGCTTATGCTCTCCTACCTTCAGCACCTTGACGTCGAAGAAAAATACAGGCAATCCAGACCAAAAGTTGACATCAAGGAGCTGGCCATCAAAGTACGGGGGAATGAAGGTGAGTGGCACTTCCTTGCTGAAGTCGGTAGCGCTTCGAATTGGGTTTCCTTTCATATAGCAGCTATGTGCGCATTTCAGGAGTTTTTTGCCAGCTTGCCCGGCTCAAGTGTCCCTAGTTTTGTCATCTTCGATCAGCCAAGTCAGGTTTACTTTCCCAAAGTTACACTGGTTGAAGGCGGTGAGAAGGAAGAAGACTTCAAGAATTACGAGGATGAAGACTTTCACGCAGTTAAGAAGATATTTAAAACCTTGTCAGAAACCTTCTCAAAACCAGATGCTTCCTGGCAGTTTATAGTTCTTGATCATGCGGATAAGGCTATATACGGAGATATTGAAAATGTTCACGAAGTCGATGAATGGCGGGAGGGGAGAAAACTCATACCGACAGAATGGTATACCGAGGTATAGAACATGCTGGGTTCTTTTGTTCTCATAAGGCTTGTAGTGAGCTGTGATAAATCGTTAAATGCTATCAGAGAAGCCATGTTAAATTCATAATTAGAGCTATAGTAGGGTACCTAACGGATGGGTTACCAGATTTAGCTGGTAACCCATTTGTCAAGATAGAGTAAGTAACAACTAGTCCGGTGTAGAGCGATAGTGCTCTTTCACTGTTACTTTTCTCTTTTTGTCACCCACGGTTCTTTTGTGCTCCGGCACGTGCACTTTCTTCTTACCATCTTTAGTTTTAGCCATTGCAGCCCCCTATCTCAATGAGAAATAACTGTATACTAAATAGACATAAATCATTATACGGGTATTTATCGTCCCTACAACCACTATATGTAGTGTTAACTGTATTTTATCAGCATCCGGTGCAATGAAGCTGATGCATGCTTAATTACACACAGCCAACTCTCAAACTGACTCAGCATAAACTCACATTTCTTGCAAATATACCGTCAATTGCACTTCTCGACTCAGCGTAGCTGATTAAGGCTATTGGATAATTTCTGCGGCTTTTTTCGGAATATGAAACTGTTTCCGATGGAACGCCAAACTGCAACCAACACATGGGTATGGTAGCGCTGGTTCTCGAAAACGTAAAAGCAACAAAAGATTGCTCGGTGTCAATGGCCATTAACACTCGGTTTACACCGAAACGCAGAGCCAGGGTGAATGCCCTGTGGTTTATGCACTGTATGGTTCATCGCTTGATAAGATTGTGACTCAAGCTCAATACCGGTATTGAGCTGCATCATATGCCACCAAGCTGTGGCTTGATAGCCTAGTCTAGTAAATCTCTGCTGTTTAAATGAGTTAAGCTATTCACTGACTAGAGCCGTACATAATTATCGAGTAACTGTTGATGTAGGAGGTTTCGATTTCAAAATTTACAATTCGACTGGCTTGCTAGGCAGAGAACATGAAAAAACGACCATTCATCTTTATCTGATCATCAAACGAGACAGAATACCCGGCATAAATTTCGGCTGTTAGAGCAGGATGGACAGCTGTCAAGTGGGCTCAGAGTTTTTTGGGAAAGAAGGTAGAGGAGGTTTCCGTGTGTGTTTTTGAAAAACTCTGCTGAAGACCCGGTCCTTATTGTCTTCGTATTAGGAGCAGAACTACATCAGAGAATACAGAAATATTAAACATTTTAAGACCCTAACAAAGCAATGTAGCCAACTACGGTAAGTCTCAAACCTTCGTGGCCATCTTTGACGTTATATACCGGCCACCCCAATAGGCTAATTAACCATACAAGGAGCTCCAAAAAAATGGACGATTCAAAACAAAAAATAGCCTTGTTCATCGATGCCGATAACGCCCCTGCCAATAAGTTTGAAGATGTTCTCAGCGAAGTGGCGAAATATGGCGTGGTCACAATCCGAAAAGCTTATGGCAACTGGAAGGCCCCTACTCTGAAGCCCTGGGAAGATCTGTTACACGAGTATGCTATTCAGCCAGTGCAGCAGTATGATCTGACCAAGGGTAAAAACGCCTCAGATATTGCGCTGGTCATTGATGCTATGGATGTGATGTACACCAAAAACATCGATGTCATGTGCTTTGTGTCATCAGACTGTGATTTCACCCCAATGGTCACGCGTGCCCTTGCTGAAGGAAAAGTGGTGCTGGGGTTTGGTGAACGTAAGACCCCTGCTCCCTTCGTGAATGCGTGTTCCAAGTTCCTGTTTTTAGATCAGGAACAAGAGCAGAAACAGAACGGTACGTCACAGTCCAAATCGAAAAACATTAACTCCAATACCAAGCTTATCAGCTTACTGCGCCAGGCAATCGAAGCCACCGAGGAAGACAATGGCTGGGCGGCGCTGGGTCCGGTGGGCTCGCATATTTCCAACAAAACCTCGTTTGATACCCGCAATTACGGTTTTAAGAACCTAAGCAGCCTGTTCAAGGCTAGCGATCTGTTTGAGCTCAAGCGTGGACCGGGAAATTCTTACTTGGTCAGGGACGCGCGCAAGAGTAAATCAGCTTAACGCTTGATCTTATAAGCCACCATATAATCCCCTATCATAGTGCCGACGGAGCCATGGCCACCTGCACCACCTGCTCACCCTGGCTGTTCAGATAGGTGATCGGTGATCATCGGGTCGCCTATTCAGCTTCGTCAAGCTGACTAGCCTGGTGAAAAGGTTCAATGAGTAGCAAGGCCATAAACTCAGACATATTTTTTGTTCGCTACGTTCACTACAAATGCGTCAGCCAAGGCACACAGAGCTATCGCCTCTATTCTTGAGTGGTGCCAGCTAAATATGAACCACTCCACGGCAATAAATGATTAGATTAGTGCGCCTTGGCTCGTATAATACCGAGTTCTATTTCGAGCTAATGACTTTTTAGACAGGAAAACCATGACAAGTACTCAACAACGCGCCGCACTGCAACGCCAGATCTGGCAAATAGCCAATGATGTACGCGGCTCTGTGGATGGCTGGGATTTTAAGCAATACGTACTCGGTACTCTGTTCTATCGGTTTATTAGCGAAAACTTTGCCAGCTACATTGAAGGCGGCGACGAAAGCATCAACTATGCCGAGCTTGGCGATGAGGTAATCACCGACGACATCGAAGATGATGCCATTAAAACCAAGGGCTATTTTATTTTCCCCAGTCAGCTGTTTGTCAATATTGCCAAAGGGGCCAACACCAACGAGAGTTTAAATACGGATCTGGCTAGCATCTTTGCCGACATCGAAAACTCCGCCAACGGCTACCCCTCTGAGCCTGACATCAAAGGTCTGTTTGCTGATTTCGATACCACCAGTAACAGGCTCGGCAATACGGTAAAAGATAAAAACATCCGTTTGGCCGCTGTGCTCAAAGGCGTAGCTGGCTTAGATTTTGGTGATTTTGAAGGTAATCAGATCGACCTGTTTGGTGATGCATACGAATTCCTGATCTCAAACTACGCTGCCAATGCTGGCAAATCCGGTGGTGAGTTTTTCACCCCGCAACATGTATCCCGGCTGATTGCCCAGCTCGCCATGCACGGGCAAACCAGCGTCAACAAAATTTATGATCCAGCCGCTGGGTCTGGCTCCTTATTACTTCAAGCCAAAAGGCATTTTAAAGATCACATTATTGAGGAGGGCTTCTTCGGTCAGGAAATCAACCACACGACCTACAACTTGGCGCGTATGAACATGTTCTTGCACAACATCAATTACGACAAGTTCAATATACAGCTGGGCAACACCCTCACCGACCCGCATTTTGAAGATGACAAACCTTTTGATGCTATTGTTTCCAACCCACCTTACTCGGTTAAGTGGATCGGCTCAGACGACCCAACCCTGATTAACGACGACCGCTTTGCCCCCGCTGGAGTATTAGCGCCCAAATCCAAAGCCGATTTTGCCTTTGTGCTACATGCGCTGAGCTACCTTTCCAGCAAAGGCCGTGCGGCCATTGTCTGCTTCCCTGGTATTTTTTACCGTGGCGGCGCAGAGCAAAAAATTCGTAAATATCTGGTGGATAACAACTTTGTGGAAACGGTGATTTCCCTCGCGCCTAACCTTTTTTATGGTACCACCATCGCCGTCACCATCCTGGTACTGTCCAAACACAAAACCGACACCACTACCCAGTTTATCGATGCCAGTGGCCTGTTTAAAAAAGAAACCAACAATAACACTCTCACCGATGCGCATATCGAACAGATCATGCAAGCGTTTGACAGTAAAGCGAACCTTGAGCACTTTGCTAGATCGGTACCTTTTGAAGACATCGCCACTAACGAATACAACCTATCGGTCAGCAGCTATGTGGAAGCCAAAGACAACCGAGTAGCCATTGATATTACTCAGCTCAATGCCGAGCTAAAAACCACCGTCGCAAGAATCGATCAACTGCGCTCGGAGATTGATGCCATTGTAGCGGAGATTGAAGGCGAAGGGGTTGATGTATGAGCGAGTTGAGCTTTATGGAAAAACTGCTGGATGGCGTTGAGGTAGAGTGGAAGGCATTGAGCGAAGTGGCAGAATATTCACCGACGCGAGTCAATGCTGCTGAACTTGATGCGAGCTCGTTCGTGGGAGTGGATAATCTTGTCGCTGAAAAAGGTGGACGTGTTGATGCAAGCTATCTGCCGAACACTGCCCGCTTGACGGCATATGAGCCAGGAGACATCCTTCTCGGCAATATCCGCCCGTACCTCAAGAAGGTGTGGAAGGCGACCAACTCAGGTGGCTGTAGTGGTGACGTCCTTGTCATACGCATCCTAGGTATGTTCAAACAAGTAGTTGACTCAGATTTTCTCTACTATCTCTTGTCATCAGATGAGTTTTTCTCGTACAGCATGCAGCACGCAAAAGGCGCAAAGATGCCGCGTGGAAACAAAACGGCGATTTTGAATTACCAAATCCCCATCCCATGTCCACAAAACCCGAAAAAATCCCTTGCCATCCAGACTGAAATCGTCCGCATTCTGGACGCATTTACCTCCCTTACAGCCGAGCTTACAGCCGAGCTTACAGCACGCAAAAAACAATACAACTACTACCGTGACCAGTTGTTGAGTTTTAAAGAAGGTGAAGTGGAGTGGAAGACGCTGGGTGACGTAACCAAAAAATGGTACTCAGGTGGGACGCCTACAGCGGGAAGACCGGAATATTACAATTATGGCGAAATCCCATGGTTAAGAACTCAAGAAGTTAAATTTTCAGATATCGATAACACCGAAATAAAGATAACTGAAGCTGCATTGAAAAACTCGGCCGCAAAATGGATTCCTGAAAATTGTGTAATAATTGCGATATCTGGAGCCACAGCAGGTCGATCTGCAATTAATAAAATACCTTTGGCAACCAACCAGCACTGCGGTTGTTTGGAAATCGATAGTGATAAGGCGTTATACCGCTATGTCTTTCATTGGGTAAGTTTAAATTATGAAAACATTAAATCGTTAGGGCAAGGCGCCAGAGGGGACCTTAACTCAAGCATCATAAAAAGCTTCAAGTTGCCTATTCCATATCCTAACGATCCTGAAAAATCGCTAGCCGAACAATCCCGCATCGTTACCATCCTGGATAAATTCGATGCCCTAACCTACTCCATCACCGAAGGCTTGCCTCGCGAAATTGAACTACGCCAAAAGCAATACGAATATTATCGAGATCTGTTGCTGAGTTTCCCGAAATTCGAGGAGGCTACTGCGTAATATGGGCAAGAAGCTGAAAGATATAGCTCATCTTCTGAGCACACCAAGAAATGTTAAGAATAAGAAAACTACCGAGGTTGAGGTAGTAAAGCAAGTTCCAAAAGTACAGCTTATCTATGCTTTCAATGGTACAGGAAAAACGCGCCTTTCTCGGGAGTTTAAGCAGCTGGTCGCGCCAAAATGCACTAATGATGGCGAAGAGTCGCCATTGCCACGTGACAAAATACTCTACTACAACGCCTTTACCGAAGATTTATTTTACTGGGATAACGATTTAGCAAGTGATGTCGAGCCAAAACTGAAAATTCAACCTAACTCATATACTGATTGGTTGCTCACACTGCTTAAAGATCTCGGCCAAGATGGTAATATCGTTAAGTACTTTCAACACTATGCCAATGACAAATTGACCCCGCATTTCAGCGAAGATTTTACCGAGGTGACTTTTTCTCTGGAGCGCGGTGACGATGAGCACTCAGGCAGCCTGAAAATCTCCAAAGGTGAAGAAAGCAATTTTATCTGGAGTATTTTCTACACCCTGCTGGATCAAGTTATTACCATCCTCAATGTCCCCGAACCCGAAGAGCGGGAAACGAACCAGTTTGATCAGTTGGAATATGTGTTTATTGATGACCCAGTGAGTTCTCTGGATGAAAATCACTTGATCGAGCTGGCAGTTAGCTTGGCGGGCTTGATTAAATCCAGTCAGTCTGGTTTGAAATTTATCATCACAACGCACAGCCCGCTGTTCTATAACGTGCTTTTCAATGAACTAAATAGCAAGACCTGCTACCTGCTGGAACGTTTTGAAGATGGTACCTTTTCCCTGACTGAAAAACAGGGCGACTCCAACAAAAGCTTCTCCTATCATCTATATTTAATACAAACCCTTGAACAAGCGGTCGCCGAAAATCAGGTACAAAAATACCACTTTACGCTTTTGCGCAACCTGTATGAAAAAACTGCCAGCTTTCTGGGCTACCCGAAATGGTCTGAACTCTTGCCTGGTGATAAGCAAGCTTATTTGAACCGCATCATTCAATTTACCAGTCATTCAACCTTGTCGAATGACGCAGTTGCCGAACCAACACCGCCTGAGAAGCAGACTGTTAACTTGTTGCTAAATCACTTGAAAAAAGAATATGGCTTTTGGCAGCAGGTAGAAACCAATGATTAAATACGCTGACACTCACGCATAAGGAAGGAACCCTATGTCCAAGCATCTAAGCCTGCAAGACCAAACCACGGAGTTTCTGCTCTACACCGCACCCAATGGCGAGATAAAAGTGGAGGTACTGCTCAGTGGTGAGACCATCTGGTTGACCCAGGAGCGCATGGCCGAGCTGTTTGGTGTGCAGCGCCCAGCGATCACCAAACACCTTAAAAATATATTTGAAAGCAATGAATTACAGGAAAGCATGGTATGTTCCATTTTGGAACATACCACTGAACACGGAGCGATTGCCGGTAAAACTCAGACCAGCAAGGTCAAGTATTACAATCTGGATGCGGTGATCTCCGTTGGCTACCGAGTCAACTCGGCGCAGGCGACTCAATTCCGAATTTGGGCAACCCAACTGATCAAGGAGTACATCATCAAGGGTTTTGCCATGGATGATGAACGACTGAAAAATGGCCGTTACTTTGGCAAGGATTATTTCCGCGAGTTACTGGAGCGGGTGCGTTCCATCCGCGCCAATGAGCGGCGCATCTATCAACAAATTACCGATATTTTTGCCGAATGCAGCATCGATTACGACCCAAAATCGGAAACCACCCGGTTGTTTTACGCCCACGTGCAAGACAAGTTTCATTATGCCATTACCGGCCATACCGCGGCTGAAATCATTTCGCTAAAAGCGGATTCCAGCAAACCGTTGATGGGCATGAGCACTTATAAAAATGCACCGGATGGGCGGGTATTGAAGTCGGACTCAACCGTGGCGAAAAATTATTTAGGTGAGGACGACATAAAAAAACTGGAACGCACTGTGTCGGCATTTTTTGACTATATAGAGGGTATTATCGAGCGACGTAACACCTTCACCATGGAAAGCTTTGCCGAAAGTGTGAATAAGTTTCTGGCCTTTAATGAATACCAGGTTCTGGAGGGCTACGGTAGCGTCAGCCGTAAGCAGGCCGAACAGAAAGCGTTTGCAGAGTATGACAAGTTCAACAAACAGCAACCTATTGAGTCTGATTTTGATCGTGAAGTGAAAAAACTGCTGCATAAAAAGGATACTAAGCAATGATCGACTATAAACCCATCGCCGAATCGAATCGCTTTATCGTTTTAGATAAATACACCAAGCAATGGCAAGTTTCTGAAAGCTACCAGAGCGAGAGCGATTTAGAGCGCGAGTTGATTCAGGATTTAGTCAATCAAGGCTATGAGTACCTGCCTGGCCTAAACAACCCCGAAGCCATGCTGGCCAATGTGCGCGTGCAATTGCAAGTGTTGAATAAGGTACAGTTTGCCGAGGGTGAATGGTTGCGCTTTGTGGAAACCTACCTGGATAAGCCTAGCGATGGCATTGTCGATAAAACCCGCAAGGTACATGATGATTATATTCACGATTTTGTGTTTGATGATGGCCGTATTCAGAACATCTACCTGCTCGATAAAAACAACATTGCCCGCAATAAGCTGCAGGTAATTAAGCAATTTGAGCAAGCCGGTACTCACGCCAACCGTTACGATGTAACCATTTTGGTCAATGGATTGCCATTGGTTCAAATTGAGCTGAAAAAACGTGGTGTGGCGATTCGCGAAGCGTTTAACCAAGTACACCGCTACAGCAAAGAGAGCTTTAATGTTGAAAGCTCGCTCTTTAAGTATTTGCAACTGTTTGTGATTTCCAACGGCACCGACTGCCGCTATTTCGCCAACACCACAGCGCGCAACAAAAACAGTTTCGACTTCACCATGAATTGGGCGAAAGCCGATAACAGCCTGATTAAAGACTTAAAAGATTTTACCGCGACCTTTTTCCAGAAAAACACCCTGCTCAATGTGCTGCTACATTATTCGGTATTTGATGTAAGCAACACCCTGCTTGTGATGCGTCCTTACCAGATTGCGGCCACCGAGCGTACGCTATGGAAAATCAACAGCGCTTATCAAGCCAAAAACTGGAGCAAGCCCGAAAGCGGTGGCTACATCTGGCACACCACCGGATCCGGTAAAACGTTGACCAGTTTCAAAGCGGCACGCTTGGCGACTGAGCTGGCGTTTATTGATAAAGTTTTTTTTGTGGTGGACAGGAAAGATCTGGACTACCAAACCATGAAGGAATACCAGCGCTTTTCACCCGATAGCGTGAATGGCTCAGACAGCACCGCTGGGCTTAAGCGCAACTTGGATAAAGACGATAACAAGATCATCGTCACCACTATTCAGAAGCTCAACAACCTGATGAAAAGCGAGGGTGACCTGCCGGTGTATAACAAGCAGGTGGTGTTTATTTTTGATGAATGCCATCGCAGCCAGTTTGGTGAGGCGCAGAAAAACCTGCAGAAAAAATTCAAAAAGTTTTATCAGTTTGGTTTTACCGGCACGCCCATCTTCCCACAAAATGCCCTTGGTGCCGAAACCACTGCCAGCGTATTTGGACGGGAGTTGCACTCTTATGTGATTACCGATGCTATTCGCGATGAAAAAGTGCTCAAGTTCAAGGTGGACTACAACGATGTGCGCCCGCAATTCAAGGTGATTGAAACAGAGCAGGATGAGAAAAAGCTCAACGCAGCAGAGAACAGGCAAGCCCTGTTGCACCCCGACCGGATTCGGGAAGTATCGCAGTATATTCTGAATAAGTTTCACCAAAAAACTCACCGTCTACAAGCGGGCGGCAAGGGCTTTAACGCCATGTTTGCGGTGAGCAGTGTGGATGCAGCCAAGCTGTATTACGAGGCGTTCAGGCAGTTGCAGCAAGACACAGATAGGCCGCTGAAGGTTGCCACTATCTTTTCGTTTGCGGCCAATGAAGAACAGGATGCCGTGGGCGAGATTCCAGATGAAAGCTTTGATGTATCTGCCATGAACAGCAGTGCTAAGGAGTTTTTAAATGCAGCTATTAATGACTATAACGCGACTTTTAAAACCAATTTTGGCGTAGACAGAAACGGCTTTCAAAACTATTACCGTGACCTGGCCAAGCGTGTGAAAAGCCAGGAAATAGACTTGCTGATTGTGGTGGGCATGTTCCTGACCGGCTTTGATGCCCCAACTTTGAATACGCTATTTGTCGATAAAAACCTGCGTTATCACGGTTTAATCCAGGCCTATTCACGCACCAACCGTATTTATGATGCCACCAAAACCTTTGGCAATATCGTTACCTTCCGCGACTTAGAGAAAGCTACGATTGATGCCATTACCTTGTTTGGTGATAAGAACACAAAAAACGTAGTACTTGAAAAAAGCTATCAGGAATACATGGAAGGCTTTACCGATCTGGTTACCGGTGAAGCCCGACGTGGCTTCATGGATGTAGTTGCGGAATTAGAACAACGCTTCCCTAACCCTGATGAGATTGTATTGGAAAAGGATAAAAAAGACTTTGCTAAGTTGTTTGGTGAGTATTTGCGCGTAGAGAACGTGTTACAAAATTACGATGAATTTGCCAGCCTGAAAGCCTTGCAAGGTATTGACTTAAGCGATCCAGAAGCGGTTGAAGCCTTCAAGGCTGAACACTATTTAACGGATGATGACATAGCTGCACTGCAAACTATCAGAATCCCTGCTGAGCGCAAAATTCAAGATTACCGCTCAAGCTATAATGATATTCGTGATTGGCTGCGCCGTGAGAAAGCCGCTGAATATAAAGAAAACTCCACCATTGATTGGGACGATGTGGTGTTTGAAGTAGACTTGCTTAAATCGCAAGAAATAAATCTTGATTACATTCTTGAGCTGATTTTTGAGCAAAACAAAAAGAATAGAACTAAGGGCGAAATGATCGAAGAAGTGCGCCGGTTGATTCGTGCCAGCCTTGGTAACCGTGCAAAGGAAAGCCTGATTGTTGATTTTATTAACCAAACTGACCTGGATATGATGGTTGATAAGGCCGGTATCATTGATGAATTCTTCAGCTTTGCACAAACGGAACAAGCCCGAGAAGCGGAAGAGTTGATTCGTTCAGAGGGCTTAAATGAAGACGCCGCTAAGCGCTACATCCTCGCCTCACTGAAACGAGAGTACGCCAGTGAAAACGGTACTGAATTAAATTCAACACTACCCAAAATGAGCCCGCTTAATCCAGCCTACAAAACCAAGAAACAGAATGTTTTTCAGAAAATTGCCGCGTTTGTTGAGAAATTTAAAGGCGTGGGTGGAAAGATTTAGGCGTGCATTCACGTTAATCAATGGGTGGTAGAAGCATGCATAATCAACAAGGATCTTCTTAAACCAAACGAGACTGTATAATTTATGATCACTGTCAGCAAGCAGATCCAAAGCGCTGACGAGGCAATCTGTCAGAATATCGACTCGCTGTCTGAGCAGCGGGCATTGCTCTCGAAGAACCTCCTATCACAACTCAGAAACCTGGTAGAGGGAGTCGCGGTCCGCCTTCACACAGGCTCACCGGATGCTGAATTTAATCACCCAGCGATTGAACCGGGGCTCACCTTTGTCAAAAGCAAGGCAAAATTCAACTTCCTCGGCAAGTTTCACAAACTAATCCAAAAAAGCGCTTCCCACTACACTTTGGATGGAGATTCTTCTGAACGCTTGATGCTAAAGTATTTCGAGTACCTCTACCGCATCCGCAGTTTGCTGCAAGACAACTGTGGTTTAAGTGTTCTGGCAAACCTGGAAGCCTTCCCGATCGATCTAGATCCGTCGCTTCGGGAGTACCACGAGAAGATCGCCGCAAGGATTGAAGCGGTTCGTTCTGCACATCCACACAGCACTGATCGAGATAGGGGTCGGTACTACATTCACAAAACATGTCCGTTCTGTGTTGGCGGGCGGATCTACTACGAGGTCACCTTCTACCGCGCCGTCAACAAGGTAAGCAAGTTCGACCGCATCATCGCCTTCACCGATATCGACATGACTGACAAGTACGCAGCCATGCTGACGCTCCAGCGAGATTCCATTGACGTACTCGACCAGACCATGCCAATCACGATCATCTGCGAGTGGGAAGTATCGATTCGCCCATGTGAGTTCGACAACTTCGCGCACCTGCTAGGCATCACTATGTCAGCTCAGACTAACTCGGCGGAGTATCGATTCCTGATGCATTGGCTAACATTTAACTCAAATAATCTGATCGACCTGATAGAGATGCCCGATAATAAGTATTTGCAGGTAAGGGAGGAAGGTACTAGAGGAGTATCCCAAGCACGGATCTTTCACATGCTGGATGAAGTCCGCCGTATCGTCAGGTCAGCCGCTCCGGGCCACAATATCATTCGCTATCTCCTGCTGCGGATGCACAACCATAATATTAAGCCCCAGTATAACTGGGAGGGCTGTGGCCGCCTCTCCCACATGAAGCTTCAGTACGGCTGCATTCCCTTTGATACCATGCCACTGTGCACCTCGCTACCGGCACACAACCCTCGTTACTGGGATGTTGTCGAAAGCCTCGATATGACCGGACGAAGCCATGAACTGCTCGCTCGACGAGTGAAGAACAACGTGGAGCGTCATGGCATTCTTTACACCCCCATGGCCGACCTTGAGGAGTTTGGAGACGTCAAAGGACTAATACTCTCATACAATAATAAGCTCTATCGCAAGCATACGCAGCGCCAGCTCGTGCTCGACAAAGGGCACGTTTTCATCTGTGAGTATGAGAACGACACAGTATCCATAGTCGAGAAGCTTCAGAAGTACGCATCCTCCCAAATCGATGGCTACACGCAAGCCGTTGAGCGTTGGCTTAATGAAACACCTCGTAGCATCGACGACCCAATGAAGGAGATAGCGCTAAAGCAGCTGTTCAGCAAGTCTCGCGTCGCCCTGATCTACGGCGCAGCTGGCACTGGCAAGTCCACGATGGTGGACCACATCGCACACTACTTCAACGATAAGCAAAAGCTCTTTCTTGCACACACCAATCCAGCAATCGACAACCTCAAGCGCAAGGTAACCGCACAAAACTCTGACTTCCGGACGATCAGCAGCCAGATTGGCAGAAAATCCTCCGATTCGGAGTATGACCTCCTCGTTATCGACGAGTGTAGTACCGTCAGCAACTCTGACTTGATTAAAGTGTTGAGTAGTACCTCCTTCAAGCTACTTGTACTAGTGGGTGACGTCTACCAGATCGAGTCAATCCAGTTCGGCAACTGGTTCGAAATTATTCGTTCATTCATCCCAAATACGTCAGTGTTCGAGCTGACGACTCCCTTCAGAACTCAGAACCCCGCACTCTTGAGCTTCTGGAACAAGGTCCGAGCCATCGAAGATGACATCGCAGAGGTTATGGCTCGCAACGGATACTCGACCATGCTGGACAAAACGCTATTCGAGACGCAAGAGGAAGATCAGATCATCCTGTGTCTGAATTACGATGGACTCTATGGTATCAACAACATCAACCGATTTTTGCAAAGCAGCAACCCTGGTACAGAAACCACCTGGCGTGAGTCTACGTACAAGATTGGCGACCCTGTTCTTTTCTACGAGGCCGAGCGGTTCCGACCGGTAATCTATAACAACCTTAAAGGCAAGATCGTTGACATTGACCGCCAACGCGGACGAATCCAATTCGACGTTGAACTTGAGAGATCGCTCAGTGATTTCGATGTCGACTGTGATGATCTTGAATGGCTGGAAGGCTCGACTGTGCGCTTCTCCGTCTACGAGTCTGATATTAGCGACGAGGACGACGACTCACTGAACACCACCGTGCCATTTCAAGTGGCCTACGCCGTGTCAATTCATAAAGCACAAGGGCTCGAATTTGACTCAGTCAAGATCGTAATCACCGATGCCAATGAAGACGACATTACGCATAGCATTTTCTACACAGCCATTACAAGGGCACGTAAGCGGCTGCAGATTTTCTGGACGCCTGAGACGCAACATAGTGTTTTACAACGCCTCCACCGCAATGCCAACCAAAAGGACGTCTCACTCATTGCTAGCCGTCGTGGCCTTACGCCGGTCAGTAGGGGTTGAACGAAAAAACGCAGCGGAACTGGCATATTTTCATCATGTTCACTACCATACCAGCCAGACTGGCTGATCGGGCGTCAAAACCACTCAGCGTGTTTGAATTACGCCATCGCGATTTAAAAATAATGAGAGTCTGTGACGGTGTACATTTTTATTTAGAAATTTCTTACCCGAGTGATTCTCCAGGAGTTAACGTGCAAAAAACAGAGTTGTTTTTCAAAAACCTTAACATTGCGTTGTCAACTTCTGCAAAGTTTTTTTTAAAGGATGTACCAGTAATTTCTTTTCAAGACTACTCAGACAAAAATTCAACACAAATCAATGAACTAATAGATAGCTGGTTTAAAGCTATGATCAAAGATCGTGATATGAAAGGAATATCTAGAGAAAGTACTGTTTATGACTGTTCAGGAATGGCTGTATCCCTATACTTATTCCTTCAAGATACACTAGGCATTCCTTGTCATATTGTTATTGGAGATATGAAAATATTCGGAGAATTAGAATATAATACATCATACGAACATCTTTATGAAATAATAAATGGAAAACCACATGACAAGATAAATTATCACGTCTGGGTTATCACAGAAAACTATTTAATCATAGACCCAACATTTAGATTAAAAGAATCCGAAAAAGAACTATTTATATCTGGTAAAACTGATGCTGGTGTTTGCATTTATAATATCAAAAAAATCCCTGATGAACTTGATTATATTCCAATGTTAGTTGGTTTAGATCTTCTGATTAGAACAAATCAACTATCACCAATTGAGTTCACCTAACAAGTTAATTATGATTACACGTTAATTTAAAAATAAATATAATAAAATAATGTTTATCTTATTTTTTTACGTAAATCAGCCAAGACTCAATAAAGATAAATCTAAGATAAAGTATGAACACAGACATATACCTACTACAACAGCTTCAGAATATCATCGAGAAGATGGGTGTTGCGGACTTACAGAACAATTATTCTTAATCGTAAAATACATGCATGCAATCCAAGTTTCAACAATGCAATCTTTAATGGAATATTCTGGTGTATGCTCTTCGTTTTGGGGAATAGTTGAACGAAATAAATTTATTTTTTTATCGATATCGCCTGGAGTCAGCTCATGAGCCATTGTATTTCTAAGCTGATTCAATGCCCTAATAGCACCCCAAAGCCAAACCATATCCTCTGGAAGTTCATACATAGCATTTGCCAAACTCAAGTACTGAGAGAAACTAATTCTTTGAATTTTTTCTGGTTTTATCATTTTATCATCAACCAATAATTTTAACTGCTCTTCAATAAGCAAATGTCCCTTAAGTACGATGAGAGTCATATCATCTATCTTCAGAAAGTGATTCCATGCGCGAGAAATAGCACTAGAGTAAATCTGTTTTTGCTCATCGCTTAATAGGAACTCATCCGATAGCTTTGGACTGTTTTCATTTATCATCTAACAAGCCTCCTTAGGATGAGCCGCTGATTACAAAAGTATATCGTATTCTATACTACAATCTATGAAACTGCTTACATAGGCCTCAGAGAAAAACTAGCCCAGAATAGACGAATCAAAACAATAAATAGCCATATTGATCGATGCTGATCCCCCTGCCAATAAGTTTGAAGACGTTCTCAGCGAAGTGGCATAATATGCTGTTGTCACAAGTATAAAACTTATGGCAACTGGCGACTGTTCTTTGAGTTCCGAGACGGCAATGTTTACCTGCTGCACTATGACGATTACCACTGATTGGAGAAGACACCATGGCGATGCATAGCCCTTCGCACCCAGGCCGAATCATCCGGCAGCGCCTGATTGAGGACGAAGACGGTCACAAGATCGATAGCGTGGCCGTGGTTGCCGAACGGCTGGGGTGTCACCGCAATACGTTGAATCGGCTGATTAACGGCAGCGCATCCGTAACACCTGAAATGGCATTGGCATTGGAGCAGGCGGGTGCTGGCAGCGCTGAGTTCTGGATGACAATGCAGGCCAATTTTGATCTGTTCCAGCTTCGCCAAAGCCGGGGTGCGGCTTAGCCGGGTAATGATCTGTTTGAGCTCAAGCGTGGACCGGGAAATTCTTACCTGGTCAGGGATGTGGCGGAGTCTGCCGCTCGTATCCGGGTCAGCCTGGACTATATTCGCGAATTGATTCACGCACCATTTCGGGGTTGTCTACCATCACTTATCTTCTTATATAAATATTTACGACAAGTGCTTTCATCCAGCCGTTTAAGGACAAAGACTAAAACCCCAATCACCGTCACTGCAAATACAATTCGTCCCCAAAAAATAGTCATAAAGTCCGCCCCAATCAACAGAATCAGTAACGTGTCTTCAATCAAGCTATGAAGCAGGTTGAGCAACATCATGGCGACGAAAATATCTCGTGGGGAAATGTGTCCTCGTTTTGCTTCATTAATAAGCAAACCGCCACCAAAAGAAACGCCTAGCGTGATCCCCACAATCGTCAAGTTTGTTGCTTCTCGGCTAATGCCAAGCACAGACAAAATCGGCCTGAGCAATATTGCCATCAATTTTTCGATACCAAGCCATTTTAACAATCGTAAAAATGTCATTAATGCAGCAATCACCACAAAAATCATCGCAAGGTTTTTAAGCTGATCGATTGTCCAAACCACATAACTTGGATCACTTACTGGCGCATGTCGCCAAATCACTTCAGCAGGCGTATTTAGTAGATCTCCGCCTTGGTAGATTTGATGCAAAATCCACCCCATCAACAAACTACCACCAATGCGAATTATCAGTGTCATAGCAATCCCAACGCCTGCTTTTTTAGCAACGGCTACTTCGATAGGAAGTGAATGAGCAAGCAACATCAAAGTGCCAAGAATCGAGACTTGAGCAACGGTTAAGTCCGTGTCAATACTCATAAATATCACGAGTCCAGCGTACATATTGGTGACAAGCGTGGTTGCCCACACCAAGCCCATTTCGCTTGGCAAGCCAACCAGCGACATGACAGGACTCAGCCATTGGCTCAGTAGCTCGATGCCACCAAACTCTTCAACAACCTTGATCACGATGATCATCGGAATCATGATCTTATACAGCGTCCATGTGACATCAAAGATCTCTTTCCAGAGTCCATTCAATAAAAGCCCAACCCAATGATAGTTTCGTTTATTCACTTCTCTTTCTCCAAACAGTCTATGGAGGAAGTGTATTGAGATGACAAGAAATATGCCGATCAATTTAATGATTGAAAATATCGAATATTTTTAATATAAAAACCAATAGGAAATTTTTAACCACAAAAGCATGATTGTGAGAAATTTATGGAATTGGACAAGATAGACCGAAAAATCCTGGCCATCTTGCAGCGTAATAATCGTATCGCAAACGTTGAGCTGGCCGAAGAAGTGGGACTATCGCCACCAGCTTGCCATAAAAGAGTAAAACGACTGAGAGATGAAAACGTTATTGTGGGTGATGTTTCTCTTGTGAACCCAGAATTAACCGGCAACAAACTGACATTACTGGTTTCGGTCGAGATGGAGCGAGATCGAAAAGATCTGTATGACGCCTTTAAGCGCGTCATTAGCCAGGCACCAGAAGTAAGACACTGTTACCAAATAACGGGCAACTACGATTTCATGATGGTCGTCACTGTACCGGATATTCAGGCTTACGAAAGCTTTGTCGATAGAGTACTTCACACAGAAGCCAACATCCGAAAATTCCAAACCTCGGTATCACTTCGAACCGTGAAGTCCTCAACAGAGATTCCTTTAGGTCAATAAAAATGGCAATGCATAGCCCTTCGCACCCAGGCCGAAATCTGGCAGCTCTGAGTTCTGGATGACCATGCAAGCCAATTATGATCTATTCCAGCTTCGCCAAAGCCAGGGAGCGCCTTAACGCTTAATCTTATACGCCACCACATAATCCCCTATCGTCGTGCCGACGGAGCCATGTCCACCGGCCACCTGCACCACCATCTGCTCACCCTGGCTGTTCAGATAGGTCATCGGCGTGGCTTGTCCGCCTGCTGGAAGACGAGCCTGCCACAGTTGCTCACCGGTAGACAGATCATAAGCCCGCAGGTAGTCGTCTACCGTCGCCGCCAGGAAGACCACGCCGCCTTCGGTGATGATCGGGCCGCCTATGCCGGGCACGCCCATTTTGATTGGTAACGGCAGCGGTGTCATATCACGGATGGTGCCGTTCTTATGCTTGTAGGCGATTTCCCCGGTTTTTAGATCCACCCCGGCGACATAGCCCCAGGGCGGTTGCTGACAGGGTACGCCCAGGGGTGACAGGAAGGGTCGCATATCAACGGCATAGGGTGCGCCTTCATTTGAATTGATACCCTGCTCCCCCTGGTTGGTCGCGCCCATGTCCGATCCATCTTTCTCGACCAACTGCTGGATGAAGCCCAGATAAAGTGGCATGCCAAACATCACCTGACGTTTCGGGTCCACAGCGATACCGCCCCAGTTGAACACGCCAAAGTTACCTGGATAGACCAGCGTGCCCTGCACCGATGGCGGTGTGTACTGGCCTTCATACCGCAGTGACTTGAACTGAATCCGGCACCACATCTGATCCAGCGGTGTTGCGCCCCACATCTGTTTTTCTGTCATGGGTGGCGGACGGAAGGTCAGCGCTGATATCGGTTGTGTGGGTGCCGCATGATCCAACTCGACGGTCCCCTGAGGGGCAGGTAGTTCATCTATCGCGAAGATCGGCTCACCGGTCTGACGATTCAGCACATACACATCGCCCTGCTTGGTTGGTACGATGAGTGCCGGTTGCAAGCCGCTTGCGGTATCCAGATCAATCAGTGATGGCTGGGCCGGTGTATCCATATCCCACAGGTCATGGTGTACAAACTGTTGCACCCAGACCACCTGACCGGTATCCAGGCTCAGCGCCACCACGGAGCTGGCATATTTTTCATCATGTTCAGTACGATACCAGCCAAGCTGATCGGGTGTCCGGTTGCCCATCGGGAAATAAATCAGCCCCAGATATTCATCGGCACTGGCTATGGCCCAACTGTTGGGCGAGCTGGGCGTATAAACCTGATCCGGTCCGATCGGTGCGGTATCCTCAGGGTTGCCGGAATCCCAGTTCCACACCAGCTCAGCGGTTTTAGCGTCATAGGCACGAATGACTCCCGATGGTGAGTTTTTGTCGTAGTTATCGTTCACTGAACCCGCCACGATGACCAAACCATTCGCCACTACGGGTGGCGACGTGGAGTAATAGAAACCGGCTTGCTTGAACGGCATATTATGGATTAGATCGAGTTCACCGTTTTCACCAAAGTCAGCACAGCGTGCGCCGGTGGCTGGATCAATGGCAATCAGACGGGCGTCAGAGGTCGGCATATAAAGGGTGGCATCACACTGCACTGCGGCCTGGGTTTCGGCAGCCACATCCAGCCTCTCAGCGGAGGGAACCTCACCTGACGCGGGTGGCAGATACGACACACCGCGACAGGTCTGATGCTGACGCTGGCTTTCCATCGGCACCTGGGCATCATAGACCCAGCGCTTGGTGCCTAGGTCGGCATCCAAGGCCACCAACCAGTTGTGCGGTGTACACAAATACAGCGTGTCGCCGATTTTAAGTGGCGTCGCCTGATAGGTGGTTTCACCAATATCGTCAGGGCGCTTCATATCCCCGGTGCGATACTGCCAGACCTCTTCCAACTGCCCGACATTCTGGGTGGTGATCTGATCCAACGGCGAATAGCGCTGCCCCATGTTGGATCGCCCATAGGCATACCAGCTGGCTTCAGGTGCTTCCCCCAGGTTCGGTGACTCACTGTCCACCTGCATATCGAGGGTGCCGGAAAACTCATGCGGCTTGGCCCAAATGCTGCCCAGTAGTATCACCCCCAACACAGCCCAGACAGGAAACAGCACTTTGCGCCCGCCCGTGTCCGCCACGCTGGAAAACAACAGCGGGATAGCCAGCAACATAAACAAGCCCATGCGCGGTGCTAACGCCCACCAGTCATAGCCGGATTCCCACAAGGACCAGATCAGGGTGGCCACCAGAAACAATGCAAATAACGGACGGGTCAGCTCATGGCGCTTAAAGCCCAGACCGGCATTGACCAGCAACACAACGCCTGCCAACAGATAATAGAGGCTGCCGCCAAGGCTGAGCAAGTAGACACCACCCGCCGTCAGAGCCAGACCCATCAGCGCCACTAGAATTGAAAATAACAGCATAAGCCTTACTCATATATTGAATTGCATATAATTGATGCTAGCGGTAAGACACCAGGCTATAGAGTGCCTACACAAACGTGCCTACACACTAACTGGCTTTTTACTATAGATGATGAGGCGGCTGGGCTTGGTGCGATAGCGCACATTGACAGATAAGAGCGGGCGGCCTTAGATCTCACTTTCTACATAAAGTGGCAGTGAACTCGCCTCGGGTATTTTGGTGGGCTTGCCTTCCTCATCCAACGCTACGAATTTAAAGACCGCCTCAGTGACTTTTTCACGCTTACCGATACGGCCACGTCGAACCCAACTCTCAACATGAATATCGAGTGAGCTGCGCCCTACTCGGCAAACTTCGGTATACACCCCTAAGATATCACCCACCTTAACCGGTCGGATAAAGCTCATGCCATCAAGTGCCACTGTCACTACCCGACATTGTGTCCGCTGACCTGCACATATCCCGGCGGCTAAATCCATTTGTGACAGCACCCAGCCGCCAAAGATATCGCCGGAAGGATTGGTATCCGATGGCATGGCCAGGGTGCGAATAGTTAATCGGCCTCTGACGGGCGCCTCTTCTTGCGCTTGCATGTAGCTGTCTCCTAAGGGTTGTTATTATTTACTTTATGCTAGTGTAGCGTGATTTAGGAAACCTGGCTCAAATTCTGTAAAATCCAACCTATTGATAGCCGCGCAAGCCTATCTTACGCCGGCCCTTACACCCACAGGAAAACCCTATGAGCCAAGAACAACCCAACAATCCTTTACATGGATTAAATCTGGAAAAAATACTCACCCGCCTGGTGGAGCATTACGGCTGGGATGCTTTATATGCGCAGATCAACATCAACTGTTTTCACAACGAGCCATCAATCAAATCGTCGCTGAAATTTTTGCGCCGAACGCAATGGGCTAGAGACAAGGTTGAGGCGCTGTATATTGATACCTTTCGAGCCGAAGAGTAGGAATGAGCAATCTATAAGGAAAAACTCAGTGCAACTATTTGAAACAGAAAGGCTCACTGCAAGACAACTCAGCCATGAGGACCTACCGGCCCTCACCGAGATTTTGAGTGATCCCGAGGTTATGAAGTATTCAGTTCGCGGGGTCTGTGACGAGAAAGCCACCAGCGAGTTTATTGACTGGTGTAGAGCCTGTTACTCATCGCATGGAATCGGCCCCTGGGCGTTGTTGGAGAAAAGCTCAGGTGACCTGGTTGGTTTTTGTGGCATCAGCCCTGAATTAGTCGAGGATGTTGAGGAAATGAATCTGGGCTATCGGTTAGGACGAAGGTTTTGGAATCAAGGTTTCGCGACCGAAGCTGTCAATGCTGTTACTGATTATGCGTTCGAGCAAAAACACTGTGAATCGGTAGTTGCCATCATCGAACCAGAGCATGTGGCGTCAGTTAGAGTATCTGAGAAAGCAGGTTTCCATGATTACACAATTCGCGAATTTCATGGTCGGCCAGTGCGGCTGTATCGGATGACCTGCCAGGATTGGCGCAGGATACATATAACTTAATGCCTGGCTTATGCAGCGTGGGACGAACCTGAAGCTATTGCTTTGGCGACATCGTTGGGAGAAGCGCCAAGTGCTAAAAGTGACTTCATGATCAGATCTATGGAAACACTCGGATCTCCAGCCTCCATTTTTGCTATGCGGGACTGACTGGAGTGAACCAATTTGGCTAATTCTATCTGGCTCAGCTTATTGTGGAGTCTGTGCTGCCGAAGCGCATGACTCAACGCTAACTTCATTTCAATGTATGCTGACTCTTCAGGGGACAAACCCAGAAACTCATCAACGCTACCGACCTTCCAACCCGCAGCTTCCAGTCTCTTTCGATTACTTTCTTGCATCGTCATACATCCTGAATCTGGATTTACATACATCAATTATGTTTTTTGGGGTAGCTTCAGTCTTTTTTAGAAACACATAGGCTACAACAATGGCTTGTCCTTTGGGCTCATGGAATACACTACATGTCAGATATGATATACATACAAGTGAGTGAGTTTGCTAAGTTCAGGCTGCCTGACAGGATTAGTGAGCACAAGGCATGTCTTGGATTGCCTGTGTTTCAAAGTTCAGGTAGCTGGGGTTGGTCCAGTCCATCTGGACTTGGCATTGTCATGGTCATTATCTTTTGGCTTGGGGTTTGGCTATGCCTAGGTTATCTGGTAGAAAGCCTAGTCAAACGATAAACCAAAAAAGCACTATACTCAGTACTGGACCCTCTGTCGCAAACGCCTGCATGGGAAGTTAGCTCTGCGCCTATTTATTCACGCTGGTATATTGTTGTTGCTGTTATCCGCCCATGCCGGAGCTTACACTGTACCCGCGGATTTCACTGGTTCACCTGATTACATCACTGAACCACTGCTCACAGCGGTTGAAGGTGCTGAGCGTCTCACACCCGAGCAAGCATTTGATACGCTAAATTTCAGCAACCTTCACTTTCGACAATCCAGCGACATCTCCGCCGAGGCTTACTGGCACAAAATCGAGTTTTCGCCGGTACAGGCACCCACCGAACTGATTCTGCGTCTTAGCAACATCATGATTGATGAGTTGGATTTCTATCTGATCCAGGATGGTCAGATAATACGTCACTGGGTGCGTGGAGATACCCAGAGATGGACTCCAGAGGCGCCCTACGCCAGCATCTGGTTTCCTATCGATCTGCCCCCCGACACCGAAAGCCTGGTGCTGATCAGAAAAGCCAGTGACGGGCCCTTACTGCTTCCGCTACGCATAATGAGTCCACAGCAATTTGACCGGCAGACCGAGCTCAGCTTCAAGATCTGGGCAGCGGCGGCGGGCGCCCTGTTGATATTACTGCTCCATAATACGGTCACCTTTCTACTCTTTCGCCACCCGGCCTATGGCTTTTATATTCTGTTTCATCTGATTGTATTTCTCAGTCTAGGCGTGAGTCAGGGATTCGGGCCCTGGTTGTGGCCGATGGCGTTCAATCAATTCCTGGGGTCGATCATTTTGACCCTTTACACGCTATCGGCCTGGAGCATTTTCCACTTCAGTCTGCAGTTCCTGCAGATCCGCACCCGTTTGCCCCGTTGGTGGCGTTATCGTCGCCTAGCAGATCTGGCCTTCGCGTAAGCGCCAAAGAATCAGCACCTACAATTTAGAATGTAACCGCTTCAAACTAACTCCATCAAATTCAATGTATGGAGTTCAAAATGACCAACCAAAAACGCCAAGACAACTGGCAGCAGATTATTA